>Ga0070683_100000594_pt1 | contig 25936 bp, 19 predicted proteins | sample KBSC713LmetaG_FD_64662 | JGI IMG/M metagenome (GOLD analysis project Ga0070683, IMG submission 64662) | Corn rhizosphere microbial communities from Kellogg Biological Station, Michigan, USA - KBS C7.1-3L metaG | ecosystem: Host-associated > Plants > Roots > Rhizosphere ... | reverse complement strand
ATTCGAAGGGAAATCTCTACACCGGCGAAACCTACGAGGGCAAACGACTGCAGAAGTTCACCTTCAAGGGACTCGATGCGCCGGCAGGAGAGAATCGATGAGTCGCCGTCACGCGCTCGTGACCGCAAGCTTTCTCACGGCGCTGGTCGTGTTGGGAATTGCCGAGTGGACGCTCAATCGATCGCTCGAGGCGCAGGGAACCATCCAGGCGCCTCGCTTCGAGGTCGATCCGTTGTGGCCGAAGCCGCTGCCGAACAACTGGGTGCTCGGCGAGACGATCGGTCTTGGCATCGACTCGCAGGATCACGTGTGGATCGTGCACCGCGCGGATCGCGTCGACGCGGTGGAGGGCGCCGCCGATCAGAACCCGCCCACCGCGACGTGCTGCCGCAAGGCTCCCTGGGTGCTCGAGTTCGATCCCGCCGGGAATCTCGTCGGCCACTGGGGTGGGCCGGGCGAAGGCTACGAGTGGCCGGGATCGAATCACGGCATCTTCATCGACTACAAGGACAACGTCTGGATCGGTGGCAACGATGCCAAGGATTCTCACATCCTGAAGTTCACGCGCAACGGCAAGTTTCTGATGCAGTTCGGCCACAAGGGTCAGAGCAAGGGCAGCAACGACACCGAAAACTTCGGCCGCGTCGCCAAGATCTTCGTCGATCCAAAGGAAAATGAAGCGTACGTCGCCGACGGCTACGGCAACAAGCGCGTAGCGGTCATCGACGCGGATACCGGCAAGTTCAAGCGCTACTGGGGCGCGTACGGCAACAAGCCGGACGACGCGAACCTCGGCGTCTACAATCCCAATGCACCACCGGCACAGCAGTTCCGCACGCCGGTGCACTGCGCCGAGTTGTCGAACGACGGACTCGTCTATGTCTGCGACCGCCCGAACGATCGCATTCAGGTGTTCCGCAAGGATGGTACGTTCGTCAAGGAACAGTTCATCGCCAAACGAACACTTGGCGACGGATCGGTGTGGGACATTGCCTTTTCCAAGGACCCGCAGCAGAAGTATCTCTACCTGGCCGACGGGAAGAACGAGAAGATCTACGTGATGGATCGTGAGTCCCTGCAGATCCTCACCAGCTTTGGCGACGGCGGTCGCCAACCGGGACAGTTCTTCGCCGTCCACAGCATCGCCACGGATTCAAAGGGGAACATTTTCACGACCGAGACCTATCAGGGGCGCCGCGTGCAGAAGTTCGTCTACAAAGGCATGGCGCCGGTGACGAAGATGGATCAGGGGACGGTGTGGCCTAAGTAGGTGGCGGCTCGCGAACTCGCGACTCAGGCGGCAGCCGCCTTCTTCCCCAGCACCTCGCCAAACACCGCGACCGCCTTCTGCATCTCCTCCATCGTCCCAAAGGAAAGCCGGCAGTGGGTCTTCTCGAACGGCGGGAAGTCGCGCGCAACGCGCACGCCTTTCTTCAGGCACGCCTCGCGGAATTCTTTAGCGGGACGGCCGATGTTGACGAACATGAAGTTCGCCTGCGAGTCGGTCGGTGGCATGCCGCGATCGGCGAACCATTTCATGGTGAAATCGCGCACCGCCTTGTTGCGCGCGCGCTCGTTGGCCGTGAACGATGGATCCTGCTCGATGGCGACGGTTCCAGCGTGCATCGCCAGCACGTTCAGCGATCCGGTACCGGAGCCACCGTCCCAATCCGCCATTTTCTTGATCGTGTCCTTGTGACCGATCGCGTAGCCCATGCGCAGGCCCGCCATGCCGTAAGCCTTCGAGAACGTGCGCGCGACAATGACCCGCGGGTTCTCGATCGCAACCGGAATGTGCGTGTCGTGATCTTGGCCGGTGACGTAGTCGAAATACGCCTCATCCACGAGAATGGTCGTATCGGGAGACTCGCGGTTCATCTTCGCGAAGTAATCGCGCGCGGAGCGCGCGCCGACGTAGGTCGCGGTGGGGTTATTGGGATTGCAGAAGAAGACCAACCCCGCACCCTTCGACGCGTCTGCGAGTTTGTCGAGATCGATCGTGAAGTCCGCGGCGAGCGCGACTGGCCGCACGGGATGGCCCATCATCTCCGCGTAGCCGGCACACTCCTCGTAGGTCGGGATCGTGGCGACGAGCGGCTTGTCTTTCGCAGTAAAGAGGTGCGTCGCGGAACGGAGAATCTGCGTAGAGCCGCACCCGAGAACAATGTTTTCAGGCTTTACGCCCTGCTTCCTGGCAATCGCGTCAATCAGATCTCGTGACTGGTTCGAATACCGGCCTGGGGCGCGCCCGCCTTCTCCGAACGCCGCCTTCACGGCCTCGAGCACTTTCGCGCCCGGACCGATCGGATTCTCGTTGCTGGCCAGCACAATCAGGCCAGGTTCGACGGCGTGCAGCGATGGTTCGACCAGCGACCAGATGTCGTTCTCGCGTCCGCGCGATCCGATCCAGGAACTGGTGAGCGCGCCGGCCGCGCCGATTCCGACGGTCTGAACAAAGCCGCGCCGCGTCAGCGCCATCATGCCTCCTCCGTCTGCGCGCCGGTTGACGTCGAAACCGGCCGCAGCGCCCCTTTGAAGACTGCGACCGCCTTTTCCATTTCCTCCATCGTCCCGATTGAGATGCGGACGTGGGTCTTCTCGAACGGCGGGAAATCGCGTCCGATTACGACACCCTGCTTCGCACAGGCGTCGCGGAATTCCTTCGCTGGCCTTCCGACGTCGACGAAGAGAAAGTTACCTTGCGAATCAGCCGTCTTGCATCCGACCTCGCCGAGCGCTTTGAGCGTGAACGCCCGCACTCTGGTGTTGCGGTCGCGCTCGGCATCGATGTGCTTCTGGTCATTGAGCGCGGCAATCGCGGCGGCCACGCCGAACACGCTGATGTTGAACGGCATCTTCAACTTCTCGAGCGGCTTCATCGTCTCGGCACGGCCGATGGCGTAGCCGACGCGCATCCCGGCCATGCCGTAGGCCTTCGAGAACGTGCGCGTCACGAAGACATTCGGCGTCTCGAGCGCGAGCGGAACCGCGCTCCGATACGACGGGTCCGTCACGTAGTCGTGATACGCCTCGTCTATGAGGATCACCGTCTCGGGCGACGACTGACGGATGCGCGCCACGAAGTCCGCGACACTCCTGGCTCCATGCACCGTTGCGGTCGGGTTATTCGGGTTGTTGAAGAAGACGAGGCCGGCGCCCTTGGCCGCGGCGATCATCGCGTCGAGGTCCAGCCGGAACGCCGAATCGACCTTGATCTCGGCGATTGGACGCCCAAGCTTCTTTGCCGTGCCAGGACAATTCTCGAAGGATGGAGACCCGGTGACGAGGCCACGCGCCGGCGAAGTGAACGCACGCACGGCGTTTTTCAAGAGTTCCTGTGATCCTCCGCCGAGGACGATGTTCTCCGGCTTGATCTTGAACTTTGCCGCGATTGCGGCGGTCAACGCGGTGTCGCTCGGCGTACTGTTGAACGGATATCGGTTGGCCTCGGGAAACCTGCCGAGGATCGCATCGAGCACCGCATGACCCGGACCGAGCGGGTTCTCGTTACTGCTGATGCGAATTTCCTTCACGCCCGGTGGCACGAGCGATCGGCCGCCGCCGCGCCCCTGCGCCGCGTCGGCCTGGTAAGCCTCCATGCCGCGCGCGGCAATGAACGCACCGGAAAACGGCAGGACCCGCCCCTGGAGGAAGCCGCGGCGTGACACGGACATGAGCCCACCTCCCCTTGTGTGCCCGTTTCTTGTGGCCTGGATTCTAAGGCCGGATCGCACGAGCGTCAACGAATGGTGCGGTTCACGAGTGGTGCGGTTCACCGCCGGCCGAACCGCATGGTAGATTGCCCAACCATGCGCAGAGCATCCTGGATGGCAATGGTGGGGCTGGCTACCGTCGCGCTGCTCTCCGCCCAGGACAATCCGTACCGCACCGTGGAAGGCTGGGCGAAGATGCCGGCGGGACGCGCCTGGGGATCGACCAGCGCCGTCGACATCGACAGCGACGGCCATTCGGTCTGGGTCGCCGAGCGGTGCGGCGCGAACACGTGCCTCGATCGCGCAACCGGGCAGTTGTCACCTCTGCCAACAATTCTGAAATTCGATCCAGCCGGGGCCCTGGTGAAGAGTTTTGGAGCGGGAATGCTAGTTTTCCCGCACGGCATTCACGTGGATCGCGAGGGCAGCATCTGGGTGACTGACGGACAGGACAATGCGCCGGCGCCATCCGGCGCCGCAACTGCCGTCGGCGAGCGGACCGGACCCTTGCCAGGAGCGACGAAGGGTCACCAGGTATTCAAGTTCTCGCCAGACGGCCAACTCCTGATGACGCTCGGCAAGCCCGGTGGTGCCGCCGCGCCAGAGTATTTCTATCAGCCGAACGATATTGTCACCGCGCCCAATGGCGACATCTTCGTCGCTGAAGGGCACGGCGGCGCCAACTCCCGCATTTTGAAATTCACGAAGGATGGCAAGCTCATCGCGGTCATCGGCAAGAAGGGAACGGGGCCAGGAGAATTCGATCAGCCGCACGCGCTGGCATTCGACTCGAAGGGACGGCTGTTTGTCGGCGACCGCAGCAACAACCGCATCCAGATCCTCGACCAGCAGGGCAGGTACATCGATGAGTGGAAGCAGTTCAGCCGTCCGAGCGGCATTTACATCGACAAGAACGACGTCATCTATGTTTCGGATTCGGAGTCAGGCGCGGTTGGCAACGGCCGGAGCCGTACCGAGAAGCGCGGCATTCGTGTCGGCCGCCTCAGCGACGGCAAGGTGATCGCGTTGATTCCCGATCCGGTCGAGGTCGCGACCAACACGAGCGCGGCGGAAGGGGTTGCGGCGGACATCGATGGGAACATTTACGGCGCGGAGGTAGGACCGAAGGCGCTGAAGAAGTACGTGAAGCGCTAGGGCCTTCCGGCTAAAGCCGGAAGCCACGAAGAGATTCTTGTAGCTTCCGCCCTCTTGTAGCTTCCGCCTTTAGGCGGAAGATTCTTATTTGTCCGCCTGAAACGTAATCGCATTCAACACGTCCGTCTGCCGCGCCAGTTCGCTCGTCCCTGCCGGGAACTTGTTCGCGCGCAGGATGAAGGCGAGAAGATCCGCGACCTGCTGTCGCGTCATCGTCGCGGGCTTGTCCTGAGGCATCGAGAGGCGCACACGATCGAACATCGCGCCCATGGTCACTCCGTTCCAGGTTGATTTGAACGTTGCGCCGGTTAGAGGCAATGCGCCTTCGCCATTGCCCTGCAGCGTCGCGCCGTGACACTTGCCGCAATGCTCGCCGTACAGGGCTTCTCCTCGAGTCGCCTGCTCTTCGGTATAGACGCCGTCCCAAACCGTCCGCTGCTGTGCGCGGACGTCAATCGCGGCCAGCAGGACGAGGCACGCGGCACCCAGGATTCCCGGACGTTTCATTTGGCAATCGCATCGGGCGGCAAACTGAAGGCGATGTATTCGCCGGAATACGGTCCGCCGCTCACCGCGACGACGATGTATTGACGGCCATTGACCATGTAGGTCATCGGAGAGCCGCTCTGCTGAGCGGGCATGAAGACGGCTCCCACCTCCTTGCCCGTGACCTTGTCGTAGGCACGCAGCATCGCGCCGCGCGGGTGCTCGGGCGTCGTTGTCACCTGCGGATCGCCGAGAATCACGAGCGTCTTCGTGATCACCAGCCCGACGCTGCCGCTTTGTCCCGTCTTCGGGATGGTCATCCCTTTGAGGAGCGGATGATTGCGAACGACGTCGGGCGTGTCGCCGTGTGGCGTTCGCCACTTGACCATGCCTTTCTCGAGATCGATCGCGGCCAGCGCGCCGTACGGCGCCTTCACGATCGACAACCCCTGAACCGTCAGCCCTCCTTCGCCGCCCCGTCCTCCTCCACTGGTCGATGCCGCAGCTGGATTCGGTGTCGCCGCGGCGATCCCGGCGGCTTGACCTCGACCTCCTGATGCGGTTCCCCGTGCTGGCAGTGGCGGCGGAATGTCGGCGTAGGTTCCGGCGCCGGCGGCCTCCCGAACGCGGAACGGCTGTCCGACTACTCCCGCCTGATATTCGAGATCGGAGAAGCCTGCCGGCGGCGGGGCGACAGATTCGGCGGCAATGGTTGCCATCGCGGCCTGCGCAAACACCGTGCGGGTGTCGGGGTCGTAGCCGCCGCCTGGCCAGTTGGTGCCGCCGTTCGCATTCCCCATGTTGATCGCACCAAGCAGTCCGTTGACGTTGCCCACGATTGGCGGGTTGTAGACCACGCCCGGGTACCACTTGTAGCGCTCGAGATTCTTCTTTGCCTGCGCGCGCAGCTCCGGCGTGAAGTCGATCAGATCATCCTCGTTGAGCGCGTTCCGCCCGTACATGAGCGCTGCCGGTGGATGCGGCTGTGTCGGCGCGTACCACTCGCCAGGCACGTCGCCTTTGGGGACGGCCTTCTCTTCAATCGGCCAGATCGGAACGCCCGTGATCCGATCGAACACGTAAAGCCATGCCTGCTTGCTCGGCACCGCGACGACCTTACGCGGTTTGCCATCAATCGTCACATCGGCAAGGAGCGGAGCCGAGGACATGTCGTGATCCCAGATCGGATGATGGACCAACTGAAAGTGCCACTTCGGTTTCCCGGTATTGATGTCGACGCAGACGAGACTCTCGCCGTAGAGGTTGTTGCCGGGACGCTTGGCGCCGTAGTAATCCGACGTCGGCGATTCGACTGGCAGATAGACAAGGCCGAGTTCCTCGTCGACCGTGATCTGCGTCCACACACCGGTGTTGCCGTTGATCGCCCACGAATCATTCAGCCAGCTGTCACCGCCCGGCTCATTGGGCTTCGGTATCGTGTTGAAGGTCCACTTCACCTTCCCCGTCCTCACATCGAAGGCTCGCGCCAGCCCCTTGGTGTTGTTGTGGGTCGTCACCGTCATGCCTTCTTTCATGGCGGAGCCGACCAGGATCACGTCGTGCACGATGGTGGGTGTCGAGTGCAGGCCGATCTCGCCGGTTTCAAGATCGATCGGCTTGCCATTACCGTAAACCACGCCAACCTTGAGATCGACGACACCATGCGTGCCGAAGGACGGAATCAGCTGACCGGTTTTTGCGTTGAGTGCGATGAGACGGTACCCAGGCGTCACGTAGAGCAGGCGATCGTCGCCGCGACCGTCAGTCCAGTACGCGAGGCCGCGGCCTGACAGCTGCCGGGGCGCGGCGGCGCCGCGCGATCCTTCCGGGTAGCGATGCACCCACAGCAGCTCGCCGGTCGCGGCATCGAGCGCGATGACCGACCGTCGGGTGCCAGCGGTCGCGTAGAGCGTCCCGCCCACCATCAGCGGCGTCCCTTCGAGCTTGTATTCGGGACGCGTGCCCAGGCTGTCCGTCTTGAACCGCCACGCCACTTCGAGGTCGTTGAAGTTTTGCGCGGTGATCTGATCGAGCGGCGAGTAGCGCCAGCCGCGGGTGTCGCCGGTGTAGCTTTGCCACTCGCCGTTCCTGGTCGTGGCGACGAAACCGGTCGAAGGCGGCTGCCCGGAAATGATTGAAGCGGCGAGGGCTACCGCCCCGAGAGCGAATAAAAAGCGATAGAAAGGAGGCTGGCACTTTCGTGGGAAAGTGCCAGCCTCCTTTTTCAGGCTACTGCGCGGCTGTCCCCACCGGTTTCTGCGTGCTCCGTCCTGCATCCAGATCATTCCAGTTCAGAATCGCGTTGAAGCCGAGGAAGAAATTCCCTTGCGTCTGCCAGCGCCAGAACGGACGGTTGGCAAACATCACCACGTGGCCCTTGCCGATCGGCGCGTCGACGGCAACGGCTCGACCGGCCAGCGAATCGCCGCCGATCAGCATGCCTGACAGCAGCAGATCGTTTGCGTTGGTCGGGAACGACAACAGTACGCGCGGCGCATTCACGGTCGCGCCCCCACCGAATCCGCCGCCGCCGAAACCGCCGCGACCACCGCCACCTCCACGACCACCACCGGCGGGAGGCTGTTCTGCAGCGCCCTCGGCCGGCTGCGCCGGCGCGACGCCAGCGGCGCCTCCGCGTCCGCCCCGACCCCCACGGCCTCCTGCCGCCGTTTGCGCGGCAGGTGGGCCGTCAAGCGTAGTCAGCGTCGGCGGCGCCGCGTTCGGCGTCAGATTGCCCACCGGCGGGACGTTCGCGCCTGCGCCGCCGCGCCCGCCACCAAATCCGCCACCGCCGCCGACGCGCATCACCGGCGCCTGGTTGAAATACACCGCCAGGCTGTTCTGGTCGTAACCGTAGAGCACCGGGCTGCTCTTGTCGCCAAGGACGGTCTTCAAGACCGAGCCACGCACATAGAGATTGTCGGGCGTCTCGATCTGCACCCCGGGCGTCAGGTTGTATTCGGGAAAGATGGTGGACGTTGCGCCTTCCGTAATGAGCACGCCGCCCTGCTCGACGAACTTGTACAACTCCATCAGCCCTTCGACGCCAATCGACCCGCGCATGTCGTCGGTCGAATCGACCGATCCCACGTTTGGCGTCAGCTCACTCTTCTTGTATGGGCGCGGCTCATTGGCCTGGACGCCGCCGGTAATCAGCGCTGAGCCCCCCTGCCCCGCGTGTGGAAACACGATGACGTCGTACTTCGCGCGCAGGTTGCCTTCGCGCAGCTTCGGCGCCGCAAAATACGTGTAGGGCACCTTGAAATTGTCAAACGCGAGGCGCACCCATCCCTCGTCCTGCGTGCTCGTCCACGTGTGCACGTACCCGATCCGTGGCACGTCGAGGTCGTGCATGGGAACACCGGGCGCCGTGTCGACGGCCCACGCTGAGAGTCCAAGCTCCTTGATCGACGGCTCGAGCGCCGCGCGATTGGCGTCGGCGATGACGAACGCGCCAGGCGTGAAATGGTGACCGCCGGCGTCAAATTCCTTCTCCGCCGCCGACATCTTCACGTTGGCGTTCTGGAACCGGAACGTGACCAGTGGGTTGTCGGTCGTGTGATCGACGATCAGGACGCGGCCGGTGCCCGTGACGGTTCCGGGAATCTTGAAATCCGAGGTCGCCAGCGTCATCGGCTTCTCGAAGATCGCCTTGTCTTCGACCCGTGTCGTCTTCAGATTCCGCACGAGCGGAATCGCCCAGCCGGTGTCGTCGTAAGGACGGGGATTCTCCGGCGCGTAGAACTGCACTCCCAGCAGCGTCTCGACGATCGCGTTGTAAGGCTGATCCATGCGGACGATGTAGTCGCCCGCTGCGACTTGCGTGCTGCCAATGTTGAACCCGGCGTTGGCGGTGTGAACCTCGGCGCCTTCACGCCGAAGCAGGTTCATCAACTCCGCGGCTTCGACCGGACGACGTTGTTTGGCCGGGATGATGTAGGCGTAGGGCGCCTGCGTCTTGCCGCGTTCCACGGTGTGCTTGTTCTTGATGTAGTAATTCTCGAGAAACGTCTCTTTGTTCTTCGCGACGCTGTTCAACGCGATGAGCAGCGCGCTCTCCTGCATGTTGACGTTGTTGCGCGGCCCCCACTGCATGTCCGGCGGCGTCGGATTGGGCCGATACCACTCGCGACTCTGCTGAACCGGCAGCGGACGATTGGCGGCGCCGCCGAAGCTCTGCGTCTCGTAGAAGCGGCCGATTGAGTTATGGGTGACGCCAATCCAGAACATGTAGTTCGGGACCCACCCGTCGTAGTAGTTGTAGGTCCACACTCCGGGAACGCCCCGCTTCGTCATCTCCATGATCTCGGTCTGGGCAAGAAGCCACCACTCGTTGATCTGGATTGGATCGACGACCGAGTTGTACGGACCCGTGCCGGTCGAGGTGTAGAGCAGCGTCACCGATTCGTGGAGATCGTGCCAGACCGTCGGGTGCCACTCGAGAAAGGTCTTCAGCATCACCTGCGTCAGCCGCAGACCGACGCCGATGCCGTCCCGGTTGTTGTCGTGCTGAACGTACTTCCCCCAGTAGACCATTGAGGGAGCCGGCTGCCCTTTCTGCTGGGCGACGAAGTTGTCGACCTGCTTCTCGCGGCCGTCAACCTCGCTGGCTGGCGTGAAGACGAAGATGATGTTGTTGCGAATGGTCTGGATGAACGGCGTCTCCTCGACTGCGAGTCGGTAGGCCAGCTCCATCAGCATCTCGGGGCTGCCGGTCTCGGGCGAATGAATGCTGCCCGATGCGAAGTAGATCGGCTTGCCGGTGGAGATGAGCTGTTGCGCCTGCGCGTCGTTCAGCTTTCTCGGATCGGTGAGCTGGGCGGTGATCTGCCGATACTTGTCGAGCTGTTTAATCGTCGCCTCGTCTGCGACGGCAACCGCGAACATGTCGCGTCCTTCGTCGCTGACGCCAATCTTGAACATCGTCACGCGGTCCGACGCCTTGTCGAGCGCATCGAGATACCGGGCGATGTCCTTGTAGTACGTCATGTGACCGGGTTCGCCCGGGACATAGCCGAAGAATTTCAGCGGCGACGGCACCTTGTCGGAAGCGGGCATGTGGTCGACGAGCTCGGTGAGAATCCGCGGGTCGGCCGTGGCCGCTTTGATCTTGGCGGTGTAATCCGTATCGAGCTTCTGTGCGGGCGCGGCGGGCTTTGATTGCGCAAGGATCCCCGTCGAGCCCGCCCAGCCGCCGGCCACCGCGATCGCGGCGGCGCAGGCGAGCCGGAGCGCTCCAGACCGGCCTATCGAAACACTCATTCCATCCCTCCAGGGTGCGTCGCTCAGGTCTTGCAAAATGAACGCGGGAATGCCCGCACGGCACGCAAAATATCACGAATTCGCAGGCGATCGGCACGGTGGTCGGCGATGTACCACGGACCCAGTATCCCGCCCGTACGATGTGGTCAACCGCGGGCTCCTATATACTCACCGCATCGATCACACACATTTTCCGCTTCGGCGCACGTTGAGCGCCATCGGCACCATCATCTTTGCCGTCGTCCTGTTTCGTACTGCCTGGATTAGCGACGACGCGGAGATCACGCTCAGGACGGTGCTGAACGTCACACACGGATTCGGGTTGACGTTCAACCTGGCCGAACGCGTCCAAACGTATACGCATCCGCTCTGGATGCTGCTGCTCACGCTCGGATACCTGATCATCGGCAACGTGTACGTCACGACGTTTGCTGCCGGGATGATCTGCTCCGGCCTGGCCTTCTGGCTGATCGTCACGCGCGCGACGTCGGCGTTTCAGGCCGTCGCCGCGGCGATCGTGCTGCTGTTTTCGCTCGCCTTCGTCGACTTCTCGACCTCGGGACTCGAGAATCCACTCTCGAATTTGTTGCTGCTCGGATTTGTCACGGTGTTTCTCGACAACCGTATCGATCGCCAGAGATGGCTGACCCTGTTGTGCGGCATCGGGTCGCTTCTCTACCTGACCCGGCCGGACGCAGTGCTGATCGTGCTCCCGCTCCTTGGCCTTGCGTGCTGGAAGGTCCGGCGGCTCGGCGCCATTCTGCGATCGCTGGCCATCGGCAGCGTCCCGGCAATTGGCTGGACGCTCTTCTCACTCGTGTACTACGGCTTCCCGTTCCCGAATACCGCGTACGCAAAGCTGGCGACGGGGATCGACCCGCGCGAGCTGCGCGCGCAGGGTCTGCTCTATCTCCTCGATTCTCTCGATCGAGATCCGATTACGCTGACGACCATCGCAATAGTCGCCGTCATCGCGGCGGTCCAGCGGACGCTCGCGCCGCGTCTGCTTGCGCTTGGCGTCGGCCTCTACCTTTGGTACGTGGTGTCGATAGGCGGCGATTTCATGACCGGCCGTTTCCTCTCGCTGCCGCTCTTCGCCAGCGTGCTGCTGATGTCGCGGCTACCTGGAGGGTCCAGGTCGGTGTGGGGAACGACCGCCGTCATCCTCTTGGCCATCGGATCCACGGGCGCGCATGTGCCGATCTGGAGCAATAGCCGGTACGGTGACGCGGCGCCGAAGCCGAGCGGCGTCGTGGACGAGCGGGCGGTGTACTTCCGCGACCATTCGCTGGCGCTTGCCAAGCGCGGCACCTTCCGCGATCCGGACTGGCCATCGACGAAACCGACGGGACCGACCACCCACGTCGTCGACACCTGCGGTCTGATGGGAACGTCGGGCCTCGAATTCGGTCCCTACATCTACTTGCTGGACGAGTGCGCCCTCGCCGATCCGCTGCTCGCACGTCTCCCTGCCATCTTCAATCAGGAGTGGCGCACGGGACACTATCGCCGCATGATTCCCGAGGGGTACCGCGAAAGCCTGGAGACGTCGAGCAATCAGCTCCGCGATCCTGAACTCCACCGGTTCTACGATCAGCTCAGGATCGTGACCCGTTCAGATCGCCTGTTCAGCCGCGAACGCCTCGCCACCATCGTCGCCATGAATCTGCGGACGCACGATCACGAGATCAATTCGCAGTTCTATCGGCACGCCGGATCCGTGACCTCGCTCGATCAACTGTCGGCGCTGCGGCAGCCGGGGACGCCCGGCGACGCGGACGGTAACCGGACGCTCACGCTGCCGCTGGCGATCGCCTGCCCGCCGAAGCGCGGACGGCGCTATCTCGACGTGACGCTCGACTCCGATGATCGGTACCTGCTCACGTTTCTTTCCGGCAGCCGCGTCGTCAGCCAGCTCGATCTGGGGCCGATCCCGGAGTACCGCCGTCACTCTGGCCTCACCGATTACACCATAGACGTGCCCGGCCGAGCGCGACACGACGGCTTCGACACCATCGTCGTGTCACCGCTCGCGGGCGACAACCATTACGCGATCGGCCATCTGCTGGTCGAAGGAAACCCGACGACGGATTGGGAACTATATCGGCGGGTAGCGATGAGAGACAGGCTGATTGCGAGCAAGTAATTGGTGAATTGGTGGGTTGGTGAATTGGTGGGTTGGCTTCGCACGCGTACCGCGCGTGCTCAAAAAGCGCGGCGGTAGCCGCGCGGTGCCAATTCACCAATTCACCAATTCACCAATTCACCAATTGCTATGAGGGCGCGATCACGCGGCGGACGGCAAGCACAGCGATAATGAGCAGTACGATGAGCGCCAGGACGGCAATGCTGACACGGCGCCTGGTGCGGCCGAGCGCATGCCACACTTCTTCATCGAGGTAGAACCGGCCGGCCGCCGCTTCTCGAATCACCGCGCGCTTGCGCAGCCGCCGAAGACCAAGGCCGTGGCGTTCTTGCAAATCTTCAAGGCGCACCGCGCGTGACGCCGACACCGCGCCCACCTGACGGAAGTGCTCGACGACGCGCTTTTCCTTTCGAAGAATCGAGACCACGGCAGAATTCTGACATAGTTGCGCCCGTGAACGTGCACGAGGCCCGGGGCCTCGGATTTTGGACGGCGGTCGCGCTGGTCATGGGGAACATGATCGGTTCGGGAGTGTTCCTGCTGCCAGCCTCGCTCGCACCCTACGGCGGCATCAGCCTGGTCGGGTGGGTGGTGTCCGCGGGCGGATCGGTGCTGCTGGCGCTCGTGTTCGCTCGACTGGCGGCCGCCAATCCAGCGACCGGTGGTCCGTACGCCTATACTCGGGCGGCGTTTGGCGACCTTCCTGGATTTCTCGTGGCGTGGGGCTATTGGATCTCGGCGTGGGCCACGAACGCTGCGCTCGCCGTGGCCTTCGTCGGCTATCTCGACCCATTTGTGCCAGGCGTCGTCCGCAGCCCGGCGGCTGCCGCTGCGCTGGCCGTGGCCACGCTCTGGCTGTTGACGGTCGTCAACCTGCAGAGTGTCCGCAGCGCCGGGCAGGTGCAGGTCGTGACCACCGTGCTGAAGGTTCTGCCGCTGATTCTTGTCGGATTGGGAGGATTGATCCTGCTCGACCGCTCGCATTTCGTCATCACGGAATCGAGTCCGGCGGCCTTCGCTCGCGGCGTGACGACGACGGCGACATTGACGTTGTGGGCGTTTCTGGGTCTCGAGTGCGCGACGATTCCGGCCGGAAGCATCCGCGATGCCGAACGGGTGATCCCGCGAGCCACGGTCATCGGCACTGTTCTCGCGGCGTGCATCTACATCGTCAGCACGATTGGGGTGATGGGCGTGCTGCCGCCGGCGGTGCTCGGCCGCACCACCGCGCCGTACGCCGAAGCCGCCCGCGTGCTCGCCGGCGACCGCGCCGCGGCAGTCATCGCCATTGGCGCGGCTATCTCGTGCTTCGGCGCCTTGAACGGATGGATTCTCATCGTCGGACAGCTGCCGCTGGCTGTGGCACGCGATGGGCTGTTTCCCGGGATGTTCCGCCACGTCTCGGACCGCGGTACGCCCACCGTCGGACTCCTCATCGGCAGTGCGCTGGCGACGCTTCTGATCGCGATGAACTACACGCGGGGCCTCGTGGCGCTGTTCACGTTCATCATCCTCCTCGCCACGCTTAGCACGCTCGTTCCGTACGTGTTCTGTTCGCTTGCGGGCTTCTTGACGACTCGGGCCGTGGCACGTCAGCCGCTTGGTCCGTCGATCGTCGCGGCGCTGGCGTTCGCGTATTCGCTGTGGGCAATCGGCGGAGCGGGCGCGGAGGTCGTCTACTGGGGGTTCCTGTTGCTCATCGCCGGCCTTCCGGTCTACGTGTGGGTCGTCCGATCGTGATCGAGACGGCACAGTCGGAGGTCGGCGCGATTTCGCGGATGCTGCTCAAGCACCCCCGGGCCGCGTTCGGCGACACGGCATCGATCGAGCGGCAGTGGCGAGCGCTGAACTTTACCGCACCACCTGACCTTGCCCGGGCGACGGCTGAGTACGATCGGTTCGTCGCGCTGCTGAACCAGAACGGCGTCGGTATGGAGTTCCTTTCCGACACGGAGACCTCGGGCCTCGATTCGATCTACGTGAGGGATGCCTCGGTCGTGTGCGATCGAGGCGCGATCGTATGCCGCATGGGGAAGCCAGCGCGAGAAACCGAACCGGCGGCGCAGGAGGCGGCCCTCCGGGCTATCGGATACCCAATTGCCGGGCGCATCGAGGCTCCTGGGCGGCTCGAAGGCGGCGACGTGCTCTGGCTGGATCGGCGGACGATTGCGGTCGGCCGCGGCTATCGGACGAACGATGAAGGAATTCTGCAGCTCCGACGATTGCTGGGCGATGCAATTGACGAACTGATTACGGTTCCGCTGCCGCACTGGCGAGGCCCCGCGGACGTGTTTCATCTCATGTCCATCATCAGCCCGGTCGATGACGATCTCGCCGTTGTCTACTCGCCGTTGATGCCGGTGGCGTTCCGTGAATTCCTGATCGCTCGAGGCACCACACTCGTTGACGTGCCTGACGAGGAATTCGACACCATGGGTGCCAACGTGCTCGCGCTCGCGCCGCGGACGTGTGTGATGCTGAACCAGAACCCGCTCACCCGGGAACGATTGGAAAAAAACGGTGCCACGGTGATCGCGTACGAAGGGAGCGACATCAGCCTCAAAGGGGGCGGAGGCCCTACTTGCTTGACCCGACCATTGAAGCGCGTCGTTCGGTAACGAATCTGCGACAATAGACGCGCGCCGCCCTAACCCATCATGATTCAGCTTCTGACCGACGTCCGATCGGGCTTCCGGATGCTGGTGAAGTATCCGACGCTCTCGATCGTCGCGATTCTCACGCTCGGCCTCGGGATCGGTCTCAGCACCACGGTCTTCTGCATCGTCAACGGCGGGCTTTTCAAGGGATTGCCGTTTCCAAATGCGGACCGAATCGTGTCGGTCGTGAACGCCAGACCCGCACAGAATCAGCCGCAGCAACCGATCAGTGTTCAGGATCTCGTCATCTGGAAGGAGCGCCAGACGTCGTTCGAGAAATTCGGCGAGTACTTCTTTGCGCCGATGAACCTGTCTTCGGAAGAAGGACATCCCGAGCGGTACAGCGGCGGACTGCTGACCGTCGCGGCCTTCGAGGCCCTGGGGGTTCAACCGATTCTCGGCCGCAGTTTTCGTGAGGGCGATGATCGAGCGGGCGCCGAACCCGTCGTCCTTCTCGGCTTCAGTCTGTGGCGCGATCGATACGGAAGCTCGGTGGACATCGTCGGGAAGACCATTCGCGCAAGCGGCGTGCAACGAACGGTCATCGGCGTCATGCCGGAGAAGTTCGGTTTCCCATTGCGTCAGGACTTGTGGGCGCCGCTGGTGATCGATCCGGATGCGCAACCGCGCGGGCAGGGACCCAATTACCAGGTCATCGCGCGGTTGAAGCCAGACGTCACGCTCGCACAGGCGAGGGCGCAAGCGGCAACGATCGCCGCCCAGCTCGAGCAGGAGTTTCCTCAGACGAATCGCGGTGTCGGCGCCGACGTCATGCCTTACTCGCGGACAATCCTGGGGGCGGACATTTATCGCCTGCTCTTCACGATGTTGGGCGCGGGCATCGGCGTGCTCCTGATCGCGTGCGTCAACGTGTCGAACCTGCTGGTCGCGCGGGCGTCGCTGCGCCGGCGGGAAGTGGCGGTGCGGATCGCCCTTGGCGCCGCACCGCACCGAGTAGTACGGCAACACCTCACCGAAGTCCTCGTTCTCGCGACCGCCGGCGGGGGCATCGGCATCCTGCTCAGCGTGTTCGGGATGCGATGGTTCACGCAGGCGCTCTCGGTCAGCCCGCCGCCGTTCTGGATCACTTTCGATCTGGATTACCGCGTGATGCTGTTCGTGCTCGGGCTGATTGTTCTCGCCAGCCTCTTGGCCGGCACCCTGCCCGCACTGCACGCCGCACACGTGAGCGCGGCGACGGCGCTCAAAGACGACAGCCGATCGTCAACGAGCGCCGGGCTTGGCCGATTCAGCAGCGCCCTGGTGGTGGCCGAACTGGCCGTCTCGTGCGGGCTGCTGATTGCCGCCGGCCTCATGATCAAGAGCGTCGTGCAATTGAAGAACGTGCCGATGCCGTTCACCATCGAGAACATCCTCACGGCGCGTGTCGATCTGCCGAAGACGAACTACCCCGACGTCCCCGCGAGCATCCGTTTCTTTGAGCAGCTCTTGCCGAGGCTGCAGTCGGTCCCCGGCGTCGAGGCGGCAACCCTCTCCGATGGGCTGCCAGCGGCCGGCAACGGCGTGATCCCGGTGCAAATTGAAGGAAAGGCGTATCAGCAGGACTCGGACTACCCGCTCGCGCGTGAAGGCATCGTGACCGCCGGCTACTTCGACACGTTTCAAACGACGGTCCTCAGCGGCCGCGAGTTCAGGCCGTCGGATACGGCCACCAGCCAGCCGGTGGCGGTCATCAACCAGTCGTTCGCGCGGACGCATTTTCCGAACATCGATCCGATCGGCCATCAGATGCGCCGGATCAGGCCGAATGCGAAGGAGCCGTGGCTGACAATCGTCGGCGTCGTGCCGGATCTCATCATGGAAGGGATCGGCCGCAGCACGGACAGCCCGGTGGGCTACTACATTCCCATTCCGCAGAGCAATGTCGCCAACAACGTCCGCATCGCGATCCGAACGCGGGGAGACGCCGCCACTCTGGCGCCGCTCGTCCGGGATGCTGTCGGCTCGCTCGATCCCGACCTTGCGCTCTACGAGATCAGCACACTCCGGCGTGTCATCGACCGCCAGACGCTGTTCTACACAGTGTTCGGAACTTTTTTCATGTCGTTCGGTTTTTGCGCGCTGTTTCTCGCCGCCGCCGGTCTGTATGGCGTGATGTCGTTCGCGGTGACGCAGCGGACCCGCGAGATGGGGCTTCGCTCGGCGCTTGGCGCTCAGGGTGTGCAACTGATTCTGCTGGTCATGCGCAAGGGCCTCGTGCAGCTCGCGATTGGTCTCGCGCTCGGCGTTGGCCTCGCACTGCTTGCGTCGGGCGCGCTGCAGCCGGTCCTGTATCACGTGAACCCGAGAGACTCCGCGGTGTTTGCCGGCGTGATCGTCACGCTGGCTCTGGCGAGTATCATCGCCAGCTTCCTGCCCGCCCGGCGGGTCACGAAGATCGATCCCGTACTCGCGCTCGGAAGTGAATGATCCGATTGTCGATTGTAGATTGCTGATTGTTGATTGGCGCACCCACCGCGGCAGCGATCACAAGCCGATCAATCAGCAATCAGCATTCAGCATTTCAGATCTGTTTCACGTATTTGACCGTGTCTTCCTCGAACCCCATGTGCTCGTAGACGTCGCGGGCGTGACGGTTGCCGCTGAACACGTTCAGCGTGAGCGTGCGAAAGCCGCGGTCACGCGCCCACGCCTCGGCAGCCCTCAGGAGTGCGCCTCCAGCGCCGTGTCCTTCGGCACCAGCGGTTACCGCCAGGATGCCGACGTGGCCGTGACGCTCGAGTGAAAAATAGTCGCGCAATTCCTCTACGAGCGCGAACCCGACCCGCCGTTCTCCCGTTTCCGCAATCAACAGCGTCGATCCGTCGTCTCGCGACTCGAAGAAGTCCTGCAGCGTCCGCGCTTCTCCTTCGACGAGTTCCTGCGGCGTCCGCCAGGGGGGCGGCCCGAAATCGGCAAGGCGGGCAGCCGTGTCGAGCACGAACGGCCGGTCCGAGGGCCGGGCCGACCGCACCCGTACGGCGCGCGTCGTTGTGCCGCCGCTAGCGCTCCCGGTCGTGATCGCGCTCCCGCTCCGTTTCCCGTGCATCATCGTCGTCTCCGATCGAGCGGATGAACCCCGTACGCCGCGGCGGTGGCATGACCGAGCCGGCCCCGCGGATAGACTGCCAAAGAATCTCGTTCAGCTCGAGCTCGGGCGCCATGTCGGCGTCGCGCAAGTTCATGCGCAGCGACGCGCGCGCCCCCGGCGATGCCCAGTCGTTCCTTTCATCGAACGACGTGCGTGCCGGGCGAAGCGTGAACGGCCTGACGTCCGGCGTCGGCTGAAATGCCGCATACATCGGTGTTGCGGCGGCGTCGTACTGGCTCATCGGCGGCAGCCCGAGGATCAACTCGATCGTACGCAAGACGCCGCACGTCGTATAGAGCGTACTGTCGAGGGCGCGGCGTGAGAACGGGCTGATTGAAAGCAGCACCGATCGGTGCGCGTCGACATGGTCCGGGCCGTTCTGCGCATCATCTTCGAGCACGAATATCGCCGATTCCTTCCAGTAGCGGCTGTGGGTAATCGCCTCGACGATACGGCCAAGCGCGAAATCGTTGTCGGCAACCATCGCGCGCGGGGTGGGTGAACCGGGTGATGTGCCGTTGGTGTGGTCGTTGCCCAGCCGGATGATTGAGAGTTGCGGCAGCTTGCCATTCTGCTCGAACTCGCGGAACTCCTCGAGCCAGATGTCCGCGCGGCGCTGATCGGGGACGCTGAGATCAAAGGGAGGATAGGCTGGGTGGACGAGCCCTTCGAGGCCGGGAACGTCGGCGCGGACTTCTCCGCCCCGACGGGCCCACCCCGCAAACTCGCCGTAGCTCCGCACCGACACGTTCGCTCGCTTGGCAAAGTCCCAGATGTAGCCGAGCGGCGGCGCGGAGAAGTTACCGTATTGATCGCGAATGCTGAAGCCGCCCTCGCTCAAATACGGCGTGCCGCGTCCGCCGTAGTTGGTGGGCCAGAGCTTCTCCGCGACATCGGTGGCGTAGGCGCCCATGGAAAACGCATGGCCGTCGTAGCTGACTTCAGCGTCGACGTAGAAGTTGTCGAACTGCGTGAACTCGCGGGCCAGCGCGTGGGCGTTGGGGGTAATGTCTTCGCCAAAGAGCGCCAGCGAAGGATCGCCGTTGCCGCGCGCGATGTCGCCGAACACCTGATCGTAGGTTCGATTCTCGCGGATGACATAGAACACGTGCTTGATCGGCGACGTTCCGCCGACGCGACGAGGGATCGGACTCGCGATCGGCGCGTTCGACGGCGACAGCCGGGTGGCATCCTTGTAGGGCGTGAGATCGATGACACGGCGAGTCATCGCCGACAGCGCTGCCTGGTCGGGCGTCCGGATGATCGAGAGCGCCCCGGTGAGCATGTTGCCGGTGTATCGGCCATCCAGGCGAAGGCCACCGGGTTGCGGGCCGCGGGGATTCGGCTCGCTGGTCAGGCCCTTTCCGTTCAACACGAACAATCGCGATCCGTCGGCTGAAAACACGACGGATGTGGGATACCACCCGACCGGCACCCAGCCTTCGACCTTGCTGGCCCCCGGCTTGGTGATATCGACGACCGCAACCGTGTTGTTATCGGCATTCGCGACGAGCAGTTTCGTTCCGTCCGGCGACAACGCGAGGCTGTTCGGTGTGGTGCCCACCGGCGCATTCGGATAGAGCGCAACCGAGATCTGTTCTTTCGCCGAGCGCGAGGCGAGGTCGACGACCCACACGGCATTCGTATTCGCGCATGCCACGAACAGCCGTTCGCCATCCTTGGAAAGGAGCATCGCGTTCGGATGGGGTCCGACGGCGATTTCCCCAATCGGCTCCAGGGTCTCGGGCGAAAGCATCAGCACTTTTCCGCCGCCCCATAAAGAGACGAAGAGCGTCTGCCCATCCCGCGAGACCAGAGCCGTGTAGGGCTCGGCGGCGACGTTGACCTTCTTGATCTCCTGACGCGTCTCGAGATCGATCGCGCTCACCGCCAGGCCGAAAACGTGAACCGCATACAGGCGATGGCCGTCAGGCGCCATCGCCAGGCCGCCGATGAATCCCGCATTCAGCAACTCCCCGCCGGTTCTGCGCTCGGGTGCGCCGACTGAGATCCGGCCAGCTTCTTTCAACGCGCCGTTCGCCCAGGTGAATTCGTAGACGGTGTTTTCGGCGGCACCGGCCGAATACAGGCGTGAGCCATCTGGCGCCCACGCCAGACCGAGCCACGCGTTATCGACGCCGACACGGCTGATCACCTGCTCGGTTCGGGTATCGAAGACGGTCAGTGTCGGTCGCGTCCAGCCGTTGTTGGTGATGACGAGAAACCGACCGTCCGGCGACGGCGCCATGTTCAGCGGGAGGTCGCCGACTTGCACGTGCTTGCCGGTGGGCGCAATCCGCCAGCCGTTGGGCAGAAGCGTGCTCCCGCCAGCCTGCCGCCCCGGCCACGCGGTTGGCGCCGCACCGCGCTGGGCGAGCGAGCCAACAATGGCGATGATGCAGGCCCCAAAGGTCAACAGAATGGTGACGCCTCGGCGCGTGGTCTTTCCGTCGCTGAAAACCATATAGAGCGCGGATTATTGCACAGGCCGTTCGGCCTCGACCTGTTGCATACGGTTGAACTGCATCTCAGGACGTCCTATAGTGCCCGCGGGAACTTCGCGCGCCCCCCAACGGCAGGAAGGCAACTCTCATGACCCGCGAAGAGATGACGGCACTGTTCACGCGACGCGAGGCCGCCTGGCGCGCTCACGACGCGGTCGCGCTTGCGGCCGACCATGCTCCTGACGCCGTGGTCATCAGCCCGACGGGAGGCGTGCTCGAGGGACGCGACGAGATTCAGCGCATCTATCAGATCTGGTTTACCGCGTTCCCGGATCTGCGCCCCGATGAATACGATTTTCTGATCGATGGCGATCGGGTCGCGCTCATCATGACGGTCAGCGGCTCGCACGCCGGGGACTTTTTCGGCTTACCGGCGTCCGGGCGTCGCGTGCAGGCCGTGTGTGCGTTCATGTACACCCTGAAGGATGGCGCGATCGTGCACGAGCGGCGTATCCTCGATTTTACCGGCGTCCTGATCCAGGTTGGCGTCCTGCGGGCGAAACCGGCCGTGGGCTAGTGACCCGTCGGCTGTCCAGCCGGCGGCCTGAGCTAGTCGCCCGATGGTCTGCGCCTTACCAATCAGATGGCCTCTTCAGATCAATCTGCCGCCGGGAGTTCGATTGCGGCCCGAATTGTCTCCCCATCCGGCACGGCGATACCCCGCTGGGCGGCGTTCAACGCGGTTGGTCTTGCCGGGATGCTCGTCCAGCTCGGCATAGTCGCTCTGCTCGTCGAGGTGCTGCACGTCCACTTTGCGATCGCGACGGCGGTAGGGGTCGAGGCGGCGATTCTGAACAATTTCGTCTGGCACCAGCGCTGGACCTGGCGCGACCGCCCGGTTCGGCGCCATCGAGACAGGTTCGCGCGCCTCGCGCGCTTTCATCTGCTCAACGGCTCGGTCTCGCTCGTCGGGAATCTCGGCCTCACAACGTTTTTCGCTGGCGTCATGGGATTGGATGTCGTGGCGTCGAACGTCATCGCGATTGCCGCGTGTTCGCTGGTGAATTTCGTGGCGAGCGACTCACTGGTATTCGCGCGGCCGACACCGGGTTCAAGGCAAATGCGTTCGAACCTCACACTCCCGCTCGCCGCGATTGCGCTGATCGCCAGCGCGTCGCCGGCCGCCGCCGGCCCATCCGCGCCGACAATTGCCGCCTGGCAGACCTACCAGGCGCAGATCGACGCTCGCTACGGTGAGTCAGCGTCGGCGGCACCAGACCGATTCTTTGCCCTCGATCGCGACGGCCACGCTCCAAAGTGGCGCACCGCGGTCCTCGGCGGCGAACAGACCATGATCAAGGTCGACCCGCCGTCCGTTCCCGATGGCAAGATTCACCACTGGATTGGCGCGATTTTCGTTCCGGGAGTCACGATCGAAGCGCTTGTGGATCGGCTGGAGCAGAATGCCGGCCGCGAATCCCAGAGTTACGCGGATGTCCTCGCGTCCCGGCTGCTCGAGAGAAATGGCGATCGGCTGCGGGTCTTCATGAAGCTGCGGCGGACGAATCTCATCACCGTTCACTACAACACCGAACATGACGTCGAGTACCGGCGGCTCGCCGCTGATCGCGCTACCGCGCGAAGCGTGGCCACCAAGATCGCCGAACTCGCCGACGTCGGCACGCCGCGCGAACGCGAGAAGTCAGCCGACGAAGACAACGGGTTCTTGTGGCGGCTGAACGCGTATTGGCGCTACCTGGCGGTGCCTGGCGGCGTCATCGTCGAATGTGAATCGGTGAGCCTCAGCCGCCCGGTGCCGTTGCTGTTACGACCGGTGGCCAATTCGATGGTGGATCGGATCGCGCGCGATTCGTTGAGCCGAACGCTGGCGACGCTGAAGTCGGTGTTGACGGCGAAGGCAGTTTCCAGTTCCCAGTTCCCAGTTTCCAGTTTCAAACTGGAAACTCACTGGCAACTGGCTACTGGCGACTGTCACTGTACCTTTATTTCAAACAGTTTCGGCCAGAGCTTGCCGGTGACAAACAAACGGTCACCTGCGGCGTCGTAGGCAATCCCGTTCAGCACGCCACCACCGGATTCGACCTCCTGCGTTTCTCGCGGCGTGAGCAGGCCGGCGAGGTCGATCCAGCCAATCACGCGACCGGTCTTTGGTGAGATCCGGGCAATCCGATCGGTCTGCCAGATGTTCGCCAGTATCTCGCCTTTGACGAACTCGAGCTCATTCAGATTGGCAACCGGCGGGGTACCGTCCTTCACCTCTATGCGCGAGACCTCTTTCTGGGTGGCGGGATCGAGAAAACGAATAAAGGGCGTGCCATCGCTCATGATCAACCGCTGGCCGTCGTAGGTCAGGCCCCAGCCTTCACCACGATACGTGAACGTGCCCTTCCGGCGGAACGTCTCGCGGTCGTAGAGAAAGCCAATGCCCGATTGCCATGTCAGCTCGTAAATCGTGTCGTTGACGACGGCGATGCCTTCACCGAAGTACTGCTGATCCACCTTTTGAATCTGCAGCACTTCGCCGTTTTCGAGCTTGACCTTGCGAATCGACGAGCGGCCGTTCAGGCCGGTGCCTTCGTAGAGCACGCCATCCCGATAGACGAGTCCCTGTGTGAACGCCTGGGGATCATGGGGATAGACGTGGACGACGCGGTAGCCACTGACCGGAGTTCGCGACTGTCCGCCCCGCTGATTCTCAGGAGCCGATGCCATCAACGCCAGGCCGGAAACCGTCAGGAACGTAAGAACGCCGATCTTCACGCTTACTTGAACAGGTCGTCGAACGCCTTGCGGGCGCTCGCGGGAGGGGCAGACTTCGTTTCGCGCTCCACCGTTGTGCGCGGTTCGAAGAACGTGCAGGTATTGCGAGTGTCCTTCGGTGACACTCGGGCCGGAATCGGCTGTTGGCATTCGAGCGGTGCGCCGGTATCGAAGTTCACGCACTGGGCGCAGCTGTGCAGCGCCGCGCTACACCGATTGCACTGCCCCTCCATGCTCCACGCCGCCGCAACGGTCAGTTCGGCGCCGCAGCCGCGGCAGCGGACGACCTCGCGGAATCCGGGCATGTTGAAGGTCTTCGGTGCCGTCGGCGGCTGACCGCGCGGCGCGTACTCCTTCTTTTCGGCGGGCTTTCGCTCGGAACGCGCCGGGCCAGGCTCGTCCTGATACCCGCGCTGTCGATACTTGCGGTCAGACATCTACAGGAGGACATTATAAGGGTTCTACGGGGTTCTACAGGGTTCTACTGGGTTCGTTCTAGGTTCCGCAAGGTTCGTTCTTAGAGGCCGGAACCTCGTGGAACCTTCGAACGAACCCAGCGGAACCCGGAACGAACCTAGCAGAACCCTGTAGAACCTTGCAGAACCCTGTAGAACCTGAGAAGCACTCCGCCCGTATTAGCCCCGAGGAGTACTTATGAACCTGATGCCCCATCGAGGACGACAGCTTGTTCTCGCGCTGCCATTCCTCGTCGTGGCCGCAGCCGCGACCACGGCGTGCGACATCGCGATGGCCGACCTGCGGCAGAAAGAAACCGCCGAATGGCGAAAGACCTACGATCTGAAGCCGGGCGGGCGGCTGGAAATCAGCAATGTCAACGGCAAGATCGACGTCGAACCAGCCACGGGCAGTTCGGTCGAGGTCGTTGCCGAGAAATCCGTGCGCGCGGCGTCGGTTGAGGCGGCCAAGGACGCGCTGAACCGCATTGAGATCCAGGAGAACGCATCACCGGACACCGTCAGGATTGAAACGAAGCTGCAGCGAGCACCCGGGTCGTTCTTTCACGGGATGAACCAGGAGGTTCACTACAGGGTCAAGGTCCCGGAAGCGCTCGAGGTGCGGGTCACGACGGTGAACGGCGGGATCGAGGTGAGCGGGCTGAAGGGACGCGTCGTCGCTGAAACGACGAATGGCGGCGTCAAGGCGCGCGACGTGTCCGGGCCGATCGATGCGAGCACGACCAATGGCGGCGTGGAGGTCGATCTTGCACACGTGACGGACTCCGGAGCCAAACTCGGGTGCACCAATGGCGGAATCAAGCTGACGCTGCCCGCCGATGCAAGAGCCACTATCTCGGCTCGTATCACCAACGGCGGCATCAACACCAGCGGCGTCAACATCGAGACGAGCGGCGAAAACTCCCGGCGTCGTCTCGAGGGCCGCATGAACGGCGGCGGACCTCACATCGACATCGAAGGCACCAACGGCGGAATCCGAATCGGCGCGCGGTAAGGGCGAAATTCTGAATGCTGAATGCTGAATGAAAGCGGCTGATGGCCGCGGCAGCCAAGGAGCGGCGATCAGCCGTGACTCAGCATTCAGAAATCAGCATTCAGCATTTCAGCATTCATCGTCAGCTCGCTTTCCTATGCGGCTCTTTCGCCAGCCGCCGGAGTAGCCCGAGGACGGCGGCCTCCGCGTCCGTCAGATCGCCAGCCTTGCGAGCGGCGCGCCCGGCGCGGCCGGCTCGATCCACGAGCATCCTCAGCATCGATCCGTCCATATATGAGTCGAGGATCGCCGGATGGATATAACACTTCCGGCAGACCGCCTTGGTGTTGCCGAGCCGCCTGGCCACCGATTCGACCGCGCGGACGATGTTGCGCTTCGCCTGGGCCTGCGAGTCGAACCGTTCCAGCTCCTTCAGCATCTGCGCCGCGAGCACGGTTCCGGCCCAGGTGCGGAAGTCCTTCGATGTGTAGTCGCGGCCAGTGATCGACTTCAAGTACTCGTTGACGTCCGCCGAGCCAATCGCGTGCCTCTTCCCGTCGTCGTCGACATACTGGAACAGGTCGTAGCCTGGAATGTCGCGGCAGGCTTTGATCGTGCGGGCGAGACGGCGATCGTCGAGCCGAATATCGTGCTCGACGCCGCTCTTGCCGCGGAACGAGAAGTGAACTCGCGCGCCATTGACGTTCACGTGTCCGTCGCGCAGCGTCGTGAGTCCGAATGACTTGTTGTCG
>Ga0070683_100000592_pt1 | contig 25942 bp, 23 predicted proteins | sample KBSC713LmetaG_FD_64662 | JGI IMG/M metagenome (GOLD analysis project Ga0070683, IMG submission 64662) | Corn rhizosphere microbial communities from Kellogg Biological Station, Michigan, USA - KBS C7.1-3L metaG | ecosystem: Host-associated > Plants > Roots > Rhizosphere ... | reverse complement strand
AGTCGTCGTCGCGGACCCTGAAGCGGATCTCCCCCTCGAGGACGTAGAACGCCTCGTCCTCGTGGCGATGGATGTGCAGTGCCGGGCCGAAGCCCCGGTACAGCGTCGCGTCGACGACGCCGATCGCTCCGCCCGTCGCCGACCCGCGCGCCTTGATGCGATAGAGGCTGCCGTGCCACCAGAACGCGTCCTCCTCGCGTTCGACCGCGAATGCGCCGTTCACTGCCGCCGCCCGGCCAGCTGCGACACGAGCTCGAGACGGTTGCGCGCGCGGGTCTTCGCGAAGATCGCCTTCAGGTGGTCCTGCACCGTGTACGCGGAGATCCCGAGCGCCGCGGCGAGCTGCTTCGTCGCAAGGCCCTCCAGCACGAGCGCGACGAGCTCGCGCTCGCGCCGCGTCAGCTCGTAGACCTTGCAGAGCAGGTCGAAGACTTCGCTCGGGGAGGCGGCGCGGATCGTCAGGGCGACCTGGCCGTGGGCGGCGCCTTCGAGCGCCGCGCCCTCCAGCACGGCCCAGAGCCCGGCGCGTGTCGGGATGCGGACGGATGCCGGCAATCCGTGTGTTGCGCTCGAGGACGCGCGCACCCGCGTGCCGATCTCGTACACGGCGGGCGGCAACAGCTCGCCGCCGCCGAGCTCTGCGCACCAGTCGTGGAACGTCACCGTCCAGCTCCTCGGGCGGAGCCCCTCGTCGAGGATCAGCGTCGCCGGCGCGAGCGGCCGGGCATCGTCCGCGACCCGTGCCGAGGGCGCACGGCGACGGAGCAGCGTGCCGAGCAGCGGCGCGAGCTCGTGCAGCAGGTCCGCGTCCGCCTCGTCGAACGGCGGATCGTCGCTGTCCCGCATCAGCTCGACGCTACCCCAGCACCCGTGCCGGTCGCGGCATGCCGTCATCAGCTCGTCGCCGACGCCGTGCGGACGCAGGCACTCGTGCCACCTCCGGCTACGCGAGAGATCGCCGCGCGTCGCTGCGCTCAGTGTCACGCTGGCGCGCCGCCCGACGACGAGCTCCGGCTTGCTCGTCAGGTCGCCGTGCTCCTCGAGGACGGCGATGCGCGGCAGCTCCGCCCACAGGTCGAACTCCGCGATCCCGCCCGTGGAGAGCGCGCTGCCCGGATCGGTGAGCGGCCAGCACCAGCGCTCGAACCCGACCGCCCGCCGCAACACGCCGATCGCCTCGCGGCGCGCCTCGTCCGAGTCGACGCCTCCGCCGGCGAGCGTCTCCAGTCGCTCCCGGCAGCGGTTGCGCTCGCGCTCGCGCACAGCCATGCCCTCAGCGTAGAGCCCGCCGCGGCCGCGGGAAACCCCCAGGTTCCTGGGATTGCCCGCGCGGGCGGACGCCGCCAGCATCGGCGCCATGGACACATTCACGCTCCGACAGATCGACGAGCTGCCCGCGATCCTCCACGGTGCGGTCAAGCTCGCCGCCGACGAGCTGGGAATCCGCTCGTTCGGCCTGCAGGTGCTCGACCTGCCGCCCGGCTTCCCCGACTATCCCGCGCACGACCACGCCGACGACGGGCAGGAGGAGGTCTACGTCGTGCTCGCCGGCACCGCCGACTTCGACGTCGCCGGCGAGCGCGTTGCCGCGCGCACCGGGACGATGGTGCGGGTCGACTCACGCGCGAAGCGGAAGCTCGTCCCGGGGCCCGAGGGCGTCCGCGTGCTCGCGATCGGCTGCACGCCGGAGGGCGACTACGAACGCCCGGAGGAGTTCCGGATCGGCAACGGCGCATGACCGAGCCGCTCTGGTTCCTCGGCACGCTCGTCCGCCCGAAGCTCACCGGCGAGCAGACCGGCGGCCGGTTCGCGCTCTGGGAGAGCGTCCTCCCGCGCGGGGCGTCGCCGCCCTTTCACACGCACCCGCAGGACGAGACGTTCTACGTGCTCGACGGCCGCGTCGCGGCGTGGGTGGGCGACGAGACGGACGCGCGGCCGTGCGGCCCGGGCGCGGTCGTCTTCGCGCCGGGCGGGACATCGCACAGCTTCCGTGTCGAGTCGGACACGGCGCGGATGCTCTTTCTCTCCACCCCCGCCGGGATCGAGGCCTGGGTCGCCGACCTGGCCGAGCCCGCCCGCTGGCCGTGGCTGCCGCCGCCGCCCGACGGCCCGCGCGTCGCCGCCGAGCGGATGGCCAAGGTCGACCGCGAGCACGGCGTCGCCCGGGTCGGTCCGCCGCCCCCGGCGGTGCGGTAATACTCCGCGCACGTCCGCAGGCTCGAGAAGAACGGCGCGGCTGGGAGCGATGCTCTGCCTGCTCGCGGCCGCGCTCGCCGCACGCACTGCTGCGGCGCAGACCGACGGCGCGCTGCCGCTGCGGGTGGTCGCACGCGCCCCGCTGAGCGGCCCGGCGGTGCGGTTCGACTACACGAGCGTCGACGAGAGCACGCACACGCTCTGGATCGCGCACATGGACGCGAGCCGGCTGCTCGCGTTCGACCTGAGACGGCGCACGATCAGGAAGACGATCGACGCTCCCGGCGTCCACGGCGTGCTCGCGGTGCCGCAGGTCGGTCGCGTCTATGCGTCCGCCACGAACGCACGCGAGGCCCTGACGATCGACGCGCGGACTGGGGTGGTCCTGGCCCGCGCGCCGGCGGGCGACTATCCCGACGGGCTCGCGTACGACCCCGTCCGGCGGCACGTCTTCGTATCCGACGAGAGCGGTGGCGTCGAAACCGTCGTGACCGCGCGCGGCCGCCGCGTTGCGACGATCCCGCTGGGCGGGGAGGCCGGGAACGTCCAGTTCGACGCCGCGTCGGGCCACGTGCTCGCCGACGTGCAGACGCGGGACGAGATCGCCGTCATCGACCCGCGGACGAACCGGGTCGTCCGGCGGGTCCACGTTCCGGGCTGCGTGAACGACCACGGGCTGCTCGTCGACGCCGCGCACCGGATCGCCTTCGTCGCGTGCGACGGAAACGCGACGCTGCACACGCTGAACCTGCGGACGATGGCGTTCACCGGCACCTTCCGCGTGGGAGACTCGCCCGACGTCCTCGCGTTCGATCCGGGGCTGCGCCGGCTCTACGTCGCGTCCGAGAGCGGCATCGTCGCGGTCTTCCGCGAGACGAGAACCGCCGCGAAGCCGCTCGGCCTCGCCTTCCTCGCCTCCGAGGCGCACACGGTCGCGGTCGACCCGGCGACGCATCTCGTGTACTTCCCGCTCCAGAGCGGCTCGACCGGACGGCCGCAGCTGCTGATCATGCGGCCGACGTAGACCCGAGCCGCCGCCACGTGAACAGCGCACCGGCGAGCGTCAGCACGGCCGACCCGCAGAGCACGACCGCGCCCGCGCGCGCGAGGGCAGAACTGCCCACGAACACGCCCAGCGCGAGCGCCTCGACGCCGACCGCGAACGCGGCCGCCTCGACGAGCCCGAGCCGGCGCGGATAGAGCTCCGCCTGCTTCGGCCGCGGGCCGGGCGGCCACCAGACCCAGACCGACAGGGAGAGCAGCTTGCCGGCGTGCCCCAGCACGACGCCGCCCGCCCAGCCGACGAGCAGCAGGACGAGGTAGCCGCTCACGAACCGCCACGTGCGACCGCCCGCGGCGGCGGCGAGGCCGGTGCCGGCGGCCTGCACGAGGAAGGCGACGCCGACGAGCAGGTGCGCGAGCGGCGCTTCGAGCGGGGCACGGCGTGTCCGCGCGACCTGCAGCATCAGCGTCCCGAACCGCGCGAGCGCGAGCAGGACGACGGCCGCGCCGGCCAGCGTCACCGCGCGCACGCCCACCCCGATGCCGGCGAGCAGCAGCCACAGGCCGGCCGTCAGCACGACTTCCTCGACCGGCCACGACCGTGCGGCGGCGGTCGGCGCCTGCGCCAGCATCGGGCCAAGGGTGCGCCCGACCGCCACGACGAGCAGCGCGACCCAGCCGAGCAGCGCGACGTGCAGGTGGATCAGCAGCCACGAGCCGTAGCCGAGCCCCCAGAACGGGCGGTCCTGCGCGAAGATCAACGCGCCGAGGCAGAGGGCGACGACCACGTGCGCACACGAGAGCGCGACGCCGACGCGGCTCGCGATCAGCATCCGGCCGCTCGGCGCGCGCACGACGAGCGTCCCGATCTCCCAGAGCACGATCGCGAGCCCGCACGTCAGCGCCGACGCGCCGACCCAGACGGCGGCCGCGACGCCGTCGGCGACGCCCCACGCGAGCGGAAAGGCGCCGCACAGCAGCACGAGCGCGGCCCACAACGCGCGCTGCGACGGCAGATCGTTGCGCAGCATCACCGGCAGGAGGTGGAAGCAGGCGCCGCTGACCGCGAACGGCAGCGCGCCCAACGCAAGCAGGTGCACCGCCAGCACCGGCGCGGTCGCAAGCGGGTTCCCCGCCGCGAGATCGCCGGCCGCGCGCACCGCCTCGGCGGTCGCCGCCAGCCACGCCGCGAACGCGACACCGAAATACGCCGCCAGCAGCCCCTGACCTACGGGGCCGCCGACGGCGCGTTTCTCGGTGACCGGAAGCGGGCGCAAGGCTCGCTTCGGACTATGCCTTCCGCTCGCGGCGCCGGTGGAAGATCGCCAGCGCGAGGATCTCGAAGCCGATCCCGCTGAGCAGGAGCGCCACCCCGACGACGATGCCGAAGAGGGCGAGGTTCTCTGCCATGTAGCTCGTGTTCAGCGCCGTCGTCAGCGCGGTCTCGGTCACCCACACGTTGCGGGCGCCGTTCGCGACCGGCTGCTGCGTCTTCGGGTCGATCGCCGCGTACGCCCGGTCGCTGGTGGCGCCGTCCGCCGTGAGCGCCGACTTCGGAGCGTTCGGCAGGGCCTGGTACTGGCCCATCTGCGCGTACGTGAAGCCGCCCGTCGCCTCGAGGGCGTGGATGCGCATGTACTGGGCGAACGTGCGTGCGCGGTCACCGGTGGTGATCGCCTTGCCCGCCACGCTCTTCGTCGGCAGCGCGACTCCGGTCAGGCCCGCCTTCTGTGCCTCGGTGGCGATCGCGGCCGGCGTCATGTCGGGCGACCCGACGATCTGCTCGAGCTTCAGGCTGTCGCGGACGGTCGAGCGCCCCTGGACGCCCATCACGACGGAGACGACGCCGAAGGCGATCAGGACTGCGCCGGCGACGATGCCGCCCCATTCGAGAAACGTCTTCACCCGGAGCGTCCGCGTCGCGGCGATCCGGCTCTGAAATGCGGTGGTGCTCATGGTGCCTCCCTGTGTGAGCTGCCTCTTCATCCACCCGTATTGAGCCGCAGCACCGCGGCCGCGACATCGGGGTGATCCGCCGAACGCCTGCGGCGAAGTACGGATCGTGGTCGGCTCCGACCACTAGGCTCGGGACGCATGCCGACCGCCTCGGACGACCGCTTCCACCGGCTCTTCGAGGCGAGCCTCGCACTGAACGCCGAGCTCTCGCTCGACTCGCTGCTGCAGAAGGCGGTGGAGACCGCCGCGTCGATCACCGGCGCCCGCTACGCGGCGCTCGGCGTGATCGACGACTCCGGCGAGGCGCTCGAGCGCTTCGTGACCGCGGGCGTCGATCCCGCCGCGCACGAGGCGATCGGCGAGCTGCCGCACGGCCGCGGGATCCTCGGTGTCCTGATCCGCGAGGCGAAGCCGCTCCGCCTGCACGACCTGGGCGACGACCCGCGCTCGGTCGGCTTCCCGCCCAACCATCCGCCGATGCGCTCCTTCCTCGGCGTCCCGATCCTGCTGCGAGGCGTCGCGTACGGCAACCTCTACCTGACGGAGAAGGAGGACGGGCGGGACTTCACCGAGGAGGACGAGGAGCTGGTCACGCTGCTCGCCGCGCAGGCGGCGGTCGCCGTCGAGAACGCGCGGTTGTACGAGTCGGCGACGCGCTGGTCGCGGCAGCTCGAGTCGCTGCACGAGGTCGTCCGCTCGCTCGTCGAGGAGACGGAGCTCGAGACGCTGCTCGGCCTCGTCTGCCGGCGGCTACGGGAGCTGATCGGTGCGCGCCTCGCCCTGATCGCGCTGCCCGAGGGCGACGGCGCGCTCCACATCGCCGCCATCGACGGGGAGGGCGAGGCCGGCTACGGCCTCGCGGGCGACCAGCTGGCGCGCGCGGGCTCGAAGAGCGGGCGCGTGCTCGAGCGCCGCCAGAGCGCGCGCGTCGACTCCGTCCTCGACGACCCCGAGGTCGACCAGGACGAGGCGCGACGGATGGGCATCCGCACCGGTCTCTACGTCCCGCTCGTCGCCCGCGGCCGCGCGATCGGCATCGTCGCGGTGCACGACAAGCTCGGGAGCGACGCGCGCTTCTCGGACGCCGACCTCCGGCTGGCGGAGATCTTCGCGGCGCGCGCCGCCGTCGCGGTCGACCTCTCGCAGCGCGTCGCGCGCGACACGGTGCGTCGCGTCGTCCAGGCGCAGGAGCTCGAGAGACGACGTCTCGCGCGCGAGCTGCACGACGAGACCGGGCAGGCGCTGACCTCGATCCTGCTCGGGCTGAGGTCGATTCGCGCCGCCGCGGGAGAGCACGAGGCGGAGGAGGCGGAGGCGTCCCTGCGCGAGCTCGTCGTGCAGGCGCTGCAGGACGTCCGCAGCCTCGCCGTCGAGCTGCGCCCGTCCGCCCTCGACGACTTCGGGCTCGCTCCCGCGCTGGAGCGGCTTGCCGCGACGTTCCAGGAGCGCAGCGGCATCGCCGCGAGCCTCGAGTCGGGGCTCGGAGAGATGCGGCTGCCGCCCGAGGTCGAGACCGTGCTCTACCGGCTCGTGCAGGAGGCACTGACGAACGTTGTCAAGCATGCGGGCGCGTCCGGCGTCGACATCGTGCTGACTCGGCGGGAGGACGGCGTCGGCGTCGTCGTCGAGGACGACGGAGCCGGCTTCGCGCAGGCGGACGTCCGCGAGGGCGCGCTCGGGCTCGTCGGGATGCGCGAGCGGCTCGCGCTCCTGGACGGAACGCTCGCGATCGAGTCGACGCCCGGGGGCGGCACGACGCTGGTCGCACACGTGCCGCTGCCCGCCGCCCGCTGAGCGAGCTCGTGCAGGATGCCCGGGCCGCCGAGGCTCGCGACGCGGATGCGGCGCCCGTCGTGCAGGTGCAGCACGAGCACCGGCATCCCGCGAAGCCGCTCGCCGGCGCCGCGGCCGATCGCGACCTCCGCGACCTCGTCGAACCGGACGGTCAGCTCGCCGTCGCGACCGTGCAGCTCCAGCCGGTCGGAGCCGACGTCGACCCGGCCGGTGTGGGCCGGGCCGCCGTCGCTCCACACCACGGCGTAGCGACCCGTCATCAGTGGCTCATCGTCCCGGCCACGTGCCCGACGTTGAGCAGGCCGACCTCGCCCATGTTCACGCTCGCGAAGCTGTGCGAGACGAAGGGGTAGATGCCGGGGTCGTCGATCTTCACGTCGAAGACACCGCCGCCGCCCGCCGGCACCGACGCCGTCTGGATCTCCTGCTGCGGCGCGTCGACGAGGTCGCCGTCGACCCAGGCGCGCTTCAGCACCGTGCCGACGACGTGGAAGTCGGTGTCGAGCGACGGGCCCGCGTCGACGACCCAGAAGCGGACGGTGTCGCCGGGCATCGCGGTCAGCGGATGCTCCTTGTACTGGTGCGCGTAGCCGTTCCAGGTCACCCAGTCCGGCGTCATCTGGTTCGCCTTCGTCACGTCGAGCGTGGCCGGCGTCTTGTCGCCCGCGCTGTTCAGGTACCACTCGCTCGAGACGAGCACGTACTGCTTCTGGGCCGGCGGCATGTTCTCCGGCTCGACGACGATCGCGCCGTACATCCCGTTCGCGATGTGCACGAAGGCGGGCGCGGTGCCGCAGTGGTACATGAAGACGCCGGGCGTCGACGCCACGAAGCTGAAGGTCTTCGACGCGCCGGGCAGCACGTCGCCGAACGCGACGTTCGGCGCGATCTGCGCGGCATGGAAGTCCACCGAGTGCGGCATGGGCGAGTTGTTCTTCAGCGTCACCTCGACCCGCTGGCCCTGGCGGACGTGGATCGCCGGACCGGGGGCGGTGTCGCCGAACGTCCACGCCTCGTACTCGATTCCCGGGGCGATGGAGATCGTGCGGTGCTCGATGCCGAGCGTGACGTGGGCTACGGGACCGGCCGGTGCGGCGGGCAGTGCCGCGGGGAGCGCCCTGTGCGCCATCGCCAGCGCGTCGGCGTTCGCCGGCGCGATCCCGGCGAAGCTCGGCGTCGCGTAGGTGCCGCCCTCGGCGGACGCGGCGCCGCCGGTCGTGTGGGTCATCCCGGGCATCGAGGCCATGGAGCCGCCGCCGGCCACCTGGGCCGCCGCGGCCTGCGCCTCGTGCTTCGCGTTCTGCGCGGACGTGGCGAGCCAGATCCCGAGCGGGATCATCGCGCCGATCGCGAGCCCCGCGAAGAGGGCGAACAGCTTCAGCAGGACGTTCGATTCCTTCGCCTCCTGCTCCAGCTGCTCGTAGTAGGCCGGACGGGCCGGCAGTCTCGTCGTTGCGGGATACCCCACTGTCTCCTCCTGCGTCGGTGTCTGCGGCGGACGGTAGGAGGGGGCCTGCGCGAACACGTCGGGCGGCGACCGCAGACCGGTTGCGGGTTTCCACGGATCTTCACGCGCTACCGTCCCGGACGATGGGCGAGCGGATCCGCGTCCTGATCGTCGACGACCACGCAGTCGTGCGGTCGGGAATCCGGCTGCTCCTGTCGCAGGAGCCCGACCTCGACCCGGTGGGCGAGGCGGGGACGGGGCGGGAGGCGGTGTTCCGGGCGCGGGCGCTGAAGCCCGACGTGATCCTGCTGGACGTCGTGATGCCGGACCAGACGGGGCTCGACGTGCTGCCGACCCTCGTGCACGAGCATCCCGACGCCAAGGTGCTCCTGCTCTCGATGCAGGACGACCCGCGCTACGTGCAGGAGGCGTTCGCCGCGGGCGCGAGCGGCTACGTGCTCAAGGAGGCGGCCGACGCGGAGGTGGTCGAGGCGATCCGCGAGGTGGCGAAGGGCAACCGGTATGTGAACGCGCAGCTCGGCGCCCGCATCGTGGCCGCGGCCGCGGAGGCGGAGCGTCGCGCCGAGGCCGATCCGCTCTCCGACCGCGAGCGCGAGGTGCTGCGGCTGCTCGCGCTCGGCCATACCAATCAGGAGATCGCCAAGCAGCTCTACATCTCGGTGCGCACGGCCGAGACGCACCGCTCGCACATCATGCAGAAGCTCCGGCTCAGGACGCGCGCCGACCTCGTGCGCTACGCCCTCGCGCAGGGCCTGTTGGAGCCGGCCTCCTGAACGGAGGGAGGAGCCGCCCCGGCGGCTCCTCCCGTCACGTCAGCGCATGGTGAACGTGCCCGCGCCGCCCGAGCCCGGCGCGGCCGGCGACAGGGTCGTCGTCGTGCCGAGGACCTGGCCCTGGGTCTGCGGGAGCGCCGGCTGCCCGGCGGGACCCGTCGCGTAGATCGCCGTGTACTGCAGGCTCGGCGGATCGAGATGCGAGTACCACGTGCAGGCGCGGACCGAGTACGTCCCGGCCGACGGCGTGTCGTAGCCGGCGGTGCTGCCGGATGCCAGGACGGTCCCGTCCGGTGCGAGGATCTGGCCGTACCCGGTGTCCGCTGCCGAGGTCGAGGCGACCTCGACGTCGATGCGCGACGGCCCGGAGACCGAGACGGTACGGGCGGCGTCGCAGCCGCCGTTCGCAACCTGACCGGCGAACGTCGCGGGAGCCGCCTGGGCGACGCCGGCGAGCGTGAGCGATACGAGCACGGCGCACGCTGCGCTGAGCGGCGCGATTCGTCTGAGCATCTGGGGTCCTCCCCTGTCTTATTCTTTACAAGCGATAAAACGGGCGGCCGGGGCCTGGGGATACGGCCCGCCGATACCCTGGTGTCGTGGCGGCTTTCGAGCGGACGTGGCGCAGCCGCGCGGCGTTCGTCGGAGCCTGCGCGGCGGCCGCGGCCCTCGTCTCGGCGGCACCCGCCGGCGCGCACGCCTTCCTGATCCGCTCCTCGCCGGCCTCGGGCGCCGTCGTCCGGAGCGCTCCGCACGAGGTGCGCCTCACCTTCAGCGAGCCGGTCCAGCCGGCGCCCGGGATCCGCGTCCTGCGGGCAGGCGGGCACTCCGTCGCGGCCGGGAAGCCGTTCGTCCCGGCCGGGAAGCCGAACCAGATCGTCATCCCGCTCCAGCGCGGGCTCGGAAACGGCCCGTACGCCGTCCAGTGGTCGGAGGTCGACGAGGACGACGGCCACGTGATCTCCGGGGCGTTCATCTTCGCGGTCGGCGGCGGGCTGCCGCCGATCCACCCGGCGGTCGCCGCAGGGACGAGCGGCGGGGGGCCGCCGCTCTCCGCCGTGATCAGCCGGTGGCTGCTGCTCGCCGGGCTGCTCGTGGCCGCGGGAACGGTCGGCTTCGGCCTGCTCGTCCGGCGTCCCGTGCTTGCCGCGCGCGCCCTGCACCTCGCTCCGCGGCAGGAGCGCATGGACGCGGTCGTGCTCGCCTCCGCGCTCGCGCTCGCGACGCTGGGCGCGGTGCTCTCGGTCCTGCTCGAGCCGGGCGCGAGCGGCACCCGTTTCGGGCACTGGATGCTGATCGGCGCCTGCGTCGCGGCGGCCGGAGCGGCGGCGGCGCTCGCATCCCTGCGCGTGTCACGACTACGCCTTCCGGCTGCGCTGGCGGCCGTCGTCCTCCTTGGACTGCCGACCGCGACCGGGCACGCGTCGGCCGCGGGTGCCCCGCACGGGCTGAGCATCCCCGCCGATCTCGCGCATCTCGCGGCCGCCGCGTTCTGGCTGGGCGGCGTCCTCGAGCTCGCCGTGCTCGCGCCGCCCGCCCTGCGCGGCGCCCTCGCGCGCCGCTTCACGCCGTTCGCGGCAGGCGCGGTCGTGCTGCTCGGGGCGAGCGGGATCGTGCGCGCCGTCAACGAGCTCGGCGCCGTCGACGAGGTCTGGTCGACCGGCTACGGGCAGGCGCTGCTCGTCAAGACCGGCGTGTTGGCGGGGATCCTCGCCGTCGCCTGGCTGAATCGCGACCGGCTCCGGCGGGTCGGCCTCGGCGCCGAGCTCGCGCTCTTCGCCGTCGTGATCGGAGCCGTCGCCGTGCTGACGAACCTCCGGCCCGGGCTCGTCGACTCGCTCGTGGCGGCGCCGCAGGGGTCGACGTCGGAGACGGTCGTGCTCGCCGCGCAGGACCGTGACCTCGCGGTCGGGCTCGCGCTCACCCCGCGGGACGGGAAGAGGCTGGCCCTGCGGGCAACGGTGCTCGGCCAGAACGGCCCGGCGAAGCAGCTTGACATCCGCTTCGTCGTCCGGGACGGCGACACGACGCGGCGGGCCGCGGCCACTGCGTGCGGCGCGGGCTGCTACGGCGCGGCCGTGCCGCTCGCCGACGGGCCGCCCGTCGTCTCGGCCGAGATCGCGGGTCGTGGCCGCCCTGCGCACACGGTTCGCTTCGCGGCGCCCGCGGAGTGGCCGGCGCCCCAGGCGCTCGAGACGGTGCGCCGGGCCGAGCAGACGATCGAGGCCCTGCAGTCGCTCGTCGTCCACTCGCGGCTCGCCTCCGACCCGGAGCACGAGGTGACGACCATCTACCGGATGGTCTCGCCGAACCGGCTCGCGTACCACAACGTGGGCGGCTCCGACTCCGTGATCATCGGCGACAAGCGCTGGGACCGGTCTCCCGGCGGCCGCTGGACGAGGTCGCCGCAGTGGCCGCCGATCCGCCAGCCCGCGCCGTTCTGGCCGACGCAGATCACCGACGCGCACGTTCTGCGTACCGACACGGTCGACGGGCATCCGGTCTGGGTCGTCTCCTTCCTCGACCCGACGACGCCGGCCTGGTTCACGGCCTGGATCGACCGGTCGAGCTTCCGGACGCTGCGCCTCGAGATGATCGCGGCCGCGCATTTCATGCACGACCGGTACGGGCCCTTCGACGCGCCGATCAGCGTCGCGCCGCCCGGGGCATGAACCCCGGGCGGCCGCGCGCGTGCTACTTGACGGTGAGGACGCCCTTCATCCCGGCCGCCGCGTGACCGGCGACGGTGCAGAGGTACTTGATCTTGCCCTTCTTCAGCGTCACGGTCAGCTTCGCGCTCTTGCCCGGCTTGATCAGCGGGGTCTTCTTGCCGGCGATCTTGAAGTCGTGCGGGAGCGCGCCCTTGTTCACGACGGTGAACGTGACGGCGCCCGGCGTCGCGACCGTCTTCGTCGAGAGCTTGAACTTGAACTCACTCGCGGTCACGGTGATCTTCTTCGCAGTCGCGTGGTTCTGCGCCGCGAGCGCAGGCCCCGCGATGCTGCCCAGCACGACCACGGAGGCGGCGACGGATGCCGCCCTGGTGGAGAAACGCATGGTGAATCCCTTCCCTCGGATTTGATTTGACCGCCGTCAGTATTCCCGCACCTCGCCAGGATGGGAAGGGATGAACCGCATCCTCGCGCTGCTGCTCGCCCTCGCCGGGTCGGTCTCGGCCTGGACGGGGCACGCGTCGAGCCCGCCGGCGTGGCCGAGCGCGAACGGCGACCTGTCGAGCCGGCGGGCGACGGACGCCACCGAGCTCGACACCGGCACGGTCCCGCGCCTTCGTGCCCTCTGGCGGTTCCGCCTGCCCCGGAGCGCGACCGGCTTCGGCGCGATCACCGCCAATCCGGTGCTCGTCGACGGCGTCGTCTATCTGCAGGACTCGGGCTCGAGCGTGTACGCCCTGGACGCCCGCACCGGTGCCGTCCGCTGGCGCCACCGGATGGCCGCGCCGAACGACGGGCCGAACGGCGTCGCCGTCTCCGGGCCGCGGCTCTACACCGCGACCGACACGACGGCGTTCGCCCTCGACGTCCGCACCGGCGGGATCCTCTGGTCGCACCGGCTCGTGAACCGACGCGAGCAGTTCATCGGCATCGCGCCCGTCGTCGACCGGGGCCGCGTCTACTACAGCACACAGGGCTTCCCGCCGGGCGGGCGCGGGGCTCTCTACGCGCTCTCCGCACGGACGGGGAAGACCGTCTGGCGGTTCGACACGATCGCGCGTCGCTGGCCGCGACCGGGGGCCGGGGGCGGGGGGGCGTGGAACCCCGTCAGCGTCGACGCGGCGGGGAACGTCTACGCCGGCAACTCCAACCCGGGGCCGTGGGGCGGATCGAAACGGTTTCCGAACGGCGGCGTCTTCGCCGGCGACGCGCGCTGGACGGACTCGCTGATCGTCCTTTCCGGGAGCACGGGCGCGCTGCTCTGGGCCGACCAGGTCACGCGCCAAGACGTCCGCGACTACGACTTCCAGGCGTCGCCGATCCTCGCCCGCGTCGGCGACCGGCCGGTCGTCTTCGGCGCGGGCAAGGCCGGCCGGGTGGTCGCGTGGGATCGCGTGACGCATGCGCGGCTGTGGGCGCGCGCGGTCGGCACGCACCTGCACGACCTCGGGCCGCTGCCCCGGCGGACGACGACCGTGTGCCCCGGGCACCTGGGCGGCGTCGAGACGCCGATGGCGTACGCGCACGGGCTGCTCTTCGTCCCGGTCGTCGAGCTCTGCTCCCGGGAGAGCGCGATCACGACACCGAACGCCTTCGCGCGGTCGCCGGCGGAGGGGAACGGCGTCCTCTACGCGCTCGATGCCGCGACGGGGAGGACGGTCTGGCGCCGGCAGCTCGGCGCGCCGCCGTTCGCGTGCGCGACCGTCGCGCGCGACGCCGTCGTCGTCCCGACGTACGACGGACGGGTGTCCGTGTTCGCCGCGGACGACGGCCGCAGCGTTTGGCGCGCGCGTCTCCGCAACGGCATCAACAGCTGCCCGGCCGTCGCCGGCGGATTGCTGGTGGTCGCGGCCGGAGCGCCGTATCCGGGGATCGTCGATCCCGTCGCCGAGGTGGTGGCCTATGCCCTTCCGGGCTAGCATGCTGCGCGTGGGTCGTGCAGTGGGATTCGCGGTTGCCGCCGCGCTCGTGCTCGTCGTCGCAGCCGGCGGCGGCACCGCGAAGGGCAGCTCGCTGATCGTGTTCCCGGCCGCACCGGGGGAAGGACAGGCTGCGCAGCTCTACTCCATCCTGCCCACCGGCGAGGGGCTGAAGCAGATCACGACGGGCGCGAACGCGGCGCTCGACCCGGTCTTCTCGCCGGGCGGCAAGCGCATCGCGTTCCAGCGGTTCGACGTCGGGCTCTTCACGGTGAACCCGGACGGGAGCGGGCTGCGGCGGCTGACCACGAACGGCCGCGACGCCTTCCCGACCTGGTCGCCGAGCGGGAACCAGATCGCGTTCGTGCGGCCGATCGGCTCGAAGTGGCGGCTGTACGTCATGTCGCCCGCGACCCGGAAGCTGCGGCGGCTCGGGCAGGCGCCGCCCGCCGGCCGGCCGTCCTGGACGAAGGCGGGACTGCTCGTCCCGACCGGCGGCGACCTCGTCCGCGTCGACCCGAAGAACGGCCGCGTCCTCAAGTACTACGACGCGAGCATCGATGCGATCTGGGGCCTGAACAGCGTCACGATCTCCCCGACCCTCTCGCTGCTCACCTACGTGGGGGCGCGCGCCTCCGACCCGGGCGACATGGAGTGCGGCGAGGGAGCCTGTCAGCGCTTCGGGCTCTTCGGCGAGAGCCTGACCGCGAAGAGGAAGCGGCCGAAGCTGCTCGTCAAGGACGCGGGGCCTGCGGTGTTCTCACCCGACGGACGACAGATGGCGTTCGTCGCGGGCGGATCGCTCGTCCTGCGCTCGGCGACGTCGAGCCGACAGACGTCGCTCGCGACGCCGAGTGTGACCCCGGTGACGACCGGCCCGCCCGCCTGGCGCTAGTAGTTGTTCGTTCTCAGAGAATCTTGAACGCGCCGCGCGCGGTGACCTTCTTGCCGACGCGCAGGAAGAACGGCATCACACCGCGGTAGTCGAGGAACATCACCTTCGTGTACTGGCCGTTCGGCTTCAGCTTCTGCGCGAAGCCCTGGCCGTACCCGGTCCCGCGCTTGACGTCGCCGATCACGAACGTGCGCGTCTTCTTGCTGCGGTTGGTGAGGATGAAGGTGACCGTACTGCCGCGCACGGCGTGCTTCGGGCTCATCGCGATGTGCGTGGACGTGATCGTCACCTTGACGGTGAAGATCGCCGGCGCGTTCGTCGTGCGCGGCGCCCCCGCGGCCGATCCACCTGCGGCGAGTGCGACAGCGCAGGCTGCTGCTGTGAGCACGGCGCGCCTCATCGCGCCGAAACTCTACCACCGGTTCGGGGATATGCGGCTTGCGGAGGATCCGATCGGCGTGCGAAGATCATGCCTTCGGCAGTTCGCCGAGGGTCAAGTGTTCATCAAGGGAGGGTTGGATGCACCGTTCACGTCTTCGCCGAGGCGCGAGTCTCATCGGCGTTGCCGTGGCTGCCGGAATCTTCGCCGCATTCGCGTCGTCGTCCGGCTCCCACTCCAAGGCAATCGCACCATCGCCCGCCTGGACGGCCGCGCAGCTCAGCGCACCGTCGGGCAACAACTGGCTCGAGTACTACGGCGACCTGTCCGGTAGCCGCTACTCGTCGCTCGACCAGATCAACGCGTCCAACGTGGCGTCGTTGAAAGAGGTCTGGCACATGAGCCTCGGGACCTGCACGGCGTCGATCATCGCAGGCGATCCCGTCATCCCGGGTGGGCGTCCCGGATCGAAGAACAACCCGACGAACTGCGGCTCCATGGAATCGAACCCGGTCGCCGTCGACGGCGTGCTCTACACGACGAACGCCCCGCTCGGCGAGACGTTCGCGATCGACGCAGCCACCGGGAGCATCATCTGGAAGTACACCCCGTCGTACGCGGGCGAGACGCTCCCGAACGGCGACGCCTTCTCGCCGGGCAGCGGCGGACGGCGCCCGGGCGTGGCGGTCGGTGAGGGCAAGGTCTTCGTCGGCCTGCCCGACGGCCGCGTGGTCGCGCTCAACCAGACCGACGGCTCCGAGGCCTGGGAGTCCGCGGTCGGCTCGTACAAGGTCAACGCGAAGGTCTCCTCCGCGCCGGTCTACGTCGACGGCATGGTGCTCGTCGGCGACGGCTCGGGCGACGGCGGCGGTGCCAGCCCGTCGCTGCATGCCTTCCGCGCCGAGAACGGCGGGCAGATCTGGGCCTGGAGCCCGATCCCGGCTCCGGGGCAGCCCGGCTTCAACTCGTGGGGCGGCACCTGTGCGACGGGCAACGGCAGCGTCAACTACGGCGGCGGCTCGTTCTGGCAGTCGCCGATCGTGGACGCGAAGCGCGACCTGCTCGTGATCGGCACCGGCAACCCGGAGCCGTGGAACACGCGCTGCCCGGGCAAGGATCTCTATACCGACTCGATCGTCGGGCTGGATCTGCGCACCGGTCACATGAAGTGGTACTTCCAGACGGCGCACCACGACCTCTGGGACTCCGACCTGCCGAACAACGGCGTCATGTTCGACGGCAAGTTCAAGGTCAAGACCAAGGTCGGCAAGAAGACGGTCACCAAGTCGACCACCCGGCCGGCCGTGGCCTACGTGAACAAGTACGGCATGACGTTCGTCCTCGATCGGGTCACCGGCAAGCCGCTGCTCCCGATCAAGGAGACGAAGGTCCCGCAGAGCAACGCAGCGGGTGTGAACACGTGGCCGACGCAGCCGATCCCGGCGGCGAAGAACGTGCTCTTCAACCCGGTGAACAAGGACAACATCCCGTGCGCCACGCCGGACGCGGTCACCGCAACCGGCGCGCCGTACGCGACGTCCACCGCACCTGACGGCAAGCCGTACAAGATGGGGTGCGCGTACTCGCCGTACGACACGACGCAGTACGTCGTCACGCCGTTCGAGATGATGGACTGGCCGGCGAGCTCGTACGCCCCGTCGACGCACTCGATGGTCACGTGCGGCGTCACGGGCCGCGCGACCGCGTTCGAGCAGATCCCGAAGGCATCGCAGGTCGCGACGCTCTACGGCGGTCTCGGCGCCGCCCGTCTGGGAGTCTCCGACGGCTCGACGCCGATCAGCAACTCGGGCAACTTCACGGCACTCAACGTAGAGACCGGCCAGTACACGTGGCACCAGCACTGGCCGGCGATCTGCTACTCGGGCTCGGCCAACACGGCCGGCGGGCTCACGTTCGTCGGACACTTCGGCACCGGTGACGGGTCGAAGGGCGACGGCTACCTCGAGGCCGTGGACACGAAGACCGGCAAGTCGCTCTGGACGTCGCCGACGATGCCGTACCCGGCATCGGCCGCGCCGATCGTCTACGCCGTCAACGGCAAGGAGTACGTGACCATCGAGGTCGGCGGCTCCGGGCACAACGACGTCACGCGGCCCGCCGGCCTGCTCGGCTCGCAGCGGGTCCGTGGAGACTACGTCTACACGTTCGCGCTTCCGTAGCCAACGCAGCACATGAATGAGGGGCGGGGCCGTCCGAAGGGACGGCCCCGCCCGGGGTCTACGATTATGGGATACAAAGGTGAGCGGTCAGTGGGCGAAGGTCCGCGCCAGCTTGGCGTTCACGCCCTGTAAGGAGGAATCAGCATTGCGTCGGAACATCAAATGGACAGTCGGGCTTCTCGCTCTCCTGGGGGTGGGGCTCCTCGCCGGGGCGTTCATCCCGTCCGGCCTGGCCACGACGGCCTCGTCGCACGCGAAGACCGTGAAGCACGTGAAGGCGGTCAAGGTGACCGTCGTCGCCAAGGAGTGGTCGTTCAAGCTCTCCAAGGGGACCGTGCCGGCCGGGTCGACCGTGGCCTTCAAGGTCGTGAACAAGGGCAAGATCGGGCATGACTTCAAGATCGCGGGCAAGAAGACGAAGCTGCTCGCGCCCGGTAAGAGCCAGACGATCACCGTCAAGTTCAGCAAGAAGAAGAAGCGCTACGCCTACCTCTGCACCGTCACGGGTCACGCCCGCCTCGGCATGAAGGGCACCTTCGGTGTCGGCGTGTCGGCGACCGGCGGCGGCGGTGGCGGCGGCGGCGGCGGCGGTGGCGGCGGCACCACGACGACGCCGACCACGACGACGACGGCGGGCAACGTCGGCACGGCCAAGACCACCGTCACGGTGAACATGGTCGAGTACGACTTCCAGCTGTCGCAGACGACGATCCCGTCCGGGCAGGTCACGTTCGTCGTGAAGAACTCGGGTGCCGAGGTGCACAACTTCGACATCAACGGCACGAAGAGCGGCGCCCTGCTGGCGCCGGGCACCACGGAGACCTGGACGGTGGCGCTCGCCCCAGGTCAGTACCTGTACACGTGTGACGTGCCGTTCCATGTCAGCTACGGCATGACGGGCACGTTCACCGTCACGCCGTAACAGGCGTTCCTTCGACGTACGACCGGCGCCTGCCCTTTGCGGCAGGCGCCGGTCGTTACGTGACCCGTTCATGCCTTTCGCAGGGGCTGCAGCCACCTGCTTCAAGCGGCGGGGCATGGCTTCGCAGGGTTACGCGGATTGACTGGTGCCTTCTGGAGCGCGGGCACCGCGATTCGGCCGCCTCCTTTCGAGCAGGCGGGAGTCGTTCCGCCGTTCTCGGTCATTTCCTCTCGATTCTCGGCCCGCTCTCCACCGTTACCGCCGAGTACGGATGATCGTCTTTCCGTTGCCTCGGTCCGTCGTGTTGAGGGCGGCGACCGCGTCGTTGAGCATCGCGACGGTGCCGATGTGGATCCGCAGAAGTGCGTCCCGCACCGCTGGACGATCTCACGCAGTGAAAGAGGACGTGTTCACGGTTGGCGAGCAGCCGTGAACACGTCACGTGGCGCGTCAGACGTTGAAGAACGTCCGCGAAGTATCGGCGAGACTAACCGTTACCCCATTGGTGTTGTCGGTCAGTGTGATGCTCGTGTAGGAGACGGAGGCGAGGACCAACGTCTGCCCGCCTGGGCAGCTGAAGCTCCCCGATCCCGGGGGCCCCGCCGTCAGCGTGCCGGTGACCCGGCCGTTCTTCGTCGCGGGGAAACTCCCCGACGCCGACACTGGACCCGCGAAGGTTGCCTTGTTGGCCGCCTGGGGGTGGTTACCGCCGCCGTTCAGGCAGGCATACGTGGCCGAACCGTTTGCCGTCAGCGTGTATGCGACTGTCTGCTGTCCGACGCCGGCCTCATCCCAAGAGACAACCAGCGAGCCGCCGGCGTTGATGCTCTCACTCGTTGAGAAAAAGTGTGCGCCGCTTGTTGCGGCCGCCGCGCCGGCGAACGCCAGCACTGCGAACGTTCCGATGAGTAACAGACTCGATCTTGCCACCTTGCCCATGGTGCTCCTTCCTGTACATGGCCTTGAAAGAGGCGGACTTGCGCGTCATGAGCCAGGGCAGCCACTGGCCGGCGTCCACGTAGGTGGTTATCGCCCCGGCGGGGCGTCGGCTTGTGGTCTCGCTTACCACGCGGCGATGTCCCCCCTTCCTCGTTCGCGTCCTCCGCTCGCCAGAGCACGCCAACTCATGGGAAGGATCTCGCGGTCAAAGCGTTCGTAAAAGTGTCGATGTTGGCACCTATCGCAGCCGCGCTAACACGCGGCTTCCTCAGCCCCAACGCTTCCGCGCCGTCGGCCCGCCATCCTCGCGCGGGAGCAACCGAAGGAGGTCGGCCACAACGTCTCCCTCGACACCCGGATCTTCGAGCGGCCGGCTTCGATCGACTACATACCGGTTGCAGCGCCCGATCTTTTCGCGTCGCACGTATCCCGCCTTGTGCAGATCGGCGAGCATCCGGTACAGCGCCCGCTCGCTCATCCCGAGTGTCGCCGCCAAATCGTTGATCCGCGCCTCCGGACGTCGCGCCACAGCTAACAACACCTGCGCATGCGGACTCAGAAACGACCACGGCCGCAGCGACAACAGGTCAATCGACCGATGAGTTGGCACACCTACGTCCGACTCGGGCGCGCCGGCCGCAACATGAACAGTCGGCGCGTCAGTGAACTGTGGCGCTCGAGTCTGAAAACGTCGCCGACTCGCCATCGACCTCCAGAATTTCGGAGCCTCCGCAAACACTGCCGACTCTTCACGGGCTGCGACGTTCGCTTCTCTAAGCGGTAAATCGGCATCCGACAAGGAGGAGGCGCAGAGGATGGGGCCGCCACCGCTCAGAGGAAGGTCTCCCGCTCGTTGATCTGTACGCGAGAGCGGGCATCGAACCGCCGAGCCATGTCCTGCAACGTTGGTTGCGGGACATGCCCGCTGCGGGCTACCGCGGTACCTTGAGCGTCGCGAGCCCGGTGGGCACGGCGTCGCCGAGGCGGGCGGGCCACGAGGTCAACTCCATCCGGCCGCCCGGATGCGCGACGGAGCTCGAGAACGACTGCCGCTGGTTCTCCCAGAACGTCAGCGTCTTGCCGCGGACGGAGCCCGGCAGCGTCATCGTGAACGCGCCGCTCCCGGTCGGCCACGTCGCGGCGAGCGGCTTGACGACCCTCCCGCCGGCGCTGACGCCGACGACGAGGCCGCTGTAGACGGCGCCCGCGTGCGACGTCGGCTGGCGCACCGTGTAGGAGCTGCCCGAGCCGAGCTGGATGTTCATCGTCGCGCTCTTCAGCCGCCCGAAGTTGACCACCGTGCCGAGGTTCCCGCCGTAGGAGACGCTGCCGAGCGCGACGCCGACGCTCAGCGGGACGGGGTTCGCCGCCGTCTCGTCGGACGCGGCGAAGAACGACGTGTAGTGGCCGTTCGCGTCGGTGGCCGACGAGTGCGTCCAGAAGTCGCGGTCCTGCGTGCGCGTGATCACGACGGCGCCCTGCACCGGCTTGCCCGACGCGTCCGTGATCGTCCCGGTGAGCCGGTACGTGAGCAGCCGGACCAGCGGCGGCGCGTGACCGCTCCGGTCGAGGACGCGGCCGCTGACGACCACCTTGCCGCCGCTGACGCGCGCGTGCAGCCCGGTCAGCGCATAGCCGACGCTGACGCCGCCGCCCGCCGCCCGCACGGCGCTCTGCTGTCCGGCCGAGAGCGCCTTGCCGCCCACGGTCGCGCCCTTGACCGAGGCGACGCGGAGCACGCGCCGCGCCGGGACGGTCACGTCGGTGTCGAAGTGGAAGCTGCCGTCGCGCGCCGTCGCGCGCGGGACGACGAAGCCGTCGACCGAGACGTGCGCGCCGGCGACCGGCCGGCCGCTCCAGAGCACGCGGCCCGTCACGCTCGCGACGTTCGACGAGTTGGCCAGCCACGGCCGCACGGCCAGGGCGCTCTGCGCGACGATGCGGCCGACCCCGCGCGCCGCCGCCCGGTGCGCCTCCGCCACGTGCCGCGGCTCCTCGTGCTGCTGCAGCGAACGGGCGACGAGCGGATGCGGCGACTCGGCCTGGGATGCGCCGAGTGCGAAGACCTGCAGTTGCGCCGCCGTCCCACCGTTCGACGAGGTCGGCGTGCCGCCCACGGTGATCGCGACGTACTCCTTCCCGGCGACGGAGAAGATCGACGGGCCGGCCGCGATCGGATGGCCGGTCTGGAACGTCCACAGCACCTTCCCCGACTTCAGGTTGAAGGCGCGGAGGACGCCGTCGCCGCCGCCCGCGAAGCCGAGCCCGCTCTCGGTGGTCGTGACGCCGCCGCGCTCCGGCTCCGGCGTGGTGAACTTCCAGGCGCGCCGCCCCGTGGAGACGTCGATCGCGCTGATCGAGCCGTGGTCGTGCCAGCCCGAGAGCTGCGTGCCGAAGTTGCCGTTCTGCAGGCCGAGGAAGACGTCGCCGAGCGTGAACTTCCGCTTCTTCTGGGTCGGCGTCAACACCGCCTGCACGTCGACGGCGGCGGTCTCGGACGCCGCGTTGAACACGTAGTTCGTGTGCGGGTCGTACGAGGCGGGCGAGTAGTTGATCCCGCCGAGCGAGCTCGGGTAGACGGCAACCGACTTCCCGGGCTGGAGGCGCGGATGCTCGACGCGGTCGATCACCTTGATCCGCTGGTAGATCGGCCGGCCGCTCGCCGCGTCGTAGGCGAACCAGTACCCCTCCATCGTCGAGACGGAGACGATGCGCTGGCGCTTGCCGCCGACCTTGCCGGTGTAGACGAGCGGCGGCTGCGCCGTGTCGTACGACCACTCGTTGAAGGCCATCTGCTGCTGCCACCACTTCATCCGGCCGGTCGTCAGGTCGACCGCGATCAGCGAGTCCGCGCGCGGGTTGCTCCCGGGACGGACGGACGGGAAGTAGAGCGGCGTCGCAGACCCCGTCCCGAAGTAGAGCGTCTTCGTGGTCGGATCGACCGTGACCGGCGTCCACACGACGCCGCCGCCGGCGAGGGTGGAGCCGCGGCGCCACTCGGTGCCCGCCGGGGGGATCGTCCAGAAGGGGTTCGGCCAGGCGGGCCGGAGGTCGCTCGACCGGTACGCCATCACGAAGCCGCGCACGCCGTACTCCGACCCGGCGGCGCCGAAGATCACCGTGTGGTCGGCGCAGATCGGCGCGCTCGTCTCGGAGTAGCCGGCGTTCGAGGAGGCGCCCGGCACGTCTCTCGCGATCGGGATGCGTCGCTGCAGGTGCCCGGTGCGCGCATCCAGCTGGACGATCGTCATGTCCAGCGTCAGCATGAAGACGTGCCCGTCGCACAGGGCGACGCCCCGGTTGGCGACGATCCCGAAGTTGCGGAAGACGGCGACGTCGTCCGGCGTCCAGCGCCACTTGACGTCGCCGGTGGTCGCGGAGAGAGCCCAGACGTTGCCGTCGTTCGTCGTCATGTAGAGCGTTCCGTTCGCCACGACGGGGTAGGACTGCTCGCCGCGGCGCACGCCTGGGTCGAGCTTCTGGAAGTCGACGGTGTACAGCCGGCCCAGCTGGTCGACGTTGCCCGGTGTGATGTCGGTGAGCGGCGAGTGGCGGAGCTCGTCCGGTGTGTTGCCGAAGCCGCCCCAGCCGACGTCGGCGGGCGCGGCGTCCCGGGCGGAGGCGGAACCGAGCAGCAGCCCCGATCCGACCACGACGGCGAGCAGGAGGAACGCCCGCAGGCGGTTGCGGAACATCACGTGACAGCGGATTGTACGGCGCGCCCGATCCTCCGCAACGGCAGAACGGCGACTGCGAGCAGCACGAGCGCAAGCGCTGCGAGGTACGGCGCGAGCGGCGTTCGTGCGCTCGTCGCGGTGGCCGTCGGCTCGGTCGGCCCGCTGCCCGCATCGTCGCGCAGCGCTGCGGCGGCCGGCGCCAGCTGCGCCTCCTCGAACGCGTGCCCGCCGAGCGCGTTCGCGAGGTCGCCGAGGACGACGCGGCCGAGCGGATCGGGGCGGTAGGCCGTCTCGACACGACCGTCCGCGTCGTAGACGTTTTCGCCTCTGCGCCAGAACCGCACGGCGACGAAGCGGTACCCGCGTGCAGCCGGCAGTGCCCGGGCGAGCTCGGTCGTGTCGACCGGGTCGCTCTCGCCGTCGGTGAGGAGCACGACCAGGCGCCGGGACGTCTTCGGCGTGAAGTAGTTGCCGACCGCGACCTGGCTCAGCGCGGAGAACGTCGTCGCGCGCACCGCGGTTCCCGCCGGCGGCGGGCTCTCGATCCGGACCCCGCGCTCGGCGACGCCGTCGAAGCTCGCGGCGTCCGGGACCGGCAGCAGGTCGGGCAGGACGCGGTCGGTGAGCGTCGCGATGCCGGCCGGGACGTCCGCGATCGCCGACCGCAGCCGCACCGCGGCGGCCACGGCCCGGTCGAGCCGCGTCGGAGAGCGCGGCGTGGCCGCGGCCGCCATCGACCGCGAGGTGTCGAGGACGAAGAGCGCCTGGACGCCGGTGCGCTCGCGCGCGTGCGACGTGTGCGTGAGGGCGGGCTGCGCCGCCGCGAGCCCGAGCACGGCGATCGCAGCGGCGGCGGCCAGGGGACGCAGCGCCTGCCGGCGCCCGGGTGGCGGCAGGCCGAGCGCGGCGCCGACGGCGTCGGCCCGGCGCCGCCCGAAGGACCAGGCGGCGAGCGGCAGCAGGCACGCGAGCGCGGTGAGGGCCCCGGGCGGCGTCAGGAACGTCATGACTCAGTACCCGCTTCCCGGCACGCCGCCGCCCGCGCCGCGCCGGCCGCCCGGGCCGAAGGCGCCGCTCGGGCCCGAGCCCGAGCGCGTGCCGTGCGCAGCGGTCAGCCGGAGGACGAGCTCGAGGTCGAACTTCGCCGCCACGTTCGAGGTGTCGGCGCGAACGGCGTCGGTGAAGTTCGCGGTCGCCGCGTCCGCGCCGTCCGTCTGGTCGAAGGCGAGCACGCCGAGCAGGGTCTCCGCCTGCGACGCGTGCCGTCCGCGTCCCGCGCGCGCGAGCGCCTGCTCGGCCCGCGAGCGCAACGTCTGCAGCTCGACCGCGGTGTCGAGCCGGTCGGGGACCCTCTGCGCGCGGACGTAGAGCTGCAGCGCGCGCCGCCACGCGAGCTCGTCGGAGGTTCCGAGCAAGCCCGCGGCCGCGCCGCCCAGCGCCGTCGACGGCGTCCACGCGGCCTGCAGAGGCGACACGGCGTACACCGCGTCGCCCTGGTCGACGGCATGCTGCCAGCCGCGCAGGTCGGTCGAGAGGAGCGCCGCGAGCACGGCGACCGCCACGAGCACCGCGGCAGCGCCCAGCCGGAGCGCGCTCAACCGCCGCTCCACTCGAGCCGGGGCGACCACGCCTCGCGCAGTGCGAGCGCGAGGGCAGCCGCTAGGGCGAGCGCAAGGAGCAGCGTCGGGAAGGCGGTTAGGTCGTGCGCGGGAACCTGCTCGGGCGTCGGCGCCTGCGCCACCGGGACGCTCGAGCCGACGAGCCGGCGGAAGAGCGTGACGTCCTCCGGCGACGGGTCGAGCCCGACGACACGCACGGGAATGCGATCGCGGCCGTAGGCCGCCAGCACGCCCGCGAGCGGCGCGAGATCGTCGGGGTCGTCGTCGAGGTCGCTGACGAGGACGACCGTCGGCCGCCGCGCCTGCGCCTGCGCGATCGTGTGCGCGAGCTCCATCCCGGTGGAGATCCGCGTGCCGCCGGTGAACGCGTTCGTCCACGGGTTCGGCGGAAAGGTGGGCGCGAAGCCGGCCTGCGTCTGCTGCGGCAGCGTGAAGTAGCGGACGAACGGCGTGAGGCTGGACGCCGGCGTCCCGGGCGGCAACGCCTCGTACGCGCTGTCGGAGAAGACGACGAGCCCTGTCCGGGCGTTGCTGCGCGCGATCGCGGCGAGCGTGCCGCCGATGCGCGAGTAGGTGTCGGAGGAGATGCTCGCCGAGACGTCGAGCACGAGCACGATGCCCGAGTCGTGCGGCAGCGGCACGACCGTGCTCGTGTGCGGGTGCCGCGAGAGGAGGAGGAAGGCGAGCACGAGGCCGAGCGCGGCCGCGCCGAGAACGGTGCGGATTGCGAACGTCAACCGGGCCGGCCGGCGGAGGGCGGGGGCGTCCGCGAGCGGGATCGCGCTCACCCGGTGCCTCCCCGCTCGACCCGGTCGACGAGCTCGTCGACCGGCGGCGGCTCCGGGCCCCGGCGCGACCAGGCGAGGTCGCGCGCGGTCCGGCCGAGCGCTCCGTCCCTGCTCTGCAGCAGGCGGGCGAGCAGCGCGAGGGCACGCCGCCGATCGGGGACCGGGCGGGCCTCCGCCTCGCGCACGAGCCGAAGCGCCCGTGAGAGCTCGTCGCCGTCCGCCGGGCGTCGTCTGCGGCGGACGAGGCGGAGGGCCTCGAGCGCGAGGAGCGCGGCCGCCGCCGCGGCGGCGAGCGCGGCGACGACCTCGAGCACGGTCGCGGCCGTGTCCGGCGCGACGCGGTACGACGGCCGCCCGGGAGCCGTGTCGACGGCGAACCGCGGTGTCGAGGCGGCGAGGTCGGCCGCCGTGACCCGGCCGCGCAGCCGGAGCGGCCGCCAGGCCGCCGTCGCGGCCGCCGTCTCGCCGCTGCGCGCGGTGACCGTGACGCGGACCGGCCGGAGCGTCACGGTGCGGGCGAGACAGGGAGCGGTGAGGCAGGCCGCGTGCTGCGCGATCGTGACCGTCTCCAGGCGCCCGGAGCGTGTCGTGCTGCGGGTCGGCGCGGAAAGCGCGGTCAGAGGCGCCAGGCTTGCGGCGACGTGGAGCGTGTCCGGCCGCACGCGGTTGCGGTCGAGCTCGACGACCACGCGCGTGACGACCGGATCGCCGAGCTGGACGACCGGGTCGGCGAGCACGGCGCGCACCGCGAGCGGGGCGGACG
>Ga0070683_100000591_pt1 | contig 25943 bp, 22 predicted proteins | sample KBSC713LmetaG_FD_64662 | JGI IMG/M metagenome (GOLD analysis project Ga0070683, IMG submission 64662) | Corn rhizosphere microbial communities from Kellogg Biological Station, Michigan, USA - KBS C7.1-3L metaG | ecosystem: Host-associated > Plants > Roots > Rhizosphere ... | reverse complement strand
CGACGAGGACTCGCCATCACACGATCGCTGCAGCGAATCAGCAGCAACGGCGCTCAGCGAAACGTGCATGTCGATCCGATCCGCGAGAGGCCCTGAGAGCCGGCTGCGATAACGCACGACCTCCGGCTCGGAGCACGTACACACGCGCGTTGGCTCACCCGCGTTGCCGCACGGACACGGATTCATTGCCGCGACGAGAGAGAATCGAGCTGGAAATGCAACACTGAGCGCCGCCCGTGCGATGACGACGCGTCCGTCTTCGAGCGGTTGGCGCAGGGACTCCAACGCCGAACGCGGAAACTCGAGAAGTTCGTCGAGGAAGAGAACGCCGTGGTGTGCGAGACTCACCTCGCCGGGGCGAGGGATGCCGCCACCGCCAACGAGTCCCGCGGATGAGATGGAATGATGCGGCGCGCGGAACGGGCGGGCGGAGACATACGCGGTCGCGCTCGTGAGTAAACCTGCAACCGAGTGAACCGCCGTGACCTCGAGCGCTTCGTCTTCGGTGAGTGATGGGAGGATCGACGGCATTCGCCGCGCGAGCATGGTCTTCCCCGCTCCTGGCGGCCCGATGAGCAGACACGCATGAGCGCCAGCAGCGGCGATCTCGAGCGCGCGCTTCGCCGTTTGTTGTCCGACGACATCCGCGAAATCGGCTGTGTCGTCGATCGGCGTCGTACGCAAGGTCGTCGTCGCGGGCGGCAGAGCGCGTTCCGCGAGGGCGTCGACCAAATCTCGCAGCGTCGGAGGCGCCGCGAGACAGATCGATCGCACGAGCCCCGCCTCATCGACGTTCGCCGGCGGAAGAACGAGCGCCCGCATGTTGCCCTGCGTCGCGAGATGTCGCGCGACAGAGAGCACCCCCCGAACACCGCGGACCGCACCGTCGAGTCCGAGCTCGCCAACAAACGCGAGTCCGGCGACGGCTTCTTCGGGAATCGCGCCGAGTGCCACGAGCAGCGCGACGGCGATCGGCAAGTCGAACCCCGTTCCGATCTTGCGGAGGTCGCCCGGAGAGAGCGAAACCGTGATTCGGCGAGGCGGTAACACAAAGCCTGAATTCGCGAGCGCGGCCGAGACGCGCTCGCGGCTTTCTTTCACCTCGCCCGCTGGCAATCCGACGAGGAACCAGTTCGGAAGTCCTTGCGCGACGTCGACCTCGACGCAGACGTCGTAAGCGTCGATTCCAAAGACGGCGGCGGACCGAATGGCGGCAAGCATGGATGCATTCTTAGCCGAAGCACGTCTGACGACCATCATCGATTCAATGCGGTCGCAATCGCGCGAACGCGTGTCCCCCAATGCACGTCGCCCGTCGCCGGAGGTTTGTGTTGACAACACTAACTATTTGGTCATACGTTGGTTTCCATGCGCATCGCTCCCGACGTGGCGGCCGTATTTCGTCACTACCCCCGGATCTACTTTGCCTGCCACCGCCGTCACGTCCGCGACGACGTTTCCGGCAACGACGTCAGCGCGCACCAAGTCAGCATTCTCGATCATCTCGACGTCGATAGCCCAACGATGCTCGGCGACCTCGCCGATCACATGGGCGTGACGTCGGCAACGATGTCGATCGCCATCGGGCGTCTCGTCGACCAGGGCTACGTCACGCGCATCCTCGACCCCGCCGATCGCCGCAAGGTGCAGCTTCGCCTCACCGATGCCGGCGTCCGCATCTGCGCGGCGAACTCCGTTCTCGAGCCGACGCTCGTGCAGGACATGCTCGCTCAACTCTCAGCCGCGGACCGAAAAGCCGCGCTTCGAGGACTCGCGCTTCTCGGACGCGCTGCCGTCGCAGCGCAGCAGGCTCGGAGCCGAACCGCCAAACGAACGCGCAAGGTGGCCTCATGAAATGGATCGGGATCATCGCCGGTTCCTTCGTCACGCTGATCGTCATCATCGCGATCGTCGGCGCGCTCCTTCCCCGCAATCACGTCGCGTCGGTCACCGCGAAAATCGCCGCGCCTCCGGTCGCCGTGTGGTCGGCCCTCGTACAGCCAGAGGCATTTCCGACGTGGCGAGGCGATGTCAGCCGAGTCGAGATGCTGACATCGACTGCCAATGGCCCGTCGTGGCGCGAATACACTCGGAACGGGGCCTTGACGATGGGCATCGAGCGATCCGAAGCGCCCTATCGACTCGTGACGCGCATCCTCGATGACAACCTTCCCTACGGCGGAACCTGGCAGTTTGATATCGTCGCCGATGGGCCGAGCGCGAGTCGCGTCATGATCACCGAACGCGGATGGGTGTCGAATCCACTCTTTCGATTTGTCTCACGCTTCATCATGGGACAGACGTCATCCATGGAGGCCTATCTCCGCTCGTTGAGCAAACACTTTGGCAGCGAGGCAGCGCCGACTGTTGTCGCTGCCGGCGAGGCATGACATGGGATACGAGACGAAGTGCCGCACGCGCGTCACCGACTCGTCGGGAGTTCGCGAAGCTGACGCAACAGTGTTGCTCGAAACCGATGACCTCATCGTTCGCGGCGAAGCACGTGTGAAGATCCCCCGCGCCGAGATTCAGGACGTGAAAACGCGCGGCGATAGACTCACCGTGACCTCGCCGCGCGTGACCGTCGTCATGACCCTCGGCGCCGAGGCCGTGGCGAAATGGGCGAAGAAAATTCAGGAGCCGCCGAAGGCACTGATCGACAAACTCGGCGTGACGCCGACCGCGAAAGTCTGGCTGCTCGGCATCGATGATGAAACGCTCATCGCGCAGGCGACCGATCGCGCGATGAAGACAACGACTAGATCGAGCGCTTCCGCGTGCGATGTCATTTTTGTGGGCGTCGCGAACAACAAGCAGCTGGACCGCATCGATCGCGCGACGAAAGCGATGAATGAGGACGGTGCGATTTGGGTCGTTCATCCGAAAGGACCGAACGGCGTCGCGGATACGACGATTTTCGGGCGCGCGAAGCAGCTCGGGCTCACCTACACAAAAGTCGCTCGAGTCTCGGACACGCTGACCGCGGAGAAGCTCGTGCGCCCAGTGGCCAGCCGCAAAGCAGCGAAGGGAAAGGCCTCTTAGCTTTGACGTATGATCGAGTCGGGGACACTTCTCCTGTACGATGGCACGTGCGGCTTTTGCGCGAAGAGCGTTCAGTTCGTTCTGCAGCGCGAGCATCGCCGGCGCACGCTGCGCTTCGCGAGTCTCGACTCGAGCGTCGGTCGCGAAGTTCGCGCGCAGTATCCCGAACTGAACAGCGTTGATTCAGTCGTGTGGATCGAGGCGGGCTCGTCTCCGCGGAACTATCGACTGTTCGTTCGCTCCGAGGCAGTCTTTCGAGTTCTCAAATACCTCGGCGGCATCTGGACCGTGGTCGCTGTCGCCGGCGCCATCGTGCCGCGCGCGATGCGTGACTGGCTCTACGATTTCGTGGCGCGTCATCGGCACAAGATCATCCCGCGCGGCGCGGATTCATGTCTCCTTCCCTCCCCCGAGCAGCGGACGCGATTCATCGATTGGCAGTCGTAGCGGGCGTCCTGCGCTCGCATCAGGACGACTGCAAAAAGCGCCGCACCGCCGCGATGACCTCGTCGCGATGGCTGACGAAGATCCAGTGATGTCCGCCATGGATCTCGAGCACGTACCCATGCTGAACTTCATCACGAAACTGTGAACGCAGCTTCCGTTCGACCGACTCGACGCCGCGAATGATCTCCTGCTGCCCGGCGAGATGCTCGATGTCCCCGCGCTGCCACGGCTCGAGCTGCGTCACCGTGTCTGGCACCGCATAGATCGCGAGCGCCGGCGCGCGAACCTTCTTGTACTGCGGATGCTCCGTGCCGATGGACTGATAGGCAGGCGTGATCTCTTCGTTCCAGCCATCGTATTTGTAGCGCGTCCGAATATCGGCCTCCGGGATGTTTACCCCGCGCGTCCGATGCACGAACTCGACGTACGCCTCGGGCGTCGCCGTATCGGCGGCGCTCGGCTCCGGGCGAGGGGCAACCTCTGGTGTGACTGGAAAGACTTCGCTCAGCATCGAATCCGCCGCGACCCGATCGTACGCGGCGTCGAGGTAGACGAGCTTCGCGACCCGCTCCGGATATTGTCCCGCAAAACGAGTCAGCTCCTCGCCGGCAATCGAATGGCCGACGAGGATCACTCGGCCGAGATGTAAGCGATCGATGACCGTCCGAATGTCCTCGACGAGTGTTTTTACGTCGTACCCGTCGCTCGGATGCGACGACTCGCCGAACCCGCGACGGGTCATTGCGACGACGTGAAAACGATCGGTGAACGCCGGCGCGAAATCGTCGAACGCGTGGGCGGTGTTGCCGAGTCCCGGGATCATCAGGATTGACGGCCCAGTGCCGCCGAAGTCGAGGTAGTGCAGTTGCACGCCCTTCGAGACCGGAACGAATCCAACCTTGTGATGCGCCGGATCGTGCCACGCATCCGACTTCGCCGGCGTCTTCGGCTGCGCCCTCGAGATACTCGGCGCGCACGCCGCGGCGACGATCGCGAACCATCGCAGCGGCGCGCTGAACCGTCTCATGGAATCGGCTTCGACATTGAGAGTTCTTTAACGAGCCGATAGAGGAACTCTTCGCTCTGATAGTACGACGTGATGAGCACACGTTCGTCCTTGCCGTGCGCGCGACCATCGTTCGGATCGCCGAAGAGGCCGGAGACTCCGTATCCCGGAATGCCGACGGCGCGGAGATACTTACTATCCGTGGCTCCGGTGCCCATCGTCGGGATGACGAGCACGTTCGGGCCAAACAGGTCGTGCGTCACCTTTTCGATTGGCCCCATGATCTCTGGCGACAGGGGCGACGGCGCGGCGTGCTCCATCGCCGGCGCCTTCGACAGGGTCACCCCCGTATCATTTGCCGCTTTGAGCAACGCGGCGCGGACGTCAGCGGGATCCTGCCCCGGCGCCATTCGGCAGTTGATGTTTGCCGTCGCCGTTTGCGGCAGCGCATTTCGCGCGTGACCGCCAGTCAACATCGTCGCGACACAGGTCGTTCGCAGCATCGAGCGATATCGCGGATCGGCGGAGATCACCGCCGACGCTGCGGCGTCGTTCGGGTTCGAAACGATTCGCTTCATCGCCGCGCCCATCTCCGGCGTCTCGATCGTCGCGGTCTTCGTGAAGTACGCCTTGGTCACTTCATTGAGCATCACGGGGAACTGATACTTCGCAACTTTCGTCAACGCCTCGGCGAGCTCGTAGATGGCGTTGTCATCGCGCGGCACCGACGAGTGGCCGCCTTTGTTCGCCGTCGACATCGTAAAGTTCGCCGAGACTTTCTCAGCGGCGCCCACGGAATTGATGAACGGCTTGCCGTCTCGAAGCGCGCCACCGCCGCCCTCGTTGAGCGCGTATGCGGCGTCGACCAGATCTTTGTGGTTCGCGATGAGCCAGCGGACTCCGTTCGATCCACCGCCCTCTTCGTCCGCCGTGAGAGCGAGAATCAGATCGCGATCCGGCTTGTAGTTCTCCTGCTGGTACCGGAGCATGTTCGCGATGAAGATCGACGCCATCGCCTTGTCGTCACTCGTGCCGCGGCCGTAGTAATAGCCGTCTCGCTCCGTGAATTTGAACGGATCGAGATCCGCGGACCAATCGGTCTTGAGCGCGGCGACAACATCGAGATGCGCGAGAAGCATCAACGGCTTTCGCGCGCCGGTCCCGCGATATCGAACGACGAGATTGTATTTGTCCGGCTTCGGACCGCCGAGGAAGATGTCACTTTCGGGGAAGCCGGCGTCTCGGAATCGCTTCGCCACAGCGTTGGCGGCGGTGGTCGTGTTACCGACTGAATCCGACGTGTTGATCTCGATGAGCTCCTTATAGATGTCGTGCGCCAGTTGCTGTGTCGGCGTCAGACGCTGTGACTGCGCGGCGAGCAAGGCGGGAACGGCGAGCGCGACGATCGGCATCGCGGAAAAGCGCATCGTGAGATCTCCAGTCTTCGAGTGGGGATCCTCAACGTTGCATTGGGATGAACTGCGAGGCCAGAGTACGGACCCAGTGAAAACACAAAGCGCCGCGAGATCTGTCTCTCGCGACGCTTCTACGGGCAAAGCCTTGGAGTTATCCCGCGCCGAGGCGCTTTCTGATGTCACGGGCACCCGCGGCGACTCCCATGGCGACGCTTCCTCCAAACAAGAGCGCGGTCCCCGTCCCGACCAATGGGAGGAGCCAGACGACGGGTGCCGCGACCGCGGCGGCGGCGACGCCGGCTAGGACCGGAGCAGTTGCCTTATGGACCGCGTCGACGTATCGAAGCTTGTTGTGGGTAAAGTTGCGCGCCTGCCAATATCCGATCAACGACGATCCGCCGGCGACGGCGAGTGTGGCGAGAGAGCCGATGAGCTGGAACACGATGTTACCTCCAAATGAATCGTGCGCTTGTAGCGGAAAGTTAGTACGAGGTCGGTGCGGTCGAGTTTCAGGACCGCGCTAGTTTCCCTTTGCGCCGCGACATAGGTTAGCGACGAACTCGGCGCCCCACAGTCGCCAGTATTTCAACACGTTCGCCAGCATCAGCATCCATGATCACGTTACGCGTCGTACGACACGACCGACACGATCAAGTTCTCGCCGAGTGCCAGTCGCTCGTGCTTCCGGAACGCGGCGAAGTGCTCCAGCTCGACACGACGGACGCGACCGGGGAAATGACGCGTCCCAGTACATTGTGGCGAGTCGTATCGGTCACCGTCCATGTCCCGTCGATCGCATCCTCCCGCCCCAGCGACGGATCTCCGCTGGCGGTAAAGCACGTCGAAGTCGCCGTGCTTCCGGATATCTCCTTGGTGCCCGAGTTCGCGGCAGCCGCGGAGAAGATTCTCTCCGAATCAAAGATGTGATCATGCTTCGTACGTGTCCGCGATGAACGAACCTGAAATCGGACTCTACACCCGGACGCACGAGCTCCCCGCGCATTTGCGGGATTGGCAGATCCCGCCCGGATGGAGCTGGGGCGCGGAGGGGCTCAACACGCAGCACCGGCACTATCAGGAGATCATCGACGCGCTCGGGCGATCCCTGTCGCTCGTCAGCGCGCCGGACTCTTCACACAGCACGTGGCTCGAGGCCGAGGCGCGGCATCTCGCGCACAGAAATCATCCGGCGATGCCGACGACGTACCACTATTGGGCGTCCTTCGCTGAGAGCCGGCGCGGCCCCGGATACCTTCGTCGTTGGATCGCCGGTGAAACGGTTGGGGCACGCCTTCGCCGCATGGGCACCGACGACGTGCCGGGCGTCCTCCGGCTCATGCGAGAGATCGGTTCGGCGCTGAGCTATTTGCACGACGTCGGCGTGGTGCAAGGGTGTATGTCGCCAGAAACCGTGTGGACTACGCCGATGGGCCGCCTCTGGATCATTGGGTGGCAGTGGGCGATGCCGCTGACCGAGATTCCGGCTGGCTTGATTCCGGACTTCCAGTTCATGCCGATCCCGAACGAGTGGGCCGACGGCACCTGGGCTCCGACGCAGTTCACGGACCAGTGGCAGCTCGCGGCAGTCTGCTTCGCGATGCTCACGAGCGAGCTGCCGCCGCCACACGAGGCGCCGCCGCTGCAACTTCTCCGTCCTGACTGTCCGACCTCGGTTGCGGACGTCATCGATCGCGCGCTGAATGCTGATCCGACGAAACGATTTCCGTCGATGGCGACGATGCTGCGCGCCGTCGATCGCGTCGTCGGAAGCCGGACGATGGTGATGCTCGCCGGTGATGAGCCGAGCACGCAATTCACGAATGAATCCGCCGAGGTGCGGCTTCGCTGGGCCCTTGCCGACGACTACGAGGTGCTCGCGTCCTTGGGAGCCGGCTCGTTCGGATCGGTGTGGCGTGTTAGAGATCTTTCATTGGGTCGCGAAGTTGCGCTGAAGCTCCTCCACCCCCATGTCGCGCGCGACGAACGCATCGTCGGTCGGTTCCGGCGCGAGGCGAAGCTTGCCGCGCAGCTCGCCCATCCAGCCATCGTCCCGATCTTCGACTGGGACAGCCGCGGCGACGTCGCGTGGTACACGATGGAGCTGGCGGAGAGCGGATCGGTCGCGGACTTGATCGCGAGCTCTGGTCCGCGGACGCTCACTGAGATTGCTCCCCAAGTCGACTTCATTCTGAGTGGACTCGCAGCGGCGCACTCGATCGGCATCATCCACCGCGATCTCAAACCGGAGAACGTCCTCATCGACCGCTACCGCCGATGGCGTCTCGCCGACTTCGGTATCGCGAACGTGACGGGTGAGGAGATTGCGGGCGCATCGGGAACTCCGGCGTTCGCACCTCCGGAGCAACTGCTTGGGGAATCGCAGGACAGCGAAGCCGACTGCTTCTCCGTTGCGGCGATCGTTGCATACGCACTGTCCGGCAGGCCGCCGTTCGGCGACCGGGACAGCGCTGCCATCCTTGCGCGTGAGCTTCGCGGCGACGTCGACCTCTCGCAGTATCCACCCGAAATTGCGGAATGGCTTCGACGCGGTCTCGCCGCTGCTCCAGGCGAACGGTTCGTCGATGCCACCGAAATGCAGACCGCGTGGCGAGAAGCGGTCCAGATCGTGTTCGAGCGGGAACGTCAGATTCCGTGGTGGCGCCGGTGGTTCACGCAGGATGGCGCAGGAGTCGCGTGGACTGGTGACTCGATGTTCACGACCTGATCGAACCAAACCCGAGTACAACCGATGGCCATTGCGACAATCAATCCGGCGACGGGCGAGCGCGTCCGGGAATTCACTGCGCTGACGAAGTCTGAAATCGAAGACAAGCTGAGTGCGGCGCATCGCGCGGCCGGGAGTTGGCGCAAGGCTCCGCTGTCTGAGCGAGCAGCAGCGGTTCGCCGCGCTGGCGAGCTTCTCGAGGAGCGCAAAGTCGAATATGGCCGACTCATGACGCTCGAGATGGGAAAGCCGGTGAACGCCGCGATCGAGGAAGCAGCGAAATGTGCGACGGCCTGTCGCTTCTACGCAGACAACGTCGAACGCTTTCTCGCGGATGAGCCGATCGACGTCAAAGGCGAACGAAGCTTCGTCGCGTTCCAGCCGCTCGGGGTCATCCTCGCGGTCATGCCCTGGAACTTCCCATTCTGGCAAGTCGTTCGCTTCGCCGCTCCCGCGATCGCCGCGGGAAACGTCGGGCTGCTCAAACACGCGTCGAATGTCCCACAGTGTGCCTTGGCGCTCGAGCAACTGTTCAGCGAGGCCGGAGCGCCGGGCGGCGTATTTCAGAGTTTGCTCATACCGTCCGACGGAGTCGCGAGCATCGTCGCTGACGACCGTATAGCCGCCGCGACGCTGACCGGAAGCGAAGGGGCGGGAAGCAGCATCGGCGCGGCGGCCGGGAAACACATCAAGAAAACCGTTCTGGAGCTTGGCGGGAGCGATCCGTTCGTCGTGATGCCGAGCGCGAATCTCGACGCCGCGATCAAGACCGCCGTCACCGCACGCACGATCAACAACGGACAGTCCTGCATCGCGGCGAAGCGGTTCATCGTCGCCGAGCCGATCTTCGATCAGTTCGCTGAAAAGTTCGTCGCGGGGATGAAGTCTCTCGTCGTCGGCGATCCGATGGACGAAAGAACCAACATCGGACCGTTGGCGACCGCGCAAATTCGCGACGACCTGCACGATCAAGTTAGGCGCGCAAAAGCCGCCGGTGCTCGCGTACTCCTCGGCGGAAAGCCGCGCGATGGAAAAGGCTACTTCTACGAGCCAACGGTCATGACGGACGTCGACGATAACTCGCCGGTTTTTCGCGAGGAAACCTTCGGGCCGCTCGCCGCACTGGTTCCCGCAAAGAACGTCGACGACGCTATCGCGCTTGCCAATGATTCGCGGTTCGGACTCGGCGCGGCGGCATGGACGCGCGACGAGAAAGAGATCGGACGATTTGCGCGAGAGCTCGAGGCGGGGAGCGTCTTCATCAACGGCATGGTCGCGTCGGATCCGCGCTTCCCGTTCGGCGGGGTGAAGAAGTCAGGCTACGGCCGTGAGCTCAGCGGATTCGGCTTGCGAGAGTTCGTGAATATCAAAACCGTGAGAATCAGCGGATCGGGTTCGCCGAGCATGAGCAACACGGAGTAAGTCAGTCGGCGCCGCGAAGGGAGATCAGCACGCTCGCTCCCTCCCCCGCCGCGCTCTCCACCGAGATCGCACCGCCCCAGCCCTCGACGAGCTGGCGGCTGATTGCCAACCCGAGGCCGCTGCCGCTCGTGCTCGTCGAGAAGTGCGGCTCGAAGATCCTCGGCAAGATGTCGGGTGCGATCCCTGTGCCGTCGTCGCGAACGGAGATGTCCACCCTCGACGATCCGTTTGCGAGGGTTCGCGGAGAGACAACGACGTCGACACGCTTTGCCTGCGCGTGCCGCGCGTTCTCGAGAACGTTCAGCAAGACTTCCTTCAGCTCGTCGGTTCTCGCGTATCCCATGACCGGAATGTCGACTCCCTGCTCTCGCCAATCGAGCGTCGATTCCGCGCCCATGCGCTCGAGCGAGACAACCTCTCGTACGATCGCGGCGATGTCGACCGCCGTCGCACGCCGTCGTTCTTCCGGCGCTGCACCGTACCGACTGAACGCTCGCGCGATCTCGTCGAGCCGATCGATCTCCGCCAGAATCTGATTCACGTTTTGATCGAGCACGCGATCGAAGTCGACGCGTGCATCGGCTCGTGCGCGCCGCAAGTGTTGGACGCCGAGGCGAATCGGCGTCAGCGGATTCTTGATCTCGTGCGCGACCTGTCGCGCCATCTCTCCCCAGGCAAGCACCCGTTGCGCGCGGGCTAGCTCAGTCACGTCGTCGAGCGTGACCACAGCGCCGCCGCCGGCGAGACGCGTCAGCGTGCCGCGAACCTGCATTTGATCGAGCGACAGCTCGAATACTTGCTCGTCGGCGGTGGAGCTCAGAAAGCGATCGACGACCTCGACGATCTCCGGCGATGCGCGTTCGGCAAACGCCGCTGGCGAGGCAAGCGCTCCGCCCAGTAACTGTTCCGCCCGCGGATTGGCGAGCGACACGCGGCCATCTGCGTCGACGGCAATCACTCCACTCGCGACATTTCGAAGCACGGCCGCGGTTCGTCGCTGTGCATCTTCGAGCGCGCTTCGACTGGCGCTCAAGTCCGAGACCATCCGCCGGAACGCCGAGAACACTGGTGTAAACTCGACGGTGCTCTCGCGCTCGAGCGGCATGGTTCGCGCGCCGGCGGCGAGGGCTAGAGCGGCTTCGCGCAACGTCCCGATCGGACTCGCAAGCTGTCGAGACACGAGCCCACTCAGCCACAAGGCAGCGAGCGCGCCAAGCGCGGTCGCAAACGCAACGAGGACGCCGAGATCCCGCCGTCGGCGGCCCAGCGTCAATTCGTCGGGTCGGGCCGGGGCGCCGACGACTGCCTCCGGCGTCGCCATATCGTTGAAAGCGCGATAGCCGAACAACGCGTTGACGCCGCCGACACGCTCCGGACGCGTTACAGTTTCCTCATCGCGGACTGCGAGATTCAGCTCGACGTCTTGGCCGAGATATCGTCCGATCGGCGCGAGGTCGTTGTACAACGGATCGCTGGTCTGACGCAGTTCGCCGCCACGATAGAGGAGCAGCGGCGTGTCGAGCCGATTGCTCTCGCCTGGTAGCCACAATGGCGAATCCTGAGGCGGCGCCATCGAACGCAATGTTTCGCCGATCAGAAGACCCCGTGCCCGCGTGGCATCCGTCGCGAGTCGTTGATACGACCAGATCGCAAATGCGACCGCGGGAACTACGAAGAATGCGAACAGCGCGAGCGATACCTGAATTCTGAAGCTCCGTCCCCACGTTCGCCGCCGAGCGCGGAACCACCGTCCCAGACCGCCGTCGGCGAGGACGCTCGCCAACCACAGAAGACCGACAATCGCCAGATCGAGCAGCACGATAAGAGCACCGCGCTGCACGAGTGCTGAAGGCGAGCGAATCTCGACCTCCAAATGCGCGGCCGCCGCGGCGGTGCCGGTTCGTGCGATGACGTCGCCATGGAGCTCAGTTCCGTCGCGATCCCGCCGCCACACGACACGGTTCGTTGCCGCTTCCACCGGCAATCGACCCCGCAGACGGATTGTGTACGGCGGTTCGACGTCGGTATCGACATCGAGACCATAGAGCTGCGCGAACGGATCGATGTCGAAGAGCCGGCTCCGCGGTGCAAGCGCCACCGCTGTTACACCGCCAGACGCACTCGGCGTCGCCATCACGACTTCCATCGCCGCATCTGTCGGCACCGCCGCGAACAACGTCAGATTGGCCGAGCGAGCCTGAGCGACGAGATCGGCAACGGCGCCGATTGGAATTGGCATATCCGCGGTCTGCAGCTGCGCGACAGGCCCGCTGTCGCTCGGCCACGAGAACATCGTTGTCGGGTATCCCGCGTTCGCGATGTCCGATGTTACAAAATGCTTGAGCAGCCCTTCGCGAGTCGTTGGTGCGTCGTCCGTGCTCAGGCGAAGACTCAGTCGCTGCAGCAGCGAGATCGCGACCGAATCGGTTTGGCTCAGCGACTCGATGTCACGCATCGCCGCATCCACACGACCGCGCGCCGTTCGCGCCCAGACGAGTGTCGTCGCGCCGAGCGCGGCGACCGCCGACGCGCTGAGAATGATGAATCGCGTCCGCCGGCTCAGCGCGAGAAGCCCGATCGCGACAATCCACAGAAGCGTATACCACCAGGGGAAACGGCCGGGCACCTGCCAAACGATCGGCGCGAGGATCGCCGCGACGGCGGCAAACGCCGGCGCAACCCACGGAGACATTCCGCGTCGCGTTCCGAGCGTCGCGGCGCCGCCGGCAGCCCCGGCGAGCAGCACCGATACCGCCGCGAGAAACAACGGAATTTCCCAGATGAGCCAGAGCCAGGCATCGACGCCGTGCGGCGGGATTTGCACGCCGCGCGCGAGCTCCCGCAGCAGGAACGGTCCGAGTCCCGCGACGAGGAGAATCGTGATGATGCCGCCGACGCGAGACACGCGACGCGCTTGCCTGCGGAATACCGCGAGGACTCCGAGGAGCACGAGGGCGCTCGTCGTCAGCAACGCTCCGGCATTTCCGGTTAACGGCCCGCCGTTGGCCGTGAAGTACACCGACGGATCGAAGAGACGAGTGAGGTTCGAGTATTGACTGAGCGGAACGAGCGCCGTGCACGCGAGTCCGAGCGCGAGCGCGCCGGATCGTCGCGTGAGATCACGTGTCCCTCGCCAAACTCCGATCACGAAGCACATGAGCGCCAGCGCGAATGCGAGACCGGCACGCGCACGCGCAATTTCAGTGATTCGCGCGGCGATCTCGCCCTGCGCGAGCGGAAACGCTCGAGCGTCGAACAGTCGCTGCCCAAGAACCGTGTAGTGAAGAATCTCTGGGTTCGTAGTCGAGTCGACCGGTGGCGTGAAAACAAAGCCGCCGAGTCCGAGCCCTGACTCGACTCGCTTCGTGAGTGGAACTGCGAGTCGATCGGCGGGCGGCGCGGCGTCGATCAGCGCGACGCTGACACTGCGCAATCCCCTGTTCCGACGCGCGATCTGAAGCGCGAGATAAAACGGAGTCGCGACAATGCTGACGCCATCGTGCACCGTATCGACCGGCGGTCGAATGACTCCGGCCCAGGCGACCGGAGTTGTGCCCCGATAGACGATGACGCCTCGTTCATCGCGACCCGTGACGAGCCCGGAAAGCTGCTCGAAGGCGGCAGCGCGATCCGCCGGAATGCCGAGCGCCGCGTTTGCCATTTGGTCCGTGGCGCGAAGCGCATCATCGAGCGAGGCTTGCAGCGCTTGCACGCCATTGACGGACGAGCTTCGCCTCCAGCCTTCCCAATCATGCTGCACGAGCCACAGGCCTCGCTGCGCCGGCGACGCAAGTGCACTCGCCGCTGCAAGGAACACAGCACAGGCGACCGCCCACCACCGCTGAGCTCCTCGCACGCGAACTGCGGCGATCAACGCCGCGACGGTAGCGACGACAAGAGGGACGAGATACTCTACGCTCGGTGCATGCAGCCATTGGCTCGCCGAGAGAAGCGCCGCCCCGGCGGCGACCGCCCACCAAGTCCATCGCATCGCGGGTTCTTCCCGCGGGGACACTTCTGGAACCGCTTGCTCAGTTGAAATGAGTCAGTCTCCCACGACCACAGACGCGCCGTCGCCCCGACGCGTGAAACGCATGCGTCCGGCGGAGATTGCCGCGCTGCTCGAGCGCGACGGGAGAATGATCATCCCGGTCGGTACTTGCGAACAACATGGCCCGCACATGCCGCTCGGTTGTGACACGATCATCGTCGAGCGTCTCGCAGCCGATCTTTCCGCGGAATTCTCCGTTCTCCTGGCGCCGACGGTCGAGTATGGAGTGAACGTGGAGACGGAACGCGGATTTCCGGGGAATGCCTCGCTGCGGAAGAAGACGCTTCATAGAATGCTCAACGATCTGCTCGACACGTGGGAGTCGACCGGCGTTCGAGAGTTCATTCTACTGACTGCGCACGAACACGATCCCCACCTCGAAGCGCTTTCGACGGTGATCACGTCCGAAGCTCGGGTGCGTGTGGTCGACATCTTCAGCGTTTCGATGGGCGACCTCCTCGAGGGCCAGGAAGAACCGATGCACGGCGATGAAGTCGACACGTCGCTTCTGCTGTACATTGCTCCTGAGCTCGTCAACATGGATGTTGCGGAGGAGTATATGATGTCGCGCGATGAGGTGCGACGTTACCGGCGCGGTTGGCTGCGCGTCCCGCGGGCGAGTTCCGGCTCGATTGGGCGGCCACGGTTGGCGAGCGCGGAGAAGGGCCGCGCCCTGTACGAACGATTGTATAGCCGAATCCGGGATCGCGTCTTTGTTGCTCCGTCTCAAGAGACATGAACCCTCAAGTTCGGCGGGGGTAAGAGAACCTACCATGCGCCTCCGATCTGTCGGTCTGTGCCTCGCTCTCCTAGCTAGCCTCGCGCCGTCGTTCGTCGTCGCGCAGGGGCGTATCATCGATGAGGGAACATTTTCCGTCACGCGCGGCGGTGTCTCTAACACCGAGAACTTCCGTATCGCGCGGATTGAAAACGGCGCCATCAAGGCAACCGCGCAGGTCGTGAGCGCCGCACAGCGGGTTACGTCTATCCTGACAGTCGACTCCCTCGGTACCCCGCTGTCATATGATGTCACGGTCACCGAAAAGGGCGCGAAGTCCATCTCGGTAAAAGCCATTGCCGGCGGCGCGCGCCTCATCGCCAAGACCAACGACCAGCACGGCGACGAGTCGATGCGCGAATACCCGCTTGTCTCGGGACAGTCGCTCCTCGTCGAAAGCGGACTCCTCCATCAGCTGTACTTCGCGGCTATGGGGCGGAAGCCCGGCTCGATTCAGATTATCGATCCGCGCGGCGCTCGCGTTTCGTCGGCAACGCTTTCTGCGCTCGGTCTCGAGCCGGTTGATGTCGGCGGCAAGAGCGTGACAGGAACACACTATTCGTTGACGTCCGGCAGTGTGCGTCGGGATTTCTGGGTCGATCCGGCAGGGCGCCTCCTCCGCGTCGAAATAGCGTCGGAGCATCTCGTCGCGGCACGCGAGGAACTTCCGCGATAGTTTTCGGCGGTCCACTCGACGACGGTGGACCGCAACATCGTGGCACGACAGGGGTTTGGCGCTCTGAACGTGCGCCCTTTTTTTCGCACGAAACGACCTGAAACCCGGGTCGTCCCACCGCCGTACACCGCGCAGACATTCCAGCCATAGGATTTCTTTATGCGAACGTTGAGGCTCGTCGCGCTGCTGGCGATCCCCGCGCAAGCCGCATTTGCCCAGCAGACCCCCGCTCCGTCTGTGAGCGGCGGAACGCTGACGCTCGAGCAGGCCATCGCGACGGCGCAGCGCAACAACCCGCTTCTTCATCAGACCGAGAATCAGGTCCGGAACTCTGACGCACAGGTTCGTTCGGCGTATGGCGCCCTGCTTCCGACCGCGAGCACCGGCATCCGAAGCACGTTCAACCAGGGCGGTACCCAGTATGTGAACGGCGTCGCGCTTCCCGGCTCGAACGGCGATTACTACCAGTCGGGCTACCAGCTCAACCTCAACTATAACGTCGCGGCTTCCGCGCTCTACGCACCGCGCGCAGCGAAAGCCCTTCGCACCGCCGCAGAGGCGGACGTCACGAATGCGGTCGAGAACACGCGGGCGCTGGTGACGCAATACTATCTCACCGCGTTGCAGAGCGAAGCCCAGGCCGCGGTTTCCGACACGCTCGTGCAGACGGCGGCCGGCCAGCTCAATCTCGTCAATGCGAAGCTCGAAGCGGGCGCGGGCACGATCATCGACGTCCGCGGCGCCGAGGTCGCGCTCGGGCAGGCGCAGGTCCAGTCGGTGACGCTTCACAACCAATCGCAGGTCGACAAGCTCCGCCTCTACCAGGCCATGGGCGTTCCCGCGGACATCAACGTAAAGCTGACGACGACGTTCGCGGTCGCGAAGCCGTCCTTCTCGCTCGACTCGGTGCTCGACCTCGCAAAGCGCGCGAATCCGGACATCGCCGCGAAGAAGTCGCGCGTCGACGCGAGCAACCTCCAGGTGCGTGTTCAGCAGTCGAGCTACTTGCCGTCGCTCAGTCTGAGCACTGGTTGGGGTGGAAATGCGTTCGGGTACACGGATTCGGAGATTCTCGCGGTCAAAGCATCGGCAAACGCCGCAGCCAGCAGAGCAAGCTGTCTTCAGCTCGATTCGCTCCGCGGTGGCGCCGGCCTCCCGCTCATCACGTGCGGTAGCGGAACTCTGACTTCGGACCAGCTGGCGGCTGCGCGCGCGACGAACCAGCCGTGGAAGTTCTCGAAGGCGCCGTTCAGCATGACGGCAACGATCTCCCTACCGATCTTCAATGGCTTCTTCCGCGAGCAGAACGTCGTTCAGGCGCGGGTGAATCGCGACAACGCGGATTATGACCTCCGCGCACGGCAGCTGCAGTTGGTGACGGACGTGACGCAGGCGTATCTCAGCCTGGTCGCGATGGCAAAGACCGTGGAGCTCCAGACGCAGGTCGCCGCGAAGGCAGCGGAAGACGTCGCGCTGAACGAAGCGAGCTATCGCGTTGGTGCAAAAACCTTCCTCGACGTTTCAACGGCACGCGGCGTCTATGAGAAAGCTCAAATCGACCGCGTCAACGCCGTGTATGACTATCATAAAGCGTTCGCCACATTGGAAAATGCGGTCGGACGCCCTCTCCGCTGAGGCTCAAAACCCGACATGAGCAAGAAAGCCAAGATCGCGACAGGCGTCGTTGTTCTCCTAGTGGCCGCCTCGGTGGTCGCTATGAGCGCCGCGAAGCGTGGCAATAAGTCCGTCGAAGTCCGTATCGAGGCGGTCCAGAAGCGCGACCTCATCTCGTCGGTTACCGCGAGCGGACAAGTTCGCCCCCAAACCAAGGTCGACGTCGCATCGGACGTCAGCGGCAAGATCATGAAGCTCTCCGTCAAAGAGGGCCAAATGGTGACCGCGGGCCAGTTCCTCCTCCAGATCGATCCGTCGCAGCCGCAGGCAGCTGTCGAGCGCGCACAAGCATCGGTGGCGTCGGCCAAGGCTGCTCTCGCACAGTCGGTCGCGAATCTCGATCAATCGCAGCGCGCGTATGACCGTTCGGCGACGATGAAGAAGCAGAACCCGACGCTGATCGCGGACGAGCAGGTCGAGCAGCTCAAGACGGCGCTGGACGTCAACGCGGCGGTTGTCGAGGCGAGCAAGCATGCCGTCGATCAGGCCGTCGCTGGCCTCAACGACGCGAAGAGCTCACTCGACAAGACGACGATCTACGCCCCGATGTCCGGACGGGTAACTCGACTGGTCGTCGAACAGGGTGAAACAGCGGTGCCGGGAACGTTCAACAAGGACGCCGCGACGCTGCTCACGATCAGTGACATGTCGGTGCTCGAGACTCGCGTGAAAGTCGACGAAACGGACGTCGCCCGCATCAAGGTCGGCGACTCGGCGCAGGTTCAGATCGACGCGTTCCCCGACACGACGTTCATCGGCAAGGTTACGAGGATCTCGAACAGCTCAGTGAAGGCGACGACCGCGACAACGACGGACCAAGCGGTCGACTACGAGGTGACGATCCAGCTCCTCAACGCGCCGCCCGACACGCGTCCGGACTTCTCGGCGACGGCGAAAGTGATCACCGACAAGCGGACGGGGGTGCTTTCAGTTCCGATCATCGCGCTGACCGTTCGAGAGAACCAGACGCTTCAGAGTGGCGACACCGCCGTTGGCATCGGCAAGTCGAAGCCAGCCAAGGAGATCGGCAAAAAGGACGTCGAAGGGGTTTTCGTGGTAGGCGCGGACAACAAAGTGACCTTCCGGCCCGTAAAAGTAGGGATCGCCGGAGAGAAACACTTTGAAATCACGAGTGGTCTCAAGGAAGGCGATAAAATCGTCGCAGGAACCTACCAGGCCATTCGCGATCTGAAGGACGGAGCATTGGTCCGCGAGACCAAGCCGGATGCGAAAAAGCCGACGCCAGGATCTAAGTCGTGAGCTCAAACACCATCGAAGCACCCTTAAGTGAGACCGCCGAACGGCGAGCTGTCGTCGGCGTGGTTGGGCAAGCGCCTGATCCAAGGTGGGTCATCGTAACGCGAGGAGTTAAGCGCGAATACGACATGGGCGGCGAAGTCGTGCGCGCGCTCCGCGGTGTCGATCTCGCCATTGGCCGCAACGAATACGTCGCGATCATGGGCCCGTCCGGTTCCGGCAAATCGACGTTGATGAACATCGTCGGCTGCCTGGATACTCCGAACGGCGGTGAATACTGGCTCAACGGGCAGCTCGTGTCAGAGATGTCCGACGACGCACTGGCGCGGGTGAGAAACAAGGAAATCGGTTTCGTGTTCCAGACGTTCAACCTCCTCCCTCGTGCCACCGCGCTCCACAACGTCGAGCTTCCACTCGTTTACGCTGGCGTGAGTTCCGATGAGCGCCGTCGTCGCGCCGCCGAGGCGCTCGAGAAGGTGCAGTTGGACAAGCGAATGGATCACCGGCCAAACGAACTTTCGGGCGGGCAGCGGCAGCGCGTTGCTATTGCTCGCGCGCTCGTGAACAACCCATCGATCCTCCTCGCGGACGAACCGACGGGTAACCTCGACTCGGCAACGTCTGAAGAAATCATGCGTGTGTTCGAGACGCTTGCATCCACGGGTCAAACGGTCGTCATGGTTACACACGAACCCGACATCGCCGCGCACGCTCGGCGAGTGGTCGTCCTGCGTGACGGGTTGATGTCCACGGACGAGACTCGCGATGCGTTCGTCGCGCGCGTCGGGCACTCCGTGGCGGCGTTGTAACTTCCCCTCCCTTGGGTCGTAGGGGCGAGCGTTCGAGGACCGCGCGGCACAGCCGGTGGCCTCATAGCTCGCCCCTCGTCATATAGACATGTCATTCTTTCAAGCGATCAGGCTCGCCTGGGACACGATTCGCGTTCAGAAGCTGAAGAGCTTCTTCACGGTGATCGGTGTGACCATCGGCGTGACATTCCTCATCGCGGTCGTCTCGATCGTCGCCGGCATGAGCCGGTACATGGAAGACGACCTCGTCGGAAAGCTGATCGCCGTGAACTCGTTCAGCCTTCGAACGCGCCCTGACTTTCAGGTCGGCGACGCGACGCAGGCACAGCGCGCCGAGTGGCGGCGTCGTCCGCGCGTCCTCCGCTCTGACGTCGATCCAGTCGCGGAGGCGCTTCCTCCGACGGCGACTTGGGCCGTCGAGAGCGAGTCGAGTCTGAATGTCGAATCGCCGTATGCCTCGCCCCGCCGGACGCAGTGCTCGACGATCACCGAGCAGTGGTTCACGATCAAGAAGATGGGCGTGACGCTGGGTCGTCTGATCAACCCGCAGGAGTACGCGAACGGAACACCGGTGGTCGTCGTCGGACAGGACGTCGCGGATCACTTCTTTCCGAACCTGAATCCGATCGGCCGCGAGCTGAAAATTCAGAGCATTCCGTACACCGTCGTCGGCGTTGCCGACAAACAGGGCAGCGTGTTCGGACAGTCGCTCGACAAGTTTGTGCTCGCGCCGGAGCGTTCGCCGCTCAACCGGTGGGTGAACCCGCACGGCGTCATCGATGCGATGATCGTCCAAGGGCAAGACGACAACAGCATGCGCGAGGCGATGGAGGCGGCGCGCGCCACGATGCGCTCGCGTCGCCATCTGCATCCATCTCAGCCGGACAATTTCGAGCTCGAGACGTCTGAAAACGCGCTCGACTTCTGGAATAAAGTGAAAGGCTATCTCGTGATCGCGGGAATCGCGCTGCCTACGGTCGGCCTCGTGGTCGGCGCGATCGTGATCATGAACATCATGCTCGTCGCCGTCGCGGAGCGCACGCGCGAGATCGGCATTCGAAAGGCTCTCGGAGCCCGTCGCAAGGATATTCTCAATCAGTTCATGGTCGAATCCGCGACGCTCTCGACACTCGGAGCCGCCCTCGGCGTTGCGCTCGGTATTGGGTTCGCGAAACTGCTCGCGGCGGTCAGTCCTCTACCGGCTGCCGTTGAGATCTGGTCGATCTTCCTCGGCGTTGGCGTTGGCGCGGGAGTCGGCATGATTGCGGGTATCTATCCGGCGAGCCGCGCGGCCTTGCTCGATCCGATCGCTGCCATGAGGCAGGAGACGTGATGGCAAACGATCAACGCGGGTTTCGCATTTTCAGCTTGTTCGAGGGCGTGAGCATCGCGCTCGAGCAGCTTCGCTCGAACCGAGTTCGCGCTGCGCTGACGATTCTCGGGGTCGCAGTCGGCGTGTTCGTCGTCGTCGTGATCTCTGCCGCGATTCACGGCATCAACGCGAGTGTCGCGCGCGACTTCGAGAAGGCCGGTCCGACAACGTTCACGCTGAATCGCTACCCGATCACATTCGAGGCGTGCGACGGCACCGAAGACACCTGCAAGTGGCGACACAATCCGCGTCTCACGTTCGCGGACGCGAAGGCGATCAATGCATTGCCGAGTGTGCGGGCGGGCGCGGCGCAGATGGGGTTGCAGAAAGAAGTTCGGTACAAGGATCGTGATCTGGAGTCGACGCAGGTCATCGGCATGACCGCGAACTGGACGATCGTCGATCACGCCGGCGATCTCTATCCCGGGCGCAGCTTCACGGAGTCCGAAGAGACGAATGGCGAGCCCGTGGTCATCGTGAACGACGAGATGGCCACGCGGCTCTTCGGTGATTCCGATCCGCTCGATAAAGTCATCTCGATCGCGAACGTGCCGTTTCGCGTGATTGGCGTCTATCACTACGAAGCAAGCTTTCTCGCGGGCGGCAACCGTCCGCGCGCGATCGTTCCCTTCGAGACGGCGTTCCGATCGCTCAACGGGTCGTACAACAACATTCAAATTCCGGTCGTTCCGCGGGAAGATGTCACGCAAGCTGACGCGCAGGATGACGTCATTGCGCTGATGCGTGCGCGACACGCGCTGCGCCCGGCGCAGGACAACGACTTCGCGATTTTCACGTCGGACAAGCTTCTCGAGACCTACAACAAGATCTTCGGGATGTTCTTCCTCGTGATGATCGTGTTGTCGGCGATCGGACTGCTCGTCGGCGGAGTCGGCGTCATCGCGATCATGATGATCTCAGTCACTGAACGCACGAGAGAGATCGGCGTCCGGAAAGCGCTCGGGGCGACGCGCGGCACCATTCTCTGGCAGTTCCTCGTCGAGGCGGTGACCCTTACGGCCATCGGCGCCGTGATCGGGCTGATCGGCGGCGGTATCGTCTCGGTGATCATCAAGAACGCGAAGCCGATCAAGGCGCAGATTCCGCCGATGGCGATCGTCGCGTCCCTCGGCGCGAGCGCGATTACCGGGGTTCTGTTCGGAATGCTGCCGGCGATGAAAGCGTCGAAATTGGATCCCGTGGACGCGCTGAGATACGAGTGATTCCTGGTACCCGGTAGCTGGTACCAGGTACCAGATTCGTATATTTGGGGCCATGGCTGACGACGCTTTCGATCTTCTCGCCATCGCCGCCCACCGCGACGATGTCGAGCTCACGTGTGGCGGGACACTGGCGAAGGCGGTTCGCGCGGGACATCGCGTGGCGATTCTCGACCTGACTCAGGGTGAAATGGGAACGCGCGGCAGCGCCGAGATTCGCGCCGCCGAAGCGGTGAAGGCCGCGGCAGTTCTTGGTGTCACGACCCGCGAGAATCTTCAACTGCCCGACGCGGCGATTCAAAACACGCCGGAGACACGAGAGAAGCTCGCACGCGTCATTCGGCGGCTTCGACCGGCAATCGTGATCGCACCGGCGCTGCAGGGCAGACATCCCGACCACATCGTCAGCTCGCAGCTGATACGCGACGCGTGCTTCTTGTCGGGACTGACCAAGCTCGCGCCCGACATCCCGAAGCATCGGCCAAGAAAGATTCTGCACTCGATCGCGTATCGTCAGGACTTCCAGCGACCGACCTTCGTCGTCGATGTGTCGGATGATTTCGAGACGAAGATCGAAGCGATCCGCTGCTATTCGTCGCAGTTCGAGGGGGAGATTCAGGCGGGCGAAGTCTATCCGAATGGCGACCCCCTGGAGACCGTCGTGCGACAACACGGCGCGTATTACGGAACACTCATTCGTCGTCCCTACGGCGAGCCCTATTTCACCACTGAGGTCATGATGGTCGACGACGTGGTCTCACTCGGGGTATCGACGTTTTGAGCGACGACGTCACCTACGGCTCGTATCTCGCGCTGGACGAGCTGCTTTCGCTTCAACAGCCGCGATCGCAGCCCGAACATCCTGACGAGCTGTTATTCATCGTCGTGCATCAGGCGAGCGAGTTGTGGTTCAAAGCGATCCGGCACGATATGGATGGGTTGATCGACTCGTTCGAAGCGCACGAGGCTGGACAGGCGCTTTGGCGGCTTCAGCGCATCAACGCGTTAATGCGAATCGTCTCGGCCCAGTTGTCGTCGCTCGAGACGCTGCCGCCGCAGCACTTCGCCCAGTTCCGCACATTTCTCGGAAGCTCGAGCGGTTCGCAGAGCATCCAGTTTCGCGCGATCGAAGCTGCGTCGGGACTGCGCGACGAGCATTTCATGCGCGTCATCAAGGAGCACGGCGAGATTCCGGAGATCGTCGCTCGCGCGCTCGATCGGCCGACGCTTCAAGATCTGTTTCTCGGACTGTTAGAGTCCTCTAACACGAAGATCGAGGACCTGTACCTCGGTCCGGGGCCGAACATTCTATTTTTCGTGGCCGAGGCCTTGCTGGAGTATGAGCAACAGTTCGGGCAGTGGCGGTTCAAGCATGTGCAGCTCGTCGAGCGGGTGATCGGTCCGCAGACAGGTGGAACCGGCGGGACGCTCGGGTCGCGGTACCTTCTCCGGACGATCGATCAGCGGTTCTTCCCAAAGCTCTGGGAGGTCAGAGCTCAGTTTTTTAGCAAGCGAAGCCGCTGAGACTGGCGAATTCGTTGCAGGATCTCCGCGTTTCGGCATTTCGGTCTGGTTGGCGAGTCCCGGAACCGAGATTTAAGCCCCGAGAAACGAGATGTGAGACCCTGTGCGCGTCTCCCTGGAATCTGGAACGCGCTGACAGCGCGAGATCCGGGGCGGAACACATAGCCCGCTGATTTCTGAGCTTGTCGCAGTTCGGTATATTTTCTCTATGCCTGAGCCGATTTATTTGGATCACGCCGCGACGACGCCGGTTCGCGCCGAGGTTCTCGAGGCGATGCTTCCGTTCTACGGGCCGAAGTTCGGGAACCCGTCGAGCGTGCACCGCTGGGGACGCGACGCCAGAACGGCCCTCGATGAGGCTCGCGAGCGCGTCGCTCGATGTATCGGCGCCACGGCCGATGAAATTTGCTTCACCTCGGGCGGAACCGAGGCCGACAACATCGCAATTCTCGGCACGTGGCGCGCACGACGAACCGAGGGACGACGCGGGATTGTCACGACACCGATCGAGCACAAGGCCGTTCTCGAGGCCGTGCACCACGCAGCCCACGAGGGCGCGGACGAGCGAATCTGCCGCATGACCAAAGAGGGGGTCGTCGACACGGATTCGTTCCGCGACGCCCTCGGCACCGATGCTTCGATCGCGTCGGTCATGTGGATCAACAACGAAATCGGCACGATCCAGCCAATCGCTGAACTGGCCGCGGCATCGAAGGCAGCGGGGGCTCTGTTTCACACCGACGCCGTCCAGGCGTTCGGCAAAGTCGCGATCGATTCGCGTGCAGTTCCGTTCGACGTCCTCTCGATCTCCGGTCACAAGATCGGCGCGCCGAAGGGGATCGGCGCGGTGTTCATTCGTCGCGGTACGATCATCGAGCCGCTGTTTCACGGTGGCGCCCAGGATCGCGGCCGGCGTCCCGGGACGGAGAATGTCGCGTCGGTCATCGGCTTTGCACTCGCGGCCGAGCTGGCCGTCGCGGAGCGTGAAGAAGAGTGGACGAAGCTCGAGGCAATGCGGACGAAGCTCGAAGAGGCAATCCTCGCTCGTATTCCAGACGCAGTCATTCATGGTCGTGGCGCCGCTCATCGCGCGCCACACATCGTGAACGTTTCGGTGCCTGGTGTCGACAGCGAGTCGATGCTCATGGCGCTCGATCTCCGCGGCATTGGATGCTCCGCAGGCTCGGCGTGTCAGAGCGGGAGCGTTTCGCCGTCGCACGTGCTCGACGCGATCGGCGTGTCGCCGGATCTCGCCGGCTCGGCGATTCGCATGAGCATCGGTGCGTTGACGACCGACGCGGCGATTCAGCGTGTATCCGAGGTCTTCCCCGCCCTCGTCGATAAGGCGCGCGGCGTCGCACGAGTGAGCTGATCGTGCGCGACCGGGTGCTCGTCGCGATGTCCGGCGGCGTCGATTCTTCGGTTGCCGCGGCGATGCTCGTCGAGCAGGGCTACGACGTCGTCGGCGCGACGATGAAGCTCTTCTGCCACGACGACGATCTCCCGGATCGTCCATGCTGCTCGCTCGACTCGGTCAACGATGCGCGTCGCGTCTGCCAGTCGCTCGGCGTCCCGCACTATGTGCTCAATCTCGAGAGCGCCTTCGGCCGCGACGTCGTTGAGAATTTTGTAAACGAGTATGCGAGCGGCAGGACTCCGATTCCGTGCGTCCGCTGCAATACGTTCACGAAGTTTCGCGACCTCGTCGTGAAGGCCGACGGCATCGACGCGAAGTGGATCGCGACGGGGCACTACGCGCGCACGATCGACAGCGAATTGCACCGCGGCGTCGACCACTCGAAAGACCAGTCGTATTTCCTCTGGGGAATCGACCGGGCAGTTCTATCTCGGATGCTGCTCCCCGTCGGTTCGCAGACAAAGGCCGAGACGCGCGCGGTGGCGCACAAGCTCGGACTCGAAGTCATCGCCGAGAAGCCCGAGAGTCAGGACATCTGCTTCGTTCCCGACGGCGACCATACGAAAATCATTCGCCAACGGCTCGGTGCCGACGCGCCTTCGTTGGCTGAAGGTCCCTTCGTGCTGTCGAACGGCGCGCACGTCGGCACGCACGGCGGTTTCGCGCGGTTCACGATCGGTCAGCGGCGAGGCTTACCCGGCGGATTCCGCGAGCCGATGTTCGTCGTCGCGATTCGTCCCGACGATCGCGCGGTCGTCATTGGGCCGCGAGAGGAACTACTCGGCCGAGGCGTCGTCGCGCGCTCGGTGAACTGGCTCGTCGATGCACCGGGCGTTGGAGATCGCATATCGCTCCAGGTGCGTCATCGTGCGCCGGCCGCCGCGGCCGAGATCATTCGTCTCGCGGGCGACGAGATCGAGCTCGCGCTCGACGAGCCAGTTGCCGCGATTACGCCGGGTCAGTCGCTCGTCATGTACGACGGAGAGCGAGTGCTCGGCGGCGGGTTGATCGAGCGAGCGCGCGGAACTAGAGCACTTCCTGTTCGGGCGGCGTAGACACCAAGGACGTGCTCTAGCGGCGTGCTCTAACGGCGTGCTCTAACGGCGTG
>Ga0070683_100000589_pt1 | contig 25967 bp, 27 predicted proteins | sample KBSC713LmetaG_FD_64662 | JGI IMG/M metagenome (GOLD analysis project Ga0070683, IMG submission 64662) | Corn rhizosphere microbial communities from Kellogg Biological Station, Michigan, USA - KBS C7.1-3L metaG | ecosystem: Host-associated > Plants > Roots > Rhizosphere ... | reverse complement strand
ATCGGGTTCGTCCAGCGTTTCGGTAGTTAAAATCCTCTGCAGTTGCTTAACGATCTCCGGAGTAAGTGGTTTGTCGATGAACTCTCGGACATAGAGCATTCCCCGGTAGTTGTTGAAGATCATTCGCTCACTTCGATCTCTCGGTGGGCGCCCTTCTTGAATCATTGCTTTCGCAACCTTCCGGGTGGTGGAAGCGCCCTCGAGCTGACTTGACGTGATCGCCTCTTCAACGATCGATTTGAACAGGTAGGTGTCCCGCGTAGCTGGGTTGGTTACCTGATCACTTCCCTGGATGTTTCCGCCGGCGTTGCGGTCAATCTGGTGCAACATTTCCAATGCTGGCGCAGGTATGCCGTATTGGAACGGCTGGCCCGCGACGTCTCTTAGTGGTAAGGTCCGATACAGTGCACGACGCGCCAGTTTTACCGCCAGCCATTGTTCTCGGGCTGAATACCCAGAGAGCGGCGGCGCATGTCTGAAAGTGTCCCAATGCCTATACCGGCCACCGGGTGCCGGCCCAAGACGCTGAGTCAGCTGGGCAAATCGCTCAGCCCCCTGCGATTGAGCGAACAGTTCGCTCAATCCTCGGGAGAAGATCGGCGGCCTAACGGGTAGCTTCATTTCCACCTCTAAGCATCAACTCCTAGTTTCCTACTAATTTCTCCCAATCTAGTAGTTCGATGTTTGAGATGTAAATCCCAACTTGGGACAAACTAGTAGCAAATTAGGAGTTCGGACCCGCCTTGTCCGCCAGCCGGGCACCCGCTTCTCGGGGATACGCCTGGTCGGGAGGCCGTCGCCAATTTAGGTCGTCGCGAAGAGCAAGGCCGTATGTTAGCGATCCCAACCTGCCGCCTAACGATCGTTGGAACTGTCGAGCGGGCTATGGAAGCTCGCTTCGCTCGCGTTGATTTGACCCGATCGCAGCTCAACTTTTGGCGTTAGGTGGATGCACACAGGTTTGGAATAGATTGAGCTGATGGCAATTCGCTTCGAGTTGGATCCTGCCAAAGCTCGCCGCAATGTCCGCCGCCACGGCGTCAGCTTCGAGGAAGCGACGACGACGTTCGACGACGATTTGTCCATGACGATGCCGGATCCAGTTCACTCGGTCGGCGAGGAGCGCTTCATTCTCCTCGGTCGAACCAACCGCGGTCGACTGGTCGTTGTTGTCTTTTACCGATCGCGACGCTGATCTTCCCTCGATCCGACTCATCTCTGCCCGTCTCGCCGACCAGGGCGAACGCTACGACTATGAAGAAGGTCCGCCGTGGAAGCGGCGCGCGGAGCCATTCGCCGAATTCAAGATGATCGCGCCGGTGTGGGCTGAATACGAGCGGAGACTCGTGGCGATCTCCGATGACCGCAAGGCCGCCGCGTTGGCGCGCTCGTATGTCGACTCGCTCCGCCCACCGTACGAGTGGGAGGGTTATCACGAGGGTCCGGAAGCGGAAGCGCGATTCGCTGATGCTTACAGAATGAAGCATCCAGATAGTCCGTTCCGCGAACTGCTTCCATTGCTGGCGGCCCATCGCTGGGCGTGCACGGAAGAGGCCTACACGTACGAGAGCAACCCCGCTGCCGCCGCGCGCAGCGATACTTCTTTTCTTCGCGCGTTGGCCGTCGCGACTAATTCATCCAATCCCCTGGTCCGCGTCGCCGGGGAACACCTGCGCCGGACGCATAGCTGCGACACAGCACGATAGGATGAAGGTCGGCATCCGCACGCTCGAAGCCGCTACGCGCGATCGGTGATCAACGCCTCGAGCCGCTCGTAACACGCTTCCATCCCCTCGTCCATGCCGGAAGCGATCGCGCCGTCGCGTGCTTCCTTCGCGTCATACGTCTGCGTGATGCGCATCGTGGTGACGTTGTCCTTCTCCGCAAACTCGTGCGTCTCCACCAGCTTGCCGATTGTCTCGCCCGTTGGCAGCACCATCGTTTCGGTGTGCACGGCCCGCTCCCGCTCGACCACTTCCGTGAACACGCCATGGAGTGTCATCGCCGGGTCGGCTTCATCGGTTTTCCACTGCACAGTGAGCGCGCCGCCGACGCGAGGGTCGCACTCGCATACGGTCATCGTCAATCCCGGCGGAGGTTCCATCCAGCGACGCATCTTGTCGGGCGTGAATGTCGCCTCCCACACGAGTCGCCGCGGCGCGTTGAACGTGCGAGTGAGAACGATGGTGGAGTCGGAGGGGGTCGATAGCTGCAAGCCGCTGTGATGCATCGTCGAACTCCTTCTGTTGATAGCAGGTGGCTGTCGCTGAAGCGCTCAGCGACGGCGAGGACGGACCTCTTCGGACTTCATCTCGTCGAGGAGGGTGTCCAGCGCATCGAAGCGGGCCTCCCAGTGTTGGTGGAACTCTTCGGTCCAGAGCATCGCGTCCTTGAGCGGCTCAGCGCTCAGGCGACACACGTGCTCCCGCCCGACGATTCGGCGCCGCACCAGCATGGCGCGCTCGAGCACGCGGACGTGCTTCGTGGCGGCAGGGAAGGTCATCCGGAGCGGCGAGGCGAGCTCGCTGAGATTGCGCTCCCCACCGGAGAGCTGCCTGATGATCGCGCGGCGCGCGGGATGGGCTAGCGCGTGGAACACGCGGTCGAGCTTGGGCGAACGATCTAATACCATATGGTTTATTATACCAAATGGTTCTACGATATCAAGACCCACCCTCGTTGTGTCGAGACGCGTCCCGGGGGACGATTAGACACACCCGCGGCGGCATGTCATTCGACTCGCGGAATGCCTGCGTCGCGTGCCGCTTTCCTTTCTCATTGGCGAACTCGAATCACCGTTTTCCCCACGCGCCGCCCGGTCGAGTTGAGCGCGGCGATGGTATCGTCGAGGCGCACGACGGTCGCGATGTTCGTCCGCAGTCGTCCGTCGCGTACTCGCTGCACGATCGCACCCAGTTGCGCACGATCGGCCTCCACGACGAAATCGATTGCGCGGCCGTCAACGGGCCGCGCGTCGGATGGCCCGACGATCGAGACGAGCGTTCCGCCGGCTCGAATCAGACGTGCAGAGCGCTTCCCGACGGCGCCGCCAATGACGTCGAACACCAGATCCACATGGCCGACGTCTTCCAACCTGTCGCGATCGAGATCGACAAACTCGTGCGCGCCGAAGTCGAGCACCTTCTGACGGTCGGCCCCGCGTCCGGTGCCGATGACGCGGGCGCCCGCTTGTCGAGCGAGTTGCGTCACCATCGAGCCGACCGCACCGGCGGCGCCATGCGCAATGACGCTTTGCCCGGCCCGAAGCCGACCGTGCTCGAACAGTCCTTGCCACGCGGTGAGGCCGGAGATTGGCAGGCTTGCGCCGACCGTGAAGTCGACGTCGTCGGGTAGCGCCGCGAGGTTACGTGACTCGATCGCGACATACTCGGATAGGGTGCCGTCGCGATACCAGTCCGCGAGGCCGAACACGCGTTGGCCAACTGAGAATCCCGTCGTACCGTAGCCGACGGAAGTCACGACTCCGGCCAGCTCGTGGCCAGGGATCGTCGGGGTTCGATCTCCTCCGCGGCGATCAGTCCACGTCGAGGGCCACGTCAACTCGGTCCCGACGAATCCCGACGCGTGAATCTGAACGACTACGTCATTGATCGCCGCCGTCGGCTCGGGTCGCTCAGCCGTCTTCATCCCGGCCGTTCCGGCCGCTTTATCGGTCACCACGATCGCTTTCATCGGATCTATATCCCAGTCGTTGTGTCTCCAGTGAAAGTATATCCGTCCGATTTACCGCTCGGTGTAGCGCCGCGGACATGCCGGGGTGAACGCCGTCGTTTGGGCACTCGAAGCGCTCATGATCTTCGGCCAAGCGACGGTGACGATCGACGGCCGATAGTGGCATGCAGCGCACGCCAACCGCTTGGAATCCGACGGGTTACGGTTTTTTTCCGACTTCATGTCGAATTTCGCCGGTCTCATTCGACGTGTCTTTGAGAGCGCGATGCGCGACAGACACGAACCGAGTTCAGGGAGAAAGCAATGCGATTCATGGTCATGGCGATGGGAACCAAGGAAATGGAAGCGGCTCCGCCGCCGAAGCCCGAAGCGTTCGTCGCGATGCAGCAATACAATGAAAAACTCGCGAAGGCCGGTGTTTTACTCGCCGCCGAGGGACTCGCTCCGAGCTCGAAGGCGACGCGCATCACGTTCCGCGATGACGAGCGAATCGTCGTCGACGGTCCATTCACTGAAGCGAAAGAATTCATCGCCGGCTTCGTGATTCTCAAAGTCGACTCGAAAGAAGAAGCGATCGAGTGGGTGAAGCGCGCGCCATTCTATTCGCCGACGGGCGAGGCGCACGTCGAGATTCGCAAGCTGATGGACATCGAGGACTTCGGCGAAGGGTTCGTACCGAATGAAGAGATCGCGAAGGTCAAGTACTAATCGACCGGCCAACGGCAAGGGAAGCATCACGATGCGCAACATTAGAATTTTTGAACACATATCGCTCGACGGCGTCATTCAATCATCCGCCGAAGACAACTTCCCGTATGCGAACTGGACGACGCCGTATCGCACGCCGGCCGGACTGGCGACCTTGGTCGAGAAATACGGTGATCACTATGATCTGCTGCTCGGACGGCGAACGTATGACATCTGGTCGAACTTCTGGCCGACGGCGCCGAGCAATCCGATGTCGGATCGATTGAATGCCGCGACGAAGTATGTCGTGACGCATCGGCCGGACAGTCTTCAATGGGGGCCGGTCGTGGCGGTTGGACCGGATATCGTCGCCGGTGTTGGTCAGCTGACGGCAACCGACGGTGCGGACTTGATTCTCTGCGGCAGCTCGACGTTGACATCGACGCTGCTCGAGAACGGACTGGCCGACGAGATCACTCTAATCGTCTATCCGGTGTTCGTCGGGACCGGCAAGCGGTTCTTTGCCGAGGGGACGCCGGCGAGGTCGCTGACGCTCGAAAGTACGCAAGCATTGCCAACGGGAGTTGTCGTCAACAGCTACAAACTCGCCGAGCCTTTGCAGAAGTCGAATTAGGGAATTAGTGTCCGGTGGTGTGTCCGCACCAATAGTGTCCCCGAAGGCCAACCGATGACTCATGTCAACATTGGGTTCGACGACTAGCCTTCGTATCCTGCTCGGCAAAACCGCCGAGGTGCTCGGGACAATTTGGACGGCGGCCGGGGCGCTGAAGCTGATTTTCGGCGTCCGCATCACACTTCCGCTCTTTCCGCCGCTCGATCTCCAGCAGGTCAGCGTGTGGCCTTCGCTCGGAATTGGCCTCGCACTCGTTTTTCTCGGAGCGTGGCTGCGTCGAACGGGCGCTGAGAAGGCCGATCGAGAGATTGTCGGTGACATGGCGATCGAGCATCGCGAGATCGGCGAAGGGCAACCCGATTTTCATGGTGCGGCTTTCCGTGCTCGGCCCGACGCAGTGGGCAAGGACTAGCTTACAGTTGCAGCGCAACTCGCCGAAGTCGATGGACAATTCCTCAACGGCAGTCTCTTACAAGCGCGTCGCCAATGAGCGATCAAGGACGATTCATCTTCGAGTTCAGGCACGGCCCGGGCCGCCCTGACATTGCTTGTCCGGAGTGCAGCTTTGCGCCGATGGTCGGAACGCAGTGGACGTGCGCTCCCGACGGCTGCGGCGGGCAGTTCGACACTTTCGAGACGCGAGCGCGCTGTCCCCATTGTGGAGCGCAATTCGCGTGGACGCAGTGTCCGGCCTGTAGCAAGACGAGTGCGCACAAGCGCTGGTATCGTGCGACGAGCTGACGAATGACTGCTTCGAAGCAACGAGGCGCCGAGGAGCTTCGGACCCAGATCGCGACGCTCGAGGCCGAGTTGGCTGACGCCGAGCGAAGCCTCGCCGCTCTGGGTACGCAGATGCGAGCGGTCGAAGCGAGTGCGATGAACGCGATTCGTTCAGGCAAGGACTACGAGGCGCGGGCATTTCTCATCGAGCAGAGGTCGAAAATCGAAGATGCCGCCGCGATCGAAGCGGACATCAAGGTTCTGCGCGCGATCCTCGATGAATGCTATGATTTCTCGAGGTCGATGGGCCTGAGGTAGCGCGCCACAGCCGGTCGTCGTACACTCGATGGCTATGAGCGACCGGCGATATCGAGACGACGAGGTCCGCGAGATATTCAGTCTCGCAACGACAGGCGAACCGCGCGACCAATTGCCGATCGCCGATTCGGACGGGCTGACGCTCGATGAGCTCAAGCGGATCGGCCAGGAAGCGGGCATCGAGCCGTCACGCGTCGCAAAAGCAGTGGAGAAGTTCGACGCCCGCGGCAAAGTGGCGCCGGTGCGAAAGTCGTTCGGCCTTCCGGTTGGCGTTTCGCGTCTCGTTCCGCTTCCGCGCGCGCCGACGGATCGTGAATGGGAACGATTGATCTCCGAATTCAGAACGACGTTCGGAGCGCAGGGGCGCGCGACGACAAACGGCGGCCTCCGGGAATGGTCGAACGGCAACCTGCACATTTCCGTCGAACCGACGGAGCACGGCGAGCAGCTTCGCCTCAGCACCGTTCGAGAGGACGCGATTGCTCTCAACGGACTCGGCGTCGTGTTGAGTGGAATGTCAGTTCTCTTCAGCGCCGTCGTCGCCGCCTCGGGCAAACCGGGAAAGGCGCTGATCATTCTCGGCCTGTTCGGCGGATTGGCGCTTGCTTCGTTCGGCGCAAACCTGATTCGTCAGCCGGCGTGGGCTCGCAAACGCGAGCGACAGATGGAGGAGCTGGCCGAGCATGCGGTAAAGGTGCTCTCGGATTAGGCGCGACTACCACTGGTCTAGGGAATGCGGCCACTTCGCTATTCGATCAACGTGACACTCGACGGTTGCTGCGATCATCGCGTGATGATCGCGGACGAAGAGGTGCATCGCCATGCGGTGGAAAACATCGATCGCGCCGATGCGCTTCTCTTCGGTCGAGCGACGTACGAATTGATGGAGGCGGGATGGAGGCGGCCGGCCCCGCAGGGCGCGATGCCGAAGTGGGTCGAGCCATTCAGACGAAAGATCGGGCCGATGAAGAAGTACGTTGTCTCGAGCACTCTCAAGAAACCTGATTGGAATGCGGAGCTCGTGTGCGGGGATCTCGAGCAGGCCGTTCGCCAACTCAAGAATGAGTCGGGGAAGGGGCTTCTCGTTGGCGGCGTCACGCTGCCGCTGGCGATCGCGGAAATGAGCTTGATCGACGAATATGAGTTCATCGTGCACCCCCGGATCGCGGGGCATGGTCCGACGCTATTCGCGGGACTGTCGAAGCTCGTCGACCTGAAGCTCGTGAGCCGTCTCGAGTTCAAGTCCGGGGCGATGGCGATGCGTTACGAGCCGAGGCGGTAGGGGTCGTTCGGGGCCCTGAAGGAAACAAGGACCATTGACTGTTTGCCCCAATGGCGCAAACTCTTATTGGAGTTCTTTTCTTTCAGATCCGGCGCGAGGCCGGTACGTCAAAAGTGCACGTTCGCGATGTCGTGAACTGGCGTCGCCGTACAACGACCTTGCTGCAGATTAGGGCGCTCCAGCGCTGAGGCACTTCCGATGCGTCGACGCCGCTGGATTGTCGTGCTCCTTCTCTCGGCGTTCTCCGTCGACGCGTGCAACGCGGATCCACCGACCGCCGAGTTGCGTCCGTGCACCGCCATTGCGCAGGCGACGCCTTCGTTCTCGATGCTCGGACTTGGCGCCACGGTTACCATCGCTGCGACCATGGAGGACGGCTGTCCGGCGCCGATCGTTCGAAACGAGACTCCGAATATTCTTCAACTCGACAGCGTCGGCGTTTCGACGTTCACGGTGACAGGGAAGGGAATCGGTGATGGACGCATCCGCATTCGTTCGGCTGTCGACACGACGGTGACGCAGGTGCTTTCGATGACAGTCGTCGCACCGTGAGCTTCCGCTGCCGGCTCGTCACCTTCCTGACGCTATTCGTCGTGTGCGCGAGCGCGCTCGGTGCTCAAGACAATCCGGCGCGAGTGTCGCTCGATGGTTCCGTCGGCGCCGCGCGCGGCTGGGGTAGTGGCTGACCGTTAGAAAAAGGTCTTCTGCTCCTCTCCGTTGCGCGCATCTTTCCGCATCATACATCGCACGACGGAGCTCATATGAAGCGAGTCACTGGAATCGGCGGCATCTTCTTCAAGGCGAAGGACGCGCCCGCACTGCACGCCTGGTACAAACAGCACCTCGGGATCGACGTACAGTCATGGGGCGGCGCCTCGCTCTCGTGGGCCGACTCGAACGGCAATCCAACCGCTGACGGAATGACCATCTGGTCCGTCGTCCCGCAAACGAGCGATCAGTTTGCGCCGAGCAGCTCGCCGTTCATGATCAACTATCGGGTCGAGGACGTTCAGGCGTTGTTCGATGCGTTGAAGGCCGAGGGCTGCCACGTCATCGAGAAGGTCGTCGACTCCGAGTACGGCAAGTTCGCATGGGTCATGGACCCCGAGGGGAACAAGATCGAGCTATGGCAACCGCCCGCGTGAGCTGGCCCCACGCCGTCGACCGCACTTAGTTCTTGCGCCATGACATCCGATCGTCGGTGGTTCACCGAGCCCCAGACGGGCTCTACGAAGCGTCGCTCCAACGACGTCACGATCGGAACGAGGTCTGGCCTCACGCCGAGATTCAGATCTCCACGAAGCAGGCCGGCGCGACGCTCATGCTGGAGAACACCGGTATTGGGCCAGCGGTCATTCAGTCGATCGCCGTCAGCGTCGACGGGCGTGAAGTCAGGTCATGACACGACGTCTTCGCAACACTCAACGGAGTCGAGCCCGTATCGTTCAGCCACTACTCCGCCGTGCAGCATGGATTGCGTCCCGGCGACCGTTTGGCACTCTTCGACATTCCAGTCGAGGATCAGCCGCGTGAGTTCTGGAAAACAATCGCGCGCGTCGGGGTCCGAATCTGCTACTCGTCCGCCTTCGAAGAACACTGGATCGTCGAGACGAAAGCCCTCGGCGAGAAAACAACTTGGCGAGACGTCGCGAATTGTCCGGCGCAGGCCGACAGCGCTTACTTCTAGACTCTTGGCAAAAGGGGAGGCCGCGTGATCGGGAGAGTATCCGCATTGCTCGCCGTCTCGGCGCTTGCCGCCGGAGCGCAAACCGTCTGGCCGACGAAGGGTTGGCCGACGACGACACTCGGAGACGCGAAGATCAACAAGGCGGTCGTCGACAGCATCGACGCCGAGATTGCGTCAGGCCGCTACGGCTACGTTGATAGAATGCTCATCATTCGACACGGGCAGATCGCATTCGACAAGTCGTACAAGCACGATTACGCGAAGGCCTACGGCGATTCGGTAAACAAATCCGGCGCGCTGAACGGCAGTGATCCAACGAGCCCGTACAACTACTACAACACCTGGTGGCATCCGTACTACCAGCGCGGCGACCTCCACACGCTGCAGTCGGTGACGAAGACTGTGACGTCGATCGTCGTCGGTGTCGCGACGACACGCGGCGATTTCCCGAGTCTCGACCGACCGGTTCTTTCGTTCTTCGGACCCGCAGACAGCGTCCGGAATATCGACGATCGCAAGCAACGCATGACGGTCCGTCACCTGCTCACTATGACCGCGGGCATCGACTGGAACGAGAACCTGCCGTACGCTGATCCGCGCAACACGGCGACGGATCTCGAGGTCAGCCCCGACTGGGTGAAGTACACGTTCAATCGCCCGATGATGGAGGAGCCGGGGAAGCGGTTCAACTACAACAGCGGCGCAACCGAGATCGTTGCGTCGGTGTTTCGTCGCGCGACCGGCACCGACATCGAAGAGTACGCGGCGCAGCACCTCTTCGCGCCGCTCGGTATTACGCACTGGTTCTGGAAGCGATCGGGCTCCGGCTTAGCGGATACTGAAGGCGGTCTCTATCTCGAAGCGCGCGACCTTGCAAAGCTCTGGTATCTGTTCTCGCGGAATGGGCAATGGGATGGAATGCAGATTGTCTCAGCGGATTGGGTGAAGTCGTCGGTCTCGCCGTTCGTTCCAACGAGCCCCTCACCGAATGCGGCCAGCTACGGTCTCGCGTGGTGGTTGCATCCGACCGGCAAGCCGACCGCGCCGTACTATTTGGCGGGCTCGGGTTTTGGCGGGCAGATTCCGGTCGCGATGATCGACCAAGACATGATCGTCGTGTTCAACGCGTGGAATCTCCTGCCCGGTCATCCGTCGATGCCTGCCCGGCGGATGATGGATCGTCTCGCGGCCGCGGCGCAGTAGCCGGATCGAATCGAACGACGAGACGGATTCGAGGTGCCTTGCCTGCAACCTCTGTGCGCTCTGAACGTATCAGACAGCCCAGCCGCCTCCCTCGCAGAACCACCAGCGTTCGCGCTGTAGCCAGGAGTCCAGAATGGAGACCATTCTGCAAGACGTCCGCGTTACGCTTCGCGCCTTCCGCCGCTCGCCGGGATTTGCCCTCACCGCGATCGCGACCCTCGCACTCGGCATCGGCGCCACGACGGCGATCTTCACGACGCTCAGTGCCGTTCTTCTGAAGCCGCTGCCATATCCGAATCCGCAGAATCTCTACAGCCTGCGAACGGCCCTCACCGATGGGCGCGTCACGACCGGACTGCTCTCGGGCAGCGAGATCTATCGGCTGAACGATCCGAAGCTGTCGATCGAGAGCGCGGCCGGATTCCAACCTGGCGACCTCACGCTCCTCGCGGCCGATGGAACGCCGTCGCACGTCGTTGCTTACGCGGTGAGTGAAGGGTTCTTCGAGCTGTTTGGCCTTCCGATGACGATCGGCGGATTCAAGCACGACGACTTCACGCCCTTCCAACCGCCGCCGCCGAACGCGGCGCCGCAGCAAGGGCCATTACCGACGGTCGTCATCTCGCCGAGGCTGTGGAAAGAGTTCTATAACAGCGATCCGGCGGTTGTCGGAAAGCCGATCCATTTCGCCGAATTCAATTCGACGATTGCGGGCGTTTCGCCGCGCGACCTCGACATCCCGCATGGCGGCGACATTTTCGTCGCGCAGCGTACACCGGTGAACGACGTCAATCACGGACAGGAGGCGTTCTTCCGTCTGCGGCGCGGTGCGTCGATCGAACGAGCGAAGGCCGAGATGTCGACGATCATGACCGGCCTCGCAAACGACTTTCCGGCGGCCGATCGCAACCGCGTCTATGTATCGCGTCCGCTTGTCGAATCGATCGTCGGCGATCTCGGTCCGATTCTCATCATCGTGATGTCGGCGACGGGACTGCTGCTGCTCCTTGCCTGTGTGAACGTTGCCAACCTTTTGCTCGCGCGGGGCGCTGCTCGATCGCGCGAGATGGCGGTACGTGCCGCACTCGGTGCGGGATGGGGCCGCCTTGTACGCCAACTCCTCACCGAGTCGATCGTGCTCGCGACCGCGGGAACGATCCTTGGCGTCGGCGTCGGTGCGCTTGGACTTCGCGCGCTCCTGACGCTTGGCGCATCGCAGCTCCCGCGCCTCGATACCGTTGGGTTCGACGCGCGGGTTTTGCTCTTCGCGTTGGTGACGTTGATCATCACGGGTGCGATCATCGGTGTCGCGCCGGCTGTTCGGCTCATGCGCAGCGATATGAAAACGCTCATGAACGAAAGCTCACGATCCGCGACGGCCGGCCGGGGCACGACGCGCTGGCTGACGGCGATGACAGTGGCCGAGGTTGCGCTGGCGATCATGCTCGTCGCGGGAGCGGGGTGGCTCGTGCGAGGATTCTCGAAGCTTCGGAACGCCGACGCTGGGTTCGTCGCAGATCGCCGGCTCTTATTCGACGTCACGTTCCTCGGGCCGCGATATCAGACACCGGAGTCGGTGCGTCAGGCGCAGCTCGACGTCACGAGCGCGATCAAGAACGTCCACGGTGTCGCGGACGTCGGGATCGTTTCCGCCTATCCGATGCGCGGCCGGCTCGAGAGCTCGCTCCTCGCGCAATTCCACGGCGAAGCGTTCGATCCGGCGAATCCGCCGGGCACGCGTCAGCGATTCGCGAGCGCGGGACTGTTCGCTGCGATGGGCACACCGATCATCAAAGGGCGCGACTTCGCGACGAGCGATTTGCCGAACACGGTTCCGGTCGCGATCGTCAACAAGGTATTCGTCGATAAGTATCTCAAAGGACGTGATCCGATTGGCGTTCAGTTCTCCGCGGGATATCCGCAGCCGGATCCGAGAAACGAGCTCACGATCGTCGGGGTGATTGCCGACGTGCGACAGAAATCGCTCGGTGAGCCGGCGGAGCCGTCGTACTATCAGCCGATGACGCAGTTCCCGCTGCAGCGTGCGACGACAGTCATAGCGATGTCGCCGGGGGCTGATGTCGGCGCGGTCGAACGTGCCATTCGCGCTGAAGTACGAAAGCTCAATCCGACGATGGCGCTCGATTTCGAGCTCGCGTCTGATGTCGTCGGTGGAACGCTGAGGCGTCAGCAGCTCGGAATGACGTTGATGCTCATCTTCGGCGGCATCGCGATCGTGCTCGCGGCGGTGGGGATTTATGGTGTCGTGTCGTACGCAGGATCGCTGCGTCGTGAAGAGATGGCGACACGGCTGGCCCTCGGCGCGTCGCCGCGCTCGGTCTTTCTGCTCGTAATGCGGCAAGGCGTGACGCTCGGACTGCTCGGGGCCGGAATTGGTCTGACGCTCGCGTATTTCTCGGGGCGTGTGATCTCGAATCGGGTGTATGCGATCAGCGCGGCTGATCCGGTGATTCTGGGGATCGCGACGCTGCTCATCACGGGGATCACCTTCCTCGCGACGACGATTCCAGCCGCGCGCGCGTCGCGGTTGAATCCTGCGAGTGCGTTGCAGTCGGAGTAGAGTTCTGATGCCGAGCGCGCCTTCCTGGAGGATTCGATGAGCGACCACACACATTCCGGCGTTGATCGGCGCGGCTTCCTGTCACGTCTAGCCGGTTCCGCGGTCGCCGCGGGGATCGTCGCGCCAAACATCGAGCTCCTCGCAGTCTTTCCAACGCTGGCAGCGACGCCGGGCTCTGTGTTTCAACCACAACCCGGCGCGTCCGACGCGGCGGTCTTCGCCGAAGCGCGTAAGCATTTTCTCATTCCCAGTGGAGTGACGTACTGCAACACTGGGACGCTCGGCGCGAGTCCTCGCGAGGTCGTCGACGCGCTGGCGAACGGCACGCGCGCGCTCGAGACGCGTCTCGCCGACTGGGCGTATTTACAGCCTGAAGGCGAGCCACTGACGGGCTACGAACCGTCGGTTGGAATTCGCACGACCGTCGGCGCGTTCATCAATGCCAGACCAGATGAAGTCGCGATCACACAGAACGCGACGATGGCGATGAACTTTCTTGCGAACGGGCTCGACCTCGCGCCCGGCGATGAGGTCATCAGCACCGATCAGGAACACAGCGGCTGCATCGCGCCGTGGCAGCTCAAGGCGAAGCGATTCGGAACCGTCGTCAAAGAATTGAAGCTCGATGACGGAACGAAAGACGGACCCGACGGCATCGTGAAGCTCTTCGCCGACGCGATGACGCCGAAGACGAAAGTCGTGATGTTCAGCCACGTCGTGTCGGGGCTCGGGACGCGAATGCCGGCGCGCGAGCTCTGCGCGATGATTCGCGATCGCGGCGCGCTCGCTCTCGTCGACGGCGCGCAAGCAGTCGGACAAATCGAGGTCGACGTCAAAGCACTCGCTTGCGATGCATATGTCGCGAGCCCGCACAAATGGATGATGGCGCCAAAGGGCACCGGCTTTCTCTACATTCGCCGCGACATCCAGGATCGATTCTGGACGACGCTCGCGAGCTCGCACTGGGATGACCACGAGGGCGGCGCATTCCGATTCATGCAATACGGAACCGGGTCGGTTCCCGTGCACGAAGGGCTCGCGGCGGCGGTCGCGTTCATTCAGAAGCTTGGAATGCCGCGAATCGAACGCTGGGATACGATGCTCACGAAGCGACTTCGCGACGGCCTCGCGAAGATCCCGACCGCGCGCCTCACGTCGCCCGCGGATCCGCGACTCACGTCAGCGATCACGACATTTCGCATTGAAGGGGTGAAGGCGCGCGCGCTTCAGGAAGCACTGTGGACGCGCAAGATTCGCGTCCGTCCGCAGAACGACGCGCGCGGCGTGCGGCTGTCGGCGCACATCTATATGAGTCCGGCCGACGTCGATACGGTGCTGGAGGTGGCGTCGAAGCTTCGTCCGGCGTAGAAAGCAGGTCCCCGGTATATTCGCGTCATCAGCTACGGAGCTTTGGATGCGCATCATCTCGTTCGCGACGCAGGAATCGGATTGGAAGACGCCCCGCATGGGCATCATCCTCAACGTCGACGGCAAGGACAGCGGCCAACGACTCGATTGCGAGAAGCTGTTCGCATCCGATCAGCGACCGTCCAATCCACTCGACTGGTTCGATACCGACGGACGTTGGTTCCAAACTGCTCGCGACACGGCGCGCCGGCTCGAAACGGACGCGAACGCGTTCGCTGACGCAAAGAAGAGAGGACTGCTCGTCGCGAGTAGCGACGCCTATTGGTTCGCGCCAGTCCCGCGGCCGGGCAAGGTCGTGTGCATCGGGTTGAACTATCGGGACCATGCCGAAGAGAGCGGACTCCCACTGCCGAAGACGCCGGTCGTGTTCTCGAAGTTTTCGAGTTGTGTGATAGCGCCGGGTGAGCCGATCGTCATTCCGCCGACGAGCGAGAAGGTCGACTACGAGGCGGAGCTCGCGGTCGTCATCGGGCGTCGCGCATCGCGCGTAAAGGCCGATCGTGCATACGACTACGTGCTCGGCTACACCGCGTTCAATGACGTTTCAGCGCGCGACTTTCAGTTTGGCGACGGACAGTGGCAGCGCGGAAAGTCGTGCGACACGTTCGCGCCGATGGGGCAGACAATCGTCACGGCGGATGAAATTCCCGATCCGCACACACTGCGCATCACGCTCAGGCTCAATGGCGCGGTCATGCAGGACTCGAATACGAGCCAGCTGATCTTCCGCGTGCCGGAGCTCATCGAGTTCATCACGGCGAGCACGACGCTCGAACCTGGAGACGTCATCGCGACGGGCACGCCGGCGGGAGTCGGCTTCGCGCGAAAGCCGCCCGTCTTCTTGAAGGCGGGAGATCAGATCGAGATCGGGATCGAGAAGATCGGCGGGATTGGAAATCCGATCGCGGCGGCGTAAATAGCGAAAGTCGGTCTCACGTCGCGGCGAGCAAGTAGCGGAGCCACGAGGCGCGCGCGCGAAAGTCGAAGGAGCATCCATTTTACTTCGTGCGCCGATCGGCGCACCCACCGGACGTTTCGTTGACAGCCGGGCCGCCGGGGGGCACTGTTGATTTCCCCGAGGAACCGGAGGCCACGATGCCGTTGCTCCACGACCCCGCAGTTCGCTCGAAGATCGAATCGCGACTCCGAGCTCTCACTCCGGCGTGCCGGCGGCAGTGGGGAAGCATGACGTGCGACCAGATGCTCTGGCACGTCAATCAGATACTCGAGTTCTCGCTTGGCGAAAGCTCAGCGCCTGTTCAGAAGCCACCGATTCCGCTGCCGATCTTGAAGTTCATGGTGATCAACCTGCCATGGGTCAAAAGCGCGCCGACGCACAAGTCAGCCGAAGCCAAGCAGCACTACGACTTCGAGGCTGAGCGCGCGAAGTGTCTCGGATTGATCGAGAAGTTCGTGAACAAGCCGATCGACGGCGAATGGCCGCTCGATCCCGCGTTCGGAAAAGTGAACGGAAAGTTTGCGAGCTCGATGCAAGCGAAACATCTCGATCACCATTTCAAGCAGTTCAGCAGCTGAGCAATGAGCCGAGCGGCCGTCGCGATCGCGTTCCTCATCCTCGGGGCATGCGCGGGAGCAAAGCCGTCCGACGATCCCGAGCCTGCCGAGCGGTTGGATGGGATCTATCGTTTCAGCGACACGCCGCGGCCGCTCGCGCAACCAATCGAAGGGCGGATGACGATTCTCGGCGACACGATCTTCATCGACGCGCAGCCGGGGCCGTGCCGCTACGACGATAAGGCCAGTTGGGGGAGCTCGCAGATGGTCTATCGGTGCGCGGAGATGTCTATTCTGATCGACCGCGCGAATCCGCTTCGGAACACCAAGTATCACACGACCATTCGCGTCGACGAGCGAAAGTCCGTCTGCGTTCGATACCAAACCAACTCGGCTGGCCAGCGTGTGTGTGCGCAACAAGAGACGCAGATGGTTCCACGCGATGTCGAGGTAAACGGAATTCTCCATCCAAAGCGTGTAGATCATCCATGAGGAGACATCGTTCAGCGCTCGGCTGTCCGCCGGGACGCTGGTTCAAAGCTCTGGAAGAGCGTGTTTCATCTCGAAGATCGACGACCAGAGATCGCCGCATTCGTCGAGACGGGCGCGCATCGAGCGAAGTGTGAACGTCCGTGGGCCGACCGCTCCGCTCTCGATCTCGGTCCACGTGCATGGCGCGGAGATCGGCGCGGTCGGCTTCGGGCGGACGGCGTACGTTGCGGCATAGGTCGCGCCCCATTCGTTCCGACCGGTGTCGATGAGAATCTTTCCGTCGCGATCGGCCTTGTAGAACTCCTGAGTAAATCGGTCCGGCGCGCGCTGCACGAGTGCTCGTCCTACCGAATGCGCGAATCGCGCGACGCGTCCGCTGTCCGATTTGCCGTCGAGCGCGAAAGCGACGTGAAAGCCTTTCGAGCCTGACGTCTTCACAAAAGTCGTGAGGCCGAGCTCCGCGAGTGCGTCGCGAACGATCAACGTCGCATCGCGGAGTGCATCTTCGTCGTCGTGGAGCGGGTCGAGGTCGAAGACGCAGAGGTCAGGGTAGAGCAGCGTCGGTGCGCGCGACGTCCACACGTGCGGCGTGATGCAGTTCTGATTCGCGAGCCACATGATACCGCGCGTGTCGCGAACGACGGGGTAATTCACGATGCCGTCGTTTTTCGGCACCGCCACCCGTTCGAGCCACGACGGCGCGCCCTTTTCGACATTCTTCTGAAAGAACCCTTTCTCGCCGATTCCGCGATGAAAGCGCTCGAGGGTGACCGGACGTCCTTCGATGTGTGGGAGCATCAACGGCGCGACGAGCTCGTAATACGCGGCGAGCTCTCCCTTCGTGATGCCATCCTCCGGAAACATGATCTTCTCGGGATGGGAGATCGCGACGTCGCTCATGTGAGATTCGTCTCGACCGAGAGCAGTCGCGAGTGGCGCAACTTTCTGTGGACGGTCCACTCGATGAATGCGACACGCACAACGATCTCCGGGCGCACCCAATGCGTGCGCACGCGTGGAAGTCCCGTGGCTTGTGTGAACGGAGCTTTTTCGATCTCGGCCGCGTCGAGTGTCGCTCGAAGCTGCGTGAGCAGTTTCGAGTCGAAGCCCGTTCCGACCTTGCCCGCGAACACGAAGTCGTCGCCCTCGAAGAATCCGACGAGCAGCGCGCCAAGTCCGACGCGAGCGCCCTGGCCGTCCGTGAATCCGCCGACGATGAACTTTTCGGTCAGCTCGCACTTCATCTTGAGCCAGTGCTTCGATCGCTTGTGCTCATACGGCGAGTCGAGCCGCTTCGCGATGACGCCTTCCCAACCCTCGGCGCACGCTTTCTCCCACGGAGAAGCATCACCCAACTCGGCGACGCGACGGATTGGCTCCGTGAACGGGAGTGTCGCAAGAAGTGCGCGTCGCTCGGTCAACGGCAGATGCGTAACGCTCCGCCCGTCGATCCATACGATGTCGAAGACATGGTAGGCGCTGTGCCCGTCCCATTCGACTTCGCCGTCGAGAATACATTCGTCGACCGGCAGGGACGCGACAGCCGCCGCGATGTTTGGGAGAAATTTCTCATTTTGCGTTCGAGAAAAGAGGCGAACTGACTCGCCATGCTTGAACGCAAGCAGCCGAATGCCGTCGAACTTTCGTTCGAATGTCCATTCCGGGCCGACGAATCGCTCTTGGGTGAGCGTCGCGGCCATCGGTTCGATCCACTCAGGGAACGCGGGGTTCCCAGTGCGCATGATCGGATGCGGCGGCGGGTTTTGCGGCGGTTTCGCTCATGCGATTCGTGCCTTGCTGGGACGGTACCGTTGGTCAAGATTGGCTGCGCTCGATGATCGAACCCGACGTGCCAATCGGCAAGGTGGGATGGGCAGATGGCAACACGCGCGAAGTCAGACATTCGACAAAATTGACGGCAGTTCCCGAGTCGCCGCTCGTGCAAATCGCGACCCTCGCTGAGTCGATGCCGGGTTCGATCGAGCTGTGTTACGGCGAATCTGATTTGCCGACTCCAGCGTTCATCATCAACGCGGCCAATCTCGCGGCGCTCGGCGGACACACGTTCTACACACACACAGCCGGCTATCGCGAGCTCCGCCAGGCGATCGCCGACAAAGTGGCTGACCTTCACAGCGCGTCGTACGACGATTCTGAGATCATGTGTACCGTCGGGGCGTCCATGGCGATCTTCGCCGCCATCCGGGCCTGTGTCGGTCCCGGCGACAACGCGGTCATCGTCACGCCGGCATACGCGATCTATTCGAATGCCGTCACGATGTTCGGTGGAGAACCGCGGTCGGTCCAGTTCGACGTGGATCGCATACGAGACTCGATCGACGACAATACGAGGACGCTCATCGTCAACAGTCCGTCGAATCCAACGGGCACGATGCTGTCGGTCGACGATCAACGTGCGCTGCTAGCTCTCGCTGACGAGCGCGGAATTCGGCTGCTCGCCGACGAGGTGTACGAGCACACGACCTACGACACGCCCCTCGCGCCCTCGTTCGCACGCATCTCCGAAGACAAGGAGCGGCTGATTGTCGTCAACAGCTTCTCGAACACGTACTGCATGACCGGCTGGCGGCTTGGTTGGGCGCAGGCGTCGCAGTCGATGATTCGTGCGATGACGACGGGCGTCGAGTTCATGACCTCGAACGCGACCGCGCCGGTCCGGCGGATTCTTTGCATTCTTCGCAGTCGACGGAGCGACAGATTCGGTATCGCTCGCTGTCGATATGCTTCGCGAGACGGGAGTCGCACTTGCTCCCGGATCTGCGTTCGGCCCAGGCGGCGAAGGGCATCTTCGCCTATGCTTCGCTTCGAGCGAACGGACGATCGCGGAAAGCTTCGATCGCCTGGCGGAATTCTTCTAGGAGACTTGTTGAATGCGAAATCTCAAGCTGCAGATGCAGATGTCCGTCGACGGATTCGTCGCCGGTCCTGAGGGTCAACTCGATTGGATGACACGCTCGATGGATCCCACTCTCATCGCGAAGATCGTCGACCTCACCGACACGAGCGATACCATCCTCCTCGGTCGAAAGATGACTGACGGGTTCATTCAGTACTGGGAGGGCGTGCCGCCGAGTAGCCCTGAGTATGACTTCGCGCAGAAGATGGTGAACACGGAGAAGGTCGTGTTCAGCAAGACATTGAAGAATGTGAAGGGGAAGAATGTGCGCGTCGAAAACGGCGCGCTCGTCGATGCGATCAACGAGCTGAAGAACCGCGGCGGCAAAGACATCGTCGTGTACGGCGGCGCGACATTCGTTTCGGCACTGATCGAGAATCGCCTCATCGACGAGCTGAATTTCTTCGTCAATCCGGTCGCGATCGGAAAGGGCTTGCAAGTGTTCTCACAGCGCACCGGACTGTCGCTTGTCAGCTCAGTCGCTCACGCGAGCGGGATCGTCGTAACCACTTATCGCCCGAAATAGATCTTTCGACACCTTTCTCGCGTCGGCGATAAGACAAGTCGAACGAGAATTCGCAAAACAAATCGCCCAAGCCCGGGTAGCTAGTGACGCGAACGTAACCGAAAGCGTCGAATCCCGGCTTGGGCGCGCGTGTATTCGGCAGCGGCTTCGACTCGTCGCACGTAGTCCTACGCCGCACCAATCCCGTGAGAGCAAGTCCTTGGCTGCCCTAACGTTGTTCGGGACAGCATCAGGGCGACGGGTGGTGTTCCGAAATAGCCCAGTGGTCCCGCAGGCCCACCTCTTGAACACTGCTGGTTTTCAGATGGCTAATTCACGGATTGTAAAGGCCGCCGTCTCCTTCCTTATATATGCGGGCATCGCCGCTACGCCTGCGTTCGCTCAGACCCCGCCCGGCGCTCGTGGCGGCCCGGCTGGAATCGGCGAAATCATCGGCAAACTTGTTGACAGCGTCAGTCACCGGCCGTTTGCCGGCGGCTCGATCACTGTCCGCCGGTCCGGAGCCGACTCGAGCTTCGCCGGCGGCGCTCTGCCCAAGGCGGACGGATCGTTCCGCGTCGACGGGCTCGTTCCTGGCCGATACTCGCTCCGCGTCCGCGCGATCGGGTACGCGCAGATCGTCAAGAACGACCTCGTCATCACTCGCGAGAAGCCGAGTATCGATGTCGGAAGCCTCGCGCTGATCACGGTCGCGACGAAGCTCGACGCGCAGCAAGTGGTGGCCGAGCGGGAGGATGTGGTCCTCGCGCCGGATCGGAATAGCTATGCGGTGAAGAACATGACCACCGCGGCTGGCGGCACGGCGATCGACGTCCTCCGCAACATCCCGCTCGTCGAGGTCGACGGATCGAACAACGTCAGCCTTCGCGGCAACGCGAACGTCGTCGTGCAAATCAACGGTCGCGCGACGCCGCTCAAGGGCGATCAGCTCGGAACGTTTCTCTCGCAGCTCCCTGCGGGGACAGTAAAGAACGTCGAGGTCGCGACGAGTCCGTCGGCCAAGGATGATCCCGAAGGAACCGCGGGCATCATCAACATCGTGCTCAACGCGGAAACGGAGCTCGGACTGAGCGGCGGCGTGCAGCTCGGCACATCGTCGACGGGTCAGGCGAGCGTCTCGGGCAACGTCGGCAAGCAGCAGGGAAAGTTCATCATCTACGTCGCGCCGAACCTCTACCGCGACCACCGCGACTTTAGTGGGTCGATCTCGCGTACGAACCTCGTCGTTCGCACACCGGCGTCGAGCGAAGCTGCGCTCGACGGGTGGCAGACGCCGTTCTCCGGTGGGGGGAACATCCGGTCGGAGTATCGGTTCACGCAACGGAACATTCTGTCGTTCGACTCGTTCGTGTACGGCGGGCGCTTTCGCGGCGAGAGTGGCCAGGACTACATGGACCTCGACGCGTCGGGCTCCATCATCGGACTCTTCAACCAGCTCAACGCGCAGCAGTCCGACAACTTCACACAAGACTACGATCTCACGTTCCGCAGAAACACGCCGAAGAACGCGCCGCTGTTCTCGACGGAGCTCGAGGTCTCGACCAATCGCAACACGAGCCACATGACGCTTTCCGGCAACGTCATTCAGTCTGATCCGGGGGCGCCGCCGTCGATTCAGACGGAGCACGACTTGACGATCGGGAAGAATCCGGGATTGAACTGGAAGACGGACTACACGCAGCAGTTCGGCACATCGTCCAAGCTCGAGACGGGGTTCAAGCTCACGAGCCGTTCGACGACCAGCGACTTCACCGCGGCCTATCTCAATTCGTCGACCGGCGGCTTCGAGACCGCTCCGTTGCGTACGACAGGGCTCGACTACCACGAAGACATCGGCGCGGGCTACGCGCTGCTCTCGAACCGCTTCGGCAACTTCCAGACGCAGAGTGGTCTCCGTCTCGAGAACGCGGCAACGTATCTCGATCTTCCGACGGAGGGCACGCAGTACGATCGCCGCTACGCCAGTGCGTATCCCAGCGCGATCGTGTCATACAACTTTACTCAATTCCGTTCGCTGAAGTTCAGCTACGCGCGCCGCGTCAGCCGTCCGAATCCGTTCCAGCTGACGCCGGTCGAGCAGCACCTCGACTCGCGCAACGTGTTCCGCGGCAACCCGGACCTGCGCGCCGAGTACACGAACGCCATCGAGGGCGGGTATTTGGAGTCGCGTCCGTGGGGCTCATTTCAGCTGACGCCGTACATTCGCTCGACGGCGCATGCGGTTCGCAACATTCAGTTCGTCGATTCGACGGGTGTCTCGGTGAGCACGTTCGACAACGTCGCGAGCACGCTGACGATGGGCGCGGACGTCAACGTCAACGCGCATCACGGGCCGTGGCTGCTCAGCGGCGGCGGTTCGGCGTATCACTACAAGAGCGACGCGTCGAATCTGTCAGGCAACCTCTCGACGAATACGTCGGTCTGGATGCTGCGCGGCAACGGCACCTGGAAATTCACGCCGAAGCTCAATGCATCGTTCTTCGCGAACTACCGTCCGGGGGTGAAGACCGAGGGCGGATCGCAGCTCGCGATGGCGTCGATGAGCTTCGCGAGCATGTACAAGCTCTGGGGCGACCAGGGCGGGATCACGCTGCGGGTCAACGATCCCTTCAAGCTGCAGAAGTTCGGCTATCGCACGGCGAACGGCTCCGTCATCGAATACAACCAGCGCTTCCTCGGAACGCGCGCGGTCTATTTGATGATCTCGAGGAACTTTGGCAAAGCGATCAAGCTTCAGCCGAAGCAGCAGGACCCGGACGGTGCGCAGCCGCCGACGCCGGGCGGTCCGCCGGGAGCATAGCGGGCCGCTCGCTGTTGCCGCCGTGGCGGGATGCTCCGATGTAGTTGCAGCGGCGCCGCGGCAGTAGCTTCAGAAATGGCCGGGAAATTTCTAATCGATCTCACGGACGCTCGATTTCAGACCCCGCAGAACGCGGACGTCATCGAGTTCATTCGGCGAGCCAATCCATTCGCGCATTCGGACGTTGGGTCGGTGGCGTTCGAATTCGCGAAAGCGATTCCCGGCGCACACGCGTACGCACCGGCGGCGAGGAGCTATTCGTACGTCGCGCTGCATGATGGACGCGATCGGATCTTCGCGATCGCCTATGGACAGAAGTACTTTGGTCTGCGCCTCGCGACGTCGTTGATCGATGAGGCCGTTCTCGACGGCGCGGTTCGCGCGCCGGAGATTGGATCGGTCTGGGTGACCTTCGTCCCGTGGGATGCGAAGGATAAATCGCGAATGCAGAAAGTCCGTGCCTGGACCGAGCGCGCTATCTCCGAAGATCGAAGTTGAAGGGCATTCGAACCTTCAGCGCTTCCGCTCCTCGGGATGACACTCGGCGGGACCGGCCCCTAAGTTGATGGCGGGCCTCTAGCCGGTGCGCAATGACCGACGCCGCAACAGATCGCGTCCGCAAAGACTGGGACAGCCAAGCCGACAAATGGTTCGAGGAGCGCGAGCCTCTTTTCGAGGCGTCGCGTCCGATTCACGAATGGCTCGTGTCGCGTCTCGACCCGCGCGAAGGGCAGCGCATCATCGAGATCGCCGCCGGTCCCGGAGACACCGGGTTTCTCATCGCGCCGAAGCTCGGCGCTGGTCGCCTGCTGTCGACCGATCTCTCGCCGCAGATGCTCAGCGCGGCGCAGAAGCGCGCGTCGGAGCTTGGCATCGAGAACGTCGATTTCCGCCTCCTCGACGCACAGGCGATGGATCTTCCGGACGCGTCGGTCGATGGCGCCGTGTGCCGCTGGGGTTTCATGCTGATGCCCGATCCGGGCGCAGCATTCCGCGAAACAAAACGCATCCTCGTCTCGGGTGGGCGCCTCGCCTTTGCGGTGTTCACGTCGCCCGACAAGAACCCGTTCGCATCCGTGCCGGCGAAAATCTTGATCGAGATGGGACATTTGCCGGCGCCGTCGACCGGGTGGACGCCCGGGATTCTCGCACTGGCCGACCGCGCGCGGCTCGAGCCTCTCGTCACCAGCGCTGGCTTCAAACGGCTCGACATCGAGCCAGTGGCGATGACGTGGACGTTCCGAGACACCGACGACTATTGGAGATTCCTCATCGATCTGACGGCGCTCGGCCCGCTCGTTCGATCGCTGTCCGACGACGCGCGAGCTCAGTTCCGTCGAACGCTGGAGGCGAAGCTCGCGACCTTTGCTCGCGATGGCCGCATCGAGCTGCCGTCCGAGTGTTGGTGCGGCGTCGCAGTTGCTTGATGTCCGTGCGCTCGTGGCACAAAGCAGACCCTTCGCACACAATCAAAGTATACTCATGATGATCACGTTCGAACTCCGCCGCCACGCGGCGATCGCTCTTCTCGCCGCCTCGGCAGTGCGGCTCGGCGCGCAGGCCCCGATGAAAACCGGTCCTGTTTTCGTGAACGGCATGGCGCAGATCGTTCCGGCGTTCCAAGACACGTCGAAGTGGATCCGCCAGGACCTCTGGGTCGAGACGAGCATCGACTCGGACAACGACGGCAAGAAGGACCGCGTGCATGTCGATGTGACGCGTCCGGCGCAGACGGCGACCGAAGGTCTCAAGGTCTCGATCATTTATGGATCGAGCCCCTACTATGCCGGCACGGCGCGCGGTCAGGTGAACTGGGACGTCAATCAAGAGCTCGACGCGCAACCGACGCCCCGCGGCCTCATGGCGAAGCCGGCCTACTCGGCGACACGGACGCGCATCTCGAACGCGCTGATCAACGAATGGGTCCCGCGCGGATTCGCCGTCGTACACTCCGAAGCGCTCGGCTCTGGGCGATCGCAAGGATGTCCGACCGTCGGTGACTCGCCTGAGCGATTGCCGATGCAGTTCGTCGTCGACTGGCTGAACGGCCGCGCGAAAGGGTATTCGACCGAGACCGGCAACGAGGAAGTGAAAGCGACGTCGTGGTCGACCGGGAAAGTCGGCATGATCGGCACGTCGTACGAAGGGACGTTGCCGCTCGCCGCCGCGACGACGGGCGTGAAGGGACTCGAAGTCGTCGTTCCCGTTTCGCCGAACACGTCGTACTACCACTACTATCGCTCGAACGGCCTGGTTCGCTCGCCCGGCGGCTACCTCGGTGAAGACGTCGATGTGTTGTACGACTTCATCGCGAGCGGCGACACGGCGATGCGCGCGACGTGCGATCGCCTCTGGAAGAACGGAATTTTCGCCGGGTCGAAGGGCCAGGATCGCGCGACCGGTGACTACAACGATTTCTGGAGCGTGCGCGATCTTCTTCCGCATGTGAAGAACATCAAGGCCGCTGTGCTGCTCGCGCACGGTCTCAACGACTACAACGTCGTCCCGTCGCACAGCGTGCGCATCTATGACGAGATGAAGGCGCGAGGACTTCCGGTGTCGATGTATCTGCATCAAGGCGGTCACGGTGGAAATCCGCCGGCCGATATGCTCAATCGTTGGTTCAGCCATTACCTGTATGGCGTCGACAACGGTGTCGAGAAGGATCCGCCGGTGTGGATCGTTCAGGATGCCGCCGCGCAAGAGCCGAGAGCGGTCGCCGCCGCTGCGCGTGCGGCTGACTCGATCGCGCGCGCTGGTGGTGCGGACCCGGCCGCGGCTGGGCGGGGACGTGGTCGCGGTCGCGGGGGGATTGTGGTTGCGCCGACGCCATTTGCGTCGTTCCCGGTTCCTGGTTCGGTGCCGGTCGCGCTTCATCCGACGAGCGGCGGAAATGGAATTGCAAATCTCTCATTCGCAGCCGTGGGCAGCGGCAGCGAGAAACTCGCCGACGACGCCGCGCTGAGCGGCAGCGTGAATGCAGCCGCGGCGCAGTCGCAGAATCGCTTGCTCTACGCGACGCCGATCTTCACGGATACGGTGCACATCTCTGGCGCCGCGCGGATGACGCTGCGTCTCGCCTCGAGTGCCCCGGCGGCGAATCTCAGTGTGTGGCTCGTGATGCTTCCGTACGATTCGACGCGCGTCGGCTCGGGGAGCCACACCGGTCTCGTCGCGCGTGGCTGGGCAGACATCCGCAACTACAAGTCTCTAACGAAGGGCGGGAACTACGACTCGAAGACTCCAGGCGAGCCGTTGACGCCTGGCAAATTCTACGATGTGACCTTCGATCTCGAGCCGGATGACGAATTCGTTCCCGCCGGTAAAAGACTTGGCGTGATGATCATGTCGAGCGATCAGGAATTCACGCTTCATCCGAAAGCCGGCACAGAGCTGACGCTGGACCTGGCGCATTCGACGTTCTCGATCCCGATCGTTGGTGGGGTGAGGGCGCTCAATGCAGCCGGGATGCGATAGCCGCTTT
>Ga0070683_100000588_pt1 | contig 25968 bp, 25 predicted proteins | sample KBSC713LmetaG_FD_64662 | JGI IMG/M metagenome (GOLD analysis project Ga0070683, IMG submission 64662) | Corn rhizosphere microbial communities from Kellogg Biological Station, Michigan, USA - KBS C7.1-3L metaG | ecosystem: Host-associated > Plants > Roots > Rhizosphere ... | reverse complement strand
GTTCCGGGTAACGGATCTCATGACTCGCCACTCGGGCTTTCACCGCGGTTAGAGCACGCGGTTAGAGCACGCCGTTAGAGCACGCCGTTAGTATTTGAGCCCAGAAGCCTCGGCGAATTCTTTCATCGCCTTTTCCTGCTCTTCCGTGAGCTTCTCGGGCACGACGACGTCGACCTGAACGATCAAGTCGCCGACGCGATCGTCCTTCTTGATCCCGCGGCCGGGAACACGAAGACGTTTCCCCGCGGACGTTCCAGGCGGAATGCGGATCGCCAGCTTCGTCTTGTTCTCGTCGAGCGTCGTGATGCTGATCTTCGAGCCTAGCGTCGCCTGCGCAATGTTGATCGCGATCGGCGCGACGAGATCGAGACCCTCTCGACGGTAAAAGCGATCCGGCTCGACTTGGAAGCTGATGAGCAGATCGCCTGGCGGTCCGTTGCGCATCCCGCGACCGCCCTGCCCTTTGAGACGGATCTTCGTGCCCGTGTCGACACCCGGCGCGACGTTGATCACCATTTTCTTATGGACGCGAACCTCGCCCGCGCCATTGCAGGTCGGGCAGCGTTCACTTGGAACCGTTCCCCGCCCAAGGCACATCGGACACGGACGCTGAACGGCAAATCCGCCCTGACCGAATGAGATCGTTCCACGTCCCTGACACTCGGGACACGTCTGGATCTTCGCTCCAGGTGCTGCGCCATTGCCGTGACACGTTCCGCATTCCTCGTTCACCTCGAGCTCGATCGGCATCTTGCCGCCGAGGGCCGCGGTGCGGAACGGAACAGCGAGCTGCATCTCGACATCCTGGCCACGCTCAGGACCACGCTGACGCGCGTTCCCAGGACGACCAGCGCCGCCCCCGAACATCGAGCTGAATAGGTCGCCGAGCCCGCCGATGCCAACGTCGTTCAGATCCTCGAAACGGAAAGACTGCGAGTTGCCGAACGGCGATCCTTGCGACTGGCCCGTGTTACTGCCGGTGCCAGGCCGTCGCTGACCCGCTCCGCCGAACCCACCGAAAGCGCCGAGGCGGCGCATGTCGTCGTACTGCTTTCGTTTCTCGGCGTCGCCCAATACCTGATACGCCTCCGAGATCTCCTTGAATCGCTCGGCGGCTTTCGGGTCGTTTGGATTTTTGTCCGGGTGGTGCTTCGCGGCGAGCTTGCGGTACTGCTTTTTGATCTCGTCCTGCGTCGCCGACGCGGGCACTCCCATCACCGAGTAGTAGTCCTTCGTCTGAGCCATATCGCTTAGTACGCGCTCAGCCGTTCCACTGCTTCACGACGACGCGCGCTGGGCGAAGAAGCTGGCCGTTGAACAGGTAGCCAACCTGAAAGACCCGAGAAACGACGTGATCATCTTCAGGTGATAGGGCAGGTTCGGTGGCCACCGCCTCGTGCAGCGTCGGATCGAAGGTCTGATTGACGGGATCCACGACCTCGAGTCCGACGCCGGAAAGCATCTTGAAGAGCTTCTTCTCGACCATCTCGGCGCCCTGGACGATCGTCGCGGCGTCGACCGTCGACGGATCGACGTGCGCGAAGCGCGCGAGATCGTCGAGAGGGTCGAGCAGCTGCTTCGCGAGATCGGCCTGACCGCGCGAATGCGCCTCGGAGCGCTCACGGATCGTGCGCTTTCGATAGTTCTCATACTCCGCCGCGAGGCGAAGATATCGGTCCTGCTGGTCGGCGAGACGGCGTTCGAGGTCCGCCATCAGCGCGTCGCTCGTTCCAGCGTCCGACGAGCCCGCACCCGGCGCGAAGGCGTCCTCTGAGTTCGGTCCGTCCGCATCACCGTTGAATCGACTGTTGTCGCGATCTTCCATCGTCCCTAGTTCCTCGAGGTTGCGGTCGCCACGCGCCCGCTGGAAGAAACGTCGCAGGGCGCGATGGCGGGCGGTACTGGTGATCGGTCCTGGTTGCTAGATACTGGCCCGAGACTGCTCGGGATTCAGTTTCTTTCGGAGCATCTCAAGCAGCCACTGTGCCGATCGCTGCCGAATCTCGTCGCGTCCCCCCCAGAGGCGAAGCATTCGGGCCTCGACGTCGCCGTCGAGGTCGACCGCCACCCAAACCGTTCCGACCGGCTTCGCTTCTGTGCCGCCCGACGGGCCTGCGATCCCGGTCACCCCGAGGCCGACGCTCGAGCCGGCCATCTTGCGCGCACCGGCGGCCATCGCGCGAACGACAGGCTCGCTGACGGCGCCGTTTTCTTCGATTACAGTCTGCGGCACCCCGAGGGAGTCGCGCTTGATGTCATTGTGATACGCGATGACTCCGCCTAGTACGACGTCGCTCGAGCCTGGAATCGCGGTCAACCGCGCGCCGAGCAATCCGCCAGTGCAGCTCTCGGCGACACCGATCGTTAAAGATCTCTCACGACACAGCTCCAGGACCACCGCGGCGAGGTCGTCCTCGTTCTCTCCATAGATCGATTCGCCGACCGTCGCGCGAAGACGCGATGCCGCGCTCGAGAGTGCCGCGTCCGCGACGTCATCGGGGACATCACGCATAGTGAGGCGAAGGTCGACGCCGCTGACGGACGGGAGATACGCCAGCGACACACCAAGCGGGCCGCCTTCCATCTGCTCGATCCGATCCGCGAGCAGCGACTCGGCGACGCCGGTCGTCCGAAGCGTCACCGATCTGACGACGGTGCCGGTCGTGAAGCGCGATTTCAGCTTCGGCAGCAGAGTATCCGCAAGCATTCCGCGCATCTCGGACGGAACTCCGGGGAGCATCGCGACCCAGCGGCCCCGATCATCCTCGAGCCAAATCCCCGGGGCGGACCCATGACGATTCTCTAACTTCTCGGTGCCGTCCGGGATCATTGCCTGCCGGCGATTTCCTACCGGGAGTGGGCGGTTGAAGCGCTTTCTCCAACGCTCCTCCATCCACTTGAGGTGCTCTTCGTCGAGGTGCATTCCGCGGCCGAACAGCGCGGCGACGGCGTCTTTCGAGAGATCATCGGAGGTCGGGCCGAGACCACCAGTCGTGATGACGGCGCCGGTTCGGTCCAGCGCGTCGCGGACAGCGATTGCGATCTCGGATGCTTCGTCGCCGACGGTCGTGCGACGCGTGATATGCATGCCGATCGACGCCAGATTGCGCGCGAGATGCGCTGCGTTCGTATCGATGGTGAAGCCGAGGAGCAGCTCGTCGCCGATTGTTACGATCTCGACGGCGCTGCCCTGATTCGAATTGTTTGGAGCGCTCACTTTCCCGGGGCGGTTGCGAAGACGTTTCCGAAACTTCGCAGGTAAAGCGCCAGAGAGTAGAGTGTGAGGACCACCGCAACGACCATCGTCATCGTCCCAACGGTTCCGTTGAACAGCGCGAACCCCCGCCAGGAGGCGTTCTCCCAGCCCTTACTGGCGGCCAGTGTCGCCGCCCAGAACCAGAAGTAGGCTGATCCTTGCCAGATGAGCTGAAATCCGGTTTTCCATTTCGCGGCACCGATCGCCGCGATGACGATGCCCCGTCGCTTTGCGACCTGCCGGAAGACGGTCATGAAGAGCTCGCGCCCGAGAACGACGACCACGATCCACAACGGTAGACCGACGTTACCGAACGGGGTGATGAACGGGAATTTCGGGGCGAGCAGGTACATCGGAACGAACGTCCCGACCAGCAAGGCCTTGTCCGCCAACGGGTCGAGGAGCCGGCCAAGGTCGGTTTCCTCTTTTCGCGAGCGCGCGAGCATTCCGTCGACATAGTCGGTGATCGCCGCGGCAACGAACAACACGAACGCGACCACCCTGAGCTTCCAGGAATCGAAAAACGGCAACGCCGCGATGAGCGGAGTCGCCGCGATTCGAGCCGCTGTCAGCGCGTTCGGAAGGTTCATTGGTGAGTAGTCGGTCGCCGGCAGTCGCTCACGCGAGCGACTTAAGCACCAACTTACTCACCGCCTTCAAAGTGTCGAAGACTCCGTCGCCATTTACGGCCACGGCCTCGAAGTATTGCGCCCGTTCGACCCACTCGCCGGACGGGAGCTGCTCGACGAGCGTCTCCCCGGCATGGTATGGGTCCGGAGCGACCCGCATACGCGGCGGCTCGGTGACCTCCCAGCCCGGATTGAGCGCGGCCTGGAGATCCTTGATCGGCGCCGCGTTCGGCAGATCCCGTTTGTTGTACTGGATCACGAACGGCATCTTCGTGAGGTCGTACCCGTACTCCGCCATGTTGTCGTACAGGTTCTGCATGGCTTCCTGATTGGCTTCCATGCGCTCGATCTGCGAGTCGCCGACGAACACGATGCCGTCGACGCCCTTGAGAATCAGCTTGCGGCTCGCGTTGTAGTAGACCTGGCCGGGCACCGTGTAGAGATGGAACCGGGTTTTGAACCCGCGAATCGTCCCGAGGTCGACAGGCAGAAAGTCGAAGAACAGGGTGCGTTCGGTCTCCGTCGCGAGGGAGATCAGCTTCCCGCGCGTATCGGGTTGAACGCCACCATACACGATCTCGAGATTCGTCGTTTTTCCGCCGAGTCCCGGGCCGTAGTAAACAATTTTGCAGTTGATCTCGCGTGACGCGTAGTTGATCATCGACATGAGCTGTCTCCCTTAGCGAAACAGTTTGTCGATCTCGTCGTCGGCGCCGGCGAGAATGTTTGGCTGCGCGGCCGCGGCGGAGCTTCGAGCGAACATCTGCTCGAAGAGGCCCGTCAGTTCCTGGACGGTCGGACGCATCTTCAATCGCACCATTCCGAGTGTCGTGCGATTGTCGAACAGGACGACGAGAATGACCCGCCGAGCGACGTCGGCGAGGTACATCGACTCCTTTTCGCCCTGGTGAAAGAGCGAGTTGAAGTCATTCTCGCCAATGAGCTTCGCGAGTTGGTCATTTGCGCTGAAATCGGCCGCGGTGAGCGTCGCGAACGCGGTGGGATCGAAGTTCGGTTTTTCGCCGACGGTAGCGACGAGCTGCCCGGTGCGATCGACCAAGAGAGCACAGCGCGCGTTGCAATCGGTGAGAAACCGCTGTAACGCGCGCGTGATGGAAGCAAAATCGTCCTCGGTAAACGACCAGCTGGACGAGCCAACGGACATCGAGATTCGATCCTAATCGAGGTGGCGTTTCAAACGGCGAAGTATCCGTTCACCACGACGACGAAGGGCTGGGTGACGTTCCCAGCTCACGTAATCGCTAAGAATGTGAACGGTATCGAGCCCGGGCCTGCCACCGAGGTATCCGAGCGCCGCGAGTCGTTTCATGGGCTGCTTACTGAACAACTCGCGCCGCGACCGCTGAATCTGGGTAGACCAGACCAGGGCTCCGAATACTAGACCGCCGAAGAAGCCTACAGTCACTGCTTCGACCTTGGTGCGTCGGGTCACATCGCCCTCCGAGCCGTAAGTGCTTGCGCTATGGTGACGCCGTCGGCGTATTCGAGATCGCCGCCGACCGGCAGCCCGCGGGCGATCCGTGAGACGGCGACGCCCCTGGGCGCCAGCTGCCCCTGCACGTAGAGGGCCGTCGCTTCGCCCTCGAGACTCGGGTTGGTCGCGAGGATGACCTCCCGCACCGCCTCGGAGCTGGCCTCGACCCGTTGGACCAACGACGCGACAGTCAAATCGTCAGGGCTCACGCCGTCCAACGGCGAGAGACGCCCGCCGAGGACGTGGTAAACTCCCCTGAATTCGCCAGACCGCTCGATCGCGCCAATGTCGGAGGCTTGCTCGACCACACAGATCGTCGTCGCATCTCGCCGCGGGTCGCGGCAGATCGAGCAGAGCTCTTCTTCGGTCAAGTTGAAGCACCGCGCGCAGGGGCGAACCCGCTCGCCTAGGGTTATCAACGCTTCGGCGAGTCGCCGTGTTTGATCGGGCGACTGCCGAAGGAGATGATAGGTCAGGCGGAGAGCGGTCTTGCGCCCGATCCCGGGGAGACGAGACAGCTCCGCCGCCAAATCGTCGATCGCGGACATGGGACGACGTTACTCCGACGTACGAGAACTCTAAAACGGCAGCTTGAACGGGAGTCCCATCCCGCCGGTCAGCTTCCCCATCTCGTCCTGAGCCATCTTCTGGGCTTTGGCCTGCGCGTCGGCGATGGCAACGACGATCAAATCCTCGAGCATCTCAATGTCCGCGGGATTCACGACGCTCGGCTCGAGCTTCACCTTCTTGATCTGACCAGTGCCGGAGACTTCGACGGACACCATGCCGCCGCCGGCGGAACCGGAAACGCTCATCTGCTGAAGGTCGCCCTGCACCTTCTCGAAATTCTTCTGCATGTCCTTGGCTTGCGCCAAGATCTTCATGACGTCCATGGATCGGCGATTGGGTGTTTGACTGGTTACGAATTCTAATTCGGTGCCTGCCAGCGCGGGGTCAACCGGAGGGCAGCGATGACTCATCGCGTCAAGTCATCCTGAGCGCAGCGAGGAATCATCGCGTCAGGTCATCCCGAGCGCAGCGAGGGATCATCGCGTCAGGTCATCCCGAGCGCAGCGAGGGATCATCGCGTCAGGTCATCCCGAGCGCAGCGAGGGATCGCTTTCACCAAGTCAGTTCAAACGCCTTGGCGAGAAAGCGATCCCTCGTCGCTTCGCTCCTCGGGATGACACGCGAAGGCGCTCCTCGGGATGACACGTGAAGGCGCTCCTCGGGATGACACGCGAAGGCGCTCTCCGTGATGCCTTCCTCCCGCTAGTCAGCGACCTCAAGGTCGAGCGCGTCGATCGCCGCGTTGAGCACGGGATCACGCTTTCGCAGCGCCGCGGTTCGCTCCTCGCGGATCATCTCGTCGGTAAAGCGCTTCGGAGGCGGAGCGACCTTCGCTTCGTCACGCCGCAGCTCGACGCGGTCGGTGCCGGGAAACCACTCGCGGAGCACCGCCGCGATGTCCGCGCGTGCCGTCGTGATCGCATGCGCGTAGATGTCGTTTGGCTCATCGAGCTCGATCGTGATGACGCCAGAGCCGCTGACTGCGACGACCGACGAATGCTCGAGCGCAGTAGCAAGCATTGGTTTGCCGCCGACGCGAAGCCGCTCGACAAGCGCGTCCCATTTCCCGACGACTTTGTTGGCATCGAGCGACTCGAGCGAACGCGGTGGGTCGACGAGCGCCGGCTGTGCCGACGTTTGCCGCGCCGGCGGTGAAGATGCTTCGATGCGCGGAGCCGCGGGCTCTGCGCGAGACGTTGACGCTTCGGCGCGCGGGCCGGAGCTCTCGCGCGTCGGGAAGCGGGACTCGGGGCGCGCGAACGAACCGCCGCTGCTCGAGCCACCAGCCGCGCCGCCACCACCTGGCTCGCGGCGCGGAGCGCTCGGCGAGGGCATCGATGGCGAGGCACCGAACGAACGAAGAATATCCTCGAGATCGACAGCGCGATCGAGGAGCGCGAATCGGACAATCAACGTTTCGACAAGCAGCTGCTGCTGACCGCTCTTTCGGAAGCGCGGCTCGAGCTCGGCAATCACCTGCAGCATCCGTAGCAAATCCGAGGCGCTCAGCTTGTCGCGTCGCTCAGCGAGCATCTCACGCGCGCGATCGGAGACATCGGCCGCCGCGCCGCCAAGTACGACGGCGAGCTGCGCGCGCAGCATGTCGGCGAGGCCGGTGAGGAACACACCGAAGTCAACACCGGCCTCCGCGAGCCGCGCGATCGCTGGAAAGACATCCGCAGCGCGTCGTTCAGCGACAATGTCGAGGATCGCGATGAATTCGTCTTCGGCAACGAGGCCGAGTGCGTCGCGCACCCGATCGGCGGTCACCTTCCCTTCGCCCATCGCGAGCACTTGGTCGGTGAGACTGAGAGCATCGCGCATCGAGCCGTCGGCCGCTCGCCCGATGGCTGCCAGCGCGTCTGCGTCGGCGCCGATCTTCTCTTCGTCGAGCACGTGCGTGAGACGCTGCCGAATCTCCGCCGGGCCGATGCGCTTGAAGTCGAAGCGCTGAAGTCGGCTCAACACGGGAGCGGCGGCCTGCGCGATCTTCTGCGGTTCCGTCGTCGCGAAGACGAAGACAACACGCGGCGGCGGCTCCTCGAGAATTTTGAGGAGCGCATTCCACGCGTCGCGCGTCAGCATGTGGGCTTCGTCGACGATGTAGACCTTGTACGAGTTGTCGCCCGAAGGCGCGTACATCGCGCGCTCACGAAGCTCACGCGCGTCATCGACACCTCGATTCGAGGCGGCGTCCATCTCGACGACGTCGAGGCTCGCCGATCCGCTCCAGATGCGGCGGCAGGACGCGCACTCGCCGCACGGTTCGCCGTCAAGCGCAGGATCTCCGCGACGCTCGCAGTTGAGCGCCATCGCGAGCACCCGCGCGAGCGTCGTCTTGCCGACACCGCGCGGTCCACACAGGAGATAGCCGTGCGCGACCCGCCCGCGGGCGATCGCGCCCTTGAGCGTCGTCGACACGTGCGACTGCACGGCGACGTCAGCGAACGTCTTCGGTCGGTATTTGCGGGCGAGTGCGAGTGACATGGCGAGGAAGAAAATCTACGCGGCGCGCCTGTGCGTGGCGATGACGGAAATGAAAAACGCGGGGACGTCGCTTGAAGCGCGTCTCCCGCGTAATACCCCAGGCCTGACGAAGCGACACCAGACACCTCATGCCGCTGCTACCTTCGGGGTCCTGACGGAGTTAGAAGGCTGACGCCCTCCGGGACCTGGGGCACCAAGTAAGCTAATCTTGGCGCGACGCTATTCAAGCGTTCGGCTTGATCATGGCTGAATCGCATCGCGGTCTGGTTGGCGAGTCCAGAACCGAGACAATAGCCTCGAGTCGCGAGACGTGAGAGTTGCCTCTTCTCACCGCCGCGCGGCGTGCTCCTGCTCTCAAACCCAGGCGTAGACGGGCGTCGTGAGATGGTTTACCTCTGCGCTCAGGCTTCTGGAAGCTCGTGCGTGACGCCTGGATGGCAGACGAGCTTGTTCTCCCGGTTGAAGGGTTGAGAGCAGTTCTCACCTATCGAGTTGCGACGCTTGTGCCTCGATTCTGGACTCGCTTACCAGACCGCGATGCGAGTCGGCAGGAAGCTACTTTGTTCAACTGAGGACTGAGATCTGAAGTCTCCAGGAGTCGAGGAACCGGCGAATCCCTGAATGGCGAAAACGACGAAGCGCAGGAAAAAACCCGCAACTCCAATCGACCGCCTCCGCGAAATCTGTCTCTCGTTCCCGGACGCGCATGAAGTCGAAGCGTGGGGCGAGCCAACCTTTCGCGTCCGCAACAAGCTCTTCGCGATGCACTCGAGCGCGAGTACGCATCATGGAAAAGGGCGCGAGGGCGTGTGGATCGCGTCGACCAACGTGACGCAGGACCTCGTCATTCGCGCGAAGCCGAAGCTGTACTTCGTTCCCCCCTACGTCGGACCGAGTGGCTGGATCGGCGCGTGGCTCGATGGAAGGCCGTCGTGGACGGAAATCGCCGACCTGCTGCGAGACGCCTATCGAATGAAGGCGCCGAAGCGTCTCGCAGCGTTACTCCCCGACGACTAGTTCCAGTTCAAGCCGCGGAGCTGATCGAGGTTCAGGTTTCCGCCCGAGAGGACGGCGCATACTCGTGACCCCTCCGGCATTTTCACGAGCCCGTGAAGCAATGCCGCAACCGGTGCGGCCGCCGCACCTTCGACGAGCAGTTTGCAGCGCTCCATGACCCAGATCATCGCGTCGAAAATGTCCCGATCCGGCAAGGCGACGATCTCGTCGACGAAACGCTGAACGACCGAGAAGTTCAGCTCACCAGCTCGACGCACGCGGAGGCCGTCGATGATGGTTTGACAGTCGATTGTTTGAAGAGAGCCGGCTTCGAGGCTGGCCTTCATCGCCGGGCCGTCCGACGACTCGACGCCGATCACCTTGATCTTCGGGTTGTACGACTTCACCGCCATCGAGACGCCGGCGATCAACCCGCCGCCACCGATGGGAACGACCACGGCGTCGACCTCGGGCCAGTCTTCAACGATCTCTAATCCGAGCGTCCCCTGCCCCGCGATGAGTTGCGCGTCGTCGAAGGGATGCACGTAAGTCAGGCCCTCGTCGCGAACGAGCTCCTTCGCCTTTTCGTTGGCTTCGTCCCAGATCATGCCGTGCAGCACCACCTCGGCGCCGTACGCCTTGGTCGCGGCGATCTTCGCAGGGGTTGCGTTCTTCGCCATGCAGACGACGGCGCGAATGCCGTGAATCTTCGCAGCGAGCGCGACGCCCTGCGCGTGGTTCCCCGCCGATGAGCATACGACGCCCCGTCGTTTCTCCTCCTCCGGCATCAACGCGAACTTGTTCAGCGGTCCGCGGATCTTGTACGAGCCGACGTTCTGAAACAGCTCGGCCTTGAGCCGGATATCGAAGCCGGTGCGTTCGCCGAGTTGGCGCGACGTCAGCATTGGCGTTCGCTTGATGTGCGGCGCGATGCGCGCGCGCACTTCCCGGTAGTCGTCGAGCGTCAGTGTGAGCATGTTCGAATGAGAGAGTTCAGGCCTTTTCAAGTGCGTCGCGGACGATCTCGGCCGCGTGCCGAGCGTCGTCGGCGCTGATGTCGAGGTGCGTCACCATTCGGATTCTCGTGTCCGACCAATGCGAGATCCACACGTTCTCCGCCTTCGCGGCCGCGACGATCGGCGCGCTGTCCCTGCCGGTGGGCATGTCGATCATCACGATATTCGTATCAGGATCGACGACGCGCGCGCCGCCGGCCCCATCGACGATCGACGCGATCGTCTTCGCATTCTCGTGGTCTTCGGCGAGACGGTCCATGTGATAGTCGAGGGCGTAGAGCACACCGGCCGCCAGCATTCCCGACTGGCGCATGGCGCCGCCGAAGAGCTTGCGGGCCGTCCATGCGATCTCGATGTGTTCTCGAGTTCCCGCGAGCGCTGCACCGATCGGCGCGCCGAGTCCTTTCGAGAAAGCGACCATTACCGTCTCAGCGCAGCTCGCGAACTCGGCAAGCGGGACGCCGGTGGCGACGCTCGCATTCCAGAGTCGGGCACCGTCCATGTGCACTGGAAGACTACGCTCCTGGGCAACGGCGCGGATCGCGCGTAGGTCGTTCATGCAGGTGACGACGCCGCCGGCGCCGTTGTGCGTGTTCTCGACACACACGAGGCTCGCGGCTGGATAGTATCGATTGGCCGGACGCAACGCAGCGCGAAGATCGTCGGCCGACATCACGAGGTCGGTCGGGACAACCGGCAGCGTCTGCGCGCCGCTCAGCGCGGCGGTCGCAGCGATCTCGCTGTGAACGATGTGTGCATCGACGTCGGCGAGAACTTCAGTGCCGCGTCCGGCGTGAATCCAGACAGCGGTCTGGTTCGCCATAACGCCGCTCGGAAAAAACAGCGCGGCTTCCTTTCCAAGCAGTGCGGCGACCCGGTCCTCGAGTCGCCGCATTGTCGGATCGCCGTCACGTTCATCATCACCGACCTCGGCCGACGCCATCGCGGCCCGCATTGCAGGCGTCGGCTTGGTGACTGTGTCGCTACGAAGATCGATGGGCATCGAGAGAATATGGCATTCGCCATATTCTCCGCGCTATTCCGGTTTCTTCTTGATGACCGGAACTTTCACTTCGGTCTTCTTCGTTCCGACAACCGGCTTTTTCACGATCAGCGTGTCTGTCTTTGTCCCGACCACCGGCGTGTTGACCGTATCCGTCTTCGTCGTAATCGTCGGCGGGTGTAGGGTGTCCGCTCGCGTCTGTACATCGACATCGACGGGCTTCTTCACCACGACATCGCCATTTTCCGTTCGACTGCAAGCGCCCAGCACCGCGAGCGCACCGATCATCAGCAGAGTCTGTTTTCGCATGAGCTCTCCTCGCCCAAGGGGTGTGACAGCCTCTAGGGCAACGACCGGGCCAATCTGAGCTGCTGAGAGCGATTTGCGCGCAGTTCCACAGCCAGGCTAGTCCGTGAAAACTTCACGCTGAAGACGCCGAACTCGTCGCAGCTCGAACACCTGCCCAACCTCGCCGCCGAGGATGAAGATGACCGCGGCATAGTAGAACCAGACGATCACGACGATGATTGCGGCGAGTGTCGTCGTATACATAGACGCCGGATTGAACTTCGCCGTGTAGTACGAGAACACGGTGCGCGCCGCCTCGAATGCGAAGCTCGTGAACGCCGCGGCGACCCATGCCGTTCGTGCCTTGACGCGGCGGACTGGCAGGAACTTGTACAACGCGAAGAACATCAGCGCGATGAATACGAACGCGAGGCCTCGGCCCATCCAATACTCGACGCCGCCCATGACGTCGGTTCTGAGGCCGAGGGTCACCAGCGCATGTGCGCCTTTGCGCGTCGCGAGCATCACGTACGTGCTGATCGTAACGCTCGCGACGAAGAGCAGCGTCGACACGACGGTGATCTGAACGTCGAAGATCTTCCCAGCGATGATGCCGCGCTCGTTCTCGATGTCGAATACGCTCGCGAGAACGGTGCGCAGCGAGCCGAAGAGACGTGTCGAAAACCACACAAAGCCGATGGCGCTATACAGCGTCACCGAATTGCGCGTGGCGAGAAGGTCGGAGACGAGCTTGTCCAGCGAGGAGTTGTCGCCGTGATTGTGCGCCGGCAATAACCGGTCGATGAAATCGAACACGGTCTGCGTCGAGTTGACCTCGCCGGTTCGGACGACGAGCGGCAACAGATAGGTGACGCCTGCCGCGAGCAGCAGAACGAACGGCAGCGCCGCGAGAATCAGGTTGAACGCAATTCCGCCGGCGAGGAACAGAACGTTGTCCTCGCCGCTGTTGTCCCACACGCGTTTGATGTAGTCGCGAAGCGTCCAGCCGATGTCGACGATGAGCGGGCGTTTCGCCATGAGCTCAGCTCGGGGTCGTATCTAGCCGAATCTCAGCCTTCCTCGTCCTCGTCAGCGGTAGCGACGTGCCCGCCGTCTTCGCGAACGACCGCGGCACCAGCCCGATACGCCGCCTTCGACTCCGCGATGCGCTGCTCCAGCTCATCGCGGGCCTCACGCGCGGCGGCTCGGCCGGCTTCCATTGCGCGCTGCATCTGCTGCTTCTTCGTGTCGACGACGTGCAGCGCTGAATCGATCTGATCTTCGACACGGCGGCGCGCTTCCTGGAACGTGTCGACCACAGTGTCAGTGACGTCGGCCGCGACATTTTCGGCAGCGCGTCGAACTCTCAGCGCGCGACGTTTGATGTCACGGCGAGTCGCAGCCCCAGAGCGAGGAGCGAGCAGCAACGCGACGCCCGCCCCAACCGCGATGCCGAGCAGGAATGCCCCAACGCCGCTCTCTGAGCGACGCTCGATCACAACATATGGCTGATCGTCATCAAAATCATACCGCGACATGTTCAGCTCCTCTCGCGTTAGCGCTTCTTGGCTGGGGGACTCTTCTTCGCTGCTCCACTTCCCGCTTTGCCGCCCGGATCGGCACCGGACGGCGTCGTTCCATTCGTCGCGCCATCGCCGTTCGAGCCGTTGATCAGCGCCAAAAGATCGCCGCGAACGTCATCTGCCGCGACGCCGAGCAATTTCGCTGTGCGCTCCGCATCGCCACCAGTGGATGCGAACGTGCGCAGCACGAGTTGTCGCCGCGCATCGGAAACCGTCGCGCCGACTTGAATCGTCACCGACGACGGAACCTCTCCGGCATTCCGCAGATGACGCGGCATGATGTCGTTGACGCCGATCTTGTCGCCGCGGGCCATGATGACGGCGCGTTCGACGGCATTCTTCAGCTCGCGAACGTTGCCCGGCCAGTGGTACGACAGAATCCATTCCCACGCGGCGGTGTCGAAGTCACTAATCCGCTTGCCATTCTGACTCGCAAATCGCTCGAGGAATTCCGTCGCGAGAAGCTGTACGTCTTGCGAGCGCTCGCGAAGCGACGGGAGATCGATCTGCACCACCGCGAGACGATAGTAGAGATCCTCGCGGAGATCACCCTCGGCGAGCGCCTTCTGAAGGTCCTTGTTCGTGGCGGCGACGATGCGAATGTCGACGGTGATCTCCTTTCGGCCGCCGAGTCGTCGAACCTGACGCGTCTCGAGCGCGCGAAGGAGCTTCACCTGAATGTCCGGCGACATCTCGGCGACTTCGTCGAGGAAGATCGTTCCGCCGCTCGACATCTCGAACGCGCCGGGCTTCTCGTTCGTCGAACCCGTGAACGCGCCCTTCTCGTGCCCGAACAGTTCGTTCTCGAGAATTTCTTTTGGAAGCGCGGCGCAGTTGAGCGCGAAGAACGGCCCCTTCGCGCGTTCGCTCTTCGAGTGCACCGCGCGCGCGACGAGCTCTTTTCCGGTTCCTGATTCGCCGAGGATCAACACGCTCGCATTCGATGGCGCGACGGCGTCGATGACCTGATAGACCTCGCGCATCGCGTCCGACTGGCCGGTGAGCTCACCGTAGTGCGTGAGTCCCTCGAGCCGTGACGTAAGCTCACGATTTTTCTGCTGAACGTTGAACTTCTCGATCGCCTTCGGAATCAGGGCCTTGAGACGATTCAGCTTTTCCGCATTGAGCGGCTTCTCGATATAGTCGTACGCCCCTTGCTGCATCGCTTGCACCGCCGAGTCGACTGTGGCTTGACCCGTGATGATGATGCACTCGGTGGGGATCTGTCGTTGCTGTAGCTCACGTAATAGTGCGAGTCCGTCGAGCTTCGGCATCTTGAGATCCGCCAGCACGACGCCATATCGATCTTCAGACAGCCGCTCGAGCGCCTTTTGGCCATCAGGCGCGATCTCGACCGAATATCCTTCGTCGCTGAGAATCGCACTCAGGCCCGAAGTGATCGACTGCTCGTCGTCGGCGATGAGCACTTTCGCGTTGGCTTGCTTCATTCTCTCTCGTTCATCCCGTCAACGGGGAAAGCTGATGGATATGGCGGACGCGTCGACCTGAATGTCGATGCCCGATTCCGCCGCCACGGCAACGAGATCGCTCGGAAGCGAAATCGTTTCGCCGTCAGGAGCTGCTATGAGAATCGTCGGCGCGCTCGCGCCGACTGGTGCCGTGCACTTGATCTTTGCGCTTGCGTCGACGGCCGCGAGTAAACATTCACACACCGCCACGCGAACCGCGCTGCCCGGCGCTGATGTTATGCCAAGGCTGTTGAGCGCCGGAACGTCGTCGACGTGTAGTCGACGACAATCGGCGCGCGCGGCCGCAGCGAGTAAGGTAACGACGCGTTTCGTCTCAGTCGCAATCTCTACAGGCTCCCGTGCCGGCCGAGAGAGGCCAAGCAGCGCCTCGGTGAGCTCGATCACGTCGTCGAGCTGCGCGGACGCGGCGTCAGCAAAGGGCTCGAGTGCCGCAGCGGATGCCGTCGCCTTTGCAGCGCGCGACCGCACGACTTCGACGTTCACCGACACCCCGTTCAACGCGCCGCGTATCTCGTGGGCCGAACGCGACGCGAGTCGCTGCAGCGCGTCGAGCCACCGCGCGTCGATCGACGACGTCACTCCAGTCACGCTCGGCACCGAGAGAGTTGCCTCAATCGACTAGTCGCTGAGATCCGCGTCGTCAGGCGCGGCCGCGACGGCAACGGCGCTCGTCGGGTCCGGACGATGGATCGCAACCGCCTTCACGAACTTCGCGACAATCCGCGCCGTGTTGCCGATCGCGAGCTGATCGAACAAGAAACGGAACTTCTCGTCGTACGCGGAAGCCAGGACAGCCTTCGCGCCCTCCGGCAGATCCCAGAGCTGCTTCTTGAACGGACCGAGCGCCTTTTTACGAGTCTTGTAATAGAACTGGTCGTCGGAATCGGTCGGCTTTCGCTCGTCCTTCGCGTTGGTCGTCAGCCAATCGTAGATGTTCGCGCGAAGCTCGGCAGGCATATGCTCGTACAGCATGTTCTGGAAATTCGTCGCAAGGTGAATTTCCGCCGTTTCCCGCTTCGGGAAGTTGTTGAACGCCGAGTCGGGGAGCGTCGACGCGCCGTGCTGCACCGCGCCCGACATTCCGTACTCGTCGCGCGCGACTTTCGAGAGACGCTCGAGGGTGTCGAGATCGAGCTTCACGTCGGCAATCGAACCGTCGGGAAGGACCACGCCACCATGCGACGTCCCTGACTGCACGCTGATCTTCGAGAGCCCTTTCATTCCCGACGGCAAGTTGCGGTTGAAGCCGTCCATGTAGGCGCGCAGCTCTTCGACCGTACTGTTCTGCGTTCCGACTTCGCCGATCTCGCCGCCGACGGAGACCGTGATTCCCTTCGGCTCGAGCTCGCGGACGGTCTTCAGGATGTCGATACCAACTTGGTAGTTCAGCTTCTGCTGCTCGTCGAGCGACGGCTTCGAGATGTCGACGAGCGTCGACGTATCGATGTCGATGTTGTAGAAGCCGGAGGCGATGGCTTCTTTCGCGAGCGCCTTCACGGCATCGACTTCGGGCTTCGGATCCGCTGCGTACTTCTTGTGGTTGACCTGGAAATGGTCACCCTGAATGAAAACCGGACCGCGGAAGCCTTCGCGGAGCGCCGCGGCAAGCATCGCGGCGACGTATTCGGCGGGACGCTGATCGGTATACGCGATCTCCGAGCGCGCGATCTCGACGATGAACGCACCCGCATTCATCGCCTTGGCGGTTCGAAAGATCGAACGCGCCGTGTCGTAAGCGGCGCCGCGAACATTGATTGCCGGGACGGTGAAGCCGTGCGTCTCACCTCGCCCACGCGCCATGTAGAGGTCTTGAATCGACGCGGCCCGGACGCCCACCGCCTGACCGATCTCCCAGATCAGCCAGCGGGCGTGTTCCTTCTCGCTCGATTCGCCAAACACCGCCGCGCGGACCAGTTGGTCCATCGCCGGCGACGCGAGCGACGCATCGCGCTTCACTTCGACGCGGTTGTCGCGAACGACGACATCCGCCCCGAATAGGGCATTCAAACGTTCGATCTTATCCATAGATGGCTGTTAGCTGACGGTTGCCAGTTGATCGGTAGAAACTGAACCTGCCCGACGCCCCACCGTGCGGCAAGCCGCTAGACGCTGTACTTCGCGTCCGGTTTAGGAAGCAGGTTCCATTCCCGACGAGCCTGCTCAGCGTCCGCGCGACCGAGCATGGCGTACGTAAACTGTTTTCCGAGCTCCACGCCCGGCTGGTCGAGTGGATTCACGCCGTACATCTCGCCGGCGTAAATCGTGGCGATCTCGAGGAGCATCATCAGGCTCCCAACGTGCCGCGCGTCGACCCGATCGAGATGGATCGTCATGTTCGGCCGGCCGCGACGCGCGAGTGCTCCCGCGGTCGCTCGCTGCTCGATCGAAAGGAGCTCGCCGAGCTTGTGACCGCCGAGATAGCCGAGCTCTTTGACGTCGGAATGGAGCTTTGGGATCGTCATGTCGGTCCCAATTTGGTCGACGGCGACGAAGGTCACCGTCTTGTCACCCGGCCCCTCCATGAACAGCTGGACCTTGCTGTGCTGGTCGGTCGCGCCCAAAGCCCCCATCGGCGTCGGACCGACGCCTTTGTCTCCCGGCGTGCGGTGCTTGCCGAGGCTCTCGGCCCAGAGCTGAACGAACCAATCCGCCATGTCGCGAAGCGGATCGGAGTACGGCATGAGCACGTGGATGTGGCGTCCGAGCTTCGTGTCCGCGAGATATTGTAGCGTCGCGTAGACACCGCCAGGATTCGTCGCGAGGTCGTCGCCGGTGCAACGTGCCGCAATGTCGGCGGCGCCAGCAAGCATTTCGGCCGTATCGATTCCGACGAGGGCGGCCGGCAGAATCCCGACTGGCGTCAGCACGCTGAATCGGCCCCCGACCGCCGGCGGAATGTCGACGACCGGAATCTTGTCGCTGTTCGCGATATCTCTGAGAGCGCCTTTTTTCGGATCCGTGACGAACACAAGATGCCGCGTCGGGTCATCGACGTGCTGCGACAGCCTCTCTCGCACAATGAGGTACTGAGACATCGTCTCCGCCGTGCCGCCGGACTTCGACGTGACGATGAACAGCGTACGCGCGAGATGCACTCGATCGAGCAACGACGCGATCGTGTGTGGATCGACATTGTCGAGGACGTGGAGGCGTGGCTGACCGGCGCGTTCGGCGCTCGTCAGCATGTTCCAGTGCGGCTTGAGCAGCGACGTGCGAAGCGCGATGGGACCGAGCGCCGACCCGCCGATGCCGAGTACGACGATGTCGTCGAACTGACCGCGGCGCGATGCGGCAAAGTCCACCGACTGGCGATGGAGCGCGTCGTCGCCGGGGAGTGCGAGGAATCCAAGCTCACCCGCCGCGCGACGCTTCTCGAAGCCCGCATGCGCCGTCTTGAACGCACTCGCCGCCGCGGACCAATCGGCGGCGGCAATGCCGCCGTCGACGACGTCGCCCATCATGTTCGTGAAATCGATGCGTAGTGACATGTCAGTCGATACGAACGGTGAGTCCATCGAACGCCGGCGCGATTCCGCGCGGAAGTTCAGCCTCGAGATCGGCGTGGAAGTTGTCGTGCGTCAGATGCGTGAGATACGTTCGCTCGGCGCCGATCTCGCGGGAGACGGCGACAGCTTCCGGAATGCTCAGGTGCGTCGGATGTTCGGTGCGAAATAGCCCGTTGATCACGAGCACGCTCGCTCCGCGCAGCAACGCCAACGCTTCCGGCGGCAGCGTCTTCGCGTCCGTGACGTACGCGAGCCGGCCAATCCGGTATGCAAAAACCGTGATAGCGCCATGCGGGACCGCGACGGGAGTGATATCCAAGTCGGCGATTGAAAACGTGCGCCCGGCTTCGATTGGATGCGCCTTTCCTTCCGGCTTCGACGTCCCGGGGAGCGGGCGCATGTTGTCATCAAAGATGTAGCGGAACTTGGCCGCAAGTTCGCTAAGAGTTTCCGCGGGGCCGTACAGCGGCAACGGCGCGGATCGCCGAATCGTGATGGCTCGGATGTCGTCGATACCGTGCGTGTGATCGGCGTGCGAGTGCGTAAACAGCACGGCGTCCACACGATCGATTCCAGCCGCGATGAGCTGCAGACGCAGCTCAGGCGGCGTGTCGATGAGAACCCGCGTTCCGCGGTTGCTCTCGACCACCGCCCCAACTCGCGACCGCTTGTCTCGCGGATCGGGCGACCGGCACACCTCGCAGTGACATCCGAGTTGCGGGACGCCGAAACTCGTGCCCGTTCCGAGAAACGTGAGTTTCACCGGTCGCCCGGCCTCATACCGTTTCGACTTTGATCAAGTTCGTGGTGCCGGGGACGTCGAACGGAACGCCGGCGGTCACAACGACGCGATCGCCGGGATTCGCAAGCTCCTGACTTTGAACCGCCGCGAGCGCGAGACGAACCATCTCGTCGTACGTATTGCAGTGCGGCACGAGCTCGGGAATCACGCCCCACACGAGGGCAAGCTGCCGGAACGTGCGCGGGATGTCAGTCAACACGAGAATCGGAACTGCCGGGCGATGCGATGCAACAATGCGCGCGCTGAATCCACTCTTCGTGAACACGATCAACGCCGGCGCATTGAGCATGCTCACTGCCGCCGCACCGGCTGCGGCGATCGCAAACTCCGTCGATACTGCGCGATCGGTCTGACGCCGCTCGTCGCGTCGCCAGTTCTGCGGCGTGCTCTCGATCTCGGAGATGATCCGATTCATCGCCTCGACCGCGAGGCGGGGATACTGCCCCGCTGCCGTCTCCGCCGAGAGCATCACCGCATCCGTCCCGTCGAGGATCGCGTTCGCGACGTCGCTCGCCTCGGCGCGCGTTGGGCGCGGATGCGTGATCATCGACTCGAGCATCTGCGTCGCCGTGATGACCGGACGTCCGAGGCGATTGCACAACGCGATGATGCGCTTCTGGGCGTACGGCACTTCCTCGAACGGAAGCTCGACGCCGAGGTCGCCGCGGGCGACCATCACGCCGTCAGACGCCCGGACGATCGTTTCCATATTCTCTAATGCCGAGTCTTTCTCGATCTTCGCGATGACGAGCATCGACTTCGGGATGAGCGCCCGAAGCTCGGCGATGTCTTGCGCGCGTCGCACGAAGCTCAGCGCGAGATACTCGAGGTCTTGGCCGACCGCGAAGACGATGTCCTCGCGATCCTTCTCGGTGAGCGTCGGCGCTGACACCTGAACGCCGGGGAGATTCATCCCCTTGTGAGAGCTCAGTTGTCCGCCGTGGAGCACGCGGGCGTAGACTCGCGGACGCTCCACATCGAGCACGACGAGCTCGATCAATCCGTCGTTGATCAGAATGCGATCGCCGACGTGAACGTCGTTCGCGAGGCTCGCGTACGTGACCGGAATCTCGTCGCCCTTTTCTTCGTGCTCGGGAACGAGCGTGACGTCGCTTCCATCTTTCAGGTCGAGCGCCGCTGGAAGGTCGCCGATGCGAATGCGCGGTCCCTGAAGGTCGCCGAGGATGGCGACCGGCCGCTTCAGCTCATCGGCGACGTCGCGAATCAGCGCGATCGTCGCAGCATGCTGCTGATGTGTCCCATGCGAGAAGTTGATTCTCGCGACGTTGAGGCCGGCCTCCATGAGGCTTCGCAGCGTCTCCCTCGAGGAGCTCGAGGGACCCAACGTGCAGACGATCTTTGTTCGGCAGTAACGCAACGTGGCTTCGGTCTTTGAAGGTTCTCGCGCGTGAGGCGTGGGCTACCGACTCGCCAGCTCCTTGCCGAGCGATTTCGTCTTCTGCTGCAGCCCGGCGACGAGTGTGTCGAACGACTTTTGAAAACTGGCAAGCCCGTCGACGAGCAGCTTGTCGGTGACAGCCTTCATCGAAATTCCGTTCTTCTCGAGCGTGTCGATCGTCGCCTGGGCTTCATCGATATTCGCGTCGACCGTGCGCTTCACGACGCCGTGATCGGCAAACGCAACGATCGTCGCCGGCGGCATCGTGTTCACCGTATCCGGCCCGATGAGCTCCTCGACATACATGACGTCGCGATACGCCGGATTCTTCGTGCTCGTGCTCGCCCAGAGCGGACGCTGCACCGACCCGCCTTTCGCCGCAAGCGCTTTCCATCGCGGCGACGCGAACTGCTCCTGGAACAGCTTGTACGCGAGCTTCGCATTCGCGATCGCCGCCTTGCCGTGCAATCCCTTCAAGTCCGCGGCATTGGGCGCAGCGTCGAGTCGCTTGTCGATTTCGGTGTCGACGCGACTGACGAAGAAGCTGGCGACCGAATGAATCGAATCGATCTTCTTGCCGGCCGAGATGCGATCTTCGAGCCCCGCCATGTATGCGTCGATCACAGCGCGGTGCGCGTCGATCGAGAACAGCAGCGTGATGTTGACGTTCACGCCATTCGCGGTGAGCTGACGAACCGCCTTCGCGCCTTCGACCGTTCCTGGAACTTTGATCATCACGTTCGGCCGATCGACCGTTGCCCAGAGACGCGAGCCTTCCGACACTGTTGCTTTCGCGTCGTTCGCCGCAGACGGAGAGACCTCGATCGAAACGAAGCCGTCGTAGCCCTTGGTCTTTTCGAACACCGGCTTGAACTGATCGCACGCCGTGCGCACATCGGTCGTCGCGATGAGCTCGAAGAGCTCCATCGCCGTGGCGTCGCCGCTCGCGGACCGAATTTGATCGTCGTACTCCGGCCCTTCGGCCAACGCCTTCTCGAAGATCGACGGATTCGACGTCATGCCCGTGAGGGCTTCGTCGTTGATTCGCCGCTGCAGATCTCCGTTTCGGAGAATCGTGCGATCGATAAAGTCGAGCCAGATCGACTGACCGGCCGCGTTGAGTTCCTGTAATCGATTCTGACCCATACTGCGCTCCTTTCGTAGACATGGCACCCCGCGCCCTGGCGCGGGGTGCCATGTCTCAAGCTAGTAGGCCTACTTACCCGTGTATACGATCCTGTAGATGCGGCCGCCGGCATCATCGCTCACGTAAAGCGAGCCGTCCGGGCCAACCGCAAGACCGGTCGGCCGATGGTTGCCGGTCGAGCCGCCGGACAATGGGCTGAAGCCTTCGGCGAAGATCTCATACGCTCCGGAGGCCTTCCCGTTGCTCAGTGGCTGAAAGACGACGTTGTAGCCGGCCTGTGGCTCCCCGGTGCGGTTCCACGAGCCGTGGAATGCAATGAACGCCCCGTTCTTGTACTTCGCCGGGAAGGTGGAACCTGTATAGAAGAGCAGCGCATTCGGCGCCCAGTGCCCGGGAAACGTCGCGACTGGTTCTTTCTTCTGCGCACACCGCTCAGTCTTCTTGCCATCGCCGCCGTATTCCGGCGCAAGCACCAGGTGCTTTTGGTCGACGGCGAAGTAGCAATACGGCCAGCCGAAATCATCGCCCTGATTGACCTGAAGAAGCTCTTCGGCAGGGTTCTCCGAGTTGTACTTCGGGTCGAACGACCAGTTGCCGCCGTCGCCGCCGAGCTGGTCGCGCCCGTGCTGCGTCGCCCAAAGCTTTCCATCCGGATTGATGGTAATGCCGACCGCGTTCCGGATTCCCTTTGCGAAGTGGTTCGACGCACTCGGCGTCTGATCCTTCTTGCGCGCATCGAACTTCCAAATGCCGGCGCGCGTGTCGAGCTCTTTGCAGGGGTCCACACCCGGGATGTTCGGCTTTCGGTCAGGCTCCTGACACGAATTCGTCGCCGAGCCGATGTTCATGTACAGCGTGCCGTCGTTCGTGATCGCGAAGTTGCGGGTCGTATGATTTCCGGTGCGCGGGATTTCCTTCACGATCGTGTCGGGCGTACCCGTCGCTGATGTTTCCCCAGGCTTGTAGACGTATCGGACGATCGACCCCGGCGGGTTCGGAGCGCCACGGCCGCCGCCCGCGGGCCAGGTCTCGACGTAGAGATGGCCGTCGAAGATTCCGACGTGGCTCGACGAGAAGCCGGTCGCAAACTGGTGGCGAACTTCTGCTTCGCCGTTCTTGTCGGCGTCGCGCAGGAGGACAACGCCGCCTCCCTGCCCACGGGCTCCCTGAGCCGACACGAGCACATCACCATTCGACGCGACCGTGAGCTCGCGAGCCCCCTTCACCGTATCTGCGAAGATCGTCGCGCAAAATCCCGCCGGGAGTTTTAGCCCGGCGTTGTCAGGCGCGCACTTAGTAGCCTGCGCGAACAAACCAACGGGCGAAGCTAGAGCAACCAACACCAACTTCAGCGAACGATGTTGCATTCGTCTTTCCTTGAAACGGTGAATACCAGACCAAGCTCAGCGCCGCGCCGCGTCGCCGAAGTCTAACGTCTTTGAAAAGAACGGCAGAAGGCGCGCCGCGATCCGGACAGCAATCCGGTTCGTGTGGTCGCCGTCATACGTCTCATACGTATGCGTTACACCAACGCGCGTCAGCTCTTCATCCATCGAGGCGAGCGCCGCCGGTGACACGAGCTGATCGCTCGTTCCGACGTCGAACATAAATCCTCGAAGCCGCTTGAGCTGTTCCACGTGACTCGCAATCATCTCACGCGGAGCGTTCGCCTGCCAAAGGCGAAATACCGAATCGACTACGACCCAGTCGCCGGACTTGTTCTCGAACGGAAGATTCGCGAACAGCGGCGGCGCATTCGGGTTGGGACTGAACGCAGCGGCGAGCGCGAGCGACACTCGGGGAAAGAAGGCGAGGGCGCGCGCCTCACTCAATGAATGAACGCCGGAGATCGTCTGCCACGTGGCTCCCTGCGCTTTGCTGCTTGCCTGCGTGCAACAGCCGCTCAGTGCGTAGAGGGCGCCGAAGGTGTCGCCGGCATGCCGCATCCCGACCGCGAACGTTCCAAACCCACCCATCGAATGCCCCGCGAGTCCTCGACTCTCTGGACGCGCGATCGTGCGGTACTTCTTGTCAACGAATGCGACGAGCTCCTTTGCGATGAAGTCGTCCCAATTTCCGGAGGACGCGGAGTTCGTATAGAACCCTCCGCCGAGCGCGGTGAGCGCGTTCGGCATCACGACGATCATCTCGCGAACGGTGCCGTTTCGGACGAGCGAATCCATCGCCGGCTTGACCGGCGCGAGCGACGTCCATGAGCCCCGCTCCGTCGCGCCATAGCCGTGCATGAGATAGATGACCGGATAGCGCTTGTCGGTCGACGTCGCATAGCTTGCCGGCAGATAGACGAGCACCTCACGGTTCGGCGAGTCGCCATAGACGTTTTTCTCCAGCGCCACCGAATGGACGGTGTCGTAGACAAGCTGTCCGCCGGCCGGCGCCTGAGCGTTGAGCCCTGCTGCGCCAACGAACGCACAGACAATGGCGAGAAGCGTCGGACGTGTCATTGGCGTTCTCCAATACCGAAGGCAACGTGGCTCAACGCGGAACTGGCTGGTCGAGATCGGCAATGATGTACGCCATCGCCGCCATCATGGCGATGCACTGCGCGAGCTCGTGGCGGTCGATGACATACATCATGTCGCCCGACGAATGGTGATACCAGAAATACTTCGTGTCGTCGACGTCGAGCGCGAGACCGGGAACGCCGCGCTGCAAGATGGGACCGACGTCCGCCTCCCCTTCGCCCGACACGATGTGCGATGCACCGGCGATCGCGCCGACTGCCTTCGCGAACTCGAGCCCCGCCGCGGAGCCCTGGAACCGGAAGCCCAATGGCTTGAAGACGCCATTGTCGCATTCCATCGCAACACTGTGTTTCGGCAGCTCGGCCATATGGGCGTCACGATACCCGCGGCCGCCGCGTCCTCCGTTCTCTTCGTTCGTCCAGAGAACGACGCGCACCGTGCGCTTCGGGGTCAATCCAAGTTTGCTCATGAGTCGCACGGCTTCCCACGCCGCGACGCTACAACCACCATCGTCCATCGCGCCTTGGCCGATGTCCCACGAGTCGATATGGCCTCCGAGGACGACGACTTCATCCGGCTTCTCGGACCCGCGCACTTCGGCGACGACGTTGCGCGATGGCGCGTCGGGCAGTGTCTGCGCCGACATCTTGAGATTCACGGTGATCTTTTGGCCGCGCCGCTGCATGCGGTGCAGCATCTCGGCGTCTTCGACGCTCAGCGCGGCGACGGGGAGCTTCGTGCCCGTCGAGTCATAGCGCGTCGACCCCGTATGAGGATTCTGAATCGAGAACGAAGAAACCGACCGAATCAGCGCGGCCACCGCTCCGACTTTCGCCGCTGCCGCCGGAGCACCGCCACGATAGGCGACGGCCTGACTATACCCTTCCATCGGCGCGACGTCGAGCGGGAACGGGTGATCGAAGAGAACGATTTTTCCTTTCGCTTCCGCTGCATGCTTCTGAAGGTCGTCGAAGCTGTCGACGACGAGCACCGGCGCTGTAATTCCGTTCGCCGGGGTTCCAACACTCATGCCGAGTCCGATCATATGAAGGGGCGTCGAACGCGGCGTCACGAGCGTCGCCGATTCCGTCCCTCGCACCCAGTGAGGAACCATCACCGGCTCGCCTCGGACGTTCGCGAGACCGTCTTTCTTCATCTGCGCCAGGATCCAGTCGATCGCATCCTCGAGCGCCTTCGATCCGCTGAGACGGCTGCCGAATGTGTCGGTGAGATCGGCGAGTCGGCCCCACGCCGACGAGTCGGCCAGCGCAGCGTCGATCAACCGTTTCGCGTCGGCGCGTTGTTTGTCGGTAATTGTCTGCGCTGACGCCAAGTTGGTCGACGAGAGGATCGCAGCCAGAGGCAGACAAGAAGCAAACAAGAAGGCGGAGAAGCGGATTCGCATTCGATGAGTTCGGAGGAGGTTCGCCGCGGGAAAGTATACTGGCGACGACCCGTTCCAACCATCGAAAGGCTTGCGTTGTCTCAGGGCACAACCCTCGCGGACACCATTATGCGAACCATCCCAGCTCTGCTTTCGGCTGCGTGCCTCTGCATCATCGGCGCGACGGCCGGTGCCCAATCATCGTCGAACTTCATCGAGAACTGTCAGCGCAATCGCAGCGATAACGCGCGCGTCTGCGAGACGCGAAACGTTGCGGTCGGGTCGGTTCGCGCGCTCGCGGTCGACGGTCGTGAGAACGGCGGAATCACGGTGCACGCTTGGGATAAGCCGGATGTTCAGGTCGTGGCCATGATCCAAGCACAGGCGGAAACCGATGCGGACGCCCAGGCGATTGCGCATGCGATCACCGT
>Ga0070683_100000584_pt1 | contig 26022 bp, 29 predicted proteins | sample KBSC713LmetaG_FD_64662 | JGI IMG/M metagenome (GOLD analysis project Ga0070683, IMG submission 64662) | Corn rhizosphere microbial communities from Kellogg Biological Station, Michigan, USA - KBS C7.1-3L metaG | ecosystem: Host-associated > Plants > Roots > Rhizosphere ... | reverse complement strand
GCCGGCGGGCCGATCGGCAAGCTGCGCGACGGCGACGTCATCGAGATCGTCATCGACCGCAACACGCTGGAAGGGCGCGTGAACCTGGTCGGCGCCGGCGGCCGCGCGCTGGACGCGGCGGCGGGGGCGCGCGAGCTCGCGTCGCGGCCGTTGCACCCGGGGCTGGCCGCGCACGCGAAGCTGCCCGACGACACGCGGCTGTGGGCGGCGCTGCAGCAGGCCAGCGGCGGGACCTGGGGCGGCTGCGTCTACGACGTCGACCGCATCGTCGAGGTCGTCGCCGCGGGCGTCGCCGCGCTCGACAAGGACGGACGCAAAGGATGATGGCACGCGCGCGGGTGAGGCAGGTCGCTGTCGTCGCGTTGATGCTGGGCGCGCGCGCGGCCGCCGCCCAGATTCCGGATCCCGTTTCTCCGGCGAACGCCGACGGCGGCGCGCCTGACGTGCAGGCCGCTCCCGCGGCGGCATCGCCCACGCCGGTGCCCGCGTCTCCGCTGGCGTCGCCGCCGGCGCCGCCGAGCTACACGGACCAGATCGGTCGCGACCAGCTGCGCAAGCTGGTCTGGGGCGACCGCGGCAGCCCCCAGCCGTCCCCCTGGGACCGCTCGACCGCCGAGTCGATGTCCGCGCGCTGGCGATCGAACCTGTACGGCTTCGTCGAGCTCAACGCGATCCACGACAGCTCGCAGAGCTACGGCCCGTCGGCGAACAACGCGATGCTGGCGCGGCCCGGGACCTACGCCGCGTTCCACGGCCGCACGCAGTTCACCGCGAACAACTCGCTGTTCGGCTTCATGCTGAAGGCGCCCGACTGGGGCCGGCTGCACAGCTTCGGCCAGTTCGAGGTGGACTTCTTCGGCGTCCAGCCCTCCGACGCGCTGGAGCAGCAGGCGTTCACGACGCCGGCCGTGCGCATGCGCCTGTTCTACTTTCGCCTGCGCCAGGACTTCTTCACGCGCGCGTCCGTCGATCTGCTGGTCGGCCAGTTCCACGACCTGTTCGGCTGGGGCGGCGCCGGGTTCTTCGCGCACAGCATCGCCTTCCTCGGGATCGCCGGCGAGGTCTATCGCCGCGATCCGCAGATCCGCGGCACGCTGTCGATCCCCCTCTGCTGCGTCACGCTGGACATCGCCGCGGCCGCGGTTCGTCCGGCGCAGCGCGACAGCGAGATGCCCGATGTGCAGGGCGGCCTCAAGCTCAGCCTGGATCGCTGGCGCGGGGTCGGCGCGCAGGGTTTCGGCCAGCCCGACGTGCTGCCGCTCGCGATCGCCGTGTCGGGGATCTGGCGGCGGTTCGCGGTCGCCGAATTCCTGCCCGTGCCCGGGGAGCCGAAGGTCGCGTTCGGCTGGGGCCTGGCCGTGAACGCCTTCGTCCCCGTCATCCCGGCCCGCTCGGCGATCGACCGCAAGAATGCGCTGTCGTTGAACGCCGAGTTCACGACCGGCACGGGGATCGCGGATCTCTATACGGGGCTGACCGGCGGGGCGCTGTTCCCGACGCTACCGAATCCGGGAAACCTGGATCCGGCGCCGCTCTACCGGCCGAACGTCGACGCCGGCATGGTCACCTTCGACGCGGACGGCAACCTGAAGACGATCGACTGGCGCGCCATCGTCGTCGGTGTGCAGTACTACCTGCCCGTGTGGGACGGGCGCCTGTGGGTGTCCGGTAACTACTCGCAGCTCAAGTCGAACAACATCGTCGCGCTGACCCCCGAGAACAGCCGCGGCGGCGTCTTTTACTGGCAGGAGTACTACGACGCGAACGCCTACGCGTCGCTGACGCCCGCGGTCCAGCTGGGCCTCTCCTACCAGTACACCCACCAGATCTTCGGGGACCACCCCTTCGACGGCGCCCACCCCGAATCGCACAACCATCGCGCAGAGCTGGGTTTCCGCTTCTTCTTTTAGAAAGGGGGGACCGCCCGGCGGCTTGGGCGGCGACCTGCTTGGCGCGGCGCCGCCTGCCGTCTCTGCGTCCCCCCTTGCCCCCGCTGCTCGCCGCGGCAGAGCCGCGGCTCGCAGCCACGCGCACGACCGAGCGGTGTGCTTAAATGACCGGCGATGAGCGCGCCGACCGGCTCGCGCCGAGAGAGGATCGGCCGCTATACGTTGCTCGAGCGGATCGCTTCGGGCGGGATGGCGGAGATCTTTCGTGCGTCGACCGAGGGGTCGGACGGCGTCGAGAGGGTGGTCGCGGTCAAGCGCATCCTGCCCGAGAACGCGCGCAACACCGAGTTCATGGGGATGTTCTTGAACGAGGCGCGCATCGCGGCGACGCTGCGGCACCCCAACGTCATCCAGGCCTACGACTTCGGCAGCGAGAACGGGTCGTACTACCTGGCGATGGAGTACCTGCACGGGCTGGACACGCGCCGCATCGTGCAGTCGCTGGCGCTGGCGGGGAAGAAGCTGCCGCTGGAGATCGCGATCGCCGCCGCGATCGGAATCTGCGCCGGGCTGCAGTACGTGCACGAGAAGCGCGACAAGAACGATCGCGACCTGGGCCTGGTCCACCGCGACGTGTCGCCGCAGAACATCTTCCTGACCACGTCGGGCGGCGTGAAGCTGGTCGACTTCGGCGTCGCGAAGGCCGTCCACCGCGTCAGCGACACGCTGTCGGGGACGATCAAGGGCAAGGTCACGTACATGTCGCCCGAGCAGGTCCGCGCCGAGGGGCTCGACCGGCGCAGCGATCTGTTCTCGCTGTCGATCGTGCTGTGGGAGCTGACGGTCGGCCGCCGCCTGTTCGAGGGCGTGTCGGAGGCGATGGTGATGAACGCGATCGACAAGCTGGACGCGCCGGCGCCGTCGCAGATGGCGCCGCGCTACCCGGCCGATCTCGAACCGATCGTGATGAAGGGGCTGGCGCGCGATCGGGATCGCCGCTTCCAGACGGCCGACGAGATGCGGGCCGCGCTGGAGGGGTTCGCGCGCGAGCAGAAGCTGGACGTTTCCCCGCGGGCGGTCGCGATGTTCGTGCGGGCGGTGCAGTCCGACAGCCAGGCGTCAGAGCTGCCGATGACGCCGAACCCGGTGCAGCGCGAGTTCGAGCGCGCGCTGCGCGCCGCGCAGACGCCGCGCGAGCCGAAGCCGGTGGTCACGGACGTCACGCCGGAGATCGGCGTGCGATCGCTGAAGCGCGTGTTCGCGTACGTGGCGCTGGGCCTGGTGGCGGGGGCGGGCGTTGGCGTCGGTGCGGCGTGGTACACGCGGCACCGGTCGGCTGCGTCGGCCTCGGCGCCGCCACCGGTAGCCGCTGCGCCCGCGCCTGCCGAAGCGCCGAAGCCGGTCGAGGCCCCGCGACCTCCGCCGAAGCCGGCGGCCGTCGAGGAGCCGGCGACCGAGCTGGTCCCGCCGCCGATGCGCGCGCGCCACGACGTCGCGCCGTCATCCGCGCGCGGCAAGCACGGCGGCGCCCGCTCCAAGGCGCCGGCCGCGAACGTCGAGAAGTGGGGCGCGGACCCCGACAAGAACTGACTCCTACTGACCCTGGACCTGCCAGCTGTCGGGCAGGTGGATCGCGTAGCCGATGTCGACGTTGCGCCACTCGCCGTTCACCAGGTTCAAGGTCCACGTGACGAAGCCGCGCGCGGCGTCCAGCTGGTAGCCCGCCGTCGTGAGGCCGGGCAGCACCTCGACCTTGACGTCGTCGATCTTGGTGACGGGGATGTTCTCGCGCAGCTCGATCGTTTCGGGACCGGCGGCGCGGTTGGTGAGCTTCGTGCGGTAACCGCGGACGATCTGCTTCGTCGAGCTGAAGACGCCGGCGGCCTTGTCCTTGTCCTCGCGGGTCTTGCGTTCGACCTTCAGCTCCTCGTCGATGCCCAGCGAGATCTCGAACGGCGCGCCGACGCCCTGGTGGCGCAGGCGTGAATCGCCGACGTACGAGCCGTTCCGGTAGCTGCGCACGCGGCCTTCCAGCAGCGGATACGCGGCCGGGTTCTTCAGCGCGGCCACCTGGTAGACGTGCTCGTCGAGCTTGGGCGTGGCGACCAGCTTCACGGTCGCCTGGGTCTCGACGACGTCGACCGGCGCCCACACCGGACGGCCGTCTGCCACGACCGTGACGGGATGGGGCAGGGTGAGCACGAACGAGTTGCCCTTGTCATCCAATGCGGCGCCCTGCGGCCCGGCCGGTCCGCCGCCACCGCCGCCCGCGAGCTGCTCGCGCCGCTCCTGCGACTGCACCAGCACCTTCGCGCGCGTCTGCTCGTAGCCGTCGACGACCAGCGGCGCGGGCTGCGGTGCCTCCGACCCCAGCTTCGGGCGCGCGGTCGACAGCGAGACGCGCGCGCTGGTCCAATCCTCGCCGGTCGCCTGGCGGATCTGCGCGCCGACCGTCAGGCGCGCCGTGGCCGGGCCGGTCTTGCCACGCCCGCGCGGCGCGACGTCGACGTCGTATTCGGGCTGCCAGCTCGCGCCGCCGACAACGTACGAGAGGGTCACCGTCACCTGGGGCAGCGCGCGGCAATTCACCGTGACGGTGGCGTTTCGGAAGGCGCGCTCGCCCGCGCCGCCCACGTTAGCCAGCTGGCGGCGCAGCTTGTCGGCCGTCTGCTGCAGGCCCCGCATCGCGACGTCCAGCTTGCGCCGCTCGTCGGCCAGCGCCGTGCGCCGCGTCCTCAGCGCGTTCAGCGTCTGGACCCACGCCGCCGTGTTCGGCTTCGGGTTGCGGATCTCCTCCGTCAGCGTCGCCGAGAAGACGTTGCCGTAGGCGCCGACGTCGTCCACCTCGGCGGCGATCACCGCACGGCGGGCCTGCTTCGCCTTGATCTCGTTCTCGACCTTGTCGAGATCCGCGGCCAGCGCGCGGGCGCGCGGATCCGCCGCCTCGCGCTCGTTCACCTGTTCGCCCGACACGCCGATCACCTCGGCGGCCTCGCGCACCTCGCCGCGCAGCGTGCGGACGTCCAGCGCCGCGGGCAGCCGTTCGAACGCCGCGCGCCCGGTGCCTTTCGCGCACGTCACCGAACGGGCGCGCGTGACGCGGGCGCGGTCGGCGAACACGAGGACGCTCTCGATCTCGCCCGACGCGGCGCGCGCCACGGCCGGCGCCAGCGCGGAGACGAGAACGAGGGTCGTGATCGCGGCGCGCATGTCAGTTCTGATAAAGCTGCCAGTCCTTGGGGCGGGAGATGCGGTAGCTGAGCTTCAACGTCTGCGTCGCGCCCGGGCCCAGCTCGACGCGCCACTTGATGACGCCGTCGACGTCGGGCGCGCCCGTGGCGGCGGGCTGAACACCGAGCAGCTTCACGTCGACCTTGTCGCGGCTGCTGCGCGGGAGCTGGTCGGTGACCTCGACGGTGATCTTCTGCTTCTTGTAGTTGGCGACCTGGATCTGGACGTCGTAGGTCGTCTCGTCGGACTTCATGATGACGCCCGTGGTCTTCGTGCTCGGGACGACCTGGCGCACCAGCTTGACGTCCTGGTCGGCACCCAGCGGCAGCTCGATGTCGCCGCCCGGTCCGGTGGTCTGGATCTCCCCGACGCCGACCAGCTCGCCCTCGCCGAAGATCGTGACGGGCCCGCGCAGCAGCGGGCGCTTGCCGTCGTTGCGCACGCGCGCGCGCAGGAACGCCGTCGGCGCGAGCGCGGGCGTCGCCTCGTGGAACGCGGATGCCTGGAACGTCTGCGACGCGAGCGGGATGCGCACCTGCTTGCCCGAGCTGGCGATCGTCGCCTTCGTGGGCGCCTGGTACACGTAGTCGAGCCCGCCCGCGCTGACGGCGGGCAGGTACGGATCGGAGAGGTTCGGTCCGCGCGCCGGCGCGGCGATGTCCGCGAGCGCGAGCGGGACACGGGTGGCGCTCGCGCTGTTGCTGGACGTCTGCGCGACGGCCACGACGTCCTGCCAGGAGCTGGGCCGCGCGCCCATCTTGCTGGGGGCTGCGCGCGCGGGGCGCATCGGCCTCACTTCCCTCTCCTCGGCGGAGACGTCCTCCTCGTCCACGGCCATCGGCGTGGGCGGTGGCGGCGCGGGCGCCATCGCAGGCGGTGCCGCGGCTCGCGACGTCGGCGTGGGCGCCGGCCGCGCCGGGGCGACCCGTGCGCTCAGCATCGCTTCCTCCTGCATCGCCTTGCGCAAACGCACCCGCCGCACCTGCTCCTGCAGCGGTTCGGGGCTCTTCTGCAGATCGCCGTCGACGGCGACGGCCTGCGCGAGGCGCGCGCGGAGCATGTCGGCGTCGATCGCGGCGCTGTCCGTGACGCTCGACCGCGCGCCGGGCACCGGCAGCGGCGTCTCGGCCGGCGGCGGGCGCCGCGGTCGCAGCTGGGGAACGAACTCGCTCTTCTCCCCGACCGTCCAGGTCAGCAGCTCGGGCAAGTCGATCCCGCGGCCCGGCATCGCTGTCGACAGCAGCAGGGTGGCGTCGGTCCAGTCCTCGCCGGTCGCCTGCTCGACGACCGCCGCGGTCTCGACGCGGATCTGCCCACGCGCCCACGCGTAGTGAAGGTCGTAGGCCGGCTTCCAGCGGGCGCCGGGCACGAAGTACTCCAGCTCCAGGTCTGCGCCCGCGCGCGCCACCTCGATGATCGCGACGACGTCGACGACGCGGTCCGAGAAGCCGCCCCGGTTCAGCGCCTGGACGTCGGCGACCAGGCGATCGCGCTCCTTCATCGCCTCGCGGCCGTCGATCTCGATCTTCAGGAGGCGTTCGTTGGCCGCCTGCGTTCGCAGGCCGATGAAGTCCAGCGCCTTCCACCACGATCCCGCGTCCGGGACCAGGTTCTTGCGTCCCTCGCGCTTCTCTTCCGCGACGGGCGGGGCAGGGCTGAGCGCGCGCAGGAAGCCGACCTCCCAGTCGTCGGCGGCGCGTCGATCGTCCATCTCGGCCAGCCGATCGTTCACGGCGTCCAGCGCGTCGAGCAGCTTGGCCGCCTGCGCGATCGACGTGCGCTCGCGCTCGACGGGCGTCGCCTCGACGCGCAGCACGCGCGCGCCGGTCGCGGACACGCGGACCGTGTCGAGGAAGACGGCGCCCGGCAGGCCGGGAAAGCGGACGACCTCGATGCCCGCCTTGCCGGTCGCGCGGCCGCGCCGACGCACCCGCGCGCGATCGCTGAACACGGTCACCTCGGCGATGCGCGCGTCGACCAGCGCCGCGGTCTCGGCGGTGCGGGGCGAGATCACGACGCCCGGCACCTTCTCGCCGCGGGTCTGGCCGGCGGCGGGCTGCGCCGCCAACAGCGCGGCCGCGGCGAGCCCGACCGCACGCCGGCGGGCGATCAATTCGGCATCCGCGTCAGGGTGATCGTGCGCAGGCCGGCTTGATCCCAGATCCACGTGCGGTCGTGGCCCCAGATCGTCATCGTGCTGTCGCCGACGCAGATGTCGGCCTGCGATGGGACCGACTGCGTGTCGGCGAAGTGGGTAAGCAGCGCGCCCTGCGTGCTCCAGCGGCCCGACAGGCCGCCGCCCGTTGGTTCGGAGGCGATGTCATAGCTGCACAGGCAGCCGCCGTTGCCGTTGTCGGTGCACTGGATGTTCTGTTCGGGCGATCCCAGCGTCACGGAGTAGGCGGCGAGATCCTGGGCCACCGACCGCACGCCCGCCGTCAGCGGCGTCGCGGGGTCGGGCTGCGCGCACTGGAAGATGACGCCGAACCGGGTCAGGCAGCTGCCCGAGATGTCGACGCTGGCCTTGCCGACCACGGACATCTTCACCGCGTACGTCCCGATGCCGTCGTACTCGACGGTGCCGGTCGCGATCGACAGCGTGTCGTGCGGGAACGTGAACTGCGTGATGCCGGCGCCCGGGTCGTACTGCAGGTACGAGCACCAGTCGCTGCTGCTCGGCTCGGGCGGCGGCTGGCGCGCCATGGTCTGCGCCTGGTCGAAGTAGGTGACCGGCTTCGGCAGCTCGTAGGCGGGATCGCGGCAGCTGCCCATGACCATCCACAGCCCCGTCGGATCGCCCCCGCACGCGCTCGCCTGCGGCGCGCACGGATCGTCCATGCGGCAAGCCAGCCCGGCGAGGCACGCCACGCCGAGGAGGATCGTCTTCCGCATCATCGGCGACAAGATTCGGCGAAAACCGCGGAGCAGGCAAGCGTGGCCGCGACGCGCAGACCCCTCACCCTAACCCTCTCCCACACTGCCGCTGCGCGGGGCGAGGGGACGAGAGGCGCCGGGTGAGGGGTCAGTCGACCGTTGCGTCCGAGGCGTGGGCGTCGTCGTCGGCGTCAGGTGCGCCGCCGTCAGGTCCGCCGGCGTCGGGCGTAACGTCGGGTGCGCCGGCGTCGGGCGTAACGTCGGGTGCGCCGGCGTCGGGCGTAACGTCGGGTGCGCCGGCGTCGGGCGCGGCGTCCGTGCCGACGTCATCCTCGCCGCCCGAATCCACTTCCGTCCCCGCGTCGACGGGCGCATCCATCCCCGCGTCTTCGCCCGCATCCGTCCCCGCCTCTTCGCCCGCGTCGGTCCCCGCGTCTTCGGTTCCGGCGTCCGGGACGCAGCCGTTCGCGGGCTGGGGGCGCACGAACAGCGTGAGCGGCGCGCTGGTTTCGCCGGCCTTCAGCGACGGCGCGGTGGCGCTGCCGCGGCCGAGGACGCAGTCGAAGGCGTCCAGCGCGTCGGCGGTGACGGTGACGCCGCTGCCGTCGCCCGGGCCGTAGTAGCCGACGCGGAACCCGGCCGTGTCGATCGACGCGTCGATGGTCCGCGTCGGCCAGCCCGTCGCCGACAGGCGCACGCGCGCGACGGGCGCGCCCAGCGGACCCGACGTGCGCAGGTCCAGCAGCACCAGCGAGTCTTCCTTCGTGCACCCGGCGAGGCCAACCAGCAACGCCAGAAGCGACAGCGCCCGCCGCGCGGTCATGGCGGGCACACGTAATCGGACGGGCACTCGGGCTTCGTGTGGCCCGGGCTGCGGACGGCGACCCCGATCAGCACGCCGCCGGCGATCACGGCCGTGACGGCCAGCCAGAACCACAGCCGCCGCGTGATCGGCCGCGGTGGCTCCGCGTCCACCGGCGCCGGCGTTGCGAGCATCATCGTCGCGACCCGGTTCGCCGACGCCGCCGGATCGGGCGCCTTCGTCACCTCCGGCGCCGGCGGCGCCGCGGCGTCAACAGGTGCCGCATCGACCAGCGCGGCCGCGGCGTTCGCGTCCACCGGCGCGCCGCCGTCCGCGACCTGCGCGCGCGCCGGCAATCTGACAACGCCGACCAGCGCCACGAGGGCGGCGGCTGTCCAGAGTCGGCGTCGTCGCTGTCGCACTACCGCGACAGTTCTATCAGAGACACGCTGTAGGTGTTCTGCGGAAACATCACCGACCACGAGGTGCCGCTGGTCGTCGCCTCGTAATAACAAAGCTCGGACGCGTCCTTCAGCGTGTTCCACTGGTCCTCGCTCGGCATCGCCGGCTTGCCCATAGCGGCCCAGACGGTGTGCGAGTTCGAGTGCGTGTGATCGACCAGGTAGTGGCGCACGCGCGTCGGCGTGAACGGCAGGTTGCTCACCGCCAGCGACACCATCGTCGACTCCTGCGACATCGCCTCCCACGTCGCGTTGTCGAACGCGTTGTAATGGTTGTAGACGAGGATCTGCATCGAGTTGCCGTCGCTGGCCAGCGTGGCGACCGCACCGACGCCGTTGTCCGTCGCCGCGCCGATGCCGCCCGTCACCGGCACCACCGTGTCGGTCATCATGTGCAGCACGCGGAACGCGTTGAACGCCGGCTTCGCGAGATCGAACGACGCCGGGATGTTCACGTCGCCCTTCAGCAAGAGGCCGTAGTTCCCCTCGCGGTACGCCGTCGCCATGCCCGTGTTCATCTCCTCGTAGATGTCGGACAGCGTCCAGTAGCCGTACATGGTCGGCAGGCGGGTCGTCGTGTCGGTGCCGATGAAGTGCACCGACTTCGCGATGAAGCTCGCGGACGCCTCGGTGTCGCGCGACAGCTCGGGATCGTAGCCCGGACCCCACTCGTCGTTGACGACCTCGCCCGTGAAGCCCTTGCTGTCGATCAGCGTCATCAACGACTTCTTGAAGTTCACGAAGCCGCCGGCGTCCGAGTTCGGCCCCGAGTCCTTGCCGTAGTGGTGGTAGCTCACGAAGTCGAGCTTGATGTCCGAGTGCGCCTTCGCGAAGTCGATCAGCGACGGGATCGCGTTCGGCGAGTTGCCGCCGCTGTCGGCCGGCCCACCCACCTTGACCATCGGGTCACCGGCCAGCAGGCCGAGCGCGGTGTTGTAGTACAGCTCGTTGTAGCCGGCGGCGCCGGGCCCGTACATCCAGGTCGCCTCGTTCCAGACCTCGAAGTACCAGTTGTTGCGGACCTCCTCGACGCCGTAGCGGGCCTCCAGGTGCTGGACGATGTCCGCCATGAACTTGTGCCAGTGGTCCCACGTCGCCGCCGCCGTCGTGTCCGCGGTCGGCGGCTTGATCGGCTTGCTGATGTTGGGTGATGCGCCGCCGTACCAGAGCTGGCTCTGGATCTGCCCGGTGTTCGACGCCAGGCCGGGCGGCGTGAAGCCGATCTCGACGATCGGGCGCATGCCCGCCGCGACGACCGCGTCGTAGACCTGATTGAAGCGGTCCCAGTTGTACGCCGGCGTGTCCGTCGCGAGCACTGGCGCGACGTCCGGGTAAACCGCGATGTCGCGGTTCAGGATCCCGTGGAAGCGCGCGTAGCGGAAGCCCGCCAGGTCGTGCCCCTTCTTCAGCGCCGCCGAGGCGTTCCGTCCCCAGGCCGACGACAGGATCGTGTTCGCGTGGTCGGTCGCGACCGCGCCCTCGTAGAAGCGGCTCCAGGCCTGGCCGGTCGCCGCGGCGTCGACGGTCAGCGTGACGGCGGGCGTCCCGGACGCGGTCCACGGCGCGGCCATCGCGTCGCCGCAGTTGTACGCGACGGCGGGGCCGGTGGCGCTCTTGTTCCCGCCTCCGCCACACGCACCGAGGAGCGCGAGCAAGCCGCAAGAAAAAGGAAGGACCCTTGACGATTGCATGCGAAGTCTCCGAAACCGCTGAGGAATGTGCCGCGACCTTACGCCAGCGGCCGGGCAAAGTCTACGGACGTCGTGCCCCGTCTCCCGCTCCGTCCGGGCAGGCAGAGGGGCTGCCTGCTATCGGCCCTTCAGGCCCAGCACGAACTTCGTCATCTCGTCGATCTCGTCGGCGGTCAGCTTGCCGCGGAACTTCGGCATCTTGTTCCGGTCGGTGAACAGCAGCGGGTGGCCTGCGTCGGCGATGACGCCCGCCACCCACTTCGCCGTGCCGCGCCCCTTCAGGTTCGGGCCCTCGTTCTCGCCCTCGCCGTCGAAGTCGTGGCAGGTGTCGCAGTCCTTGGGTGAGAGCAGATCGCGCCCGCGCCCCGCCTTCGCCGTGTCAGCGTCGGCGGCGCCGGTCTCGGCGTAGACGTACTCGACCAGCGCGTCCATCTCCTCGGGCGTCGCCTCGACCGGCCGCATGCCCTTCTCGATCTTCGCGGGGCCCATGTGCAGCGGGCCGTCCGGGTTCGCGAGGAAGCCGCGAATCCACGCCCGCGAGTTGTAGCCCTTGAGGTCGGGCCCCTTCTCACCGCCCGCGCCCGCCAGCCCGTGGCAGCCCGCGCACCGTTCGTCCCAGATCTCACGCGCGTGGTACGTCGGGTCGTTGCGGAACACGTTGCCGTCCGCCGGAACGCCCTTCAGCGCGAGGCGCCGCGCGGTCTCGGTGCGCGCCGTCTCCTCGGCGCGCGCCTTCGCGTACGCGGGATCGCGCGCGTCCCTGGCGATCGCGGTGACGCCCAGCGCGGTGAGCGCGAGCAGCCCCAGCGCGCTCGCCACCATCACCGGCCGCCGGTGGCGCGGCTGGTTCGACGGGCCGCGATCCAGGAAGGGGAGGGCGAACGCCACCGCCGTGACGACGCCGGGGATGATCATTGTCGCGACGATCTCCAGCGGGCCCTCGAAGAACATCCGCAGCTGGAAGAGCGGCAGCGCGTACCACTCGGGCCGGGCGAGGGTGCTGGACGTCGGATCGGCCGGCGACTCCAGCGGCGCGCCGTGCCGCTGGATCACCGCCACGGCGACGACGCCCCATGCCAGGAATCCGACGAGCGCGTTCTTGATCGCCTGGTCGGGCCAGGCCGGGACGGCGCGGGCCGCCGCTTCTTCCGTCGACAGCGACCACTTCGGCGTGTGGCCGTGCCGCCGGAACAGATAAATGTGGAAGCCGAGCAGCGCGGTCAGCAGCGCCGGCAGCGCCATCGCGTGCAGCGCATACGCCCGCGTCAGCGTCAGCGTCCCGAACGCGGCGCCGCCCTGGATGAAGCGCTGGGCCGACCCGCCGACCGCCGGCGCGCTGCCCGCGATCGTCGCCTCGACGAGCTTCGCCCAGTAGCCCTTCTGGTCCCAGGGCAGGAGGTAGCCGGACAGCGCGAACACCGCGACCATCCCGAACAGCGCGAGGCCCACCATCCAGTTGAGCTCGCGCGGGCGGCGGTAGGCGCCGAACAGCAGGACCTGCAGCAGGTGCAGGCCGGCCACGACGATCAGCGCCGACGACCCGAAACTGTGCAGGCCGCGCACGAACCAGCCGAACGCCATCTGATCCTGGATGAACGCGACCGATGCCCACGCGCCGGTCACCGACGGCGTGTAGGCGGTCGCCAGGAACACGCCGGTCAGCGCCTCCAGCACGAACAGCCCGGCGGCGACGGAGCCGAGCGTGTGCCACAGGCTGGCGCCGCCCGGGACCTGGCCGGCGCGGATGGTGTTGCCCAGCTCCTCGAGGCCGATCCGCTCGGCCAGCCATTCGCGAAACGTTCGCTTCGTCCCGCTGGGGCCGTGGCTGGCCGGGCGGTCCGCGCTCATCCGATCGGCTCTCGCTTCGAGGTGCCGACCCGGAAGCGCTGGTAGCGCACCAGGACATCACGGCCCTCGACGTGCGTCTCCAGCTCGTCGAGGCCGCGCGGCGCCGGGCCGCTCAGGCATCGCCCGTCGAGGTCGAACGCGGACGTGTGGCACGGGCAGTTGAACTTGCCCGCCTTCTCGTCGTAGTCGACGCCGCAGCCCAGGTGCGGGCAGACCGTCGAGAACGCGCGGATCGGTCCGTCCTCGACGGTGCGCACCAGCCACGCCGATCCCAGCGTGACCTTGTCCAGGCGCAGCCACGCGTCCTCCTGCGGCCCGACCGCGGTGACGCGCAGCGGCCGGTTCGGTTTGACGTCGCGCTCGGTGGCGACGCGCAGCGGGTTCGCGCCGCCTTTGCCAGCCGCGCCGCGCGCGGGGCCGGCCAGGAATCCCAGGCCCGGGACGACCGCCAGGGCAGCGGTGACCGCGCCGAGGCCCGCGGTCACGAGCTTGAGGAATGCGCGGCGCTCGTCAGGGGGCTCGACTGCCATTCGCGACGAGCGGAGGATCACTCGCGGCTCGTCGGGGCGTCAAGGCCACTTCAGGTGCAGGCAAATTCTTGCAGGCGCCACCCGCGGTTTTTGGGATGCCTGCTTTCTTCCCAATGTCAGACGGAAAGGCGCACGCCGAAAAAGAAAAAGGCCGGGGGCAACCCGGCCTTCTTCATTGAGAACGACAGTATCCGTTAGGCGTTCTTGCGAACGTTCGCGGCTTGCAGCCCCTTGGGTCCCTCCGTGATGTCGAATTCGACCTCCTGCCCTTCGCTCAACGAGCGGAAGCCATCAGCCTGAATCGCGGTGTGGTGGACGAAAACATCCGGTCCATCGTCACGCGCGATAAATCCGTAACCCTTCGCATCGTTGAACCACTTCACCTTGCCGGTTGCCATTTACTGCCCTCCTACGAACGTTGATTCCTTGCCTCTTTCCGCGACCTTGGCCGGGGAAATTGGGCGCCAGAGTACGAGCCCTGCGAAATGTGTCAAGTGTCGGCGGGCTGTCACATGTTGTCCATTTTCCGGAGGGCGTTTAGCTCTTGGCAAAATGCCGAAATCGCGGCGGCGGGGTCGGGCGCGGTCATTGCGGCGCGAATGAAAGCAACGCCGTGGCCACCCGCCGCGCGCAGTGCGCGAACGTTGCCGGGCTGGATTCCGCCGACGGCAACGATCGGGATCCCGGCACGCGCCGCTTCGGTGACGGCGGCGACGCCGAGAGGCGCGCCGTAAGGGCGCTTCGACGGCGTGTCGTAGATGGGGCCGAGCAACGCGAACGCGACGCGATCGCCGGCGGCGGCACGAAGCGCCGCCACCTCGGCGGGCGCGTGGACCGACACGCCGATCGCGAGGCCGGGCGCCACGCCCGCCGCTGTCACGGCGTCCAGCGACCCGCCGCCCAGATGAACGCCGTCGGCGCCCACCGCCAGCGCGACGTCGATCCGATCGTTGACGTACAGCGCGACGCCGGCGTCCGAGGTGACCGATCGCAGCGTGCGGGCGAGCGCCGCCAGCGCACCGCCCTCGAGATCCTTCTCGCGGAGCTGCACGGCCACGTCGCCCGGGTCGATGCCCCCCGCGGGGATCCCGCGCAGGGCCGCGGCCACGACCTCCGGCAGCGGCCGACCGCCCGTGGCCTGTCGGTCGGTGATCAGATAGAGGCGCGGCGCCCGGGCAGGACTACTCAATGAGGCCGTCGACCGGCGATGACGCCGTCGCGTACAGCTTGCGCGGGATGCGTCCCGCCCGGAACGCACGGCGGCCGGCGCTGACGGCGTCGCGCATCGCCTCTGCCATCATCAAGGGGTCGCGTGCGCCGGCGATCGCGGTGTTCATCAGCACGCCGTGACAGCCCAGCTCCATGGCGACCGCCGCGTCTGACGCGGTGCCGACCCCGGCGTCGACGATGATCGGGACCTTGGCGTGTTCCAGGATGATGCGGATGTTGTACGGGTTGCGGATTCCCAGACCCGATCCGATCGGCGCCGCCAACGGCATGACCGCGGCGCAGCCGACGTCCTCCAGCTTCCGGGCGAGGATCGGGTCGTCCATGCAGTAGGGCAGGACGGTGAAGCCTTCCTTGACCAGGACGCGCGCGGCCTCCAGCGTCGCGGGGCCGTCCGGGAACAGCGTCCGCTCGTCGCCGATGACCTCCAGCTTGACCAGGTCGGCGATCCCCATCTCCCGCGCCAGGCGGCAGGTTCGGATGGCGTCGTCGGCGGTGTAGCAGCCCGCGGTGTTGGGCAGGAGGGTGTGGCGGGTCCGGTCGATGGTGTCCAGGACGTTGGGCTTGCCCGGGGTCAGGTCGACCCGGCGGAGGGCCACCGTCACGATTTCGGCGCCCGAGCGCAGAATCGCCTCACGCCCCTCCTCGAGCGTCCGGTACTTTCCCGTCCCGATGAGCAAGCGCGACTTGAACTTCCGCCCGCCCAGGATGAGGGGGTCGTCGTCGGCGCTGGCGGAGGCGCCCGAACCAACCCCCGAGCCGCCCCCGATGAAGGCGACGATCTCGATCTTGTCGCCGTCGGCCAGGCCGGCTTCGCCCCAGGTCGCGCGCGGCACCACGTCGCGGTTTCGTTCGACGGCGACGCGAGCGGGGTCGACGCCCATCGTCCGGAGCAGGGCGGCCACGGTCGTGCCAGGTTCGGCCTTGCGCAGCTCGCCGTTGACCGTGAGTCGTAGCTCGTTCATGAGTTAGGCGAGCATACCCTCACCGACCGCCCATGCGCTGCCCCTTCTGCTCCCAGATCGAAGACAAGGTTGTCGACAGCCGAGCGTCGGACAACGACAACGTCATCCGGCGGCGCCGCGAGTGCCTCGGCTGCGGGCGGCGCTTCACCACGTACGAACGCATCGACGAGGTGTTGCCGCTCGTCGTGAAGAAGGACGGTCGCCGCGAGCCGTTCGACCGCATGAAGATCCTGTCGGGCTTGCGCAAGGCCTGCACCAAGCGGCCCGTGCCGGTGGAAGAGCTGGAGCGTGTGGTCGACCGCATCGAGCGCGAGCTCGAGGAGGCGAGCCAGAAGGAGATCCCGTCGTCGCGCGTCGGCGACGCCGTGATGGCGGAGCTTCGCGACATCGACGACGTGGCCTACGTGCGCTTTGCTTCTGTGTACTGGCCGTTCCGCGACCTCGGCGAGCTGCAGGCCGAGCTCAAGGCCCTGGTCGAACGGCGCGGCAAGCGGTGAACAATGAAATTCAGCGCGGCTGACGAGCGCTTCATGCGGCGCGCCCTCGCGCTCGCCGAGCGCGGGCGCGGGACGACCCGGCCGAACCCGACGGTCGGCGCGGTGGTCGTGCGCGGTGGTCGGATCCTCGCCGAGGGCTTTCACCGCCGCGCCGGCGAGCCGCACGCGGAGGTGAACGCGCTCAAAGCGCTGCGCGGCGGCCCGCGGTCGGCGCGCGGCGCGACGCTGTACGTGACGCTGGAGCCCTGCGATCACGTCGGGCGCACCGGTCCGTGCACCCAAATCCTGCTGGAGGCGCACCCGGCGCGCATCGTCGTCGGCTGCGGCGATCCCAACCCGATCGTGGACGGCCGCGGCATCGCGCGGCTGCGTCGGGCGGGGATCCGCGTCGACGTCGGTTGCCTCGTACGCGAGTGCCGCGAGGCGATCCGCGCCTATTCGATCTGGGTCAGCGAGCAGCGCCCGCTGGTCACGCTGAAGGCGGCGGCGACGCTGGACGGCGCGATCGCCGACGGCAAGCGCCGGAAGGCGCGGCGCCCGGTCTGGATCACCGGCCCGGCCGCGCGCGAGGCGGCACACGAGCTGCGCGCCGCGCACGACGCTGTGCTGGTCGGCGCAGGGACGGTCCGCGCCGACGATCCGCAGCTGACGGTCCGCTTGCCCGGCCGGAAGGGCCGCGGCGCGCGCCAGCCGCTGCGGGTCGTGCTTGCGGGCGGTCGCGATCTGCCGCGCGGATCGCGCGTGCTGGACGACGCCGCCGAATCGCTGGTGCTGCGCGCGGGGCGCGGACCGGGCGGCTTGCGGCGCGCGCTGGCGACGCTGGCGCGCTCGGGCATTCAGTCGCTGCTGGTCGAGGGTGGCGCGAAGGTTCACGGCGCGTTCATCGCCGCGGGGCTCGTCGATCGGGTCGCGCTGTTCGTCGCGCCGCGGCTCGCGGGCGGTGGAATTCCCGTAGCGACAGGCGCGGGGTTACCCCTGGAGCACGCGCTGCGGCTGGGGCCGCTCGCGGTGCGCACCGTCGGTGACGATCTGCTGATCACCGGGGATGTCCAGCAGGCGAAGTCCGTTCGCTGATGCTAGGATAGCGGCGGTTTTCGAGGGGAAATTACGGCCGCACCATGTTCACGGGAATCGTCGAAGCGCTCGGCGTCGTCGAGTCGATCCAGCGCGTTGAGCTGAATGAGGCGCCGGTCGTGCGCCTGGTCGTCGTCACCGATCTGCCCGTCGAGGCGATGCCGATCGGCGCCAGCATCGCGGTGGACGGCGTCTGCCTGACCATCGTCGGACGCACGGCCGGGCACTTCGCCGCCGACCTCGGCCCGGAAACCCTCGCGCTCACGACGCTGGGGACGCTCGAGCCGGGGAGCCGCGTTCACCTGGAACGGCCGCTCAAGGTGGGCGACCCGCTGGGCGGACACATGGTGCAGGGCCACGTCGACATCACCGGGACGGTCGTGGCCCGGCGGCCGGTGGGCGCAGCGCTCGAGCTGGACATCTCGACGCCCTCGCAGGTGTCGCGCTTTGTCGCCGCGAAAGGATCGATCGCCGTCGACGGCGTCAGCCTCACGGTCAACACCGTCACCGGCGACGTGTTCTCGGTGACGCTGATCCCGCACACGCTCGAGGTGACGAAGCTGGCCGACAAGAAGCCGGGCGACCCGGTCAACCTGGAGGCCGACATGATCGTGAAGCACATCGATCGCCTGATGGCGGCGCAGTTCGGCGGCACGCGCAGCGACACCAGCCACACGCCGCGCCGCGAGCTCTCGATCGACACACTCCGGAGGTACGGCTTTGTCCGCTGAGTCGGCGGCCGAACGGCACGCCGCGGTCGCCCGCGCGATCGAGGCGATCCGGGGCGGCGGCATGGTGATCCTCGTCGACGACGAGGACCGCGAGAACGAGGGCGATCTGGTGATGGCCGCCGACATGGTCACGCCCGAGGCGATCAACTTCATGGCGCGCGAGGGGCGCGGGCTGATCTGCCTGTCGCTGACCGAGGAGCGCGTCGCCCAGCTGGGCCTGACGATGATGGCGGCCGACAACCGATCGCCCCGGCACACGGCGTTCACCGTCAGCATCGACGGGCGCCGCGGGATCACGACGGGTATCTCGGCGCGCGAGCGGGCAGAGACCGTGAAGGTCGCGGTGGCGCGCGACGCGCGGTCCGATGACATCGTCACGCCCGGGCACGTGTTCCCCCTGAAGGCGCGGCGGGGCGGGGTGCTCGTGCGCTCCGGCCACACCGAGGGGTCGGTCGATCTGGCGCGCCTGGCGGGGCACGAGCCGGCCGGCGTCATCTGCGAGATCATGCGCGAGGACGGCGAGATGGCGCGCATGCCCGACCTCCAGGCGTTCGCGCGCAAGCACGCGCTGCCGGTGGTGACGATCGCGGATCTGATCGACTACCGGCTGGGGCAAGAGATGCTGGTCCACCCCGTCGCCGAATCGACGATGCGCCCGCGCTCGGGCGGCGTCACCAGCGAGTTCCGCGCCTGCGTCTACACGACGGACGTCGAGGAGACGGAGTACCTCGCGCTGGTCCTGGGCGACATCAAGCCCGACCAGCCCGTGCTGGTGCGCGTTCAGAGCGCGGACATGCTGCGCGACGTGTTCGGCGTCGGCGCGGCCGACACGGATCACCCGGCGACGGTGTCGCTGCGCATGATCGAGGAGGCGGGCAGCGGGATCATGCTCTATGTGTACTCGCGCGCGCGGACCAGCCTGCTGGGGCGGCTCGGTGGGCCGCCCTCGTCGGCCGCGGTGCAGGCGCGACTGCGGGACTTCGGTCTGGGCGCGCAGGTCCTGGCGCACCTCGGCGCGAAGACGATCCGCTTGCTGACGAACCGCCCGCGGCCGATCGTCGGGCTGGGCGGCTACGGGCTGGAGGTCGTCGAGTGCGTCGCGATCCGGCCGCCGGGGCGCGTGGTGGCGCTCCACGACGCCGCGAGCGAGAAGGTGACCTCATGAGCAAACCGGAGACCAAGGCGTCGTCGTACGGCGCGGACCACGACGGGCCGGTCCACGAGGGCGGACTGTCGGCGGCCGACCGGCGTTTCGCGATCGTGGCGGCGCGGTTCAACGATTTCATCGTCGAGAAGCTGATCGAAGGCGCGCGTTCGGCGCTGCGGCGGGCGGGCGCCGACGCGGAGGACATCGAGCTGTACCGCTGTCCGGGCGCGATGGAGATCCCGGGCCTGGCGCGCAAGGTCGCCGACACGGGCAAGTTCGACGGCATCATCTGCCTGGGCGCGGTCATCCGGGGCGCGACGCCGCACTTCGAGCTGGTGATCAACGAATCGGCGGCGGGCGTCGGTAGACTGACGGCGGAGGGCAAGATCGCCGTCGCGTTCGGCGTGCTCGCCTGCGAGAACATCGAGCAGGCCGTCGAGCGCGCGGGCGCCAAGGCGGGAAATCGCGGGGCCGACGCGGCGATGGTCGCCGTCGAGATGGCGGACCTCTACGCGCGCATCGAGGCCGCGAAGAAGGCGGAGGCGTCGGTGCCCGTCAGCGTCGTTCCGCCGCCGACCACCGACCTGCCGCGCCGCAAGTAGTCGTAGTCCTAAAGTACGAAGAGAAGCGAGGAGCACGAAGTCGATGGCCGGACCGCGCCGCAGATCGCGCGAGATAGCGCTGCAGATTCTCCACCAGATCGACGCCGGCGGCGTCGCACCCGAATCGGACGCCGAGGTCGACCTGACCATCGCGCGCTTCTTCGAGCACCTGGCGATGAAGGGCGGCCCCGCGTACGAGGAAGATGACGACGACGGGACCGGCGAGCTCGCCGCGAAGATCGATCGTCCGCTGGTGCAGGAGCTGGTGCGCGGCGTGACCCAGCACTGGGCCGAGCTGGACGACACGCTGACGAAGCTGTCCCAGAACTGGCGGCTGGAACGCATGGCCGTCGTCGAGCGCAACGTCATCCGCATCGCGCTCTACGAGCTGAAGTATTGCGAGACGGTGCCGATCAACGTCGTGCTGAACGAGGCGATCGAGCTCGCGAAGCGCTACGGCACCGCGGAAGGCGCCGCGTTCACGAACGGCCTCCTCGACCGCGCCATCGGCGAGCTGGGCGTTCGGCGCTAACCCGACCGGTCATCGACGTGAACCTGCAAGACGTCGCGGCGGACCTTCCGAACGGGCTTCACGACTCGCTCTTGCATACGTTCTCGGCCGACCCGGACCAGACGCGCGCCGAGTTCGTGCTGGACGTGTGGCTCGGCGATCTCCACAGCACGGTGCTCGCGGAGCGCGAGCGCCACCGGCGGGCCCGCCTCGAGCTGCTCGGCCTCGGCTATCTGATCGTCGAGGAGCCCGATCCGCGGTACGGGCCCTTCGGCGTCTCGCCGGTCCAGATCGACCTCTGCGCGCCCGACGACGACGTCGAGCGCGCCCGTCGCGTCCCGGCGGACGGGTTCGCCGGCCGCTTCTTCATCACCGACTGGAATTCGTCGATACACTTTTCGGCCCTCGAAGCCCGGCTCATCTGGCTCGACACCAACTAGCGCGGCGTTCCCGATCCGGCCGCGCTTGCCGCGTCATCGTTCGTCGTCAGCTTTGCCGTCCGGGAGGTCCAAGGTCATGCCGGACACGATTGAGGCGGAAGTCGTGGAGCTCGAGCGACAGTACTGGCAGGCGCTGCGCGACGGGGACGAGGAGACGCCGGCGCGGCTCTCCGACGATCCGTGCATCGTGTCGGGCGCGCAGGGGATCGCGAGCCTCGACGAATACGCGGTCGCGAACATGCAGAAGCAGCTGACCTGGAAGCTGCGAAGCTTCGAGATCGATCCGAATATGATCGTGCGCGTGATCGGGGAGAACGTCGCGTTGCTGGCGTACAAGGTCCACCAGGAGCTGGCGGTCGACAGCCGGCGGCTGACGTTCGACGCGCTGGACACGTCGACCTGGGTGCGACGCAACGGGCGATGGCGCTGCGTGCTGCACACGGAAGCGATCGCCGGCGACCCGTTCGGGCGCGATCGTCTCTGATCTAGCCGCGCGTCAGCAGCATGTGAATGCCGGCGGCCGCGAGGCCGACCGCGACGGCCGCCAGCTTCAGCTTCAGCGAGTGCCGGCGCAGCCAGATCCCGAAGTCGTCGTAGCGCTTGAAGGCCGCGCCGCGCGCGATCTGCTGGTCCTCGGTCGCCGGCGGCCGGAGGCTCGCGACGGCCTGGGTCACGACCGCCGCCGCGAACGTGAAGGCGCAGACCAGCATCACGAAGATGAACTTCGCGTCGTACTTCCCGTCGGCGCCCCTATCGGACTCTGCCCACAGGCGGAACAGCCCGCTGAACGTCACCCACTGAACCAGCGGGATCACGACCGCCGCCAGGTTGATGACGATGTGGAACCAGATCGGCAGGCGCAGCGCGCGCTCGCCCAGCTTCCGTCTGAACGCTGCTCCGTCCATCCCGTCCGCGATCTCTTCACGATATCATCGCCGCGATGGCGAGAGGGCTCAGCGTGAAGGCGATCGGTCTGGCGGCGCTGGCGGAGACGGCTTGCACGTACGCCTACAGCTTTCTGGCGCCGTTCACTGTCGTGGTCGTGGCGAGCGCGCGCGGCGTCGCCCGCGAGCACTACCACCACACCTTCACGGGGCCGATCTTCCTCGGAGCCGGCTTCCTGGCGGGCACCGCGTCCGCCTTGCTGGCCGGATTCATCGCCGCGCGGATCGCCCGGACGCGCGAGCTGCTGCACGCGGCGCTCGCCGCCCTGCCCTGCATGCTGCTCGGGTTGGTGCTGAAGCTGACCCTCGAGACCGTGCCCGGCATCCCCACCTGGTACACGATCCTGAGCTTCGCCGTGGTCATCCCCGCGGCCGTCGCGGGCGGCCATCTCGGCGTGCAGCGAAAGCACGCGCTCGCGGCGGCGGCGATACGCGACGCGCCGGTGGCTCCGGCGCCGTGACGGGCCGGCGCGCGCGCAGAGCCGTCTGCTAAGCTGCCGCGTCCCGTGGCGCTTGACGACATCAAGAACTTCATCCCGATCGACGATCGCATCGGCACGGCGGGGCAGCCGAGCGAAGACGAGCTGCGCGAGGTCGCGGCCGAGCGTTACGGCGCGGTCGTGAACCTCGGCCTCCTCAACCCCGAGTACTGTCTGCCCGACGAGGCGGGACTGACCGCGTCGCTGGGTCTCAAGTACCGCCACCTGCCGGTCAACTTCGACGCGCCTGCGCTCGCCGACTTCGAGGCCTTCGTCGCGCAGATGGACGCCTGGGCGGCCGAACGGGTGTTCGTGCACTGCGCCGCGAACTTTCGCGTATCCAGCTTCATGGCCGTTTACGGCGAGATGCGCCTCGGGTGGGACCGCGACCGGGCCGACCGCCACGCGCGCACCTTCTGGGAGCCGAACCGCATCTGGCAGCAGTTCGTCGCCGATTGCCGGACGCGTTACCTCGAGTAGTCGAAAATTTGCGTGGTCGGACGGACGGGCTGACCATCGGGACGTGGGGCCGAGCCTCGACGTGGCCATCCAGCAGTTCCTGGACCACCTGCGGGTGGAGCGGGAGCTGACGCCGGCTACGGTCGAAGCTTACGGACGCGACCTGTCGCGGTTCGCGCACTTCGCCGCCGGGCGCACCGTCGCCGCCGCCGATGCCGTTCGCTCGATCGACATCCTCGATTTCCTGGTGCACCTGACGGAGAAGAAGCTGGCGGCGCGCTCGCAGGCCCGCCGGTTGATCGCGCTGCGCCAGTTCTTCAAGTTCCTGAAGGCCGAGCGCATCGCGCCCGTCGACCCGACGGAGGACATCGATCTGCCGCGCTTCGGCCGCAAGCTTCCGGACTACCTGACCGTCGACGAGATCGACCGCCTGATGGCCGCCCCCGATCGCACGAAGCCGCGGGGCGCGCGCGACGCCGCGATGCTGGAGGTGCTGTACGCGACCGGGCTGCGCGTGTCCGAGCTGGTGAAGCTGCGGATGCGCGACGTCAACTTCGACGCCGGCTACCTGATCACGTTCGGCAAGGGCCGCAAGGAACGGCTGGTCCCGGTGGGCGAGGCGGCGCTGGCGTCGGTGCGCGCCTACGTCGAGGCGATCCGCGCGTCGCTGCTGCACGGCAAGGCGCTGGACACGCTGTTCCTCACGCACCACGGCCGCGCGATGACGCGCCAGGGCTTCTGGAAGCTGCTCGGGCGCTACGCGACCGCGGCCGGGATCAGCAAGCGGATCTCGCCCCACAAGCTGCGCCACTCGTTCGCCACCCACCTGGTCGAACGCGGCGCCGACCTGCGCGCAGTGCAAGCCATGCTCGGCCACGCCGACATCGGCACGACCGAGATCTACACGCACGTTTCGCGCGGACATTTGCGGTCCGTCTACGACCGCTTCCACCCGCGCGCCTGAGCGGACCCTCACCCCGACCCTCTCCCGCAAGCGGGAGAGGGAGGTCCAGATCTGATCCCCCACCCCGCGCGGGCGGGACGAGGGAGGGCAGGTCCGATCCCCTCTCCCCGCGAGAGCGGGGAGAGGGTTAGGGTGAGGGGTCCGTCGCTTACCAGTTTCCCCGCAAATACGCCCGCAGCTCCCACCTCTTCCCCGTCACGTGATCCACCACGACGCCGTCCTGGCAACGGATCGTCCGCCTCTTGTCGCCGCGCATGCCCGAGCCCAGCTGGTCGCGCCGTTCCTGCGCGCGCGCCGCGTGCACGCGCTCGTGCTCCCGCGACCACAGCTTCGCGCGCAGCAGCGCCAGCGCGTCGATGCGGTTGTGGTGCTGCGAGCGCGAGGTTTCGCACCGGACCTGTAGCCCGGTCGGGCGATGGGTCAGCAACACGGTGCTCGCCGTCTTGTTGCGGGCCTGCCCACCCGGGCCCGTGCCGAGGCAGTACGACCAGTCGAGATCGCCGGGCGCGATGCGCACCTCGACGTCGGTCGGTTCCGGCAGCACGGCGACGGTGATCGTGCTGGTGTGGACGCGTCCGCGCTTCTCGCCGGGGGGCACGCGCTGCCAGCGGTGGCCGCCGGCCTCGTCGCGAAACGCGGTTGCGGCGTGCGGGCCGGTGGCGCGGAAAACGACCAGGCCGCGGCGCCGGTCCACGACCTCGATGCTAAAGACCGTCGCGGAGCGCGCGCCGCGCATACAGCGCGACCTGCTCTTCGACCAATGACTTTGCGTCGTCGCCGCCTTCGGCGGCGCGGATCTCGACAATGACGGACATGGCTTTCTCCTACGGTCAGGGTTGGCGACGAAACGGGTGCGACGGGCGGACGGGCGCGTTCGCCGCTAAAGGGGCGGACGAGAGGAATCGACCGCGGTCGCAAACACCAACATGACGGGTCGACAGTGTATGGGGCCGACCCCGACGCTGCAAGACGGCTGCAGTTGACACTGTTTGTGGCGGCGCACATGCTTCCGGGCCTCGGAGGCACGGCCTATGGACGATCGCGCGATGCGGGCAAAAGAGATTCTCGGGTTGCGGAGATTGCCGATCAAGGTCGGCTTTCTCGACGCGCCGCCGCCTGCGCTCGCGCGCTGGGCTGGCGGGCCGGTCGCCGCCGGGTGCGTGTTCTGGGACCGCGCGATGGAGGGCAAGAGCTTCTACACGCTGCCCGCGGACCACTGGAACTGCGCGGTCGGCAGCCACACCCACAAGATCGGCTTGCCCGCCGATCGCGCGAACGAGCTGCCCTCGACGATCGGCTTCATGGTCGAGACCCGGTACCTCGACGCCGCCGAGGTGGCGGGGATCCCGACGCTGGATCGCGCGCCGGCGGCGGTGGCGTACGCGCCCGCGGCCAGTGACGCCTTCAAGGCCGACGCGGTTCTGCTGGCGGTCACCCCGGCGCAGTCGACGCTGGTGTTCGAGGCCGCGCTGAAGGCGGGCATCGCGCAGGCGACCGCGGGCGCTTCCAGCCGACCGAGCTGCGCGATCCTCCCCGCCTCGGCGCAGACGGAGATGATCGCGATCTCGTTCGGCTGCAAGGGCAACCGGACGTTCACGACCGTGGGCGACGACGAGATGTACGTCTCGATTCCGGGCGGGCGCTGGGACGAATTCATCGATCGCCTGATCGAGGTGCAGCGCTCGAACCTGACGATGGGCAACTACTACCAGGCGCAGGCCGCGAAGTTCGCGGCGCCGAAGTAACCGCGATTGTGGCGCCCGGGCCGTCGTGAAACGGCTGCTCGACGATCGAGACGCGACCGTGCGCGAGGCGCCCGAATGGGCCCTGCAACGGCTCGGTCAAGAATGAGGGTCGGCCCTTGTGACCTTCGCTGGGTGCGCTACGATCGGCTCGAGATATATGGCCGGGAAGCCGAAAGACGGAGATGGCGATCGTGACCGCGACGTCGGGACGTTGACCCGGCCGACCGAGTCGCCCGAGACCGTCACGAAGAGGAAGCTCGAGCGTCCGCCGCTCTACGATGTACTGCTACACAATGACGACTACACGACGCAGGAGTTCGTCGTCTACGTGCTGATGAAGTACTTCCAGCACGACGGCGTGACGGCGCGAAAGATCATGCTGCACGTCCACACGCGTGGCATCGGCGTCGCGGGCGTGTATCCCTTCGAGGTGGCGGAGACCAAGGCGCACCAGGTGGTGCAGTTCGCGCGCGAGAACGAGATGCCGTTGCAGGCGTCCTTGCGCAAGAGTCAGGAGCAAGGCTGATGTTGACGCCAGAGCTGGAAACCGCGATCCGGAATTCGCTGGAGGACGCGACCCGGCGCGGCCACGAGTTCGCTGCGCTCGAGCACCTGCTGCTCGCGTTGCTCGCGGACGAGAAGACCGCCGACGTGGTCAAGCACTGCGGCGGATCGGTGTCGCGGCTGAACGGCAAGCTCGAGGCGTTCCTCGAGACCGAGCTGAAGCCGCTGCCCGAGTCCGAGCGCGAGCGGGCCCAGCCGACGCTGGCGTTCGCGCGCGTCATCCAGCGGGCGGTGAACCACGTGCTGGGGGCCGGCAAGGAGAAGGCGTCGGGGCCGAACGTGCTCGTGGCGATGTTCGCGGAGCCCGATTCGCACGCGGTGACCTTCCTGAAGGAAGAGGGGATCAC
>Ga0070683_100000583_pt1 | contig 26049 bp, 23 predicted proteins | sample KBSC713LmetaG_FD_64662 | JGI IMG/M metagenome (GOLD analysis project Ga0070683, IMG submission 64662) | Corn rhizosphere microbial communities from Kellogg Biological Station, Michigan, USA - KBS C7.1-3L metaG | ecosystem: Host-associated > Plants > Roots > Rhizosphere ... | reverse complement strand
TTGCTGATCGCGGGCCTGCTGTTCCGGAGGCGCCGGGCTCCGCGCCGCACCGGTCAGGCGCGCGGCGACGACAATCACGCCCGCGGCGCCGGCGGGTAGTGCTCGAACGCCTCGTTGACCGCCTTCTGGATGAACGCGGGATCGCTCATTCCGGTGCCGTCGGCGCGCAGGTAGGCGCGCCACACCAGCTTCTGCGAGCGCGCGTCGACGAGGTCGATGACCAGCGTCCCTTCGGGATGGTCGACGATCCAGTAGTCGTTGGGATAGGCCCCCCACAGACCGACCGCGACCGGGTAGCCGACGCCTTCCAGCTCCTGGACGCTGCGCACGCCGACCGCGAAGCGCGCGATCAGGTCGGCATGATCGGGCGCCTGCACCAGGCCGCGCGTCGCGAGGCCGTTCTGGACGGCGTTGTCGACGCGGTCCTTGACGATCGTGTTCTCGCTGATCGCTCCCTGTTCCACCACCTTCCCCTCGCCCATCTGGAACGAGCGGTACTGTCCGAACGTGGCCTTGTGGTCGAAGTCCGTGCGCACCTGCAGCGTCGGCCCGCAGCCGACGAGCAAGGCGATACCGAAAAGCAATCCGCTGACAGCTCGGCATTTCATGACGGGCCTCCCCTGACTTGACGCTGGCAACAGAGGCCAGCCCTGCAAGCTCAGGCCGTGCGGAAGTCCCGCCGACGCACGGGCCGCAACGACCACAGCCACGCGCCCAGCACGCCGCCCGCCGCGCCCAGCACGAACATGATGAAGAGCAGGTGCCAGCCGATGCTCTCCTTGACGCCCGACGTGAACGAGGCCGCGGTCGTGCGCGCGGTCTGCTGCAACCTCCGTTCGATGCAGTCCATGCGGTCCGGCCCGTTGCACTCGGGTATGAGGCCGGCCAGCTCGGCGCCGATGCCGCCGACCGCGGCCGAGGATACTTGCTCACTGGTTCGCGCCAGGCTGACGCCGAGCGGTCCCCGCCCTTCGGGGCCCAGCTCGGCGATCATGTTCGTCGTCGCCTCACGAACCGCGGCGGCCGTTGCGGCCGCGACGGCGTCCGAGATCAGCCGCTGGATCGCCTCGCGCTGCTCGGGCTCGTCCAGCGCGGCGACGGCGCCCTCGACGGCGCGCTCACCCGCCACCCGCAACACCTGCTTGCTCTTGTCCTTGTCCGCAACGGCGCGCTCGCGCTCGAACTCACCAATGGCGCCCGCCGTCGAGCTTTTGCCGATGTGCTCGGCACAGCCGGTCAGCGTGGCGGCGGCGAGCGCCACCAACGCCAACCGGCGCGCGACGGTCCAGAACTCTCGCTGCCCCAGCCTCAACCTGTCTTCCCCGCCAGCCCCTCGAATGAAGATGTGTCGCCTACCGAAACAATAAAACCTGAACGCCGGGGTCCGCAAATGCCGTCGCCAACGATGAGCTCGTCGACCCGGTCCGGCAGGAGCCGGGATTGCTGTCGACGATCACGGGCACGGTCTCGCTTCTTGTTGCGCAGGCTCTTCCCCGACGTGGACATGAGTGCCTCCTTTGCGGCCGATGCGGTCGCGGTGACAGGTCGCAGACTGTACGAAGTCGTGGGACGAAAGCTGCTCTCCGGAAGACCTTCGAACCATCGGTCATCCATTGATTCGGGGAACGTACGGCGGCGGCGCAATCGATCCGGGGACCCTCCAGCCAGTCCCACATTCAGGATCAGGGAGGTACGATCCATGCGTCACGGCAGCTCAACGCTGGTATGGCTGGGATCGCTCGCGCTGCTCGCCGGCGTGAGCCGCGTCGAGGCGGCTGAGCCGGCGGGCGCGCCCGCCTGCAAGAACGCGGGTGTCACCATCAGCTTCGTGCAGGGGTCGATGGAGATCGACACGAACGGGCGCGGCGCGCTCGCGGGCGTCGCCGCCTGGCTGGAGGCCGGCGATCAGCGCACGGTGAAGCTGGATGGGTACGCCGATCGAAAAGGCGGCGCGACCGCCAACCAGCGCCTGAGCGAACGCCGCGCCCAGGCGACCAAGGACTTCCTCATCGCGCGCGGCATCGCGCCGGATCGGATCATGGTGTTCGGCCACGGCGAGGAGGCCGCGGATCGGCCGCTGCCGGCCGGAACCGACCCGCGGGTCGTGACTGTGACCGTCTGCGACGTTCCCCGCGAGGCCGCGGCCGAGACGCCGTCGCCCGAACAGGAGGCCGCCGCGGCGCCCGTGACGATTCCAGAACCCGCACCGACAGCGGCGGCCCCGCCGTCGGCGCCGCCAACATACGCGCCGATCGCGCAGATCCCGCCGTCGACGGATCGGCCCGCGCGCACTCGTCCGCCATCGCGCATCGGCATCGAGACGACGGTGGGCGCGGGCGCGATCGGCTTCATCGACCAGACGGCCCGCGACGCGACGCAGACCGGTGCCTCCTGGGACGCGCGCATGACGTTCGGATCGCGGTTGCCGATCGCCCTCGAGGCCGCCTACATCGGCTCGGCGCAGAACATCGAGGCGCTGGGGCTCAACACGAACTCGCTGCTGCTGGGCAACGGCGCCGAGGGCACGCTGCGCATCAACCTGACGCGCGCGCGCGTTCAGCCGTACCTGTTCGGCGGCGTCGGCTGGACGCACTACCAGCTGACGAATTCGCAGACGAACACGTCCAGCCTGCTCGCGAAGGACGACGTCGGGACGGTTCCGCTGGGCGTCGGGCTGTCCGCGCGCCTCGGCAGCTTCTTCATCCTCGACGTCCGCGGGACCTACCGCGCGACGTTCGGCGGCGACATGTTCCAGGGGCTGGCGCTGGGCACCGACAACTCGAACGCGATGCAAAGCTGGAACGCGGCGGGCCGGGTCGGCGTCGAGTTCTGAGCTCAGAATCCGACCGCCGTCGTCACCAGCACGTCGAACTCGGTTCCGTGGACGGTGGTCTCCAGCATCTGGCTGGTCCGGCGGATGTACTCGCTCGCCATCCCGAACCGGAACGGGCCGACCGCCGGTCGGGTCCAGATCCCGCCCGCCAGGTAGAGGCGCGCGTCGTGAAGGGTCACGTCGCGCTGGAGCCTCGATTGCGCCGGGTCGCCGTCGTCGAACGACCAGTACCAGCCGCCGCGGGCGGAGCCCATGAACGCCACCTCGCCGAGATCGATCGACGCGGTGGCCGCCGACACGACGCCCTGACCGTAGTAGTAGCCGCTCTGGCGCAGTGACTGCTTGAACATCTGACCCAGCAGCGTGCGGTAGTTCTCGCGATAGGCGATCGATCCGATGATCGCGAAGGCGTACTGCATCGAGAGCGTCAGGCGAACGTAGGCGTCTTCGCCCCGCCGCGCATATTCGAACACCGGCCCGAGCACGCCGAGCGATGCGCTTCGGTCGTGCACCTGGGGCAGATCGCGGAGCCGGTAGTCGAACACGCTGCCCAGCCCGAGCAGCGTGCCCGCGCCGCGCGCGGGGATGCCGACCGGGACGTCGGTGTCGTCACCGACCCTCACGTAGTGGCGCTCGTAGCGACCGCCCCACACGGTCCCGGCGTGAAACCAGACGCCGTCGATCTGCCCCGCGCCGAACCGTCCGTCGCCGATCAGCGACACCCACTCGCCCGGCGCGACCGCGACGCTCCCTTTGCCGGGCCGCTCGTAAGAGCTGTTCGAGACGATCTCGCTCCCCAGCCGCACCGCGAACTCATCCCTGACCGTGTTGCCGTTGAAGATGGCGCGGTTGAAGCCCACCGCGAAGCCGAGCCGCGCCCGCGGCAAGAGCCGGGGCTTCCGGTGACAGAGCGGCGGCTCGTTCACCGTCGCGACGGGAGCGAACAGCAGCGCGCCCGCACAGCGTGACGGGCCCGCCCCGCTCTGGGCGAGGTAACGCCCCAGCCGGTAGGTCGACTCGCCGATGATCGCGCCCGAGAGGGGTGTGATGAGGAGATCGTTCAGCGACGGGTTCTCGGGAATCTCGACGAGGTACTCCCAGAACGTCGATGCGACCACCGACGAGACGAACGCGCCTGCCGGCCCCAGGCCGTTGCCGCGCGCGATCTGGTAGTAGACGGTGCCGTCGAACGGGTGGCCGACCGCGTTGGTGTTGAAGTGGTCGCTGTCGAACGTGATGTCGTCCGTCGTCAGCATCCGCCGGCGCCAGCTTCGCCACTCCATCGCACGGCCCCAGCGCTCGTCGGTGCCGTGGCGCAGGTACCAGACGGCGCCCACGCCGATCGCCAGCGCCGTCTGCCACACCGTATTGATGTACGGGTGGGCGACGACGGGCTGGTCTAACCCGTTGTCGTCGAGGGGCTCGATCGGCTTGGTGGGAGGAGCCGGAGCCGCGAAGACGTCCCCGGACAGGAGCGTCGCGACCAGTGCGAGCGATGCCAGCAACGAGGTTCCTCAACGCCGCCGCATGGATCCTCGCGTTCAGGTCCTCCCCTCTGCCGCTCCCGGCCGCTGCCGTGCCCGGCCAGGCGACGCGGCCGCGGGCGTCGCCCGCACCGGCCACAGGTTCAGCGCCTCAGCCGGCGACACCGTCGCGAAGTAGTGAAGCAGCGACGCGATCAGCCCCGTCCAGCCGGTCTGGTGACTGGCGCCGATGCCCGCGCCGTTGTCGCCGTGGAAGTACTCGTAGAAGAGGAGGTTGTCCCGCCACAGGCGATCGTCGGCGAACTTGGGCGCCACGCCGAACACCGGGCGCCGGCCCCGGCTGTCCATCGTGAAGATGCGCGTCAACCGATCGGTGATCTCACGCGCGACCTCGTACAGCGTCATCCGACGCCCGGATCCGGTCGGGCACTCGACGGTGAAGTTGGGGCCGTAGTAGCCGTGGTAGTTGATGAGCGCCCGCACCAGCAGGCTGTTGACAGGCAACCAGATCGGGCCGCGCCAGTTCGAGTTGCCGCCGAATATCGCGGTGTCCGATTCGGCGGGCAGGTAGCCGATCTTGGCGCGATGCCCGCCCGCAACCAGCTCGAACGGGCGCTCCAGGTGGTAGCGGGACAGCGATCGGATCCCGAACGGGCTGAGGAATTCGTTCTCGTCCAGCAGGCGCGCGAGCACGCGGCGCAGGCGCTCCTCGCTCAGCAACGACAGCAGCCGGCGGTTGCGGTAACCGGGCTGGCGCGGGTCGTGAATGTTGCTGACCAGGTGGGGGCGGTTGCTGGCGAACCAGCCCGCCCGTTGCTGTAGCTCGGGCAGCGCCGCCAGCATCTCCTCGTTCACGACCGTCGCGGCGCAGAGCGGAAGCAGCCCCACCATCGACCGCACCCGCAGCCGCTGCGAGCGGCCGTCGGGCGTGCGCAGGACGTCGTAGAAGAAGCCGTCCTCGTCGTCCCACATCTCGCTCTGTCCGCCGATGTGGATCATCGCCGACGCGATCCAGACGAAGTGCTCGAAGAACTTCAGCGCCATGTCGACGTAGGAGCGGTCGTCCAGCGCCAGCTCCAGCGAGATCTGCAGCATCGCCTGCGCGTAGAACGCCATCCAGGCGGTGCCGTCCGCTTGCTCCAGGTATCCGCCCGTCGGCAACGGCGCACGGCGATCGACGACGCCGATGTTGTCGAGGCCGAGAAACCCGCCCTCGAAGACGTTGCGCCCCGTGGGATCCTTGCGGTTGACCCACCACGTGAAATTGAGCAGCAGCTTGTTGTAGATGCTGCGCAGGAACTCCAGGTCGGCGTGGCCGGTGTTGCGCCGGTCGATCTGGTAGACGAAGTACGCGGCCCACGCGTGCACCGGCGGATTCACGTCGCCGAAGTTCCACTCGTACGCGGGCACCTGCCCGTTCGGGTGCAGATAGCGTTCCTGCAGGAGGAGCAGGAGCTGCTTCTTCGCGAAGTCCGGATCGACGAGCGTCAGCGGGACGGAATGGAACGCCAGGTCCCAGGCCGCGTACCACGGATACTCCCACTTGTCCGGCATCGAGATGACGTCGTCGCTGACCATGTGCGACCATTCCGCGTTGCGGCACCTGTCGCGCCCGGTCCGCGCCGCGCCTGTCCCGTGATCGTTCAGCCAGGCGCCGACGTCGTAGTCGTAGAACTGCTTGCTCCACAGCATGCCCGCCAGCGCCTGCCGGACCACCCGTCCGCGATCGTCGCCGGACAGCTCCGAAGGGATCACCGTCGCGTAGAACTCGTCGGCGTCGCGCCGTCGCGTCTCGAGAACCTTCGTGAACGGCTTTCCCAGCACCGCGTCGTCGCCCGCGGCGGGCGCCTCGCTGGCGGCGCTGCTGAGCCGCAGGCGCAGGGCGTGCTGGCCGCCCGCCGGGATCGTCACCGCATAGTGAGCGGCGGCCTTCGTGCCGACGCGGTCCGGATTGATCGCGGCCTCTCGACCGCCGACCAGGTAGTCGTTGATGCCGTCCTTGAAGAAGAACGGCGGGTCGCCGCGGTTGCCTTCGCCGTCGGTCCGCCACCGCGCGGGGTTGGTCTCGTTGTCGGCGAACAGCAGCTGCGCGCCGCTCTGGCAGCGCAGCACGTACGTTCCGAAAGATCCGCTCGCGGCCTCCAGCGCGGTGCCCCTCGCACCCACCCGGATCACGGGCCGCTCGACGTTCGCGTGCCGCCAGGTGTTCCGGAACCACAGCGTCGGGAGCAGGTGAAGGGTCGCCGCGTCCGGGCCGCGATTGAACGCGGAGATCTCGATCAGCATGTCCTCGGGATCGGCCTTCGCGTACTCGACGAAGATGTCGAAGTACCGATCGTCGTCGAACACGCCTGTGTCGATCAGCTCGTACTCGTTTTCCGTCCGCGAGCGCCGGCCGTTGGTCTGGACCAGATCACCGTATGGAAACGCTGCCTGCGGGTACTTGTACAGGTACCGCATGTACGAGTGTGTCGGCGTGCTGTCGAGATAGAAGTAATACTCCTTCACGTCCTCACCGTGGTTGCCCTCATGGTTGGTGAGGCCGAAGAGGCGTTCCTTGACGATCGGATCGCGTCCGTTCCACAGCGCGAGCGCGAAGCAGAGGATCTGGCAGTCGTCGGAGATTCCGCCGATGCCGTCCTCGCCCCATCGGTAGGCGAACGATCGGGAGACGTCATGACTGACGTAGGTCCAGGCATCGCCGCTGGAGCCGTAGTCTTCGCGGACGGTTCCCCACTGGCGCTCGCTCAGATAAGGACCCCACTTCCGCCAAGGCGCTGCTTGCGTACGCGCAGCGACGAGACGCCTCCCCTCTGCGTTCATCCCGCCTCCTCCCGGGTTCCAACCTGACGACGAGGGCAGCTCACGCAACGCGCGCTCACCGACGGTGAAGCAGAATGCGTCGGGCGCTTACACCGTCGGTGGTTGCAAACTGCACGTCACGGAGCAACGTTGACGACGTGTCGAGCGCACAGGAGTTCGAGGCGCGCATACTCGTAGTCGAAGACGATCCGGAAGCGCGGGCGACGCTGGAACTGCTGCTGGGCGCGAAGTGGGCCGTGACGGCGGTCGAGCGCGGCGACGTCGCGCGTGACACCGCGCGCGCGATGCCGTTCGACCTCCTCCTGGCGAACGTGCAGATGCCCGGCCTCGACGGCATCGACCTCGTGAAGCAGATGCGTGCGGAGCGCGCGACGCAGGACGTTTCGGTGATCCTCATGTCGCGCACGACGGGACATCACGAGACCATCGCCGGCCTCGAAGCGGGCGCCGACGACTTCCTCGTGAAGCCGTTCTCGGGACGCGAGCTCTTGGTGCGCGTGCAGACGCGCCTCGAGCTGACGGCGATGCGCCGCCGAAACGCGCAGCAGGAAGAAGCGCTGGCGAGCCTGCAGCGCACGCTGAAGGCGCGCGATGAATTCCTGTCCGCTGCGTCGCACGAGCTGCGCACGCCGATCACGACCCTCAGCCTTCAGACCGACGGGCTGCTCAGCCTGCCGACCGGCGGCACCAACGGCGGCCGGCGCGTCACCGACGAACGGATGCTCCGCCGCCTCAGCGCCATCCGCCGGCAGGTCGTCCGCCTCAATCAGCTGGTCGACCAGCTGCTGGACGTGTCGCGCCTGATCGAGGGCCGGCTGGAGCTGCGCCCCGAGGAGGTCGATCTGCAGGCGCTGGTGGTCGAAGCGATCGACCTGATGCGCGAATCGGCGACCCAGGCGGGATCTCCGGTGCTGCTGCGGCTGCGCCCCGAGGTGCTCGGCCACTGGGACCGGGTCCGCATCGGCCAGGTGATCACGAACCTGCTGTCCAACGCGATCAAGTTCGGCTGCGGCCGCCCGATCGAGGTCGAGCTGGACGCCGACGAGAACAGCGCCCGGGTCCAGGTCCGTGACGCCGGCGAAGGCATCTTGCCCCAGGAACAGGAGCGGATCTTCCAGCGCTTCGAGCGGGCCACGTCCGTGCAGCGCCATCCGGGCCTCGGGCTGGGGCTGTGGATCTGCAAGCAGATCGTCGACGCCAGTCACGGGACGATCTCGGTTCAGAGCGAGCCGGGGCACGGTTCCACGTTCAGCGTGGAGCTCCCGAGGGATTCTTGACCACCCGCCCGCGCCTCCTCGTCGTCGACGATGACGTCGCCCTGTGCGAGAGCCTGGCGGACGCCCTGACCGACGCCGGGTACGAGCCGGTGACGGCCAGCGACGGCGCGCGGGCCCTCGCCCTCACGCACGCGGAGAAGCGGCCACAGCTGATCCTGCTCGATCTGATGATGCCCGAGATGAACGGCTGGGAGTTCCGCCAGCTGCAGCTGAGCGACGAACGGGTGAAGGACATCCCCGTCGTCGTGATGACCGCCAGCCGCGACCTGCGGCGCCACCCCGTCGACGCCGACGCGTTCCTGTTCAAGCCGTTCACGCTCGACGATCTGCTGGCGCAGGTGCAGCGCGTGGTCCTGCCCGCCGCCGGCGCCTGACGTCGTCAGGCGGCGCGCCGCCGCGGGCGCGTCCCGCGTCTCCTGACGCGCGGGTCCTGCCGCGGCAGCCAGTGCATTCGCTTCGCGATCCAGTACTGGAAGCCGGCCATGCCGATCAGGAAAAGGCACAGCAGCGGAAACGCCCACCGCGAGTCGTGCAGCGGAATTCCGCCAACGTTGACCCCCAGCAGACCGGTGATGAAGGACAGCGGCAGGACGATCGCCGAGATGAGGGTCAGCAAGTACAGCCGGTCGCCCAGCAGCGTCGAAAGGTTGTTCTGCACATAGTCGTCGATGCCATGGAGGCGGTCGAGCACGCTGTCCAGGAGGTCGACGGTCTCCTCCGTCTCGCGCGCCAGCTCGCGCCAGCTGGCCTGGTTCGAGTCGACGAGATCGGTGCCGGCGAGCGCGGCCAGGCTGACGGTGGCGGCGCGGAGGCTGGCGACCCGACGGCGCAGCAGCGTCGACACCTGCCGGACCTCGTGCAACGCGTCCACCTCGCCGTGGACGTCGGCGTCGAAGCTGCGATCCTCCAGGTTTGCGACCCGCTTGTCGTGGTCCAGCACCTCGGACAGATAGCTGTCGCTCCAGAATCGCAGCACCTCGACGACCAGCTCGCCGGGGCTGCGCGGCCCCCGCCCGACCCGCAGGGCGTCGCGCACGCGCTCGAACATCGGCTCGGGCTCGCCGAGGTCGCCGAGCGCGATGACCCGCGATCGCCAGGCGACCATCCGGGCGGCGCCGCCATTCAGCTCGCGGACACCGGAGCGCAGCGGCGCCTCCAGCGCCAGGACGGCGACGCGGTCCCCCGACTGCTCGAACGCGGCCGCCCACGTCCGCCGCACCGGACCCAGCAGCGCCTCGCGGTCCGCCGGCGACAGGCCGCAATTCGCGGCGAACCAGGCGAGCGCCCGCGGGTCGAGATAATTCAGCACGATCACCGAGGGTTCCGGGACCGACGGCCATGGCTCGTCGAGATCGACCTCCCCGCGCATGCCTCCGGCGCCATCGAGCACGATTGCGAACCCCGTCGGCATCGGACCGATCGGATGTTGGTCATCGACGTGCGAAGACGGCTGTCGGTCAATTTCGTGAAACGAACCGAAAGCGGTTTTGCCGCGAATCAGATATCGACTGAGAAGACGTAAGCGGTAGCCGCCTTACCATCGCCGACGTGAGGCTCGAACTGATGTCAGTGAGTCACCTGAAGTGGCAGGTACACGACGAACGTTGCGCCCGCCCCGGGTCGGCTGTCGACCCGCACGGCGCCACCGAGTTGTTCGACGATGCTCCGCACGATGAACAGTCCCAGTCCGAGCCCGTCGGACTGGCCGTTCGCGACGGCGCGCTTGAACGGCTCGAAGATCCGCGCGTGCATCTCGGGAGCGATCCCGACGCCGCTGTCGATCACCTGCAGACGCACACCGCGACGTTGTTTGTCGGCGCCCGCGCGAATGACGACGGGGCGTCCCTGACCGTACTTGATCGCGTTGGCGACCAGGTTGGTGACGACCTGGCTCAGACGCGGCCGATCCCAGCAGCCAACGATCGGGCCCTCCACCTCCACCTTCAGCTTCGAGCCCGCCCCCGCGGCCTGGACCTCCATCTGCGAGGTCACCTCCCGAAGCAGCTCGCAAAGGTCGAAAGACGTCAGCTCGAGCTCGAGCTGACCGGAACGGATCCGTCCCAGGTCGAGGAGGTCGTCAATGAGGCGGGCCACGCGCCGCTCTTCCTTGATCATGATTTCCAGCATTCGGCTCGCCTTGGGCGCGAGCGGCATGCGGCTTCGCTTCAGGGACTGCAGGCAGAGGCGGACCGAGCAGAGCGGTCCGCGCAACTCGTGCGCGGCGATCGAGATGAGGCGCTCCCTGTCGCCGACCGCGTCGACCAGCCTTCGGTGCTCGCGCACATTTCGGATCGCGAGCGCCAGGCGCTCGCCCAGCTCCTGCGCGAGGGCGAGGTCGGCGGCGCTGTGAACCATGCCGTCGTTCCTCGCAAAGCTGATCGCGCCGTAGCGATCGACGCCGGCGCCGATCGGGGCGCTGATGCGCGAACGCGCGCCTTCCAGGCGAATCTCGCCGCGGGTGACGGACGCGAGAGCGGACGGCGCTTCGATCCACGCCTCCTGCGTGGACCTGACTTCCAGAATCCGTGTGGACGCCTTCCCGGCGATCCGATCGACAACGCAAATGTCACCGAGGACGCAGAGGGCGGAGCGACCGACCGCTTCGAGCATTGGCTCGATCTCCAAGGAGACGAAATGACGACTGACGTTCGCGAGAAACAGCGCGTGGCTGGTTACCATCTTCGTCGACGCCGTCCCTTGCACCGTTTGCATCGGTCTCCCGTCCTCTCCGTGATCGCTACATGCCAGATGGATCCTTCGTTCGCTAGATGTGAAACGCGGAGCGCGCGACGGCGTCTTCTGTTTGAGGCGATCCCTTACCGCGCAAAACGAAAAACACTTTCAATTCGAAATGGACAAGAGAACGTCGTGCGTTGTACAAAATCATCCAACTCGAAAAGGCATCTCCCAAGGTTCGCAGGGGGGGGGAGCGGCAGGATTGCGTATGACGTGGAACCTAATGCGGAGCTGACCAGACACACGCGGCGACTGTTCTCGCTGGCGGTCGAGCGCAGCGGAGATCATTGCGACGCGAGGAGTTTCTCGTGACCAAGATCTTCCTCGTCGATGACCATCCCCTGTTCCGGGCTGGTATCCGCCAGAGCCTCGCTCCTTACATGGAGTTCTGCGTCGTCGGCGAAGCGGGCAACGCGCGCGACGCCTTCGTTGCGATCGACACGCATCATCCCGACGTCGTTCTGATGGACATCGCGTTGCCGGGGATGGATGGCGTGATTGCGACGCGCGAGATCAGGCGGCGCACGCCGCGCACGCGCGTTCTGATCTTCTCGGTTCACGATCAGATCGGCGACGTGCTCGATGCGCTGGACGCCGGCGCCGCGGGCTACGCGCTGAAGACCGAAGGAACGGACGCGCTCGTGGCGGCGCTGCGCTGCGTGCTGCGCAATGATCGCTACGTCGCGCCCTTGCTATCGCCGCGGCTCGCCAGCTACGAGTCGCGTCGGTCGAAGCCCTCCGACACGTTGTCGATCCTTTCGGTGCGCGAGCGCGAGGTCTTTCGTCTCGCCGCGGACTGCCTCTTGACCCGAGAGATCGCGCGCGAGCTCTGCATCTCGCGCAAGACGGTCGACACACACTTGTATCGCATTCACCGAAAGTTGGGATTGCGCACGTCGGCCGAGTTGGTAAGGCTTGCTTGCAATCTCGGACTCATTCATCGTGGCGGTGCGCGAGATGTTTTCACGCGTGGTGGCGAGGCGGTCGTCGTTGAAGGGTTGGAGGGTGCGTAAAATGAGGGACATCCGGGAAATCGTTCGCGAGTCCGATGCAGTTGATCTGCTGCGCCACGAACTGAGCACGCCGGTTGCGACCGCGTTGCTCTACATCGGAATTGCGGAGACCTACGCCGCCCGGACGCCGGGAGATCCGATTGCGCCCGCGTTGCGAATCGTTCGCTCCGAAGTACAACGGCTGAAGGTGCTCCTCGACAACATGACGGAGCTGCAGCGCTCTGGTCGCCCCTACCTGCGGCCTAGGTTCATAGATATCGGCGCGACGGTGCGCGCGACCGTGAAGCGCGTGCTCACGACGTTCGCGGGGACCGAGAGCGTCTCGATCGTCGGGCCTTCGCACACCGTTCAGGGATGGTGGGATCCGACCGCCGTCGAGCAGATCGTCAGCAACCTACTCACGAACGCGCTGAAGTTCGGCCACGGCCGCGGGGTGCGGTTGGTCGTGCGCGAGGCGCCCGCGGGCGTGACCATCTCGGTGCGCGATCAGGGTGCGGGCATCGGCGCGTCGGATCGACTGCGCATCTTCAAGCGCTACGAGCACGCGCCCGCCGCACAGGGCGGCGGCATGGGTCTCGGGCTGTGGGTCGTCCGCGAGCTGGTCATGGCACACGGTGGTCGTATCACCGTGCAGAGCCGCAAGGGCCGCGGCACGACGTTCACCGTCCTTCTCCGCGCGCAGCCGCCCCTGCTCGCGGGCGAGCGGACCAGCGCGCTCCGGCGTCTGCCTCCGCAGCGCACCCCGATGCGCACGGTCTCGGCCAAGCCGAGCCCGCGTCCCACGTTCCCGCCTTACTGGCAGGATCGGCTCGCCAAGTCGCAGGAGAAGGTCCCGTTGGCGCCGCGCACCGAGATCGACGTCGCCCCGACCTCGATGATGACGTCGCCGTCGCTGACGGCGTACCTGAAGGCGAGCTGGCCGTCGAGGATCCGGAAGTCGAACGACGTCTCCACGGTGCGATCGTCGGTGCCGAGGCGTCCGCTGAAGATCAGCAGGAACTTCGCGTCGCCGACCGCCCGCGGCAGCGGACCGTAGAGGCGAACGTCCAGCGTCCCCTCGAGTGACAGGTTCACCGAGGGCGACGGCGTGATGGTCAGGCCGCCCGGCGCCACGTCGAGCGGATCGAGGCGCGTCTTGCACGCGGTCGCGCCCCCCCAGAGGTCCGCCCGCACGGTCCCGTCGTCGACCACCCCGGTGAGTTGCAGCGAGCCGTTGGCGGCTTCGTCCGGCAGGCTGGGCGTGTCGGTCCAGCCACGGCAGATCCGTTTCATTTCGACGACCGCGTCGATGACCGTGCGCTTCGTCGTGGTGGCGCCGTCTTCGGTGTCGGACGTGAGGCTGGCGTCGTCGAGGCGCTTCGCGAGCCGCGCCAGCGCCTCCGCGATGAGCGGCGGAAACCAGTCGAGGTGGATCTGCGCGATGCGCGCCTCGATGTCATCCAGCGTCGCTTCGATGTGCGCGACGTCGATCGTTCCTGTCGGGTTGTCGTAGATCGCCGCCACCATGTCGACCTGGGCCGCGCGAGGCGGATCGGGCAGCGCGACGTCCGACACGCAACCGGACGCGCCCGCCGCGGCGAGGACCAACGTGAAGGTCGAAGGCAGCGCGGTCCGCTTCACAGGATCACCGCCAGCGAGACGTCCGGGACGAAGCCGAGGTGCGGCGACGGAACGTCCAGCCCCGGCAAGAAGTAGTAGCCGTAACCGGCCCCGGCGATCAGGTGAAAGTGTTTCCAAAGGAACGCGACGCCGCCGACGACGTTCCACGGATGCTCGACGCGCGGCATTGCGGTGCCGTCGATGTTGATCGACGTGTACGGGTCGGTGTTGCTGGAGGCGTCGAACGCGAGCCGCCCCGTCCACAGCTCCACGCGCCCGGTCGCGGTGAGCGAGAAGATTCGCGTCAGGCGAACCTCGAGCACCGTCCCGGTCTGCAGCGCCTGCCCGGCGACGCGTCCGTCGAAGCCCGCGTCATGAAAGTCGCCCGTGCCGAACGCGTGCACGAACAGATAGGTCAGCTCCTCGTGGAGCCAGACACGTTCGTGAAGCCGAAACGACCCGAACATCGACACCGGCACCGCCACCATCGAACCGGACGCGCTGCCGTTCTCTTTCAGGATGCCGTAGTACCCGGCGCCCAGCAGCGTGAGGGTCACGGGCCCGCGATGGAAGAACTGCACGTGGACGTGCAGGTTGGGGATCAGGATCGACACGACGGCGCGCGCTGCCCACGCGGGCGGATCCGTCCCGATCGAGACCTTGTCGGTCAACCCGTACTCGAACGCCAGGAGTCCCAGCTTCAGGCGTCGCGCCCCGACCAGGTACGCCGTCTTGTCCTGCAGCAGGGGAAGCACCTCGGTCGTTGGCGGTGGCGTCTCGCCGACGCTGGCGCTCAGATCGGCCGTCGTCTCGGCGCGCGCCATCGCCGCCTCGACTAGAACGGCACACGTAAGGGCAGTCCCCAGGAATCGCGCTCGGTGCATGGATCCTCCGAGCGGAACACCCTGCGAACGGGTCCGACGAATGACCTGTCAGGCGCGTACTGAAAGGCGCCGTGTTGGCGAAAAATCGGTTGCTTTGACCATCCGGACAACCCTGGAAAAACAAGTGTGTAAGTCGATTACTGATCTTCGGGGTGGGGGGAAGAATTGACGCGTTGCCCGTATATAAATCGCCACGACACCCGACACCCGGAGACTGCCCGCCATGAGAATTGTCCTCGTCGATGACCACACCCTGTTTCGCATGGGCGTGCGCCACGTCCTCACCAACACGCCCGGCCACGAGGTCGTGGGTGAGGCCAGTACCGCACGCAGCGCGTTTCGGATCGTCGACGCGCTCGCGCCCGACGTCGTGCTGATGGACATCGCCATGCCCGGGATGGACGGCGTCCTGGCCACACGCGAGATCGGCCGGCGCGCGCCCAAGGCGCGCGTGCTGATCGTCAGCGCGCACGACCAGGTGAACGACGTGCTCGACGCGCTGGAGGCCGGCGCGGCCGGCTACGCGCTGAAGAGCGACGGGCCCGAGACGCTCATCGAGGCGATCCGGGTCGTCAGCCGCGGGCAGCGCTACGTCGCGGCGCAGCTCGCGCCGCGCCTGGCGGCGTTCGAGGGACGGCGGCGGCGCGCGAGCGACGTCCTCGGGATCCTTTCGGCGCGCGAGCGCGAGGTCTTTCGTCTCGCCTCCGAATGCGTGATCGCGCGCGACATGGCGCGCGAGCTGTGCATCGCGCGCAAGACCGTCGACACGCACCTGAATCGCATCAACCGCAAGCTCGGTCTTCGCAACATGGCGGAGCTGGTGCGGCTGGCGGCGAGCCTCGGCATGATTCACACGGCACGCACGCCGCGCTCCGATCAGCCGCAGCCGCAGACGCCCGACGAGTGACGGTGCCGCATCACGCGTGACGCGGCACCGCGCTGATCGGAACGACCGGCTTCTCGCGCGTCCGGCGCGTGCGCCGCGACATCACCAGCCCGTAGAGGGCGAGCATCACGAACGCCATCAGGATGTACGCGATGATCACCGGGATCACCCGGTGCATTTCCCGCGTCACCGAGGCGAGGGCGAGAGCGAGAGCCGGAAAGCGCATCACGCTCGCGGCGGCGACGACCTCGCGCGTGCCGGGAGTGGATCCGCCCAGCGCGTGTCCGATGGCGATCGCGCCGGCCGCGGCCAGCGCGCAGGCGATCCACGCGACGCCACCGAGGTGGGCGAGAAACTTCCAGGCCACCGCGATCGCCGCGATGAAGACGACGATCAGCAGGACGTTGATGATCTTCATCAGGCGCGGGCCGGCCGACACCGCCAGACGTGGCCACAGCCGCGCCGCGCCGAGACCGAGCAGCAACGGCACCAGCGCGCGTCCCAGCACCACCCTGGCGACCGCACCGACGGTGATGCGTGCCTCGGCGTGAAACAGCTTCGCCAGCGCCGCGAAGGCGATGGGCACGAACGCCAGGCTGATGAAGAGCACGACCAGGTTCAGATCCAGCGCTTCGCGCGTCTCGGCTCCGGTCGGCTTCATCCGCTTCAACGCCGCGATCGGGCCGATGCCGACAGCGAGCGCAGCGATCAGCAGGCCACCCCGTACGGCAGGCGCCAGCGGCAACACCAGCACGATCGCGATGACCCAGAGCGGGACCAGGACCAGAACCGCGAGGAGGTCTCGCCCGAGCTGGCCGGGGCGGCGCCAGAGCCGCGTCTCGCCGCGGGCCACCCTTGGCGCCTGAAGTCCTGTCGTGAACGACGCCAGCGGGATCAGCACCGCGAGCAGGACGCGGAACACTTCCTCGATGGTTGATCTCATGATCCGGATCTGGGTCCGGGGTTGCGGCCGGGTCCGTCGGCCGCCGGCTGATTCGCTACTGTAAGGCGCCGGCCGATTTACCGATCCGGATCGGGGAGCTACCGGCTGGTAACGACGATCTCGCTGCGGCGGTTGGTGGCTCGGCCTTCGGCAGTGTCATTCGAGGCGATCGGAAGCTCCTGGCCCATGCCCGCGGTCTCGATGCGCGTCCCATCGACGCCCCGGTCGACCAGCTCGTTCTTGATCGCTTCCGCGCGCGCCTGCGACAGGTTCAGGTTCGCCTCCGGCGTGCCGACCGCGTCCGTATGGCTCTCGACCCTGATGGTCGCCGAGGGATGCTCCTTCAGCAGGGCCGCGACCTGATCGATCGTCTTCATCGATTCAGAAGTCGGCGTCGCCGAGCCGAACGCGAAGTTGAGCGGCGCGGGGGAGAACGCGTGCGGCGTCGTCTCTCCCGAGCCGGAGAGATAAGTCCCCATGTCCCCGATCGTGCCCGGTTCGGGCGCGACGGGGGCAGCAGATTCCGCCCCTTCGGGAGGCGTCGCGGCCGCGCCGGGCGCCGCTTCCGTCGGCGGCTTCGCGGCCGGCGCGGGCTCGGCCGGCGCGGGCGCGGTCACCTGCGGCTGCGCGGGCGTCGCCGGCATATGGGGACGCCGAAGCCCACGTAGCAGCGGGATGGCGAGCAGCGCGAGCGCCACGAGAATGAGCGGAATCATCCAGTTCCGGCGCGGCGCCTCGAGCTCGCGGATCGCGGGACCGGTCACGAGACGCTCCTCGTAACCCCGCTCGACGGCCATGTACGCGGGGCGCGCGTGGCCGTTGAACAGCTTCGCGACGGGCCCGGGCAGCTTGCTCACCCACTGGCCGCGTTGCTCGCGGAACATCGACTGGAGCGCGCCGGCGTTCAGTCCACCAGAGCTCTTCGCGAGCGCGGCAACGGCGACCGTCGCGACGCCGCCCATCAACTTCTGCGCGGACGCCGTCTTGACGCCCGTCGCGCTGGCCACCGCCGCCGCGATCGAGCTGGAACGCGGACCCAGCTCGTCCTCGATGAGCGCCGCGGCGTGCTCACCCGCGACGCTCTGGCCCGAGGTTGGAAAAAGCGATCGGTCGTCCTCGAGTCCCTCCTCGTTATCGCGCCTTTTCTCGTCGATCACCTCTTTGAGGTGACGGGCGCCGGTGTCCGAGCTCGCGACGTCGGAAAGCGCGGTCAACGCCGACGGCACCGCCGCCGAGATGGCCGATGCCGTCGTTGTCCGGTCCTCACTGAGTTGCGACGCCACGCTGCGGATGACGTCAGGCGTGATCTGCTTGCTGACGATCCCCATGAGGTCCGGTGTCATCGAAGTCACCTGCGGCATGAGCTCACCTCGCTTTCCCCAACCGCGATCACTGCATCGCGCACGCCATGCGCGGACGCGTTTTGAGGGTCCCGAAGTTGCAACCTTTCCACGATGGGAGGAGGTGCCTGATGAGGTGGGACAAGACCAGCGTACGCAACGGCATGTTCGTCATGGGCACACAGGGAGAGCGCATCGGCAAAGTCATTCGCTGTGACGCCGATACGTTCGTGGTCGAGAAAGGCGTGTTCTTTCCAAAAGACTACGAGCTTCGCTACGACCACATCGCCGACGTCAGCGGCGGGACCGTCCGCTACGCGCTGACGGACTTCCTGCGCGGCCGTGACATCGAAGAAACAGCACCGAAGGCGGAGGCCAGCTCTCGTGAGGCGGACATCGAGACCGCGACGGCAGCGGGTGCGCCCGCGGCAGCCGCGACAACACGGCGGACGGAGCGATCGAACGAACGCGACGAGATCCGGATCCCGTTGATGCGCGAAGAGATCGACATCGAGAAGGTGGCGCGCGAATCCGGCCACGTTCGCATCCACAAGACCGTACACACCGAGGAGAAGCACTTCTCCGTGCCCGTCACACGCGAGGAGGTCGTCATCGAGCACGTCGCGATCGGCCGCGACGCCCCGCTGACGGGGGACGACGCGTTTCATGAAGACACCGTCGACGTGCCGCTGTACGAGGAGGAGGTGCGTGTCAGCAAGCACCCGATCCTCGAGGAGGAGGTAGTGGTCCGCACCGTCGCGCAGTCTGTCGAGAGGGAAGGCACGGCGACGCTTCGCCACGAGGAGGCCGAGGTCGAAGACACCCGGCGAGGTCAGGCTCTCGGGACCAGCGCCCCCGGGTACGCGGATCCCGACGTGCGTCACTGAGCGGTCGTTCACATCCCGCAACCAAGCAGAGGAGAACCTGAATGTCTCTTGGCCGCCGCTCTATCGTGGAGATGGTGGGGACGTTCTGGCTGGTGCTGGGCGGATGCGGCAGCGCCGTGCTCGCGGCGGCCTTTCCCCGTTTCGGGATCGGCTTCGCGGGTGTGGCGCTGGCGTTCGGCCTCACCGTCTTGACGATGGCGTACGCGCTCGGCGGTCTATCAGGCGCGCACTTCAACCCCGCCGTCTCCGTCGGGCTGTGGGTGGGCGGTCGCTTTCCGGGACGGGACGTCCCCGCCTACGTCGCGGCGCAGGTAGCGGGCGCGTTGCTCGCCGGCGGTGTGCTGTATGCGATCGCGTCCGGCGCGCCGGGGTTCAACCCGGCCGCCGGATTCGCGGCCAACGGCTATGGACTGCATTCTCCAGGCCTCTATGCCCTGCCGTCGGCGGCATTGTGCGAGCTGGTGCTCACGTGCGGGTTCTTGCTGGTCATCATGGGTGTCACCGATCCGAAACGCGCGCTCGCGGGATTCGCGCCGCTCGCGATCGGATTCGCGCTGACGCTCATACATCTCATCAGCATCCCGGTGACCAACACATCGGTGAACCCGGCGCGCAGCACCGGCGTCGCGTTGTTCGCCGGCGGCTGGGCCATCCGGCAGCTCTGGCTGTTCTGGGTCGCGCCGCTCATCGGCGGCGCTGTCGGCGGGCTGGTCTACCGCGCGCTCTCCGAAACGCGGCCGCTCGCGCTTGACGAAGAGCAACGCGCGCGTGTGCGCGTCGGCACGTGAGCGCACCTAGCTTTCAATCAACCACACCAGGAGGTCGATCATGATGCTCGAGAAGGCTGAACTGGGGCTCGCGTCGAGGTGGGGCTGGGTCGTCACCCGCGGCGTGATAGGTGTTTTGTTCGGGTTGATCGCGTTCTCGCGTCCCGGCGCGATGGCGTTCAGCATGGTGCTCATCTTCGGGTGCTACGCGTTCGCCTCGGGCATCGCGACCATCATCGCCTCGGCCCGCAGCGGCCGCGCCGGCGAGAGCTGGGGCGCGCTGTTGCTGGAAGGCCTGCTCTGGATCGCGGCCGGCGTCGTCGCCCTGCTCTGGCCCGCGTCGACGGCGCTGACGTTCGTCTGGTTGATCGGCGCCTGGGCGCTCGTGACCGGCGTCCTCGAGATCATGAGCGCGATCAAGCTGCGCAGGGTCATCGAACACGAGTGGCTGCTCGCGATCGCGGGCGCCGTCTCGATCGCGTTCGGCCTGCTGATGTTCTACCGGCCGATCGCGGGCGGCCTGGCGGTCGTCTGGTGGCTGGGCGCGTACGCGTTGCTGTTCGGGGTCATGCAGATCGTGCTGGGCTTCCGCCTCCGCAGCTTCGGCCGCACGTCGCACCGCGAGCTGCCCACCGAGGGACTGCGCCAGCGCGTCTGACGGCCGCGCTCAGACGCGCAGCTCGTCGTCGACGCGCCGGATCGGCGTCGGCGGGAGATGGTCGGCGATCCAGGCCTGGATGTCGGCCATCACCCGCTGCTTGCCGATGTCGGCGAGCAGATCGTGGTAGTGGCCGTCGTACAGCTTCAGCATCTTGTCGTTCGAGCCCGCCAGTTCGTAGAAGTGCCGGCTGCCGCTGGGCTTGGTCGCCTTGTCGGCGGTGCCGTGCAGGATCAGCAGCGGCAGCGTGATCCGCTTGAACTGCTTCTTCAGGCGTTCGTCGGCCCGGATCAAGGCCGCGACCGTGAGCGCCGGCTGGGCCTCGTTCGCGATCAGGGGGTCGGCGTTCATCGCCGCGACAATCTGGGGATCGCGTGAGAAGTCCGCGTTCTTCAGCCGCAGGGCCTTCGCGTGCGGCACGAAGCGGCTCAGCCCCTTCACGACGGACAGCGCCAGGTCGGGCGCCGGGACCTCGTACGCGAAGCTCTCGCAGATCAGCCCGGCAAGCTCATCCTGGTGGTCCAGCGTGTAGACGCAGGCGATGACGCCGCCGGCGCTGTGCCCCAGCAGGAAAACGGGCAAACCAGGCTCCTGCGTCTTCACGATGTCGACGAACTTCACCAGATCGGCGACGTACTCATCGATGCTGTGGACGAAGAAGCGCTCGCCCTGCGAGCGCCCGCGCCCGCGATGGTCCAGCGCGTAGACCGCCAGGCCCGAGGCCACCATCTGCTGCGCCGGCCACTCGTACCGGCCGCTGTGCGAGTTGAAGCCGTGCGAGATGACCACCACCGCGTTCGGATTGCCCACCGGGCGCCAGCTGCGCGAGAAGATCTTCAGACCCCCAACCCCCTCGAAGTCAAAGCCGCCTTCAATCATGCGGTCCAATCTCGTCATCCGAGGAGGTTGAACAAGGAGCGGGCCTGACATCGGGGGTTGCCCTGGCGACCCGGCGCGTAACCAAAGTGATAGTCGTGATCTGCGCGCTCACCGGCGAGGGCGGCGAACGTTCGATTGTCGACGGTGAATCGCGCGACGGGGTTTGAACTCGTGCCGCATTGGGATTATCAATGGCACCGTGCGATGGCCGTTTGCACCGGGCGAGATGGCGGGACGCGTGCGCGAGTACGCGTGGGCGGAGACGCCGCTGGGCGCGATCGAAGCCTGGCCGCAATGTCTGCGGACCGTGGTCGACATGCTGCTGTCGAACGGCTTCGCGATGACCGCGCTGTGGGGCCGCGATCTGATCCAGATCTACAACGACGCCCACCGCGATCTGATCGCGGACAGCCACCCGGGCGCGCTCGGCCGTCCCACCCGCGAGGTGTGGGCGAATTACTGGACGGTGACCGCGCCCGTCTTCGAGCGGGTCTGGGCGGGAGAGACCGTGACGTTCTCCGACGCGCCCCAGACGGTGCCCCGCCGGGGCAAGACCGAGGACGGGTGGTTCACAACTTCTTACAGCCCGCTCCGCGACGAGACGGGCGCCGTCGCGGGCGTGCTGGTCACGCTGCTGGAGACGACGGAACGGATGCGCGTCCAGACCGCCCTTCGCGAGAATGAATCGCGCCTCCGGCTGGCCCTGGACCTCGCCGAGCTGGGCGCCTGGACCTGGGACGTGCGCGACGGCAGCGGACAGCTGGACGCTCGCGCCGCGCAGATCGTCGGCCTGCCCCGGGGCGGCGTCGTCGATGCGGCCGAGATACAGCGAAAGACCACCCATCCCGACGATCTCGCGCGTCTGCAAGCGGAGGGGGCGGCGGGCGCGCGAACGGGTGAACCATTCACCGTCTCGTATCGGGTCGTTCATCCCGACGGCAGCGTGCGCCACGTCGTGGCGCGCGGACGCGGGCTGCTGGACGCCGAGGGGAGGCCCCTACGCGTGGTCGGCACCAAGCGCGACGTCACCGTCGAGCGCGAGGCCGAGCTGCGGCTGCGCGCGACCGAGGAGCGCTTCCGCGCGCTGGTCCAGAACATCCGCGATTACGCCATCCTCATGCTCGACGTCGACGGACGGATCAACGAGTGGACGGACGGCGCCACGAAGGTGACCGGCTATTCGAGCAAGAGCGCGATCGGGCAGCACTTCTCGATGCTGTACACGCCCGACGACGTGCGGCTGGGCCTGCCCGACGAGGAGCTGAAAAGCGCTCGCGAGAATGGACGCGTGGAGGTCGAGGGCTGGCGGGTGCGCAAGGACGGCACGCGCTTCTGGGCGAACGCCATCATGACGGCGATTCGCGACGACAAGGGCGCGCTGGTTGGCTACTCGAAGATCAGCCGCGATCTCAGCGACAAGAAGGAGATGCTCGAACAGCGCGAGCAGTTGCTCGCCGAGGCGACCGCGGCGCGCGCCGACGCCGAACAGGCGAACCTCGCCAAGGACGAATTCCTGATCACCCTGAGCCACGAGCTGCGGACGCCGCTCGCGCCGATCCTGCTGTGGGCGCGCGCGCTGCAGGAAGGCTCCGTGCCCGCGCACGAGGTCGAGCACGCCGTCGAGGCGATCGTCCTCAGCGCGGAGAGCCAGCTGCAGCTGATCGAAGATCTGCGCGATCTGTCGCGCCTGAAATCGGGCCGCGTCCAGCTGGATCGGCAGAGCAACTCCGTCGAGGAGGTCGCGCGGGCCGCCATCGAGGTCATCATGCCCAGCGCGCAGGCGAAGGGCGTGACCGTGCGGCTGGATCTGGCCCCCGACCTGGGCAACGCCGTGCTCGATCGCGGCCGCTTCCAGCAGGCGCTCTGGAACTTGCTGTCGAACGCGGTCAAGTTCACGCCCGACGGCGGGCACGTCTCGCTGGGCGTGCGGAAGGAAGACGGCCAGCTGGAGGTCGTCGTCGCCGACGACGGCGCCGGGATCGAGGCGGCGTTCCTGCCCCACCTGTTCCAGCGTTTCCGCCAGGCGGAGACCCCCGGCCGGCACCGGTACGGCGGCCTGGGCGTCGGGCTGGCGCTGTGCCGCTACCTCATCGAGCTCCACGGCGGCACGGTGGAGGGGACCAGTGACGGCCCCGGCCACGGCGCCGTGTTCAAGGTCCGGATCCCGTGGGTGATGCCGGAGAGCGTGTCGCCCGACGAGGAGCAGGACATCCTCATCAATGCGCCGGCGCCGTCGGCGCTGCGCGGGTTGAAGGTCCTGCTCGTCGAGGACGACGAGAGCATGCGCGACATCATGCGCTGGACGCTGGAGGGTGCCGGCGCCTCGGTCGTTCCGGTCAGCTCCGGATCGGAGGCGATCGAGATCATCGAGGCCGGCGAGCAAACCGCCGCCGCGCCCGACGTCATGGTCTGCGATCTGGGCCTGCCCGGAATGACGGGCTTCGACCTCATCGAACGCATCGGCGAGCAGCGTCGCGAGCGCGGCCAGCGCGCGATCCCCGCCTGCGCCGTCAGCGCGTTCGCCCGCGAGGTCGATCGCGAACGCGCGATCGACGCCGGGTTCGACTCGTACGTCGCGAAGCCGATGACCGCGCAGCGCCTCATCGACGCGGTCGAGGAGCTGGCCGCCGTCGCAGCCGACGATCGCTCGTGATGCCGACGCCTCCGCGGGCGATCTCGCTCGAGGACATCTGGCGCGAGGCCGCGCGCGCGACGATCGCCCGCGGCGCCATCGTGGATCCGCCGGTCGATCGCCTGAAGGGCCTGACCACGCCTGCCACCGCGTGGTCGGACATCATCCCGTGGCCGATCGACCACACCCACGCGCGGATCGCGCGCGTGTTCGACTCGCATCACCTCGCGATCGCCCTGCGCGACCGCGACTGGCTGCTGCAACTACACGATGCATGGGACGTGACGCCCTGGGAACACGAACCGCTGGGGCTGCGCGCGCAGGGCGAGATCGCACTCGCGCTGGGGCCGGGCGGCCCGCGCCAGCCGGGATGGGCGCCCGACGAGCTGGAGGGGCTGCGCGAGGAGGGCCACCTTTCCCCGCACATCCCGAGCGAGCGCGCCTGGTCGTTGCTGGCCGCGGGCGATCTCGCCGGCGCGCGCGAGGCGCTGGCCGAGTACGACGAGAAGCTGCCGACCGACGCGCGCGAGCTGGCGACGACGGACGAGGCCGAGCTGCGGCGGTTGCTTGGCATGCCGGGCTGGGTCCTGCGGGTCGAGTCGCGCGCGCTGCACGCGCTGATCGACGCCGGCGGGTGACGCCCCCGCCCCGCGCATGCGGGGCGAGAGACGGCGCGCTGCCGGATCACGGAACGCAGGTCGGGATGCCCGTGTCGAGGACCGAGCAGTGCAGCCCGTTCGGGCACACCAGACCCAGGCACGGGTCCTGCGGGATCGCGAGCGCCCGCACCGCGGGGCTGCCGACCGCGGCCGCGAAGCCCGACGGCGCCGTCGCCGGGGTGCCGAACAGACCGGTCGCGCCGACGATCGCTGTCTCGCCCGGATCCAGCGTCAGGTTCGACGCGGGCGCGGCGATCGTGAACGTGCCGGGTCCGCCCGACAGGACGCCGTTCCACACCGACTGGAAGCTGCCCGTGAACGCGAAGGTGAACCGCCAGTTGTCCAGCGGCACGGACTCGTTGTTCGTTACGTGAAACTCGCCCTGGAATCCCCCACCCTGCCAGGTGCTGGTCGTGTTGAACGTGACGGTGATGCGGGGCAGCGCGGTGTGCGTCTGGGGCGACGCGGCCAGCGGCGACACGTTGCCCGCGGCGTCCCGCGCCGAGACGAAGAAGACGTAGTCGGTGTCGCTGACCAAGCGCGTGATGCGGGCGCGCGTGATCGGCGTGGTGAACGGGACCTCGCCGATCTCCAGGGCGGGCGCGCTGCGGGTCGCGTAGCTGAGGATGTAACCGGTGACGCCGACGTCGTCGGTGGCGTTGCTCCAGAACAGATCGACCAGCGCCGAGCCGGTGCCGAAGACGCGCACGTTGGTGGCCGGCGTCGGCGCGGTCACGTCCGTCGAACCGTTGCACGGCGTGCTCTGGCCGACCACGGGCGCCCCGCAGTGGGTCGGGAACGCGAACGCGGCCTCGTAGCTTCCAAACAGGTACTCCGATTTCGTCTGGTTCACGCCGATCGTGTTGGCCGAGCCGGTGTGGAAGATGCGAACGATGTTCTCGGGACCGATGTCGCTGAACACCAGCCAGCAGTCGTCGGTCACCGTGGCGCTGCATGCGGGAAGGTTCGAGACGTTCACCTGCACGTTCTTCGGCATGTCGAAGTCGACCGACCACCCCTGGATCGCCGTCGACCCGACGTTGGTGACGTCGACGCGGGCGTTGTAGCCCGTGCCCCAATCGGCCGTCTTCACGAAGTTGAACCGCGCCGACCCGCCGAGCGCACCGAATCGTTGCGTGATGGCCTCGTCCTCGACGCCCTGCCCGCTGCACGCGGCGGTCAGGCAAACCAACGACAACATCCCCATCTTCCAGCTGTTCATGGCTCCACTCTCCTTGTTGTTCGGTTCCCGAACACCCCCTTGGAGCCCCCCGGACCATGAATTCTCGGCGACGAATCGCCGAAAGTGCTGAAACGCCGGCGGTCAGCTGCGGGCGGTTCGCTGGCGCGCGCGGCGGCCTGCGGTCAGCAGCGCCGCGACGGCGATGAGCCAGGTGCGCGTTGAAGACCGAGCGCTGCCCGCCACGCTGCAACCGCCGCTCGCCGAATTGTCGACCGCCCCCGAAGACCCGCCGTTGTTGCCGGTCGCGCCACCGGCACCGACCGTCGGCGCGCCCGCGTCGGAACCAGGAGCGCCGCCCGACCCCGAATTGCCCGCTGCGCCCGTCGTGCCAGCCAACCCCGTCGTCCCGGCGGTCCCCGTCGTGCCGGCCGCGCCCGTCGTCCCGGCCGCGCCCGTCGTGCCGGCCGCGCCTGTCGTGCCGGCCGCGCCCGTCGTGCCGGCCGCGCCCGTCGATCCCCCGGCGCCACCGCTTCCGGCCGAGCCGTCGTTCGCGACCACGTGCAGAT
>Ga0070683_100000581_pt1 | contig 26110 bp, 17 predicted proteins | sample KBSC713LmetaG_FD_64662 | JGI IMG/M metagenome (GOLD analysis project Ga0070683, IMG submission 64662) | Corn rhizosphere microbial communities from Kellogg Biological Station, Michigan, USA - KBS C7.1-3L metaG | ecosystem: Host-associated > Plants > Roots > Rhizosphere ... | reverse complement strand
CGGCAATAAATAAAGGTTTGATCCTGAATTTTTCAATGAATTTAATTTCTTCCTCGGCATTTGAAAAATCATTGAACCTTTTGATGCTGCTGGCTTTTATGGTCCCAATGCCTTCAATTTTTTCAAGCATTGAAAGTTTTGCTTTGAAGATCTTTTCTGCTTCCCCAAAATGCTGTGCAAGAATTTTTGCCTGTACCCAACCGATATTTGGAACTTCAGTTAATGCAAGTTGGTAAAGCAGTTGGGAGTCCATAGTCCTGAGTTCAGAGTCGGATCAAAAATACTCTGAACTCCTGACTACTGACTGATGACTTTCAACTCCGTTCTCCTGTTTTTTGCCTTTCCTTCTTCAGTTGTATTCCCCGCAACTGGTTTGGTTTCGCCGTAGCCTTTCGCTACCAGGCGTGATGAGGCGATGCCTTTGCCCACGAGATAGCCGACAACAGATTTTGCGCGGTTGTTTGAGAGAGAAAGATTGTCCGAAGGTTTGCCTACATTGTCAGTGTGACCGCTGATCTCGATCTTTAATGTTGGATTGTCATTTAGAAGCTGGACAATTTTGTCCAATTCAGCTTGTGATTTTGGATCAAGCTCGAACTTGTTTGTTTCAAAGAAAATATTTTTAAGGACGATCGAAGCGTTGACTTCGATTGGCTGCAGCGGAATATTTTTTTCATAAGTAGAATCGGGAGATCGCTGACTCAGCAAAAAATTATCACTGTAGAATAAGTAACCTTTGCGGTTTACATTGAAAACATAATCTTTCCCGACTGGCAGCGTAATAAAATAATTTCCCTGTTCGTCAGTCTGAACTTTTGAACTTAGCTCTCCATTTGAATTATCGATTAGCTCTACCGTCGCAGGGATCCCTTTATTATTTTTTTTGTTGAAAACGGTGCCCCGGACATACAATGTTCTTGCAGGCCGGATATCGGGTCTCAATTCAAAACGATAAAGATCCAACCCGCCACGACTATCTGCCCTATCGCTCGAATAAAAAGCATCGACTCCATTGGAGGCGATAAATAAACTGCCGTCGTTTTCAATGGTATTGATAGGGTATCCAAGATTCTCGGGCGCATTCCATTCGTTCGCGCTTTTTCGTCTTATTACAAACAAGTCGCTGCCACCATAGCCGGGCAAACCATCCGAGGTAAAGTACAATGTATTATTGTCGGCATGTATGAAAGGCGCCAGCTCGTCACCCGCCGTATTCACAGACGATCCCATGTTCAATGCCTCACTCCATTTGCCATTTGGCATTCGATGACTGACGTAAAGGTCTTTACCACCATAACCACCGGGCCTGTCACTGCTGAAATATAAAGTGCTCTTATCGGAACTTAGTGATGGTGAACTTTCCCAGAATTCAGTATTTATCTGCGACCCCAGATTGATCGGTTCGCTCCATCCCTGGGGAGTTTGATAGGAAATATAAAGATCAAAATTTCCAAGTCCACTCGAAGGAAAATTTCCTGCGAAGACCAGCCAGTCCCCGTCTTGCGAAATATTGATCGCGCCTTTTGAAGGTTCTTCATTGATGCTTCCACTTATGATCTTTGATTTGGAATATTGGTGATTGGGAAGGATTGTACTTTGAACAAAATCTTCGCGGATGCCGGCGCCTCTCCGCGTGAACACAAACAAGCTATCATTGATGGTGATCGAAGGATAGTATTCTGAACTGGGTGTGTTGATGCTGTCACCTAAATTAACGGGCGTGAATTGGTAGGATGAATCGGAATGACTCGCGGCATAATCGACTGCGAACTGAAAAGTTTTTTTTCTGAATTCTGCCGCCCGTATTGTCGCGGGCGAAATCTTTTCACTCTTTAACAATGAATTTATAGTATTTAACGCTTCCTGGAATCTTCCTTGTCCGGCAAGATTGATGGAATAGGGGAGTTTATATTCATTGCTGTAACTGGAGTCGATCGCAAGCGCCTTTTCATAATTCTCTGTACTGCTTTTGTAATTTTTCAATTGACCATAAACCCCGCCAAGAGACAAGAAGCCGTCAACAAATTTTGAGTCTGTGCTGATACATTGATTGAGCAAATCGATAGCACCTTTGAAATCCCGGTCATTTGCTTTTTCGAGTGCCTGGCTGTACAAGCCGGCGATCTTCTTATTTACTTTGGTGGGATCGTATTGTGCCAATAGGCAATTGGCAGTAAGCAATAAGCAAAAAGCATATAAGAAATGTGGAGTTTTCATTGATAACAGAGTCAGTCTTTATTAAACGATTCCTTTCAATTTTTATTCTTTAAGATAAGGAACAATCAATCAAATTGTCAACTGCGTATTGCCTATTGCACATTGCCTACCGCCCACTGTTCACGGCACCTGAATATACTTATGTATCTGCAAACTCAACTCCCATTTTGGATTGGCCTTGATGTAATCAATAATTAATGGTGTCATTTGAGCGGCTTTGTCCCACTCGGGCTGCAAATACAATTTGCAACTTGATGAAACTTGCGCTGCATAATTTTCGGCCCAGTCAAAATCCGATTTATTAAAAATGACAACTTTCAATTCATTCGCATTGGAAGAGATACCGGGCAATGGAACTTTAAATTTTTTTGGTGATAAACATATCCAATCCCAGTTTCCAGTCAATGGGTAAGCGCCTGAGGTTTCCAAATGGGTTTTGAAACCATGGGACCGGAATTCTTTGGTTAATTCTGTAAGGTCATGCATCAACGGTTCTCCACCTGTAATGACAACTATCTCCGCGGGCGTCCTTTCAACTTCCATTCTCAAACTTTGAACACCGAACTTTGGATGTTTCTCTGCATCCCAGCTTTCTTTAACGTCACACCACACGCAACCCACATCGCAGCCACCGAGACGAATAAAATAAGCTGCCCGTCCCTGGTGAAAACCTTCTCCCTGTAAAGTGTAAAAATGTTCCATTACAGGAAACGTGGTCGCAATTTCTGATTTCTGATTTCTGATTTTAGATTTTATCATTAAGGGATTAGAAAATTAATTTGATAAATGCACCACTACTCCCCTTTAGAGGATGGGAGCACTAATTTTTCGTTTTACATGCCTGGAAAGTATTTTTTAACAAAGCAGCGATTGTCATAGGCCCGACGCCTCCCGGCACCGGCGTTATCCATGAACATTTTGGAGCAACGGATTCATAATGAACATCGCCTTTCAATTTGAAACCACTCTTTTTCGTCGAATCTGGCGCCCTTGTGATCCCTACGTCAACAACAACAGCTCCTTCCCTGACCATGTCCGCAGTAACGAATTCGGGTCTGCCTATTGCTGCCACGATGATGTCTGCCTCGAGGCAAAGTTCTTTTATATTTTTCGTTTGTGAGTGGCAGATCGTGACTGTGCAATTTCCCGGGTTCGAATTATTGCTCAATAAAATGCTGATGGGTCTGCCAACGATATTACTTCGCCCCAGCACAACGGCATGTTTTCCCTTCGTTTCGATCTTAAAATGTTGCAATAATAGCATGATCCCATGCGGCGTGGCTGGTACAAATGCGGCAACTCCCTGTACCATTTTTCCTACGTTCTCAGGATGAAATCCGTCGACATCCTTTTCGGGATCAATGGCATTAATAACGCTGTCATCTGAAATGTGTTTTGGTAATGGCAATTGAACAAGAATGCCATCTACGTCCGGATCCACATTCAGCTCCCTGATCTGTTCTAATAATTTCATTTCACTGGTTGATTCTTCAAAACGTATCAATGTTGATTTAAAACCCACTTCTTCGCAAGCTTTTACTTTAGCCGCTACATACGTTTCGCTGGCGCCCTCATTACCTACGAGGACGGCTACAAGGTGCGGTAGTTTTTTCCCCTCCACTGCCAATTGTGCTGTGTCCAATTTCAATTGATCCCTGATAGTTTGAGCCGCTTTTTTTCCATCTAAAATTTGCATGGCGCAAAGATAATAGTTAGGGGTAAGTGACAAACAATCACCAGGGTCCCAAATTGTTTGAGTCAAACAGAGCTATATTCTTTCCTTTTAGGACGACAGTGCAAATGCTCGATAACAAGACAGGAAAAACTTTCAATTTCCTGGTGATTTACCTCTCTCATCGATCGTCAAAGAAAGTATTTTGAATACTAAAACCGGTTTCCGTGAAAGGAATGGTAGCTATGTTATTCTTTTGTATGCCAGTCTGTGGATGTTGTCAAACCGTTCGCACTCCCGTGTCTTCGTCTTACATTGGCCTGGGCGCTTACAGCAACAATCATCTTGATGTTTTTTCCTTTCATATCAACCAGGCAGCGCTCGCAAAATTGAAAACTGTATCCGCAGGCATCCATGGCGAGAAAAGATTTTTATTGTATGAATTGGGTTTGTATGATGCTGCACTTACACTTCCCACCTCGTCAGGGAATTTTGGGTTGGACATGCGTTATTACGGTTTTTCGCAGTCCAATGAAAGCCAGATTGGATTGGCTTACGCAAGAAGCCTGGGACGCAAAGTTGACGTGGGGCTCCAATTCAATTACTATAATATTCGCATCGCGGGTTATGGCAATGCTGCGGCCATCAATTTTGAGATCGGAACCATCTTTCACCTTACAGACAATCTGAACGCAGGCCTACACGTCTACAATCCCGTCGGTGGTAGTTTAGGTAAGAATAGCGAAGAAAAATTAGCGTCAGTTTACTCCATGGGTATCGGTTACGAAGGATCTGAAAAATTTGTGGCGAGTGTCGAAATAGAAAAAGAGGAAGGGAAGCCCGTAAACATAATTACAGGAATCCAGTATAAATTTCTGCCGCAATTACTATCTCGTATCGGTATTTCCACTGCTACATCGTCGCTATATTTTGGAATTGGTTTCATACTCAAATCAATGAGGCTCGATGTCACTTCAAGCTATCACCCGCAATTAGGCATCACGCCGGGGTTATTGTTAATATTTAGCGCCCGCTCATTAAATGGCAATTGAAAGTAAGAACGATGAAGAAGCTTTTAGTCATACTACTCATTACTCATCACTCATCATTCATTATTGGGCAAGAGATCCCTCCGAATACCGAACAGCAACTAGAAAATCTTGCGGATGCTGATCAAACAGAAACAGAGGATGACTCATATGTCATGCAGCTGCAATACTTCAGGAAACATCCACTTAATTTGAATGAAGCCGGTGCTAACGAATTAAAGGAATTATTTTTTCTTACCGATCTGCAAATTGAGAGTTTGCTTTCTTATCGCCGTCTTCTTGGAAAACTGATCAGCATTTATGAATTGCAGGCAATACCTGCATGGGATATCGGCACTATAAAAAAAATTCTTCAGTTTGTTACGGTCAATAATTCGTTGTCTCCGATCGAAGACCTCAAAAAAAGATTGGCAGCTGGCGATCATGATTTACTATTTCGCGTTTCGGAAGTATTGGAAAAATCAAATGGCTACAATGAGACCTCACGAGGTACCAAATATCTTGGCAGCCGGCAAAGAATATTTTTTCGTTACCGCTATCAGTACAAAAACCTTTTGCAGTACGGTATCGTCGGAGATAAGGATGCCGGGGAGCAATTTTTCCGGGGGAAACAGAAGTATGGTTTTGACTTTTACTCCGTTCACTTGTTTGCGGCGAAATTGGGTAAGATACAGGCGCTGGCACTCGGTGATTTTACTGTGAATATGGGTCAGGGTCTTATTCAATGGCAAAGTATTGCATTTTCTAAGAGTGCGGAAGTGTTAGCAATAAAGCGACAACTATCGATCCTTCGCCCTTATAATTCTTCAGGCGAATTTTATTTTAACCGCGGCGCTGGCATCACGATTCGATTGGGGCAAATGGAAGCAACAGGATTTGTTTCTGTACGAAGGCTCAGTGCAAACTTTGTTGCAGATACAATAAATAATAAGGATTTTATTTCTTCATTTCTAAGTTCAGGCTACAACAGAACTCAAAATGAAATGGATGACAAAAACAACGTGCAACAATTCTCATTTGGCGGCAACATTACTTATCATCAAAGAAACTGGCATGTAGGGATCAACGGCGTAGCGTACAATTTTTCTTTGCCGGTTCAAAAGAGAAACGAGCCGTACAATTTGTTTGCGATCAATGGAAGGAGCTGGAATAATTTCAGCGTTGATTATAGCTATACCTATCGAAATCTTCATTTTTTTGGAGAAGTGGCCATTGATAAAAATTTTTACAAGGCAATTCTAAATGGATTATTAGTAAGTGTCGATCCACACGTTGATCTTTCATTTGTGCAACGCTCAATTGATAAACAATACCAGGCAGTTTACGGGAATGCCTTTACTGAAAATACTTACCCTACCAATGAAAATGGAATTTATATTGGCACAAGCATAAAGCCGATGAATGGATGGAAGCTGGATATGTATGCAGATTTTTACAGGTTTCCATGGCTGAGGTATTTGGTGGATGCGCCGGCTTATGGAAAAGATTTCCTTGTACAAGCGACATTTGTTCCCAATAAGCAATTGGTGATCTATTCAAGATTCAGAAGCGAATCCAAACAATATGACCGGACGCAGAATGCGACCGTTACTGATTATCTCGTCCTGATCCCAAAGCAAAACTGGAGAACACAAGTAAGCTATAAGATCAATTCGTCCATAACCATTCGCAATCGTATTGAAATGTTATGGTATGATAAAAATGCTCCATCGAACGATCTGGTCGGACGGGAAAGTGATTTTGAAACAGGTTTTCTGATTTTTTTTGACCTGCTCTATAAACCACTATTAAAACCGTATTCCGGTAACATCAGGCTGGAACATTTTGAAACCAGCGGATACAATTCACGCATTTACGCTTATGAAAACGATGTGCTTTATAGTTTTTCCATTCCTGCTTTTTATGACGATGGGAACAGGTACTACATTAACCTAAGCTATGATGTGAAAAGGAATTTATCGATCTGGATAAGATGGGCTCAAACGATTTATAAAAACAAAGTCCATGTCGGTAGCGGGCTTGATGAGATTGCCGGCAACCACCGGAGTGAAATTAGAATTCAGACTATGTTATTATTTTAACCCGGTTTTTCCATTCAAAAAATAATCCTAAAAAATATTTTAACACTGCGCAGCGAATTAAAAACTCATTTTGTCCAATACGAACGCCACTCCAACTGCTGCTGCGACTAACTGCTTGTGGGAAAACTTGGCATTGAAGTATTTGAAACTCCATTTCGCCATAGAGATGGAAGGCTTTATTTGTTGATGAGATTGGTTATTCTAAGAAGTTTTGGTGGGCTTTTGTCCTGAGTTTGTCATTTCTGATTTTTTTATTCGATTCTTTAAAAAATCTTTTAGCATCGCGCAGCGATTCTAAAAAGCGATTTGTCACTTTATCACCACACCAATTCTCGCTAACTACGACTAACTGCTTATTACATCACATGAGACTAAACAGGCTACCCTTTTAATTTTTTAAGAGTTTAGTCGATTTTCCTTTAAACCTAAGTAGTCTTGGGTTCGTTTTTGTCAAACCCAACTTTCATTCTAACACATTCTGTTTTAGAAGGAGAAGAACTATGTGTATGTAAACTCTATTCATTAATAAAACATGAGACCATGAGAAAACGGTTACTGCTGTTCGCAGTGTTATTGCTCTTTGGCGTATGGTCATTTAGCCAAAATTCAAGAAAAATTACGGGCCAGGTAAAGGACGAAAGTGGCCCCGTGTCCTTTGCAACGATTACCGAAACGAACACTTCCAATTCGGTCACGGCTGATGCGAACGGAAATTTCACTATTACAATTTCAGGAAATCAAATTACAGTTACTGCGGTGGATCATACTGCACAGACGATCACAGTATCGGGTAGTGTGGCAAACATCACGATGGTGCGAGGCGGACAACTACAGGAAGTGGTCGTTACTGCGTTGGGACAAACGAGGGCCAAGGCCAAGGTGGGCTATGCTTCGAGCACATTTAACTCAGAGACAATTAACCGAACCGCACCTGTCAGCCCGCTAGATGCATTACAGGGCAAAATCGCCGGTGCCGATATTTCACATATTGGCGGGCCTGGCGCTTCCACGAAAGTAGTCCTTCGAGGATATGGTGTAATTGCCGGTGGCACGAATCAACCGTTATATGTTGTAGATGGTGTCCCTCTTAGTGATGCGCGGTTTGGAGCCAGTGATAATACGGACTTCGGAAACTCCGCGGGCGATATTAATCCAGCCGATATTGAAACCATTACTGTGTTGAAAGGAACCGCAGCTTCGTCTCTCTATGGTTCCAGTGCCAAAAATGGCGCTATTATGATCACAACAAAACGCGGAAGAGCAGGTAAGCTGAAAGTTGAATACAATGGTTCGGCAAACTTCAGCAAAGTTGGCAAACTGCCTGATTTTCAAAAAACTTTTGGGCAGGGTTGGAGCGGCACGTTTATTTTATCTGAAAATGGTAGCTGGGGTCCTAAGTTTGATGGGCAAGAAAGACTTTGGGGATCGGTCGTCGACAACTCTCAACTTCTAAAACCCTATTCATTTATTGACGATAACATACGGGACTTTTATAATACGGGCACCGAATACAATAACACGATCGCTCTTTCTGGTGGAAGCGAAACAACCAGTTTTTATTTTTCGTATGGTAACGTAACCAGCAATGGAGTGATCCCATCGAACTCAGATAATCTGCAAAGAAATTCTTTTGCCCTTCGCACAAATAGTAAGTTCAACAAGTTTACGATCAATAGTTCTTTTAATTATATCAATAGAAAAATGAACGCGCCCTACACCGGCCAGGGTGCTAGTGATGGTTCTTCAACGTTCGAAAATATTTTGCAGATACCTGTTGATATAAAAATTTCTGATTTCCTCGATTACAAGAACAAATTTTTTAACGTCGACAATTACTTCACTCCTTATGCTGAGAATCCTTATTACCCTTTGTTTGAGAATCGTAATCAGCAGAACTCTGATCGCTTTTTTGGGAACCTGGATGCCAACTATAAGTTCACGAATGAATTGTCCGCGCAATTGCGGGTGGGTGGAGATTTTACAAATGCCCGGACCTTCGCATATAAAGCCGTCAATGCTCCAAGCCCAGGCAGCTGGAATGCAGGTAACAATCCTGAGAGCGCACCGAGGGCTCCCGATGTGGGATCAGTAACTGAAATAAATAATTATCTCGGTGTTATCAATGGCGATTTTATTTTAAAGTATAATAAGAATTTAAACAGCGATCTTACTCTTGAAGCACTTGCCGGTTACAATTATAATCAGCAAAGCCAAAAAGGAGTATCGGCCTCGATTACTAATCTTGTAATCCCCGGTTTTTATAATCTCTCTAACTCAAGCGTGAAACCTACGGCAACGGATGCAACAATTCTCAGAAGATTAATGGGGGTGTATGCACAAGCGGTCCTCGGATATAAAAATCAATTATACCTGACGTTGAATGCAAGAAATGACTGGTCTTCCACTTTGCCAATTGATAATAATAGTTTCTTTTACCCGGGCGCTAATCTTTCATGGATAGCTTCTCAAACTTTTGACCTGACAAGAACTGCCATTTCGCTTTTGAAGTTCAGAGCAGCCTATGGTAAGACAGGTTCCGATGCACCGCCGTACAATGTGTACCCAATCCTCACGATCGGGAATGTTAATCTTCCTTTTGGTTCGATTACTTTTCCGTTTAATAACGTGAGTGCCTTTGGGATCGCCAATACGCTTGGGAACCAGCATCTGCAACCGGTGATAACTACTGAAGCGGAACTTGGAACAGAAATAAGATTTTGGAAAAACAGGTTAGGGTTTGATGTAGCGGTATATGATAAGAGAACGGATGGCCAGATATTTACTGTGCCTATCAGTCCATCTACGGGATATACCGGCCTGGTTGAAAACTTAGGTTTGGTAAGTAATAAAGGAATTGAAGTGAGCGCAGATGGCAAGCCCGTTGTAACAAAAGATTTTAACTGGTCAATTACATACACTTTTTCCAAGAACTGGAATAAAGTTGAAAACTTGACGGGCGGACCCGACAAAGTGATCTTGTCCAGTGTTTATGATGTGGAAATGGATGCATTCCCCGGCAAAACTGTAACGGGAATCTATGCGCCCATTCCTCAATTCACACCCGACGGGAAAATCATTGTGAATCCTGCTACAGGTATACCTCTCGCAGATCCCACAAAATCCTATTACGGAGATGCAGCTTATGACTACATGATGGGCATGGTCAATACGTTCACGTATAAAAATTGGGGATTGAACTTTTCAATTGATTATAGAAAGGGCGGTGTAATGTACAGTGGCACGGCCGATCTGTTATTATTTACGGGCAATAGTTATGTGACGACATACAACGATCGTCGTCCATTCATCATTCCCAACTCGGTAGTTCAGACAGGCGTTGATGGAAGTGGTCATGCTACATATGCAGAGAACACAACACCCATTGATGAATTGCATTATGATTCTTACTGGTACCCTACATCAAACCTGGCGCAGTCTTACCCGGATAGGATTATTGACAGGTCATTTCTAAAGTTGAGAGACGTTTCGCTATTCTACAACTTCCCGAAAAAATGGGCCTCTAAGATAAGTGCCACGAATTTGAATCTCGCCGTGTATGGACGCAATTTCCTTTTGTGGACACCACAATCTAATATTTATATAGATCCGGAAGCTTCCAACCTGGGCAATGATCTTACCAGTCAATTGGGCGAGTTCAGAACAGCGCCTGTTTCAGTCACTTTCGGGGTACAGTTAAGAGCAACGTTTTAAAAAAATTAAATCATGAAATCTAACATAAATCAGAAAACAATTTTGTCCGGATTATTATCGGTGCTTTTACTTACTACGGCGTGCAAGAAAGCATTAGATATTAACCAGGACCCCAACAATCCTTCGCTTGACCAGGGCAATCCACGACTTGTATTTCCCGCGGCAGCAATGGCTACTGCAGGCATGGAAGGCGGGGACATAGCAATACTTGGTGGAATTTGGGGTGAGTATGTAACGCAGTCAGCACTCGCTAATCAATATAAATTTATTGATGCGTATGATGTTAAAAGCACAGACCTGAATGCGCAGTATAGTGGTCTATTTACCGGCGGATTAAAAAATTTTCAATTTGTAATTGAGAAGGCGCGGGATGCCCAGGACTGGAACTTCTATTTGATGGGCGAAGTGATGAGAGCCTACACGGCCGGCCTTTTGGTAGATCTTTATGATAAGATACCATATTCAGAAGCATTAGGAGGAACATCAAATCTGAATCCTCACTTCGAAAACGGCGATGAAATATATGCTGATCTTATTGCTGGTATTGATAGTGCAATGACTAAAGACTTTACGGCTTCATCAAACTCCGCTCCCGGAACTTCCGACATCATCTTTAACGGCGACATGGATAAGTGGAAACGCTTTGCAAACACAATGGAGCTGAAACTGTATCTGAGAATGGTTAATGTCAATCCGACCGAGGCCGGGGCAGGCATCCAAAAATTGTACACCAATGGCGCCGAGTTCTTAGAGACTGATGCAGGCATATTTGGATTTACGGATGCTCCAGGCCAGGACAATCCTTTGTATGAGCAAAATATCCGTCAATTAAATACGCCAAACAATTTACGTGCGAGTACCACATTTGTGAGCTGGCTGCAAGCAAACAATGACCCGAGGATCGTCAGCTACTTTGGAACGAACGCACCGAATTCGATTCACCAGGGAGATTACCTCGGTACAGATCCAGCATATCAAAGTGCGGCAGTCTTTGTTGAACTTCCGACTGACCCGGTAATATTTATTTCAGCTGCAGAATCTTATTTCCTACAAGCAGAAGCGAGAGAGCGCTATTTTTCTGGTGACCAGGCGCAAGCGTTATACAACCAGGGCGTACTTGCTGCTTTTGCATCAGTATCACAAGATGGTAGTTCCTTTATTAATGGAGCATATAAATATCCGACAGCAGGTACTCTGGAGGAAAAGATCCAGGCGATCGCGACGCAGAAGTGGGCATCATTTCCTTACGGAGTTCATTTCATTGAAGGTTTTTTTGAAAAGCAACGGACAGGTTACCCGCTTACGAGTCCCGTTTATTCAACCGATCCATCTTATGTGCCAGGAGAGTTTGTTGTCTCAAAGAATTCGGTACTTCCACCTGGTGCGCTTCCAAGAAGACTTGCCTATCCTGATGTAGAAGTATCCCGAAACGCCAATACTCCGGAATTACTTCCCATAACCACCCCGGTTTGGTGGGCTAAACCATAAAATTTAAAAGATTAAGTATGAAAAAATTCATTCCCTTATTTTATTCTCTGTTGACAGTCGCATTTGTTGCCTGCAACAAAGATGAAATTCATAATACTGAGGACCAGGTTGGAATTTCAAGAGTTACGCATTTTCCTGTTTTGACTCTCAATGGTGATAGATACGTGACGATTGAAGTGGGCGGTACGTTTACAGATCCAGGCATCGTGGCAACAGAAGGAGGAGCCACTATTCCCTATACCACGGAAGGATCAGTGAACACAGGTGAGGTTGGCGTTTACGATATCACTTACACAGCAGTAAACAAAGATGGATTTCCTGCATCATTAACAAGAACCGTAGCGGTATACTCTACGGAAGCAAGCGGTGCTGCTAATGATCTGTCAGGAACATATGTGCGTAGCTCTAACGGTGTGGAAAGCGTATGGACCAAAATTGCTCCTGGCGTTTATACGGTAGCTAATCCGGGCGGAGCGCTTGGCGTCAATCTTACTGTCATTGCCTTTAATCAGACAGGAAATAACATACACATACCCGAACAAACAATTGGCGACGGTTCCACAATGACCTCCGCACAGGAGGTTTATAGTGCGGGTCCACCGGCTACATACACATGGCAGATACTGAACCCGGGATACGGAACCGGTTTGAGAACCTTTGTTAAACAATAAAAAATTTTACCCCAGATATGAAAAAGATATTGTTATTACCAGGAGCTATGATTTTCCTGCTAAGCTCATGTAAAAAAAATTTGCCGGATATAGGTAGCACCGCCGCTCAAAAAATGGCAAATGAGTGGTGGGTCACATTGGACCAGGGTGGCACGCAGGATGTGCTTGGGATTGGTCATTTCAAAATTGCAACGTACAACACGTCAGCTAATGATGACTCAATTTGGATTGACGATTTTCAAAGCGGGTGGCAGGTTAAGTTTAAGGCCAGGGCCGACTATAGCAATCTAACATTTGCCACTACAAATGCCACGAATCAATATTACCCAATAACCATTAATCTGACTGACGGCAAGATCCTCCTAAATGCTGCACACTCAAAATCGGGAAATGTGGTAGACAGCATTCATATGCAGCTTGAATTTTCCGACGACCCGGGAACGACATATGAGATGAATGGTGGAGCAAGAACGAGGTTCGCCGAAGACGATTATTGAGAAAGTTTACACCGGGACATTTATATAAAAAGGGATCACTTGAGTTTCAAGTGGTCCTTCTTTTTAATGGTTAATTGCAGTCAAGAATTTTGAGCTTGATTTTTTTGAAAGTTTGAAAAGCTGCTCGTTTTAGGGCCTTAGATTTTTATTTTTACAATATATATGCTAAAAAAATTGTTTTTTTTAGAAATTGTTAAAAATTCTTTTCCTTTGCGCAGCATTTCAAAAGATAGAATTGTCTCGTTTCAATTCCATTCTATTTGAAATGGGATTTTAATTCATTGCTTTTAATTAAAAATTGACTTTCACATGAGAAAACTTGCATCACTGCTATCAGTGCTGATGCTGCTGTGCACATTGGCATACGGTCAGACTCGTACCATCACAGGTGTAGTGAAGAACGAAAAGGGTGAGCCTGTTCCTTTTGCGACAATCCAGGAAACAGGAACCAAAAACGCCACTACGGCTGACGTACAAGGAGCTTTTTCAATCAAAGTTCCAAACGACGCAAAATTAACCATTACCGCGGCGGGCCACACGCCACAAACGATAACGCCCTCGGGCAACATTGCAGATGTTGTATTATCGACTTCTGCTGCCCAACTTTCAGAAGTTGTCGTGACTTCCGCTTTTGGGATCAAACGTTCACAAAGAGTTACTCCTTATAGCTCCCAGGTTGTGGGCGACGAACAACTTCACATCATTCCTCAAACAAACATCAACAGCGCACTAGCTGGGAAAATCGCTGGTGTTCAATTCAGGGGCCAGTCTCCAATGAAACTGGATAACCAGGGATCACTCAGGATCAGGGGTGGATTAGATCTTACGGGAGACGTTGCACCTATATATGTTGTTGATGGATCAGTTACCGGCTCTTTTGATATTAACCCGGACGATGTCCAGGATGTAACTGTTTTAAAGGGAGCTAATGCAACTACGCTGTTCGGTGATATTGCAAAGGGTGGGGCTATCGTAATCAATACGAAAAAGGCGGTTGCCGGTAAAAGCTCTATTGAAGTGAACCAAGGTGTAACTTTTGACAAGGTTTATGTCCTTCCGGAATATCAGAATAAATATGCTGGGGGCGCTTCTGCAGATCTAACCAGGTTTACGTGGCAGGCGGGAATGCCCGATGAATGGAAAGCACTGGATGGCAAATATTATCCGGAGTACACTGATGACGCAAGCTGGGGTCCACGCATGGTGGGACAAGAATATATTCCCTGGTATGCATGGAATCCAAACAACCCCGAATCAGGCAAAACAGCACGCTTAGTTCCCCAAAAAGATAACGCTCGTGATTTTTATAACACAGGAGTCACTTCGAATACAAATGTTGCTTTCTCAAAAGGATGGCAGGGAGGAACTCTCAGAGTTTCTTATACTAATCAAACCGTACATGGTATGATCCCTAATTCAATGTCATACAGAAACGGTTTGTTTACCTCTTTTTCAATGGAATTGAATAAACATTTTGTTGTGTCATCTAACCTTACTTATAGTAACACTATTATTAAAGGGGAATTCGATGATGGATACGCCAACCAGTCTTCCGGATCATTCTCCTCATGGTTTCACCGTGACCTTGATATGCAAAAATTGAAAGATTACAAAGACATCAAAACACCAATCGGAACATACCCAAGCTGGAACCTCGGTTCTAATCCTGGCTCAGCCGGCGTAGTAAATAACGTTTACAAGGGTAACTACTGGTATAATTATTATACGTATTTCATGTTGATCAATAACAAGCAAACCCGCGATTACCTCTCAGGTAATGCTTCATTAACGTATAAGCTCAATAGTCTTTTCAAAATAACGGGTACTGTTCGTAAGAATTCGATCAGCCGCTATTGGGAAAATATAGTGCCTTCTGCCCTGGAAGCAAGCGCAACCCAAACCGGTTTGAAGGCCGGGTACGAAACAGGCAATTCAAGGGGGATCAGCCTGCTGAATCCTAATTCTACATCCTTTGATGTTCTTGCGAATTATAACCAAAGCTTCCTGAACAATAAGTTGAACGTAAATGTAAACGCAGGTGGCTCCGACACAAAATATAAGTATTATTCTGTTGAAATGGCAACGAAGAACGGCTTAAATGTTCCTGAACTCTATGCGATCTCCAACTCAAAGGATCAACCTACATTGACAAATAATAGGAACCAATGGGAAAACAGGGCGGTATTTGCAACAGGTGACGTTGAATGGAACAAAATGATTGATGTAACCTTTGCCTTGCGCAATGACTGGTATTCGACCCTTCTTCCAGACAATAATAGATTGTTTTCGCCTTCAGCAGGAGTAAGCTTCTTCTTCTCAGACTTCACTAAAGATGCGCTTCCGTGGTTAAGCTATGGAAAGGTATTTGGAAGCTGGGGAAAGAAACCGACTTCAGGTTTTGGTGCGGGTCTCAATCCTTATGCAACGAATTTCACTTATTCGATCAATCAGAATAAATGGGGTACTAATTTCTTAACAAACACCCCAGACCAGGCCATCAATCCTTCTATACAGGGCTCATTGATCACTTCATACGAGGCGGGTATTGATTTGAAATTTAGCAATAACCGTTATGGCTTGAATGTCCTGTACTACAACGAGACATCTGAAAATGCGCCATTCCCAGTGCCAATTTCCGGATACAGTGGATATTTCACCTATTTGACTAACATTTCCCTGATTAAAAGAACCGGGCTTGAAATTGTGGCTGATGCGAAGATCATGTCCCGCAAGGACTTTACCTGGGGCGCAACAGCAAATTTTGGGATACTGCTTTCCAATCCTGTAGAGGAAACTGATACTTCAGGAAACAGAGTTCAGATCTCAACAGGGGCTCAGTTTCAGGGTATTGTTCCTCCGAAGGTCTACCAGGTAAAAGGGAAATCATGGGGTCAGCTAATTGGTACCGCCATTAAAAGAAATTCTGATGGTATAGCTGAAGTCGATCCTGCTACAGGTTTCTACGTAGGCCAGGACAACCATGATTTCGGTTCTGTTGTTCCGAAATTCACAGGCGGCATCGTCAATACTCTTACCTATAAGAATTTCATTTTGAACTTCAATATTGATTACCAGGTTGGCGGTAAATTCTTCTCCCTTTCTGAAATGTGGGGAACTTATTCAGGACTGTTAGCTCCTACTTCGGCAACCAATGATAAAGGCTGGAATGTACGTGATGATGTTTCACTTGGAGGCGGTGTGCATGTTGTAGGTGTTTCGTCAGTAGATGAAAAAACACCGGTTGATATGTATGTAAATGCACAAGGCTATTTCCACAACTTAGGGGGGAGCAACGCTATTGCCGATTACTTTGTTCACAGTTTGACCTATGTTAAATTAAGAGAGTTAAGTATCGGATACATTCTTCCCGTTGACAAGTTCGGTTCAAACTGGAAATGGGTGAAAGGAATCACTGCTACTGTAGTAGCGAGAAATCCCTTAATGATATATAGGGAGACACAAAATTTTGATCCTTCTGAAATTTCAGGAGTTTATGGGGAAGATGGTCAGTTCCCAGGAACACGCGGACTTGGCTTCAATTTGAAATTCCTCTTTTAAATTTAAAAATTGAAAAAGATGTATAAAAATATTTTATGGGGAGCAGGAATAGTTTCACTTTTCACTGTTACCTCTTGTGACAAGATCGAAGACTTTAAGGATACCAACACCAATCCGAATCAAACTACCACGCCCATCCCGTCTGCGTTGCTAACAAATGTGGAATCCAATATGGGTGCGCAGCTTGGGTTTGATGCAGGTGGTATCAATACAGGTTCCGGGTTGTATGCCCAATACTATTCTGAAACGCAGTACACCGAGGTATCCAGGTATAACAAGCCGAATTATAACTATGATACTTATTATGGAGGATCGATCGAAGACCTGCAAAATATCATTAATTATAATTCTGATCCGAACACTGCGGACGCTGCTGCTGTTTTTGGCTCCAATAACAACCAGATCGCCATTGCGCGTATCTTAAAAGCACACTATATAAAATTCCTGACGGATGCAGTCGGCGACCTCCCTTATTTTGATGCTTTTAATGGAAGCACCGGCGTGATCACTGTGAAGTATGATGCTCAACAGGCGATTTATACAGACCTGCTCAAGGAATTAAAAGAAGCAGTGGAACAATTTGATAACGGAACGGCGGTTCAGGGTGATATCATTTTTAACGGTGATGTTTCTAAATGGAAGAAATACGCAAATTCTTTACGTCTCCTTCTCGCGTTAAACATGCGAAAGGTAGATGCAGGTACGGCACAATCAGAATTCGTCGATGCATTGAACAACTCCGCCGGGGTGATCGAGGACAATAGCGATAATGTTACGATCAATTATCCAGGTGGCGTGTTTCCACAACCAATTTTCAACTATTACGTATTGACACAGCGTTTGGACTTCGCTGTAAGTGAAACGATGACTGACCAGCTATCGTCTACCAATGATCCAAGAAGCGCTGTATTCGCAAGTTCAACCAAGGGCTTCCCTTATGGTTTGACAAGGGATGATGCAGTTGCCTTTGCAGGAGCAAATGCAGATTGGGCAAGGATTTTAGCCGGGACAAACACACCGACTAACTCGTCCTGGACGCTTTTATCAGCTGCAAACGTCTACCTGGCTAGAGCTGAAGCGGCTCAGTTAGGTTGGACATCCGAGGTAATTTGGGATGGAAGTGGAAATGGCGTTTACGAGAAGGGAGTTGCTGCAAGTTTTGCTCAGTGGGGAGTAGATGGATCTGTTTATGTATCGAGCCTTACTGATCCAAGCGAGGAGGATATTGCTACGCAGGAATGGCTGGCATTTTATCCCAATGGTTTGGAAGGATGGGATATTTACCGCAGAACAGGATTTCCTACGCTTACACCGGCACCAGGCACGACAAGTGGTATCCCAAGAAGGGCCACTTACGGTGTCAGGGATTACAGTTATAATTCAAGCAACGTAGGTGCTGCTGCTGCCAATTATACAGTAAACGGCCAACCAGACTCCCAATGGGGAAGGATCTGGTGGGATAAACAATAATTAATACTATAAATTATTTCTATCATGAAAAATAAATTGTGCCTGACTTATTGCTCGTTCTTAGTCTTGCTCCTTGCAATGTCGGTTGTAAGCTGCGTTAAGAAAGATGATATGTATAAAGAGAATTCTGATGAATCTGCCCGCAAAGAAGTGGTGCAAATAAACGGAGCGGATGATATAATACAGTACTCGAGGGACGTGAAACCAGTTAATGATACCTTTATTTTGATCGACCTCCGTCGCTATCCAAATACTGAAGCTGAATTAAATCAACCATTAACGGTGAAGCTGCAATTAAATCCACAATTGATTGCTGACTACGATACCCTTAATGGTACTTCGTTTATTGAATTGCCTGCTGGTTCATATACATTGTTGGATGATATCAACAACATCACCTTTCCGGCTGGCGAAGCCATTAAGGAGATAAAGATCAGCGTTAACCAGAGTCTGTTAGATCTTTCACAGGCTTACGCCCTTGGTGTGTCTCTGACTGACGCCGGTGGCGGTGCCATTAATACAACCCTAAGTAATGCTATCTATAACATTGGTGTGAAAAATGCGTATGAGGCTTACTACACTACCACGGGGTTCGTTTTCCATCCTTCATCACCACGTGCGCTTGATGATACAAAATACCTGGCAACGGTGGGGACTACTACGTGCCTGGCTCCATTGGCGGATCTGTATGGTTCGGGATACTATTTCCAGTTCGATGTAGATGCTTCAAATGCGCTGACAAATTGGGATGCTACACCTGTCGCCCCACCGTCTTCAGGATTCATGACAGCGGATAATCCAGGGGCTACCGATTATAGTGCTGCTGCTCCTGATGCTCCAGGCACTGACCCATGGATTCAATCTACATATAATAATACTTATGACCCTGCCACCAGGACTTTCTGGATGCATTATGGTTATGGATCCGGGTCCACTAACCAAAATGGATTTACTCGGCAGTTTTATGAAAAATGGGTTAGACAATAAATAGAGCCAATCTTTTAAAATAAATAAGGCTATCAATACGGTAGCCTTATTTATTTAGTGAACGAATATTGATGCATTGACTATTTTGCATACCGAATTATGAGAAGAGTTTTTTCACCCAAAGCCTTTTATCTACTCCTGTTTTGTTTTATTGCGTTTATTTGTTTTTGTTGTGAGCAAAATAAATTACCAGGGACAAAGATTAGCTTTCACATTCACCATGCTTATGGTCACAAAGTTTTTTTGCAAACCATACCTTATGCGGACGAGAGGCCGGCAGTTGTGGATTCGGCGATGGTTAAAAATGGCAATGATACCGTTGAACTTTTTATTCCGCCGGGAGATGAACGACCTTACAGCCTTAGAGTGAATGATAGTAGGATAGATATTTTAATTATTAATGATAATCCGGTAATTACCGCCGAAGCAAATATTTTTAAACCACTTGATCATACAGTTGGAAATTCAAAGGCTACCAAATCTGTTGCCTCGTTTTTAGATGACCAGTTGAAATTATCTTTCAAAGGAAAAAGTGAAGCGGCAAAAATTGATAGTTTGAAATCAAGAAATGCTCCAAAGCAAACTATAGATTCTTTGACTGAGGATTATAACCAGGGATCTGCTTATTTCTTCAAACAATACATTAATTATGCCGACACAGTGTCCAGCCCAGCAGCGTTTCTTTTTATTTATAATAGTGTAGATTTTGGAAACGACCATAGGGCACTAAAAGATTTCATCTCAAAAGCCGCTAAGCGTTTTCCCGAGAACGAAGAAATTCAAAAACTCAGGCAAAAGACATTTGAATATCTCAAAATTTTTGAAGTTGAATATAATGTTGGCGATTATTTACCTGAATTGATTTTACCAGATAGAAATGGCAACAATTTTTCTACCTATTCTGCGAAGGGGAAATATGTGTTTATGGACTTTTGGTCTACCTGGTGTGGGACTTGTTTGAAATACGACCAGGCAAAAGCAGCAGCTAAAAAAACCCTTCCGGGTAATAAATTTGAGATCGTTAGCATTGCATTGGATTCAGAGAAAGATACATGGCGACGGTATATTGATGCAAGTAAATTTGATTGGGTGCAGTTGATCGATGAAAAGATGTGGCGGGGTCCTACACTTAAGGCGTACAGCATTGATAGCATTCCTTTTAATTTTTTATTAGCTCCCGACGGTAAAATTTTATCAAAAGCCATCAAGCCGGATTCTGTCTTACCTGTTATCTACAGGTCGATCAGGTAACTTTTTGAATTATTAAAATGGAATTGTTCCCAGCAGCATTAGTTGACAAAAAATAAAGGAGACTTCTGCTGAAGTCTCCTTTATTATAACAGGTAAATAAGATTTTAGAATCCTTTCTTGTCGTCTGCCGGTAATTTTGAGATTACATATTCCGACAGTTCAGTAAGACCTGCCTCTTTCTTCTTTGCTGCGAGTCCTTTCAGCAAAACTCCATTGATATATGGATCTGTTTGCCCTTTAAATGCCTCAGGAATTGCGTCTCGGAACGTAACAATATCGTCTATTCCTCTCTTGAAGATATCCGCATTTTTCGTCTTGCCAAGAAAGTCGCCCAGCGACTGCAACACGTTAAACTTATTTTGGGAGAGAGGCATCATTTCAAAATTTTTTAAGATCATATCTGCCGAAGATTCATCGCCTGATTCGATCATGACCGCAGTGATCACCGAAGAAAGTTTGCCTTTAGCTGGTTGGCTTGCCAGTCGTTTTGCTTCCGCCAAAGTACCAACACTATCGATTTCTGATAAAGCCTCTAATGCATTTCCTGCAACAGTGTAGGACGAATCATTAACTGCAGCTTTAAATAAAGACGCGTATTCAGGCTTTTTATATGTGCCGAGTTTTGCGATCGCTGCGGCCCTGATTGTTCTTTTCGGATCATTTTTAGCAAGGTCAAGCAATACTGGTTCTACTTCCTTTTTCACGTTGTCCTTTTTTATATCAAGCCGTCCAACAGTGAAACCCCTCAAGCCTTCATACCTGTCTTTGAGTGCAGTTTTCAAAAATGAAACAGCTTTCTCATCATCCTGGTGTTTGGATGCAAAATCAATGGCCTCTCTTCTGTCGAGATAAGTACCGGCATATTTATACTGATGAATATATTCGTCAAGTGTTTTGTTCTCTTTCTTTGTGCAAAGAAGAACTTTATCACCATCAAAATTGACGAGGTCGGGCTTTGAGGCAGAGGCAAAAGAGAATGTATCAGATTTATTTTGCGCCCACACTCTGTATCTGGTTTTATTGGCTCCATTATACACGTCTATCGCTACAGGCAATTTAAAAATTTTATCTCCCGCCTGTGTCTGGTTGACAATCACCCGGACCTTTTTCGCGGCTTCATCAAAATTGTAGTTAATGTCAAGGCTCGGATTGCCAGCTCCATAGTACCACTGGTTCCAATACCAATTCAGATCTCTACCGGTAACTTCTTCAAATGCCAGTCGCAGTTGTTGTGCCTCGGCCGATTTAAACTTATTTGTCGTAAGATAAAGGTTCAATGCTTTGAAAAATGCACTATCGCCAACATAATTTCGCAACATGTGAAGGACCCGGCCACCTTTATTATAACTCACCGCGTCAAACACATCTTCTTTGTCGCTATAAAAGAATCTCACCAGGTCTTTCTTAGCGCTGTTGCTTTGCAGGTATCCCTGCATATCGCCAAAGTTTTGATCGTCACCGGCGTCCTTGCCATATTTGTATTCATTCCACAATGTTTCACTGTAGTTGGCAAATGATTCGTTCAAAGTAATGTTGCTCCAGCTTTCAGTAGTTACATAATCGCCAAACCATTGATGGAATAATTCGTGAGCTATTACCAATTCCCAATTATTACCGTCGGTTAATTCTCTGGCATCCTGCTGTGCAGCATCCGAATGAAGCGTAGCGGTTGTATTTTCCATGGCACCGCTCACATAGTCGTGGCCCGTGATCTGGGAATACTTCACCCATGGATAGTCCACGCCTGTTATCCTGGAATAAAAGGCGATCATCTCCGGGGTAAGGCCAAATATCTTTCTTGCTACAGAAGAATATCCTTTGTCTACATAATAGCTTACTTCCTTGCCTTTGTATGAATCTTTGATAATAGCGAAATCTCCAACCCCCATAAATAAAAGATAGGGAGCATGTGGCAACTCCATTTTCCATGTATCTGTCCTGGTGCCATCAGCATTTTTTTTCTGACTCGCCAGTTTGCCATTTGACAGCGTTACATATTTGGCGGGAACCGTCATAGCGATTTCATCGGTCATCTTTTGGTTGGGTTTGTCAATAGTGGGCAACCAAACTGAATTTGCTTCTGTTTCACCCTGCGTCCAGATCTCAGTAGGCTTATCCTTTTCTTTGCCATCGGGATTGATGAAATACAACCCACGGGCGTCGGTTATTGCCGCACTTCCCCGCACTTTCACTTCGTTCGGTTTTGAAGTATAATCAATAAAAATCGTGTATTGCTCACCACCTTTGTATGTTTTATCAAGGTGAATATTCAATTGCCACTGATCGTAGTCATATTTTAAGGGCAATTCCTTTCCGTTTTTTACAATGGCTACCTTATGAATATCCATGCCTTTTGCATCAAGCCGCAGAGAATCGGTAGGATAAAAGTGGGGCTGCAGGGTGACCCATGCTTTACCGTACATATAGGATTTGCTAAAGTCAAATTTCGCATCCAGTTTAGTGTGAACAAGGTCATTGATCTTTGTCGCAGTTTCTCGGTATTGTTTTTTCCAACTGGTATCAGTGGATTTGGCAGGTTGGGCCATCGCCAAATAATTAAGTAGGACTGTCAGGAAGCAAATCGATAGTTTCTTCATTACTTGTAAATTTTTAGGAGCACAAAATTAGACCTAACGACTCATTATGGTGTATAATTTTTTATATATGGAGGGCATTTAACAGGGTGTATAGTTAGAATTGATTTAAATTTGAAGTGAAACCAGCTTTTGTATGATGCGATTTCCTTTGCTCTGTTTTTTTGTGTTGCTTGCTTCTTTGTTAAATGCTCAGAAGATATATTTTGTTTACCTGCAAACGGAAACAGGCGAACCGTTTTTTGTAAGGATGAATGATAAACTTTATAGTTCAGAATCGTCCGGATATTTGATCCTTCCGAAGCTAAAAGACAGCACGTATAAATTTAAGTTAGGCTTCCCTGCAAAAGATGTTGACCTTGATTTCACCACAACTATCAACAAAAAGGATCACGGATATCTTATAAAAAACCTGGGAGATAAGGGCTGGGGACTTTTTGATCTGCAGTCATTGGATCTTCAGATGTCTGCATCGAATGTAAAAAAGGAATCGGGCTTTAATAATACAAGTACAAATACACAAGTAAATGCCTTCACTGCCTTGCTGGCCAAGGCAACTGACGATCCTTCATTGAGGCAGAACGCGGTTTTCGCTAAGCAAGTTGAGAAAAAACCTGAAGTTGTTCGGACCATAGAAAAAGAGGAAAAGAAACCGGTCGTTACGGATGCTGTTGTGAAAGAAGTCCAAAATGACTCTCCAAAGGAATCCTCCGGGACCTTCGAAGAAAAAAAACCGAAGCAGGTTATGCAACCCGCAACCAGGTCGGATGAAAATAAAACGAACGCTGTAAATACAAATGATCAAAAGGAAGATTCGCAAAAGAGTTCTGTAGTTCAAAGTGATATTTATAAAAGATCAGAAGTCATAAAACTTTCAGAAGGCAGCAACGCAGATGGATTTGAATCTGTGTACATAGACCAGAACCCGGACGGAGCAAAAGACACAATAAGAGTATTCATACCTTCAGGCAAGACTTCAGTGGCGATTAAAGAAGAGTTAAAAAGTGATTCAACAGCCGAAATAAAAAAGACAGACGCGCCGGATACGGCGCAGGCAGTGAGCAAGACAAAAAAATGGTGGCAAATTTCAATAGGCAAGAATAAAACTGAAACGGCAGCCAAACAAGAACCAAACAACAATTCAGAGGCTGAAACAAAGACCTTAAATGTTTCTACCGACAGTTCGCAGGCAGTCACTGGAGCGAAAGAAGAACCGAAAAAGGAAGAGGCCAAAAAATGGTGGCAAATTGCAATTGGTAAGGACAAGACTGAAACGGGCGAGAATAAAAAATGCCAGGTTGTTGCTAACAATGATGATTTTTTGAAATTGAGGAGAAAGATGGCAGCCAGGACCAACGATGATGGTATGCTCGATGAGGCCAAAAAATATTTTAAATCAAAATGCTTTGCAACAGAGCAAATAAAGAATCTGAGCACAATGTTTCTTTCCAGTGCGGGAAAGTTTAATTTTTTTAACGCTGCATACAACTACACTACAGATGTCGAAAATTTCTCCTCTCTTCAATCTGAATTAAAGGATGAATACTACGTGAACCGGTTCAAAGAAATGGTTAAGTAATTAAATGTTCCTATGTCACGGTACTTTCTTGAAGTTTCATACAAGGGAACAAACTACAGCGGCTTTCAAATTCAGAAAAATGCAAATTCGATCCAGGCAGAAATAGAACACGCGCTTCAGATCTTACAAAAAGAAAAAATTGCTCTGACCGGTTCATCACGCACGGATGCAGGTGTGCATGCGTTGCAGAATTTTTTTCATTTCGATTTCGATGGAGAGATACACACGCATTTTGTATACAAGATGAATGCGATCTTACCGGCTGATATCGTTGTTCAAAAATTAATACCGGTAAAGGCGAACGCTCATTGTCGTTTTGATTCGATGAGCCGGGAATACAAATATTTCATTTATCGTCATAAAGATCCATTTTTAAAAGACAGGGCTTTTTATTTTCCTTATAAATTGAACGTGGAGTTGATGCAGCAAGCCGCGACGATCATAAAGCAGTACACAGACTTTGCTGCGTTTTCAAAGCGGAACACACAAGTGAAAACATTCAACTGTTGCATTATGGAAAGTAAGTGGGCGTGGGACGATGAATGCCTGGTGTTTTATGTAAAGGCAAATCGGTTTTTGCGCGGAATGGTCAGAGCCTTAGTGGCGACGATGTTAAAAATTGGCCGCGGCAAAATGACGATCACTGAATTCAAAAATGTGATTGAGGAAAGAGATTGTTCAAAGGCAAGTTTTGCGGCTCCTTCGCAAGGTCTTTTTTTAGTAAGCGTAAGTTATCAAGACAACTATTTTGAATGACGAAAAAGTTTTTTATTGTCCTAAACCTGTAAGGGGTGCTACTTCTGATAATTCCAACTCTTTATTTTTAAAAAAGATTTGCGGGTAAAGTGGAGGTGCTTATCTTTGCGTCCCGCGTTTAAAAATAAACGGAAATAAGTTCTCTGAAACATTCATCTGAAGCAATTTTGGTTAGTTTCTGATGAGTAAATTGTGTGACGAATGTGAACAATTATCACAGTAAAAGTTTGCTGTGAAATCATCATACTGTATTTTTGCAGTCCGTCCCAAAAATTTTCATTTTAGTTCTCTTAAAGAAATTGAAAATCAACTAAGAATCTTTGAAAAAAGTTTTGGTTGAGAACAATATGGCTCTTACCTTTGCACTCCCAAAAATGGGAGGCTAATAAGGCCAAAAGATCTTTGAAAGTTGGGAAGCAACAGCACGTCCCGATCTAATCGGGACAATAGGTAAGTCAAAGCGAAAACAATTCGATTTGACACGTTAATTCTTTGAATTAATAATGTCAGCATCAAACAACATTTACAA
>Ga0070683_100000579_pt1 | contig 26124 bp, 18 predicted proteins | sample KBSC713LmetaG_FD_64662 | JGI IMG/M metagenome (GOLD analysis project Ga0070683, IMG submission 64662) | Corn rhizosphere microbial communities from Kellogg Biological Station, Michigan, USA - KBS C7.1-3L metaG | ecosystem: Host-associated > Plants > Roots > Rhizosphere ... | reverse complement strand
TCGAGATGTTCGGAGCCAAGGGCCCACAGTGACGCCAGCCGTCGCTGCGGATCGATCAACCCGTTGAAGAGTCCTTCGCCAGCGCGGTCAGTCGCGGCCGCGGCGCCCGTGCCGAGCTGAGTCCGGAAAAACGCCAAGAATTCATGCGCGTACGGATACACCAAGAAGCTTGTGGTGACGATCGCAATCAGGAGCGCCACCAGGGTCGCCCGAAGAGGCAAACGGAACGACGAATCGATGAAGAACAGAGCACCGCAACCGAGAATCACGGGCGCAAATTCCGGATACGTATAGATGGTCGCGGCAGTGAGCAATCCAACAGCCACGGCTCTTCCCCTGAGCCCGGTGACTGATTGATGTAAGCCAAGCGTTGCGAGAGCGGGCAATGTCGGGAGCGCGAGAAGATTGTCGACGTTGCTGACCCAGATGGCATTGGCGATCCAATTGCCTGCCCCCGCGCCAAGGGCGAGCAGGAAGGTGTACCGATTCGACAACCCGAGGGTGCGTCCGACGGCGGCGGCCACGCTTCCGATCGTGAACGTGGCGAGCATGAGCAGGAGACCGAACGCCGCTTGAGTATCCCGTTCGCGCGTGACCGTCGCGAGCCAGGCAAGCGTGGCTGGGCCGACAAAACGCGTCGCGCTTAGATTCGCCGCCCACTGGTAAGCCGGTGCCAAGCCTCCCTGGGTGCCCCTTGGAAACTCCCAGAGGTAGGCGCCGAACACCGTATAGGACCATGCGTCCGGATGGGCTGTACCCGCAAATCCTCCGAAACCCCGGACGAGATATGGCAGAAGAACGATTGCCGGCACGAAAACAGCGATCCCGGCTATCAGCGTGCCGTCGCTTCTTGCTCCGCGCAAGGCCTGACGGTTCGACCTCGCGACGCGCAACTCCCGACCGATGCCGAACACCGCCAAAACCGTAACCGCGAGCCACACCCACATCGCCACACGGCTGATCGGCCATCGAACCGCGGCGCTCATGCCGAGAGCGACGGCGACGAACGCCTGGGTCATCGCAGGACCGAGTAACCATCCTGGTATCCCCAACGCTGTCTGGCGCAACGCGACGAGAAGGCTTCGGCCGGCAAAAATCCAAATCGCGGCGATCACGAGGTAACGAACGAGGTCGAGCAGTTCCAAGCCTGGCACCAGATTACTTTGTTACGCGTGGTTGAGCCTGCCGGCGGACAATCGTCCGCCGGCGAGAGGGAAGCGCCAGTCCAACGCAGTAAGGTGGGTTAGTGGACCGATCGCTTCGCCGCTCATCAGCCGTCAGCTGACGTCGCGAGGAGAGACTGCCGCGGGGCTCGCTTGCCGTTGGTGCCGCCAGCGGATTGACAGCAGATCACGAACATTGCGCACGTTGCCAGACACCAGCTGCAACCGACTGTCTCGATCATCCCGCCAACGCACCGGCACCTGCGTGATTCGGTGCCCCAGTTGCCGTGCGAGGAACAAGATCTCGACATCGAACATGTATCCGTCGATTTGCTGGCGCTGGAACAACTCCTTGGCAATCATCGCCTGAAAGAACTTGAATCCGCACTGAGTGTCGATGACGTCATCCAGGCCCACGCAGGCGTGCATGAAGAAGCCGAACCCCTTTGACCCGAGTCTCCTGTAGAGCGGCTGCCGTCGCTCAATGCGTGAGTCTCGCAGTCCGCGCGATCCGATGACGACCTCATGACCAGCGTCAAGAAACGGCAGTATCTTGTCCAATTCCGTTATCGGGGTCTTGTTGTCGGCATCCACGAAGCCGATGAGATCGCCATTGGCCTCCCGGACGCCCTCTCTGATACCGCGACCTTTTCCTCGTCGTTGAACCGAGCCGAGGACCTTGATGTCACGCTCGCGCCCGGACGAGGTCGCGAAGTCGCGAGACGCCTCGCGAGTCCCATCCGCGCCGTCGGCGCAGACGATGATCTCGAACGCAAGGCGGCGGTTGTCGAAGTATTCGACTGCTTCGGCGAGCGTGCGGCGGATCGACCCGGCTTCATTGTAAGCAGGGATGATGAGGCTCAAAAGCGGCATGGCTGTGCTGTCCGAATCTGTCCGATAGCATACTCGAAGAACGCACCGTTGCCGACGTGGAGGCGGCCGTACGCAGCCCGAGTGCAGGTGTATTCTAACTATGGAAAATGCTCACTCGAACCTCATTGGAAACGCGGCTGCTGCGCCGAACCATCTTCTCTCGCCCGACGAGACTCGCGTGGCCTCCGAGTTGGGCCGGTCACATTCCCTTTGCATTCTGGTTCGTGGACGCGTTGCGGCCGCGCACGCTGGTCGAGCTCGGCACGCACTCGGGCCTGAGCTACAGCGCATTTGTTCAGGCCGTCCAGATGCTCGGCATCGAGACGGCCTGCTACGCGGTTGATACCTGGAAAGGCGACGAGCATGCCGGCTTTTACGGCGATGAGGTGTTCGCCGAGTGGTCGGCGTTTCATGATCGTCATTTCGGCGGCTTTTCCAGGCTGATTCGATCGACATTCGACGAAGCGTTGCCCCACTTTTCCGACGGGTCGATCGACGCCCTGCACATCGATGGACTCCACACCTACGACGGAGTGCGCCACGACTTCGAGACATGGCTGCCGAAGCTGAGCGACCGCAGTGTGGTGCTCTTCCACGACGTCAATGTCCGCGAACGGGGATTCGGTGTCTGGCGCTACTGGGAGGAATTGTCCGAGCGGTATCCTTCGTTCACGTTCAGTCACGGGCATGGACTTGGCGTGCTGGCGGTGGGCCGCGACCGGACGGCGGACATCGATTGGCTCACCTCGCTGCCGCGATCGGGAGACGAGGCAGCGGACGTTCAGCGCGTCTTCTCCACAATCGGGGAGCTGTGGACGCAACACCTCGAGGCCGAACATACCCGGGCGGAGCTAGGTGAGGAGCTGCGGCGTGCAAGCGAGGAGCTGCGGCGCACGCGGGAGAGTGAAACGCAGCTCCGCGCCGAGCGCGACGCCGAGACAATCCGTCTCGCTCAGACGGCCCACGAACGCGATCTCGCGACCCAGAGCCTGACGCGTCTCGAGATTGAGAGTCAGACGGCTGCAGACCGAGCGCGCGAGACCAGGCGTCGTCGAATACACGCCGACCTCGAGTCGGCCGAACTCGATCGGCGCAGGTTCTTGTTTGAAACAGGGCGGACGAATCAGGGTCGAGGCGGAACGTGGATGCGCAGGGTGTCCCGGGAGGCCGGCGGGTGGCTGCGGCGGCAGCCACGGCACCTGGTCAGCGCCCGTCTTCGACCTGCTGGTTTGAACCGTCGCAACCTCGCCGAGCATCCGCGTCAGGCGTTTCGAGCATTGTTCCGGCCGACGAGCGTGCAGCGTGCACTCATAGAGGCCAGCGGTCTCTTTGATGCCGCGCATTACCTTGCGCAGTGCCCGGATGCTGTCGCGAATCCTCTCGCCCATTTCCTGCAAACGGCCAGAAAGACATTCGCCTCGCCGCACCCGCTGTTTGACACGGTGTTCTACCTGCGGCAGCGCCCGGACCTGATCACATCGGGATGGAATCCGCTGGTTTACTACCTCGTCAACGGCGCAAAGGGGAGCGCCGATCCGCATCCACTGTTTTCCACCGCCTACTACATGGGCCGAAATCCCGATGCAGGATCCGACAACCCGCTTGTGCACTTCGTCCAACGAGGCGCGGCTGAGGGTCGTTCCCCACATCCGTTGTTCGACATCAGATTCTATTGGCAGCAGCGGCCCGACGTGCGATCTCGGGGAGACAATGCGCTTCAGCACTATTTGAAACGAGTATTCGAAGAAGATCTGGATCCTCACCCGCTCTTTGATACGAGCTACTACCTCGAGCAGGTTGATGGTCTGCGGACATACGGCATCAATCCGCTGGCGCATTTCCTTCAGAACGGCCACCGCGAAGACGTGCGGCCGGTGGCATGGTTCGATCCCGCGTGGTATCTGACGCGCTATCCCGAGGTGGCCGGCGTCGCCAACCCTCTCGTGCACTACGTTGAATACGGCTGGAAAGAGGGACGGGATCCGTCATCATCATTCTCGAACGCCGACTACCTTCAGCGCCATCCGGACGTCAAGAAAGCAGTCATCGATCCGCTGCGTCATTTCGTCGAGTGCCGCCTGGCAGAAAGTCGCGGACCAGTCGTCCCGGCCCTGCCGCAGTCCGAGATCGAGAGACCGGCGCCAACATTCCTGACGTCAGGGACGTCCTCCGCGCCATCGACCGTGCTGTGCGTCAGCCATGTGTCGCCGTGGCCCGTGCGCGCGGGCAACGAATACCGTATCGCTCGAATGCTCGAGCATTTGCAGCGTCGCGGCCATCGGATCGTACTCGTGCTCGCGCCCTTGCCGAACGAACCGATGGCACCGACAGCCTTCGAACGTCTCGCGGAGATGTATGGCAACGTGGTCAGGTGCGACAGGGGTGGCAAGGTCGCCTTCCGTCTTCGCGACTGTCCCGATGTGCTCAGCGGGCTCGTCGACCGTTACAGCACCGGTCAGGGCATCGAGGCGGGGAACACCTCGATGTTCCGCCAAACCGATCTCGCGTTTTGTCACGACGTCGTCGAGGCAACGGCCCTCGCACTGGCCCGATCGCTCGGGCGGGTCGCCGTGGTCGCGGAATACATCTTCATGACTCGCTTCTTTGACAAGCTGGGGCCAAGTGCGCTTCGCATCGTGGATACTCACGACGTCTTCTCGCAGAAGGGTTCGAATATCGCGGCCTATGGCATAGCGGACGGCGGGCTGAGCGCGACGGACGAGGCGACGCGTCTCAATCGGGCGGATGTGGTTATCGCGATCCATCCCGAGGACGCCGGGACTCTTAAGGCGCTCGTGCCGCATCGTGAAGTGCTGGTGAGCGGAGTGGATGCGACGGTCATCGAGAACGCCGAGTGGCCGAATCGGCCGACACTCCTGCTGGCCGCATCGGGCAACCTCCTGAACGTGACAGGGCTCAGAGATTTTCTGCGCTTTTGCTGGCCAGACGTCCTCGCACAGGTGCCCGAGGCGCAACTCCGAATCGCCGGAGGGGTCGGCCGTGCGGCGCCACCAGGGGAGCCCGGAGTTGCTGTCCTTGGATTTGTGCCGGATCTAACGGCCGAGTACCGCGCAGCACGCGTCGTGATCAATCCCGCGGTTGCAGGTACGGGTCTCAAGATCAAGACCGTCGAAGCGCTCGCCCATCTCAGGCCGGTTGTCGGCTGGCCGCACAACCGCGATGGATTGCCGGACGAGCTCAAGGCATTCGTCTACGAGGCGGCCAATTGGCGCGACTTCGCCCAGGAACTCGCTCGGCGACTTCAAGAGACCGTGTCTCCTTTCGATTCGGCGGCGATTGCGACGATCACTCATCAGCTGTCCGCCGACGTGGTCTACCGGGAGCTGGATGAGCGACTCGCACGATTCTTTGATCCCACAGATCACGCCGCGGCGGGCCAGGACTCGTGATGGCTGCGATCACCGCGTTCGTCGACTTGTCACATCTGACGGCGGAAAACGTGGCACACGGAATTGCCGCACACGCGCGCGCAGACAGGCTCGGGGGAATCGTGTCGCGCGTGATTGTTCGCCTGAGCGTAGCGTCCGACGTGGATATGCCTCCGGGATGGACGCTGGTCTCCGACGTATCGGCGACACAAGCCTGCCAATGGGCGTTTGACATCGCCACCAACTCGAACACGCACCTGCTGATCCTGGCGGCGGGTGCGTCCGCGCGATGCGAAGCGATCGGTGCGCTGCTCGAAGGGCTCGATCAGGATCCGCTCTTCGGCGTCGCGATACCTCGATTGTCAGACGCCGAAACCGGCAGGATTCTCGTCACAGAGGCCTTCGGAACTCTTCTGACCTCGATTCCGAGACGCGCACTGGCGTCACTCACCGACTACCGTGTACTCACGGAAAGTCTCGCACCGTGCATGCTGTTCCGTCGTGAAGTGACGGCAAATTTTGGAATGCTCGGGGACCTTCAACGGGAATTGTGGGACGGGCTTGCCGAGCTTGCGATTCGTATCCGGCGCGCCGGATTCCGGACGGTGCTCTGCAACAAAGTTGTTGTCGACCTGCCGACATCCTCGTCGACGTCGTGGGGATGCAGCGCTCTCGGAGCGCAGTCGCTGCGAGCCGCATATCCGGAGTTGACGCAGCTCCAGGGCCGGGCGAGCGGCGCTAACGCGCAGACTGGTGAGCGCATTCTGGGAGCCATCGCCGAGACGCCAGAGTCTCTGCTGCTCGATGCCCGGAATCTGGGTGCCCTTACGAACGGCACGTCGCGGGCGATTCTTGGGATGTGCGATGCCTTGTATCGCGCGCGTCCGGATCGTGGCATCGGCCTGTGGGTCAATTCGGACGCCATAGCTGCTCATGCGCTCGATCGACGATTTCCAAAGTGGACAATTCACGACGTCACTCCCGAGTCCACATACGCCGCAGCCTTTCGTCTTTCCCAGCCCTGGCGCAGCTCCGAGGTCGAGACACTCGAGCGCGTGGCTGGAGTCACGATGTTCTGGATCCTCGACACCATTGCCTGGGATATCGCCTACAGTGCGCCTGACGGATTGGACGCGGTCTGGCAGCACATTGCGAGCGAAGCGGACGGCCTGCTGTTTATTTCCGATTTCTCCAGGCACCGCTTCGAGAACCGCTTCTGCTGCAGGCAGGGTGTTCGTCGACGGACGTGCCGATTGTCTCTCGATCCTGGCGACTACATCCGGCCGGTCTCCGGCCGCCACTCGTCGACGCCGTACTGGTTCGTCATCGGCAACAGCTATCATCACAAGCACATCGCTCCAACCGTCGACCTGCTTTCACGTTCGTTTCCGAGTAAGCCACTCCTTGTGCTCGGCGACCGCATTCAACCACGCACCGCCAATGTGACGCGATTCGACAGTGGGAATATCGAAGAAGAAACCATCGCGGCGGCCTTCGCGCGCGCCGAGGCAATCATCTTTCCGTCGTTCTACGAAGGGTTCGGATTGCCCATTGTCGAAGGTCTTGCCTACGGCCGGACCGTTATCGCCCGCGCCTCATTGCTCGTCGACGAACTTGCCGCCGAATACCGCGGCCCCGGGCGTTTGCTCACGTTTTCCACAGACCGGGAGTTGATCAGTCTGCTGAACGAATTGGAGCAAGGCGGTTTACCTGAGGGACGCGCTCTCGGGGAGCGCAGGAAGGGACCCGCATGGACGTGGGACAGCGCCGCCAGGGAGATCCTCGGAATGACGAAAGCGCTGGTGCAGGACGCGCCTTCGGCGCAAATGCTTCGCCGGACCGGCTTATCGCGGGGGCTCGGCCGCGCAACCTGCGACGAACCAAGTGAGCGAACTGACAGCGATCTTCTTTAAAGCTTGATGAGGATCACGAGGTCCTGGAGGCCGAGAAGGCTTGGTCGTCCACACCAGTTGCCGAACGTCATCTCGAAAACACTGAACCCGGCCTCGGCAGCATAGGACCTGACGCGCGCCTCGTCATGGGCGGTCGCCTCTTCGGGCATCTCTGGATTGGCGACCCGGCAGCGCGGGTCTCCCTCCCAATCAAATCGCATCTTGATTTCATCCTTGCCGCGGTCCACAAACGACCGGGACTCTTCGTTCAGCAGAAAGTACGTCGTGACGGCACGGCCGCCGGGACGCAGCACTCGACTCAACTCCCGCAGGTAGGACCGAACGTCATCCGGCAACATGTGCGTGAACACCGACTTGAGGAGCGCCATGGTGAAGGCGCCGTCCGCGTACGGAAGCCGATACTGACTTGCCGTGAGCGAGCCGCCGGGGTTGTACATCTTGTTGTAGACGTTTGCGTGGCTGAAACGAAACCCTGCGTGTTGACGGTAGTGCTCCTGGAGCCACCGAATGCTCTCGCCGTGAATATCGAGACCCTCATAGCGGCCAGGAAGCGCAAGGAAGGTCGTGAGAGCCCGGGCGATCGAGCCGTTGCCACAGCCAAGATCCAGGAACACATCGGTGGGGAGAAGTCCGGCGCGGGGAACCAGGATGTTGCGAACGAAGCCCTCACCAAAATCAACGAACTGCTGCGCCGACGACGAACCATCAATGAGCATCGCATCCGGCGGGATCAAGCCGGCGTCATTGGTCGTCGATTGCTCGATGGACATTGGCGAAACTATACCATGCAGCGTTCTCGCCGACTCGCTCGCCGAACCAGGTCTGATTCGATGACTCGCGGTCGCGACTGCGATAAGCTTCACTCTTCAGATGCCGCTTGCGTCACGCTTACGTCGGATCGCAGGTTCTCTCCGCCGGCGGCTCCCTTCCACTCGCCGGTCGCCATTCGGGCCAACAACCAGTGACACGCGACGTGCGATCGCCGCCGCATTTCTCCATGGCGACGGCATCGAGATCGGCGCGCTGCATCAACCACTGATCGTGCCGCGAACCGCGCGGGTCAACTATGTCGATCGGATGACGGTCGCCGGGCTGCGCCAGCACTATCCTGAGCTGGCCAACGCACCGCTCGTCGAAACCGATATCGTCGACGACGGCGAAACGCTGGCCACGATCGCCGACGCGACGCAGGATTTCGTGATCGCCAATCATTTCATCGAGCACTGTGAGAACCCGTTGCTGACGTTTCGAAATCTGCTTCGAGTGCTGAAGCCCGGCGGGATCGTGTTCATGGCCGTGCCGGATAAACGGTTCACGTTCGATGTGGACCGGCCGTGCACGACGCTCGATCACGTGCTGCGTGATTTTTCAGAAGGGCCGGAATGGTCGAAACGACAGCATTACGAAGAATGGAGCCGGCTGGTCAACAAGCACACGGATCCGTCCGAGGTGAACGCGGAGGCTCAACACCTCATCGACATGAAATACAGCATCCATTTTCACGTCTGGAGCGCACCGGAGCTGCTCGAGCTGGTGCAGGCGCTTCGCCGGATCGTGCAGTTCGAGTTGGAACTGTTTCTGAGAAACGGGATGGAGTCACTGATCATTCTGCGTAAGCCGTCGTAGTCATCGTCAACTCTCGCTATCGGTGTTCACGGCTTTGACAGGCCTCGCGATCAGATGCAGCTCGTAGTCCGGCGTGTCGCGGCTGAAGTTCGGATTGTAGTACGGATCCCGGGCGAGATCGTCGCGCCACCGCCGTTGCAGGGGCGTTGCGTCGTGCGCTTCCGTGTGCGCATCCGAGTGTGACGACTTGTCCTGAACGAGAGACGCGTGCGGCGTGAAGACGACGCGATACCCCGCACGGCCCAGGCGCAGGCAGTAATCGACGTCGGCAAATCCGCCCATCTCGTCGTCGAACCCACCGACCGCGTTGTAGACCTCACGTCGCGTCATCAGGCAATCGCCGCTCACCGCCGAGTAGTTGCGGACCGCGATCGCGGTGCCCCAGTACCCAGACGACGATCGCGGATGGAGGTGAAATGCGGGAGCGGCTGGTCCATTCACGCCCAAGACAAGACCGATGTGCTTGAGCGATCCATCTGAATAATGCAGTTTTGCCCCGACGGCGCCGATCGCACTCTGTTGCGAAAACTCGAGAAGCGCGGTCAGCCACTCGCCGGAGATCGGCACCAATCCCCAGTCCAGAAAGAGGAGATGCTCACCGGTGGCATCGGCCGCCGCGCGCTTCTGCTGTCTCAGCCGACCACGGATCGACGCCGCGTCCATCGGTGCTTCGCGAACCGTCACGTCCGGCGGAGCCTGCAGCGTGCGATTGGGCGGACGGTCTCGCTCGACCGGCACGACGACTTCGAACCGCCGATACGTCGTTCGCTCGGCGAGCATGGCCAGCGTTCGTTCGCACGCGCTGCGACCATCGCGGCCTGCGATCTCGGGGATCGCCGGCAGCACGATCGAAACCAGGGGCTCCCCCTTGATGCGATAGCGAACGCGATACAGGTGTCTCAGCGCACCGGGCAGGATCTCGGCGTCCAGCTCGTTCCGGCGGACGTAATCTTCGAGTGCCAGTTGGCCGGCGTCGTGCGCCTGCGGCTTCGCGCCTTCGTCTCCGGCAGCGGATTCGGGGAGGCGCCGCCACTGGTAGAGCACCTTCGGCACGTGATGAATCCGCGACGTCCGGTCGATGAGCCGCAGGACCAAATCGTAGTCCTGGGCTCCTTCGTAGCCCTGACGGAAGCCGCCGACGCGTTCGACCAGCGCGCGGCGCACCACCATCAGATGACAGGTGTACATGTTGGTCAGGAAATGGTCGGGAGACCAGTCAGGCTTGAAGTACACCTCGGTCCGTGTGCCATCGAGCTCGAGCTTGTCCTCGTCCGAATAGATGAAGTCCGCGTCTCGATCCCGATTCAGAAGCGCGACCGCTTCGAACAGGGCGTCGGATGTGAGCTCGTCGTCGTGATCGAGAAAGGCGACGAATTCCCCCTCGGCAAGCGTCAGCGCTTCGTTCGACGCGGCCGCGATGCCGCGGTTGGTCGCCAGCAGCTTGATTGTGATGCGCGGATCGCCCTCGTACTCACGGAGTAGCGCACGAGTCTCTGCGCGTGTTGATCCATCGTCTGCCAGGCACAACTGCCAGTTGGGGTATGCCTGGCTCTTAACCGACTCGATACACGCCCGCAGCCATCGTGGGTCCGTGTTGTAGACGGGGGTTATCACGCTCACGAGCGGCCGATACGAAAACGTGCTGGATTGTTTTCGCATCTCCTCAATTCTCACCGGTGAGAGTGAGTGCTCCCGCAACCAGGCTTGATAGAGGGAAGGATAGGATCCTTCGGACAGATGTCCGCGCAGGATTCGTGCTGCAGCGATGAATCTGCCACGGCCCGCGAGGCGACCAGCGCCGCGAAGCGCCCCGCGCAGCTCTCCCATCGGACGTCGCCATTCGAGAAGCGGTTCGCCCCAGAACGCCGACGGCGCGTCGATCCCGCCATTCGATTCTCCGCGAATCGCGAGCGTCACTTCGATTCGTTGTTCCTCGCGATTCTGAAGGTCCAGCACCAGCCTCCGCCAACGGCGATCGTCTGGTGCGAGCCCCGGAGTCATGCGCAATCTTGCGGCGAGATCCGGTGATACTCCATCGCGATGCGCCGTGGCGACGAATTCAATCCCGCCTGTGTCTGCGGACCCACCGGATGCAAGCCCGCACCACGCAACGAATCGAGAACGTGGAGGCGCGACAAGGCGGTAGGTGGCGCGACGGCCGGGCGGAACGAAGAGCGCGTGATGGCTCTGGCCTCCAAGCCGAGTGTTTCCGAGCCAGCGCGTGGCCTCGCCTTCGTTCGCGGGTGTGTGCTCGTTGGCCGGAGCGATGGTCAGCGGCAACCATCGACAGAGCTGCGATTGATAGCGTAAGAGGCGCCACACACCGAGGCCCATGCGCGCGCGCCGGATGAACGTCTGGTTCATTCGCTATTGCGGCCTGCGTCTCCCTGACGTGAAAGGCGACCGGCGGGATCGAACGGAGCAGTCAGAACGGTCGGCGGCATCGCGATGTGCAACTTTGTAATTGAGCCCCGCAATCTGGACACGCCTCCAATCTATCAAACCCTCCGTCCGCGCATTTTCTGGCCGAAAACAGCCCCGTCCGCCCATACGTTTGGCACCTGCCTTGCTGCGGCCAGATTGGCCCCGACAACATATGACCCGCTTGAAACGTTTCAGCGCCATGGCGCTGGGTATTGGTCTAGTTCTGGTGATGAGCCCGCTGCCTTCCAAGTCGCAGGCACAGGGAACAATCTCCGTTGTGTTCCCGACCAGACTGGCGGCAGGGCCTGACTACGCCACCGAAGTGCTCGGCGATCCATGGGACATGTGCAACGCCGAGGATATGAGCCTGCGCCCCGACGAGCGGATTGGCTTTTCGAGCTTTAGTTTCCTGACCGGTCCATGCCGAGCCGGTGGAACGACAATGGCCGTCAACGGCACCAATGACTCGAGCGTCATGATGCTCTCGCCGGGCATGTACGACGTGGCTCTCAATCCTGGACGGAACGGGCGGAATTTTCCGATCGACTCGAGCAAGTATCAAACGCTGTCGTTCAAACTGAACTCGAACGTGACCGAGAATCCGGAAATCTGGTGGTATCACAATCCCATCAATCATCCGTCCGGGCCGGGCTTTGGCGGGCGGGCTGCGCCGCGAACATCACCCGGGACGCAGATCGTCGTCGCGGATCTCACCCAATCACTCGCGAGTGGTTCGCCGTGGACAAGTGGAGTCGTTCGCGGGCTTCGAATCGACCCGAACACGCTCAACGCTGTCGAGAACATGTTCCTCTACTGGGTCCGGCTGACGCCGGCCGCCAGCTCGGGCCTCGCCGCAAAGCAGACAATCACCTGGAATGGATCGGGCGCCGCGACGATTACGGTCCGAGATAACAGCGATGGCACGGTCTTCCCCGTGATTTCCAATCTGTCCGCGAACTCATACCTGTGGAACTACGGCGTCCTGGCGCCGGGCAGCTATACATTGACCGTCACCAACGCGAGCGGATCGGGATCGGCAACATTCAGCATCAACAATCCGCCGAGCATCCAGCTGACCAACCCGTCCGAAACAAGCGGAGACGATTACGCCACGACAGTGCTGGGCAATGCCTGGGACATGAGCGGCGGTTCGGACATTCAGCTGACCGGATTGGACAACCTGACGGGTATCTCGTTCAGTGGCGGCGTTCTGAACGCGACCAACACGACCGCGGATCCCATCGTCACGCTGCTCTACAACACCAACAACTCCGTGCCGATTGATACAACCAGGTTTCGATACCTGACGTATCGACTCCAGGTCGATGGCCCGTACGACCTCCTGGCCGGCTCGGTGGCTCGCGTGATCTGGAGTTCTCAGGTGTCCAGCCCGGCCGCCATCTCGCAAGACATCATCGTCGTACCCGGCATGAACAGTTACACGGTCGATTTGGCACCGCTGTCGACCGCCCCCGACGGTGGTCTTGAACCAGGTGGCAGTGGCGAGACCTGGACCGCTGCGCCCAAGCGCTATCTGCGCTTCGACCCGCACGAATTCCCAACTGCCCGAACGTTTCACATCGACGATGTGAAGCTGACAGCGAAGCCCGTCGCCGCCAGCAGCTTCACCATCCGGTTCGTGGGGACGGACGCCGACGCGGACGCGACCACAGTGTCGCTGTATTACGACGTCGACACCAACCCGAGCAATGGCAAGACGCTGATCGCCTCAAACGTTCCCGCGAGCGCCGGCCAGTTCGTTTGGAATACTGGCGCTGTGGCGCGAGGTGAGTACTACATCTACGCGGAAGCATCCGACGGCATCCAGGTCATCGGCCGCTACTCGACCGTCCCGGTCGTGTTGAACACACCTCCGCTGACGCCGACCGGGTTTAGATTCGTCCCCCGATAGATCCTGATCCTCTTCCTGCCGGCGCGAGCCGATATGGATCGAAGAAGGCTTCAGCGCTCGGTGAGCTGGCGTTGCGAATGTTCCGCGCCGAAGCCGACGATTTCATCGAGCGCCTGGCGCATCTTCGCGTGCGAGAATTCGGTTTCAATGCGGTCGACCGAGGCCTTGCTCAATCGATTCCAGAGCGGCTCATCATGTGCCAGACTGCTGACGGCCCTCGCAAAATCCGCCGCGCCGTCCGCGCAAAGAACGGGCTCGTTTGGGATCCACCCGAGCTGATTGACCAGCAACGTGGTGGCGGCCACCGGCAGTCCATTCGCCAGCGCTTCGACGACCTTGAGCGGTATTCCGGCGGAAAATCGAGTCGGCGCGACGAATACTTTGCAGCGCTCGTACCATTGGCGCAGGTCGTCTACTTCTCCGACGATTTCGACACCGAGGTGACTGTATTGATGGAGACCTCTTGCGCGGTTGTAGCCGACGATAAAGAAAATGTCGTGCAGGCCCTGAGCCCGGAGTAGAGGAAGAATCTCTCTGCAGAACCACTGAGCCGCGTCGTAGTTTGGCCCTCCGTCGCCGTGGATGGATCCCACGAAGAGAATGCCGGATCGTTCTCGAAATGTCTTGACCGGGGGATTCGGGGTGACGGCGTGACCGACTATCGAGATTTCGTTGAAGCCATGTCTGCGGAAGACGGCTGCTTCCTCCGCCGACACCGTCATGATCCGCCTCACTCCCCGTGCCAGGGAGAGCTCCCGCGCCACCCGATTCTCATATTCCACGTCCGTCATCGGCTTTCCTGAGAGAGCAGCCTCGAGTCGTTCCCGATTCGCAAAGAGAGCCTCTGCGTCATAAATGATGCTGCTGAGCGGAATCAGAAAAGAGTCTCTTTCGAGCAGAGTCCGGATCGATCGCATGGTATCGGGGCGACTCACGAAATAGTGGTCGTAGTAGCCCTTTCGATCCCGCAAGAAGCGTTGCAAGCCCTGCGGACCATATCCCTGGAGCGCAGCGACCTCGATGGTGCGGGGGACCGCGCGGTAGATCCGCTCCCACGACTCTTGCGGCTCCTCGAAAACAGCGGGGTAGACGGTGACCGCACACCCCGATTCATCCAAACACTTCACGATTTCCTGAGCACGCGGATATCCCGCTCCGTATCGTGAGTGAGGAGTCCGCTCGTCGACCCACAGTACGCGGCGCGGCTTCGACTGCGCCGGACTCCGGTTGAGCAGCACGTGTGACGGCGCGGGAAGCGGCCTCTGGGAGATCAGAGCGGCGTGTTTCCTCACGATTAGCGATCGGCGTTCACGCTGCATCTGCAGCGCGTCTTCGTCGCGCCTGGAGGATGCAAACTCGAAGTGCCAGACCACGGCGCGTGGCTCGTAGATGGTCCGGTAGCCGCGATTCCACAGCCGCAGGCAGTAATCGACTTCCTCGTAGTAGGCCGGCCGAAATTCACGATCGAAGCCGCCGAGACTCTCAAAGAGCATTCGCGGCGTCAGCAGAAACGCCGCGGAGCAATAATCCACCGGGCGCCGAAACTGGTATGGCGCACGATCCGGATTGTCACCGCGTCCATATCCGAAGCAGGTTCCGTCGCCCCAAATCATCGAACCCGCTTCTTGGAGGCTTCCATCTGGAAGAATGAGTTTCGCTCCCACTGCACCGGTGGTAGGGCTGGAAGTCAGGGATTCGAGCGCCGATGAGATCGTTCCCGGGAGCACCCGTGTATCGCTATTGAGAAATAAGAGGAAGGTGCCGTTCGCCAGAGCGGCTCCCTGATTGGAAGCTTCGAGGAAATGTACGTTTTCTCCATTGCGCACATACCGGATCCCCTGTATGCGTTCGAAGAGATCTGCGGTTTCGTCGCTCGATGCATTGTCAATGATGATGACTTCGAGCCCGATCCCCGCCTCGGACGAGAGGGCTTCGAGGCATTGAAGGGTCAGGGACGCACGGTTGAACACAGGGATGACGACGCTGATTGCCGGCCGCGGCGAAGATGGAAACGTCCAGCTCTGATTGGTGTCGAGGAAGAATCGGAGATTCTTGTCGGCCATCTCCGAGGTAAAAGCTCGGACTTGATCGAGTGTCCAGGCCGGACTTTCTCTGCTCGATGTGACGCGTGCTCGACGGAGGTTCTGTAGTTTCTGATAGCCGGTGATGACGCCAGGAATTTTCCGGGCAACGTGCTTGAACTTCTCTCCGATACCCACGGCGCGGTCAGGCGTACGCCAGGAAACTCGCTCGTTTGTTGCCGGCGCGCTCGTCGACGACGCCAGTCAAACGGTAGCGCGAAAACCCAGCGGTGCGGATCATCGCTTCAAGGCACGGCAGGTTAGGCCCCCACCAGTTGGTTGGGTCGCTATTGAGCTCGGATCCTTCGTAGTAGACCGCATACGGCAGGTCGCGTCCGTAGGTTTCGTTGATGTGTCCTTCGATTAACGCAACCTCGCGGGTGATACGCCGCACGCGCTTGAGACCCTCGAGCGGGTTCTCCAGGTGGTAGAAGACGCCTGCGAAGTGGACGAAGTCGAACGGCTCGAGATCGAGAAACTCAGGCGACATCAAATCGAGCTTGCGATACTCGATCGGATAGACCTTGTTTTCCAGCAGGAACCGGATGCCAATCGTCTGCTGATCGTCGATCGATAGCACCCGCCTGGCGCCGCGCTGCCGTCCGACGATGCTGTAGAACCCGTCCGCGCAGCCGATGTCGATCATCGTCTTACCGGTGAGATCGGCGGGGAACTGCCAGCGGATCAGTTCGTCCTGCTGCTGTGCGATCGACTTATTGCCTGCGGTAATGCGGCCATCCGGAAACGGGATCGAGTGAAACCAAAACCCCACCTGCTGGGCACGCTCGAACACGTCGCCACTCAGCGTCTGGTTCGCTGTCGCGATCAAGCTCGGCGAGATCACGTCTCCCGAGATCACGCCGGGCGAGATCGAGTTGAGCCGCGTGCCGAATCTGGACGCAATCGCTCGTCGTGCCGAGGCAGGAAGAAGCTTGTGAATCCCCAGTCGGCGTGCCTTGCGGAGGCCGCCGCCGATCGCGGCTGTCGTGAAGGTCAAACGTGCTCTGGTTGACGGTGCGGCTGCCAGGTCGTCCATATCATAGCATCCGGGATGGTGAACCGTTTTGCTCCACTCGGAGGTCAACGCTACTTACATGGCGTACCGCGTTGCGCTTTTTATGCGTTCCGCGCTGCCAGTACATGCAGGTGCATTAACCGGAGGAGCAATGACATGCTTCAGTCGACGCATCGATTGCATCCAGCGCAGTCTATTCTGCAGATGTCGATGGGCTGTTCGAGGCACGAGAGGGGCGAGCTCTTTCCCCACTGACAACCATCCAGAAATCTGCCTCTCCCGGGTGAGAGATTCGAGCTCGAGCGTCTTCTTTCCTCGCTCACGTTGCTCGGTTGGCGTGGCCTTCACGATTGAGTCGAAAACCCGCGCCCACGCAGGCTCGGTATTCGCAACCAGTTCGAGATCCGGATGGGGATAATCGCGCGCAAAATCCCGATAGGGCGCGATGTCGCTCGCAAACACCCTCATTCCAGCATCGAGGAACTCGATCGCCTTGATCGCGGACTTACAGCGCGAGTAGTCATCGTCCGACACCGGTATGAGTCCAAAGCGATATCCGCCGCGGCAGATGTGTGACAGGTATTCGTGATACGGCAGCCGTGGCGCAGCCCGCAAGATCAAGTCCTGCTCGCCGGCAAAGAGCGACACGTTTTCCCCAAGCACATGTATGGGCACGCCAGCCCCGGACATGGTGCGCAGCCCTTCTGAAAACCAATCGAGATCAGGGCCGCTCAATTTGAAATTATCTGTGTTCGCGATACAGCATGCGCCGGCTGGATTCTCGAGTCCAGGTGGCAGCGCGCTCGGAATGATCCGGATGCCTCTCGTCTTGAAGGCAGCCTCGATCTCCCGTGCGAGATGCTGAGTGGTGGTCGTCACCAGTGCGGCACCTTCGATGAATGGCTTCAACTCCGCGGTGTATCCCGGGATGGAACGTGCCTCGTCGGTCGAATGCTCCGGGAGATTCCAGAACAGGTCATCGATGTCGAACACGTACGGAATATCCCGCGCTCGACAGAGGCGAAGCAGCGTCCAAAATATCCGGTTGCGTGAAAATCGATTGAAAACCGGAAGCGCATTCGGCTCGATACGAGATGTTTCGAAAATTGCGTCAGCTTCGATGCCGAGTTTGGCGGCGACGGGATGGCGAAGTGCGCCGGCGCGCACCCAGAAAAAAGGGGAGTCGAACATCACAAAGAATAGTCGCATAGCCGTCATCCCGGCCAGAGATCATAGAGAAGCGGCGCGAAACTAGCAATCGCGAGAAGTCGTCTAGCGCCTCGGCGAAATGACGAGCAGCGATTCGCCGGCTGGGTGGCCTGTGCCTGGCACGCGTTCGACCACTGCGCCGACGGACTCACAGACGTTCGCAATCAACCCGAATGGATAGTGGTAGGGCTCCGAATCGGAAAACGACGTGATCCCATTCGGTTGAACGATCGGCTCGAAATTCGCCGGGTCGGGATTCTCGAACCATGTGGCGTAAAAGCGACCATTCGGCTTGAGCGTGCGAACGACGCTGGCGATGCACCGCGCGACCGCGTTGAATGGCCGGAACGGGAATACCGAATCGGCGATCGCGACATCGAAGAGTTCTGTCTGGCCGCCCAGGCCGAACACCGACGCGTCGTCGAAGAGTGGGACGTAATGGTTCTCCTCGAGAAAGGAGCGCCAGCGTTCGATCGTCGAGGGGTCGGCATTGCCAAAATGGAGCACGCGGTCCGACGGCTGGAGCCCGGCTTGCGCAACCCGATCGAACATCCAGGCCGCTGAGTCTTCGCGTCTCGTGTCGGACCCGGGCTGCGTCTCGATCTGCGCAGCCGCCGCGGTGTGGGAAGCCGGAACCGCCTGGTTGTGCCCGCCTGGATGCAGCAGCGCGTCGTAGAAGTGCAGACCCTCATCGACATCGCCGTCGAAGACCAGCTCACCTTGATTCAGAACGCAGGCCCGCTGGCAGATTGCCCGCACGGCTTCGGCTGCGTGCGAGACGAACACGATCGTCTTGCCCTGGTCCAGAAACCCCATGATGGTTTGGACACAGCGCTGCTGGAAGTCGGCATCCCCGACCGCGAAGATCTCATCGAGCAGGAGGATGTCGGGCGCGAGCACTGCTGCGATCGCAAACCCCAATCTCATGTACATCCCCGATGAGAAGTTCTTGATGGGTACGTCGATGAAGTGTTCGAGTCCCGAATAGCTCACGATATCGCCGTAGATGGCGTCCGTTTCCTGCCGGGTCAACCCGTGGATCGCGGTGTTCAGGTACACGTTTTCGCGACCGGTCAGTTCCGGATGGAATCCGACCCCCAGCTCGATCATCGAGGAGATACGAGAGTCCCTGGCGACGAGCAGACGTCCGCTGGTTGGTCGATGAATCGCGGCGATGAGCTTCAAGAACGTGCTTTTGCCCGATCCGTTGCGTCCGATCAACCCCACGGCTTCGCCGCGAGCGATCTGGAGCGACACATTCTTGAGGGCCCAGAACTCTTCGATCGATTGCCGGTGTCTCGGGCTCAGAAGGCCCAGGAACCGCACTTTCAGCTCGACCGACGCGTTGTGTCTCAGGAGGAAGTGCTTGGAGACGTTTCGCGCCTCGATGACCGTATTCACTTAGACCAGCTCCGTGAAGCGATCTTCGAAGGCGAGAACCAGCGCGCCGCCGATCACAAACGCGCCGACGGCGTAGGTGACGGCAACCAGCCACACCGTCGCGTCCGGCCATTCCCGAAAGAAAAACAGTTTCTGATACGCGACGACGAACGGGGACATCGGGCTGAGCAGAATCAGCAGCCGGAGACGCTCGGGCACGCGACCGAGCTCGTACACGATCGGCGTTGTCCAGAACAGGACGGCAAGAGCCACTTCGACGAGATGCCGGACGTCGCGGAAGAACACGGTGGCCGTCGCGAGAATGAGCGCGATGCCGATCGTGAAGGCGACGTGGAGCACGAGCACGACGGGAAACAGGAGCATCGGCTCGACCAGCGGAACCCTGTACCAGACCAACATGATTGGCAGGAAGACGGCGACGGTCAGAAGGTACTGAGCAAAATTGAAGAGCACCGTCGCGATCGGCAGAATCGCGCGAGGAAACTGCACCGTCCTCAGCAGGGCCGTGTTATCGACGATTGACCCGGTCGACATCATGGTGGAGCTGGCAAAGAATGTCCACGAAAGCTGCCCCAGCATCAGGTAGAACACGAACATCTCGGTGCGTACGCCGAGGATGAACGTGAAGGCCAGCGTGTAGACGACGATCATCAGCAGCGGGTTGGCCAGCGACCACAGAAAGCCAAAGACCGAGCCCCGGTACTTCAACTTGAGATCCTTGAGAACGAGCGACTTCAGCAGACTCCGGTAGCGATAGAGGCTGACCACGACGCCGCCCAGCGTCATGTCCTCGGCGCGGTCCACGAGCTCTCCGACCGATGCGCGCGTCACGGTCCGAGCGCGAGCTCTCGCGCGCAGTACCCAGATGCCCCGCCAGCCAACGGCGCCAATCGAGAGCAGCAGCGCGTCGGCGGCGAAGGCCATGCGCGAGATCCCCTGGACGCCTCGCAGGAGGAGTGCCGATGCCGCCGCACCCAGCACGATCCCGGCGACGACACGCGATAGCCAGCTCGCCCTGGGCCTGGGCGCATACGCCTGCAGGGCGACGAGTGCGAGGATCTGCGCGCCGGCAACGAGTGGGACGGTCGACCAGGCGCCGGGGAGGAACGCCGGCAGCCGCTCGCTGTCGAAGCGCAGCCAATAGGAGACCATGTATGTGCTTACCCCCAGGATCGCATCCAGCGACACGGCAAGAAGCCATGAGGGGCGTACGGGGACGACGGCCGCAGCTACTGGTCCCGCGGCGTCATGTGCGATGACCGACACTCCGAGTGATCCTACCGCGTTCCGGACGCATACGATCCCGGCGCGGAATTCACGAGTCCAGCCGAGGCAGCGTCAGGCCGTCTCGATACATTCGATGACACGATCAAGGTCGGCGGGGTTCAGGTCGCGAAACATCGGAACCCCAAGGGTGGATTTCGAGATCTCCTCCGTGACTGGCAAAGGCGTCCGTGGACATGCGGACGTCGAGTGATGCGCATGCGCACCGCCGCCCCACCATCGACGCGTTTCGATAGCCGCACCGGTCATGCGCTTTTCGAGGCGATCGGCATCGGTGTCTGAGAGACCCAGTACGCAGACGGACGACACCCAGGAATCACCGAAACCATCCTGGAGCCGGGCGACGGACCGTCGGTGCAGCGCCTCGCGGTAGCGACGGGCCACCACCAACCATTCTTCCCGTGCACTCGCCCATTCATCGAGCGCTGCGTGTCCGATGGCCGCGTGGTATTCGCTCAACTTGGCATTGAACGCGGGGACCATCGCTTCGCGCGAGCCATGAAAGCCGAAATTCATGCGCCGTCGTATGTCGATGATGAGATCACGATTGTCGCAGAGCACGAAACCGCCTTCACCGATTCCCAACACCTTCGTGGCATGAAGGCTGACGACGGCGGGTGTGCCTGTCGAGACGACAGCATCGAACCCGGCGGCCGCGTCGATGACGACGGGTAACCCGGTTCGCGCGCGGAATCGATCCCATGCGTGCAGATCGATCGGGCGGCCGAACGGCGCGACCGGCATTACGGCACCGACATCTCCAGGCGCGCGGGCGATGATCTCGTCGATCGTCTCAGGGTCGAGGGCCCAGGTCCGCGAATCGACGTCCACGAAGTAAGGGGTCAGCCCCGCGAGGCGGGCTGCTTGCGGGGACGCGACGAACGTCCACGCCGGGAGCACGCACAAGGTGCCGGCCGTGACCTCCTGGGCTGTGAGCGCCAGCGCGAGGCCCAGGGTCGCATTCGCGACCGTCGTGATCGCGTGCTCGCCAACCTTGAAGTGTGTCGCCAGACGGCGTTCGAGGCGAGTCGAGAGGGGGCCGAAATTGCTGTAGATGCGGCCGCCGTCGATTTCCGACAGGTATGGCAATACCGACGGCGCGGCTGGCAGTTTTGGCCGCATGACCGGCACAGCGCTTTGCATTAGTGCGTCGCGCTTCGCCGTGCCGGCCTCACGGCTCGAACCACCTGTTGGAACCAGCCTGACCATGGACCGGGACGCGCAGCCGGGCGCGCCTTCCTATCGGCGAGCCAGTCGGCAATGGTCGTGTCGACCGCGCACGTGCCATCCGCAACCAACTCGGTCGCGCGCGCGGCCGAGACGAACTGGTGATCGTAATCCTCGCGCAGGCGGCCGGTTTTCTCCAGCTGAATCCATCTCCGCCAGTGCCAGCCCCAGCCAGCGGACAGATGCGGGTTGTCCTCGAGCCATTTCTCGGTATTGCGGACCTTCTGCCGCAATTCCTCGTACCCACGGATTGCGTAGTGCAGGATGTACAGATCGCTCGTGCCGGTCGTGCCCCAGGCAAGGGTGGCAGAATGCATTCCCATGGCGAACGAGCCGATCGCAGCCGCTCGGAACGCGATATGTCCGCCAACTTCGAGAAATGCAAAGGGCACCGGCAGATCCCATGAGATCTGCTCTTCGGGAGTCGGCACGACGGTCCGATCGATTCGCAGCGTCAACACTTCGGTGGCCCGTCGACCCGCCGGGATCGGCGGCCCGGTCATCGTCCGCCGCGGAAGGTCGAGGAGCGTGATGCCGTCGCGGTCGGAATCGGCCAGCACCGTGCGAAGATCCTTCCCGTGCGTGCAGACGAACTCGTCGACGTCGACGTAGAGGATCCAGTCCGCCGCGTAACGGTCGCGCGCCACGGCGGTCAGCTCATCGGCGATCGAGTACTTGGTCATGTCGCGCTCGGGGAGCGCGAACCAGACAACCGGTTTGGTCCTCGCGTACCGCGTCAGGATGTCCCTCGTGCCGTCAGTGGACCCGCCATCGAGTGCGAGAATGAGATCGATCCCGAGATGCAGGTGCCAATCGAGGAAGTCCTCCACGATGTCAGCCTGGTCATACGGCATCGTGATGAGGACGATCTTGCAGGAGCTCATACGCGGAGGACTTTCACAATACCACAGCCATCGGCAGGCTCCAGACGAGCAGGCGCGCTCACCGCGTTGTACAATCGCGCCGGCGCTTGATCAAGATGAATGACGAGTGGTCTGCTCTGGTTACGCACTACGAGCGGTGTTTCGAGCGCCACGGTGCCACACCTCGAGGAGTGGACTGGCCGAACGCGCCGGACTTGGCAGTTCGGTTCCATACGCTGCTCGGCCTTCTCGATGTCGCCGCCCCGGAACCACGGCCCGTCTTACTCGATCTCGGCTGCGGCCCAGGGTTGCTGCTGGATTACTTGAGGGCAACCGGGCGATTGCAGATGGTGGAATATCGCGGCATCGACCTGTCGCAGCCGATGGTCGCGGCGGCGCGCGCGCGATGGCCCGAGCGCGACATTTCGTGCCGGGACGTCGTGAACGATCCGCTGCCCGAACAAAGCGTTGACTACGTGATCATGAATGGCGTGCTCACCGAAAAGCAGTCGCTGTCGCATGACGTGATGGCCGGCATTGCCAAGGAGTTGATCGTGGCTGCGTTCAACGCGGCGCGCGTCGGCATCGCCTTCAACGTCATGAGCCGTCACGTCGACTGGGAGCGCCCCGAGCTGTTCCATTGGGGATTCGACGAATTGAGCGCCTTCCTTTCCGAGCGGGTCAGCCGGCATTATGCGTTTCGATCGGATTATGGTCTTTACGAGTACGCCGCCTTCGTCTGGCGAGCGCCGCAACGGCCCCCGGCGCTTCCGCATGGCTGGTGCACGACATGAAGCGCAAGCTCGTGATCTTTGGCGCGAAGCAGATCGCCGAAGTGTGCGCGTTCTACTTCGATCACGATAGCGAATACGAAGTCGTCGCCTTCACCGTTGATGGTGAGTTTCTTGACGCCACTGCATTCGCGGGGCGGCCGGTTGTGCCGTTCGAAGAGATCGCCAGCGTCCATCCACCCGGATCGCATGACCTCTTCGTCGCTGTCAGCCACCAGAAGATGAATCGAGTGAGAGCCGACAAGTGCGAAGCGGCCCGCGCGATGGGCTACACCCTCGCTCACTACCTGAGCTCAAAAGCAATCACGTGGCCGACTCTGTCGATCGGGGAGAACACGTTCGTCATGGAAGCGAACGTCGTGCAGCCGTTCGCCACCATCGGATCCAACACGATTCTGTGGTCGGGCAATCACATCGGCCATCATTCGTGCATCGGCGACCACTGCTTCCTGGCGTCACACATCGTCGTGTCTGGAGGCGTGGCGATTGGCGATCACTGCTTCATCGGCGTGAACGCCACGCTGCGGGACGGCATTCGCGTCGCCGAGCGCTGCCTGATTGGTGCCGGCGTGACGGTGTTGAAGGATACGAAGCCGGACGAAGTGTACGCGGCCGCGGGTGCCGAGCCGAGCCGTGTTCCAAGCTGGCGGATTCGTGGCTGAAGCGCTGGCGGAGCGAATGCACTGGGAGAAGAAGGGCCGGATTTTCACCGCCGCCAACCAGCACGAATGGATGGCACACCATGCGTCCGTCCCGATCGCCGACAAAGTCGACGACCGCGTCCTGCGGATCTACTTCGGGCCGCGCGATCGACAGGGAAGGACCCGTCCTGCGTTCATAGACGTCGAGGCCGACAACCCTGCGAACATCCTCTACGTTCACGACCGTCCCGTACTCGACCTGGGACAACCCGGCACCTTTGATGACAGCGGCGTGATGCCCTCATGCATCGTGAATGACGGCGGCCACAAATACCTGTATTACACCGGCTGGAACCTCGGCGTGACGGTCCCGTACACGCTCTCGATCGGCGTGGCCATGAGCACGGATGGCGGCGTGACGTTCAAGCGCATGTTCGACGGTCCGGTCCTCGACCGCATCCTGCGCGAACCGTATTCCTCGCTGTCGCCTTTCGTCCTCAAAACCGGGGACACCTGGCGGCTGTGGTACGCCTCGATCACCGGTTACGTGGCCGTCAAGGACAGGTTGGAACCGCAATATCACATTAGATATGCCGATTCGCTCGACGGCCTCGAATGGCGTCGGGCGGCGACGACGTGTATCGGCTATAGCTTCGACGGTGAGGCGAACGGCAGGCCATGCGTGATCGAGGAAGATGGACGCTACCGGATGTGGTACTGCTACAGGAGCATCGTCGACTATCGAACCGATTCGTCGAAGAGCTACCGGATCGGGTATGCCGAATCGCAAAACGGAGTGGAGTGGACCCGGCTCGATCATCTGGCAGGGATTGGATGTTCCGACGATGGGTGGGATTCGATGATGATCGAGTATCCATACGTATATCGCCATCGCGGCCGAACCCACATGCTTTATGCGGGCAACGGTTTTGGTGAATCCGGATTCGGCTACGCCGTTCTGGTAGACGACGACCGCCGCACGCGCTGAGGTCACTGCTCGTGCCGAGCCGCGCGAAGCCACTCACGGTCGCGATCATGCAGCCGTATTTCATCCCTTACGCGGGATACTTCCGACTTTTCGCTGCCAGTGACCTGTTCGTGATCTACGACTGCGTTCAGTTTCCGAGGCGCGGCTGGGTTCACCGCAACAAGATGTTCGGCGCCGATGGCCGCGAATGCTGGCTGACGCTGCCCCTGGCGAAAATGCCTCGTGACGTGCGAATCCGCGATCTGGCATTCAGCGCTGATGCGGCGGCGATTCTCCAGGAGCGGATGCGCTGCATCCCGCTCCTCGCCACTCCTAAAGAGCCCGAACGCGAGATCATCGAGTCGGTGAAGCGCGTACTCGGAACGCCGGTCGACTACCTCGAGCGGCTATTGCATGACATCGTCTCCAGGCTGGGCCTTCGCTGGCACACGATCCGTTCGAGCTCGCTCGACGTGCCAGACTCCTTCCACGGGCAGGACCGGATCATCGAGATTGCCAGCCGCCTCGGCGCAACGCGATACATCAACGCATCCGGCGGCCGTGCATTGTATGACCCGCAGCGTTTTGCGTCGGCCGGCATCGAGCTGTGTTTTCTCGACGACTACCGAGGCCCGTCGTCGTCCATCCTCCATCGGATCCTTGAAGAGGATCCGCAGTCGCTGTCGGACGACATTGTGGCGGCATCGAAGACGAGTCACTGATCGAGAGGCTTGCGCCGAACACTGCTCCTGCACTACTGTCCGCTGTCCGCGCGGAGTTCTGCTAAACCAACTCGAAGCTTTCATTCACTCGGTAGATCGATTCCGTGGACCGGCGACAGTACGAGTACCGGCAGGGTCAGCGCCGGCAGCAGCGGTATCAGCAACGATGTCGTGTTGGCCGGCACCCCGAACTTTCTCGCCAAGTATGTCAACGGCGCTGACGTCGGCAATTCTGGAGTGTTCGAGGCGGCCGACAACTCGATTGGGCTGGGTACGACGACGCCGTTCGACCGCCTTCACATCCGGTACGACAACAACACGGGCGATTTCACCGGGCTGGCGGTCCAGAACACGAATGGCGGCGCGCTCGCGTATTCCGGCATGTTGTTCTACGACCACACCAACGCGCTCACGCAGTTCCAGGGCTACAACAACAGCACGCACGAATACCGGATCAACAACATCGCCAAGAGCGGCGGCCAGTTCGACGGCTCGATCAATTTCATGATTGGCGGTACGTCACGCCTCTTCGTTGGCAGCAATGGAAACATCGGCATCGGCACCTCGACGCCTGGAGCGGCGTTGGACGTGTCACGCACAGGTTCACTTTTTGTCGCCGCCAC
>Ga0070683_100000578_pt1 | contig 26129 bp, 14 predicted proteins | sample KBSC713LmetaG_FD_64662 | JGI IMG/M metagenome (GOLD analysis project Ga0070683, IMG submission 64662) | Corn rhizosphere microbial communities from Kellogg Biological Station, Michigan, USA - KBS C7.1-3L metaG | ecosystem: Host-associated > Plants > Roots > Rhizosphere ... | reverse complement strand
TGGCGGCATAGAATTCGTCGGCCTCGCGGCGCCGCGTTTCCATGACGTTGGCGAAGTCTGCCCCGAACGGTCGGAAGGATTGTTCGCTGCTCGATCCCGCCGTCGCCGGATAGACGTCGCTGAGTCGTAGACGAATGACCTGCGAACTGCGGCCCGGAATCGTCAGCCGATAGTGGACCGATGCCTTGGTTCCCCTGTGCGCGGGGTTCACCCCGTCCGTTCGGTTGTGTACGATGAAGTCGTTGATACTGTCCTTCACATACGGGTGCAGGTTGGGTCTCCCGAAGACGCGCTCATTGTTCGTCTCGTTCTCGGTGAACAGGAATTCGCCCGCTCCGTCAGCGTGGAAGTACCGGCGTCCAAGATCAGGATGCGAGATCGCGATTGTTCCCTTGCTGTCGCTCTGCTGAACGAGTTCCGGGCGAGGGGCATTGCCTCCCCACGACCAGGTGTTGCGGAACCAGATGGTCGGCAGGACGTGAAGGGTCGCCGCCTCGGGTCCACGGTTGTGAATCGTGACCTCGACGAGCACGTCCTCAGATGACGCCTTCGCATACTCGACAAACACGTCGAAATAGCGGTCCTCGTTGAAGACTCCGGTATCGATGAGCTCGTATTCGAAGGCGTGACGCCCACGTGTGGCGTTTGTCCGGACAAGGTCGTCGTAAGGGTAGACCGCCTGTGGATACTTGTAGAGATACTTCATGTACGAGTGGGTCGGCGTGGAGTCGAGGTAGAAGTAGTACTCCTTGACGTCCTCGCCGTGGTTCCCCTCGCTGTTGGTGAGTCCGAACAGCCGTTCCTTCAGGATCGGATCCTTGCCGTTCCACAGCGCTATCGCAAAACACAGCTGCTGATAGTCGTCTGAGATCCCCGCGAGCCCGTCTTCGCCCCACCGATACGCGCGCGAACGGGCGTGATCGTGGCTGAAATAGTTCCAGGCGTTCCCGTCGGCGCTGTAGTCCTCGCGCACGGTGCCCCACTGCCGTTCGCTGAGATACGGGCCCCATTTCTTCCAGGGCGCCTTCCCATCGCGGGCCTCGTTCAGGCGAATCTGTTCAGCCGTCATCGACATCCTCCGGCGTGCGGACGAATACCGTTACAACGTCGGGCCAACCCTCGTGTTGTCGCATGTTCGGCGCCAATCGCACGGCGTTCGGTGCGGTAGGCTAACTCGCATGGACCCACGACGTTGCAGGCAGACTGGTGACGGGGTATGGATGCGACCTGACGGTTTTGCTCCGGCCGGTCGGAGCAGTCGGTGGGTTACCGGAGGTAAGTCGCGATGAGCTCATGATTGCGGCTCACGGCTGTCAGGGTTCGTACATCGTGCGGGCGATCGCGTTCGACAGGTTGCGGGGGCGTTTCCCTCGCGCGAGTTTCATTTTGTAGGCCGTGTCCGCCACGTTGACCGCGATCGCGAGCGAGATCCGACGAATGTCACGAAGCGGCGGATAGACGGTGCCGTTCGCGAGATCCGTGGCCGTCACCAGTCGCGCGAGCGTGTGTGCGGCGGTCAGGAAGAACTCATCCGGAATCCGCTGCGCGCGGCTGAATATCGCGCCCAGACCGATACCGGGAAAGACATAGGCGTTGTTGCCCTGGCCTGGGCGAACGTCACGACCGTCATATGTGACCGTGCCGAACGGGCTGCCGCTGGCGAACACCGCCTGACCGCGACTCCACCGATACGCCTGCTCGGCGGTACATTCCGCGCGTGACGTCGGATTGGACAAGGCGAACAGGACGGGACGCGCGTTGAGCGCGGACATCCGTTCCACGACGGCCTGGGTGAACGCTCCTGCGGCACCCGTTGCGCCGATCAGGACGTGCGGCTTGACGTCATCGATCGCTTCGAGGAACGAACGCTGCCGATGCTCGTGCGCGTACGGAAGATTGTGCGGCAATAGATCCGTGCGCGCGCTCGTAATGAGACCGTTCACGTCAACGAACCACAGGCGATGGCGCGCTTCCTGGGCGCTCAATCCTTCCTTCACGAGCGCCGACACCATCAGGTCGGCGATGCCTGTCGCCGCCGATCCGGCGCCCAAGAACATGATGCGGAGATCGCGGAACGGCCGCTCGATGACGCGCGTCGCGGCCAGCACGCCCGCCAGCGCCACCGCCGCCGTGCCCTGAATGTCGTCGTTGAAGCAGAGCACGCGGTCTTTGTACGCGTTGAGCAGCGTGTAGGCGTCAGGGGTCAGGAAGTCTTCGAACTGAATCAACGCGTCGGGATATCTCTTCTGAACCGCGCGCACGAATTCGTCAACAAGGGCGAGGTACGGACGCGCCGACAGGCGGCGCCTCGGATACCCGATGTACCGCGGATCGTCGAGGAGCGCCGTGTTGTTGGTCCCGACATCGATCAGGACCGGGAGGCATTCCCCCGGCGGAATCCCGGCGCACGCCGTATAGAGCGCGAGTTTGCCGACTGGAATCCCCATTCCGTTCGCACCCAGATCGCCGAGACCCAGAATGCGCTGCCCGTCGGTGACGACGATCACGCGGATGTCGCGTTCGGGCCAGTTGCCGAGAATCTGTGCGATGCGCCCCTTGTCTTCGGGTGTGATGAAGAAGCCTTTCGGCTCACGCACAATATGCGAGAACTCGCGGCAGGCTTCGCCCACGGTAGGCGTGTAGATCCACGGCAGCACTTCTTCGAGATTGTCGAGCACCGTGCGATAGAAGAGGTGCTCGTTCCGTTCCTGCATCGAGGAAAGCGTCATGTATCGATCGAGATCGCGCGGCAAGTCTCGAAGGCTGCTCATCACCCGTTCGACGAGTTGTGCCTGCGTGGCGACGGCATGCGGCAGCAGACCCTGCAGACCCCAGTCGAGGCGCTCCCGCCGCGTGAATGCGATCGACCGGTAAAGCGACTTGTCACGCAACAGGCGAAAGGTCTTCCTGGTCCTCATGATGGATGACGAGGCAGCCCCAGTCAGCAGGGTTCATGCCAGAAGGGCTGCACAAAGTCGTCACATCAGAGCGCGGTACAGAAGTCGCCCTGGCATGGAGAGCCAGGGCGATCCCCTCCGTGATGCCGGAGTGTGCTCCGGATCGCCGGACGTCTCGGGGTCCGGCTGGAGCTCTCGGCGAGTGCTCGGGTCCTCTTGCCGTTTGAACCGTTAGAACTCGTACTTGAGGGACGCCTGCATGCAGCGGCCGGCGCGGCCGTCGCACGTGCCGAGCACGCTGTTGTAACGTCCGAACGTACTGGTCGTATCGGGCGTCATGGACACATCGGCGGTGTTGAACCGCTGGGTGTTGGTGAGGTTGAAGATTTCCCACCGGAACCGGATCCGTTGGCTCGCCGTGACCGCGAACGCCTTCGAGACGCCGATGTCGGCGCCGATGTAGCCGTCGCCGCGCAACTGGTTGCGGAAGCCGACTTCGCCCGGCAGCGCAAACCGGATCTGCTTCAGCACCGCCGACGGATCCGCAAACGGGCTCGGGCGGCCGAAGTCACCGTTGGCGTCCTTGCCGACGATGTTGCGGGCCGCCGGGCTGACGGTCGTGGGATATTGATCGGGATTCGCGAGCTCGGCGTTGCCCTGATAATTCCAGTTCGTCGGCCAGCAGCAGCGCGAGTTGATGATGTTGAACGGCAGGCCGCTGGTCCAGCGGAACAACCCGGAGAACTGCCAGTTGCCGATCACCTGGTTCAACCATCCGGGCGCGCCGTTGCCAAGCGCGCGGCCGTGTCCGAACGGCAGATCCGCGATCCAGTTCAGGTTCATCTGATGGCGGATGTCGAAGTCCGAGTACGAATACTGGAGCTCCGGCTGCCACGAGTTGAGCAGGAAGCCTGAATAGCCGCCGTACCCTGAGAAATCGCGCTCGACAGCGGATCCCAGGTCGGTGGATTTGCTCAGCGTGTAATTGACGTCGAACTGGTACCCCTCGCTGAACCGCTTCCGGAGCGTGAGCTGCATCGAGTTGTAGTCGGCGTTCGCCATCGAGCTCTGCGCACGCAGCTGCGAGAACTGGCTGTTCCAGTACGCATACTTTCCAAGGACGCTGCACGCGGGACTGCACGCGGTGTCAGCGTTGAAGAGCGCCGTCGTCCAGTCGAGATCGTTCTGGAAGAAGGCCCGCGCCATGCGCTGCGTGGCTGTCATCTGCACGCCGGACACGACGCCCGCCGCATCCGGAAACAGGTTCTCCCAGTACGCGATCGGACCGATGCCGGTGAAGTTGCCCGGCGCCGAGCTGGTGATGCCCGCTTGACGATACGCGGTGATCAGCTGTTGCGCCGCGGTGAAGTAGTTCACCCCCGATTTCTGATCGACGATGTCCATCGGCATCGCCAGATCGCGGCGGATCAGGAGATTGCGGCCGCGGCGACCCACGTACGCGCCCTCGATCGCGAAACCCTTGGGCAGTTCGCGGCCAATGACGGCATTGAACACGTGGGTCGACGGCGTCTTGATCCCATCGTCGATACTCTGATAGATCGCGACGTTGCCGAGTGGTGGCGTTGACGGAAACCCTCCAGGGGGCGCAGCCGGAAGCGTCGGTGGCAGTGTTTTGAGATCCTTGAATCGAGCGGAGGGCACGGTCTCGTCCGACGTGCCGAACGTCGACGAGATGCTCGTGGACATCCCGAACGATCCGCCCTCGTCGAAGATGTTCGCGAGCGCGAAGCCGACGCGGTCGAACAGCAGCGAGTACCCGCCGCGGAGAACCATCCGATCCCCGCCAGTCAACCAGCCGAGAAAACCGCTCTTGGCGTGCGGCGACCATGCGGCCGACAGGCGAGGGCCGAAGTTGTTGAGATCCCAGTCGTAGAAGCCTTTCTTCCCGTTGGCCGGGCCTGCAAGGTCGAGCGTCAAGGGCGGCAGGGCATTGTCACCGATACCCTTGAGCATGTTCGCGCGCCGCTGATCGAACCACTGGCCGAGAGGAACCGACGGAGCCAGCTGGAGTCCGTTGACCTCCCATGGCGGTGAGTACAGGTTGTAGCGCACGCCTCCGGTAATCGTCAGGTTTGGCTTGATTCGCCAGCTGTCCTGCACATAGAACTCGTATTCGTCGGTCGCGTAGGTCCGCCGAACGGGCTCGCCGTTGGGGAGCGCCGTGCCGGTCTTGTCGTAGTTGTAGTTCGCGGTCGGCTGCGAGATGACACCAAGGATGGTCAGCCACGGATCACCGTAACCTGACTGGAAGCTCGAGGCCACGGCGGGGAGCTGCGCGCAGAGCGGGTTGGCGCATCCGGTGCTGCCGGGCATGTAGTTCCTGCCCGTGCCGGCGACCCACGACGGATTCAAATTCCCCGTGTGGTAGGAGTTCGCGTTCGAGTACTTCGGCGAGCGCGTGAACCTGATGTTCGTGCCCGCTTTGACCGTATGGCTGCCCTTCAGCCACGAGATGTCATCGACGAAATTGCGCGTGGGCACTTCCCGGCCGCTCGTGGACGTCAGCGCGTCGTAGTCGGTGATGAAACGGAACGTCACCGCGTCGGCGGTGCGAAGACCGACAGTCGCATCATCGATCTTCGACAGACCGTACCTGAAGGTGTTGACGATCGTCGGGGACAGGATGCTGTCATAGCCGATGGCATAGCCGTAGTTCTTCCCCTGGCGCTGAGTGGTCGGCGGCTGCCCTTCGAACTGCGGCACCGCGTTGACCGTGTCGTCCTGTTTGCCGCCGCGGAAGAACAGCTTGTGCTTCCCGTTGCGGTCCAACATGTAATCGACGCGCGTGATCAGGGTGTTGAACTCGTTCTCGATTGGGGCCGAGAAGCGATAGCCCACGTAGTTGATGCCATCACGGCCGGGATCGTTCGGCCTCGGGTACTTCTTGAAGTGATCCGACACCGCGCGGCTGGGTCCGATCCCCAGCGGATCGAGCCCGGCGATCTCAGATGGCACCAGGCCGTAGCGGCCGGCGGGAATCGCGTGCGATTGGGAAAAACCCTGAACGGTACCGCCGGGACACGCTGACGGAACCGCGCAGACGTAGACGAGCACGCCGTCGCGCAGCGTATCCGAGGGGACGTTCCGCAGCACGGGATCCTCACTCGACTCGCGCAGGCGTTCGTAGTTGCCGAAGAAGAAGAGGCGATCGTGCAAGATCGGACCGCCGAGCGCTCCGCCGAAGTTGCGCTTATCGAGCTTGGGCGCTTTGCTCGGCTGTCCAGCCTGGAGTTGCGTCAGCTTCAGGAAGTACTCGTTGCTCGACCATGACGTGTCGCGCTGCGACACGTAACCGGAGCCGCTGTATCGGTTGGTGCCGCTCTTGGTCACGAGCGACACCTGGGCGGCGCTCGAGCGCCCCATGTCGGCGCTGTAGTTGCTCGTGCTGACGCGGAACTCCTGCAGCGATTCGAGCGTGACGCGCAGCACGGAGTTGTAGGCGTAACCAAACTGGGGATCGTTGACGTCGACGCCGTCGAGCGTTACGTTGGACTGGTCGCTGCGGGCGCCGCTGACGGACCCGCTGCGCTGATCGTTGCTCGGCAGATACACCGCGCCCGCCTGGAGGCTGAGCAGGCCGACGGGGTTGCGCGCCTCGAGCGGCAGCATTTGAATCTGCTGGCCGGAGATGACGTTGCCGAGGCTGGCGTCGGTCGTGTTGATGATGGGCGACCGGCCGGTGACCTCCACCGTTTCGGTCAACGAGCCGATCTCCATCTTGATCTCGAGACTCGTTTGCGTGTCGACGGCCACCTGCAGCTTCTCGTGCACGGCCGTCCGGAAGCCGTTCAACTCGACTTTCACGGAATAGAGTCCCGGCGGGACAGCCACGAACCGGTACGTGCCGGATTCGCTCGTGACGGTCGTACGAACCGCGCCCGTATCCTGGCTGGTGAGCGTCACGGCGGCGCCGGGCAAGGTTGCGCCTTGCTGGTCTTTCACGTCGCCGAAGACTGACGCCGTTCCGGCCTGGGCGAACACAACCCGAGGAATAGCAAGGAGGGCAAACAAGACCACGAGGGGTACGGATCGAAGTTGGCGCACGTCCCACCTCCCCATGCAAGAGTCACCAAATGGCGGGGAGTATAGGCCAAGTGGGACGAAATGTGTGACGAATTATGTTGGGAATCGTGGGACGGCTGGCGTTCAACATCAAGGAAACTGGGAACTGGGAACTGAATGAGCCAGAACTACGACGCAATCATCATCGGTACCGGTCAGGCGGGGCCGGCCTTGGCCCGGCGGCTATCAAAAGCGGGTATGTCCATCGCGGTCGTCGAGCGGCATCTGTTCGGCGGCACATGTGTCAACACCGGGTGCACGCCAACCAAAGCCATGGTTGCGAGCGCGTATGCCGCACACGTCGCGCGGCGTGCGAACGACTACGGCGTCGCCGTCGACGGCAACGTTCGCGTCGACATGACGCGCGTCAAGGCCCGGAAGGACACCATCGTTGAGCGATCGCGCGCCGGCACCGAAAAGTCTTTGCGCGATTTGCCCCGCTGTCACGTGTATACCGGGCACGCGAGATTCAGAACCGCTCGAGAAGTGGTGATCGGCGATCAGGCGCTGACCGCCGATCGGATCTTCATCAACGTCGGCGGGCGCGCCACGGTGCCGTCGATGCCGGGGCTCAGTGAGATTCCCTTTCTCACGAACAGTTCGATGATGGATCTGGACACCGTGCCGAAGCACCTGGTGATCGTCGGCGGCAGTTACGTCGGGTTGGAGTTCGGACAGATGTTTCGCCGATTCGGGTCGGAGGTGACGATCATCGAGATGGGACCACACCTCGTGCAGCGCGAAGACGTCGAAATCTCGTCCGCGATTGAAGAGGTGTTGATCGGCGAAGGGATCAGCGTACGCCTGCGTGCACGCTGTATTCGACTGGGTGGAGGCGCCGCCACTGTCACCGCGCATGTCGACTGCGCGGAAGGCAGTCCGTCGATTGAAGGCACGCATCTGCTCCTCGCGGTCGGGCGGCAGCCGAATACAGATGATCTGGGACTCGACGCGGCCGGCGTCGCACGCGATGATCGCGGCTACATCACCGTGAACGACCGGCTGGAAACCAACGTTCCAGGAATATGGGCGCTGGGCGACTGCAATGGCAGGGGCGCGTTCACGCACACGGCCTACAACGACTTCGAGATCGTCGCGTCCAACCTGCTCGACGATGGCCATCGCAGCCTGACCGATCGCATTCCCGCGTACGCGCTCTACATCGACCCGCCGCTCGGGCGCGCCGGACTGACGGAGGCCGAAGCCAGAAAGCGCGGGCACGAGGTGCGGGTCGGAAAGCGACCGATGACCAGCATGGCACGTGCGATCGAAAAAGGAGAGACCAACGGGTTGATGAAAATCGTCGTTGACGAGCGATCGCAGGAGATTCTCGGGGCCGCGGTGTTCGGGACCGGCGGCGACGAAGTGATTCACTGCGTGCTCGATGCGATGTATGCGAAAGCGCCGTACTCCGTCCTCCAGCGAGCGATGCACATCCACCCGACCGTGTCGGAGTTCGTCCCGACAATACTTGGCGAGCTGCAATGAAGGATCGTCTCGAACCTACCGCCTCTTATATCGAAACGACACGACCGTCGCCTCGTCGATCACCAGCGGCTTCAGGAACCGATGTGACGTGCCCGCGCGTGGCACCTCCATCCGCACTGGCAGCACGCCGGATGCACGCCGCTGCAGGTTCTGCACGTTGACCGACGGCGTCGTGTCCGCCTGGCGCGCCTTGGCCTGTGCCTGCTCCTGCGCGGCGTTCCGTGTTGGGTCCATCCTGATGGTTGCGCCCGTCTCGGTCGTTCTCGTGTCGATCACCGGCGCTTCGGCCGACACCGTGAGCGTCTCGCTCAGTCCGCCAACCTGCATGCTCATGTCCACCTGACGCGGTCGTTGATCGAAAACGACCGAGCGGCGCACGCTGGTAAATCCAGACATCTGAGCCTCCACAACGAGCGGGCCTGACGGGAGGTGAGAGAGCGCGTACGTCCCAGACGCATCTGTGACCACCTGTTGCCGTTGCCCACCACCCTGAACAGTGACGGTCACGCCAGGGATAACGCTGCCCGTCGAATCGACGACGCGTCCGACGATCTGGCCGGCCGTCGCAGTCATCGGCGACGGCGCAGCAGCCCCGACACCAGAACCCGTTCCCACCCCCGAACCGGACCCGTAGCGGCCGTGAAGCGTCACGCTCTCGAACAGATCCGCGGCGAGCATGGTTCCATCAAACCGATCGACGCGATAGCGGTCCGGTATGAACAGCTCCCACTCGAGGACGTTTACCGGCACGTCCATCTTGGGCAGCATCATGTGCATGTCGCCCTTCTTTGCAAACGGAGTCCCGGCGTGAAGATAAACGAACGAAACGGAATACGGGCCATCGGGACGGTAGCCTGGGCGCAATAGCGGCACGCGGCTCCCATCTTTTCCCTCGACCGGACTTGCCGGTGAACCGCCAACCTCGACGGACAACAGAGAGGCGCCTTCGGGCAGCGCCACCTTCATGAACGGCTGCGCACGATTGCGCATCCACAACGTGATCTCGGTCAACGCGTGCCCCTCGGCGGTCACCAGCGTCGTGGCAATCGCCCGGTCTGCAACGGCGGCGAGGACGGCTGCGTCGGGGAAACGTCGGACGTCCATTGTCAGCGTCGGTGGCGCATCCGCTGTGCGCTGGTAACGAAAGGCAGCGGACAGCGATTGTCGCGTCGCCGAGGCGAGCGCGGGATCGATCTCTCGCACGTCGATGCGCCGCAGGCCGGGAACGGTCGCCGGCGCGATCTCCAACGTGCCGACGCCCTCGACCGCCACCTCGCCGGTTTCACGTCGTGCCGCGGTGATCGACGGGAAGCTCGTCTCGAGCTTGAACGAACCGCCGTTGTTCTGACGCTCGAGACTGATCAGGAACTGATGTCGCCGCTGCGCTGGATTGGTCACGAACAGCGTGACGTGATCGGATCGGTTCTCGGTGCGCTCGAGCGATGCCCCGCTCGCGCTGATCATTTCGTAACCGGCGGGAAGCGCCACCTCCATCTGCGAGGGGTCTCCCTGAACGACCGTGATGTCCAGTAAGGTAAGCAGCCGAACGTCCGCTTCACCGATCGTCACCAGCGTCTTTACCTCAGAAAGCACTTGCGCGTTGCGGGCATTTGGCTGCGTCGGTGCGCTGTCTCTCGTCGACCACCACACCTCGGTTGGCGTGCCGGGATCGAGCGTCGCATCGATTGTCGTGCGACCGTTCGCCGACGATCGTCGCAGCACGATACCTCGGGACAGGTGAATGTCGGTCTGGTCGCCGGGCACAGTGATCACCGCCGTCGCCGTGCCGGCAATGGGAACCGGCAAGACGAACGTGCCGCGCCCGGGCGTGAACGAGAGCGGCGTCCCGACTTCCAGCGTCGCCGCGAACGTGGTCGGACCTGGGAGGAACGCCACGTGAAGATCGCCTTCGGCGACGACAGGCAACGGACGGTTTTCTGCTCGCGCGTCGAGCAGCGTCGCACCGTTGATCAAGGGAACCTTGACGACGCCGCTTCGAAATACTTGACCTTCGACCAGCATCGTCGCGCGGGCGACGGGTCCGTCGATGCGAACGCTGATGTCGGCACGCGTCAACCCTGCGGCCACGGGCGGTATGTCAGGTGGACTGGGTTTCCGGTTTGCCAGGTCGAGAAGGCGATCGTACTCGGTGCGCGAGAGGGTGACTGTGCCCGCGGCCCCGAGTGGACGTGATGCATCCTGCGCTAGAGCGACGGTCGGGATCAGGACGAGAGCGGCGAACGCGGGTCGAGCGATTGAAGCGAGTGTCATTTGCGGCCTCCCGTCTTGCGATAATCGATGTCAAACGACGTTGCGCTCGACTCCTCCGTCAACTCGGCCGCGAGAAACAACGTTGGCCCCACCGACGGAAAACTGATCGCGAGCGGCACCGTGCCCGGTCCCGTGCGGCCCGCCTCCTTCCGGTAGCGATCCATGAGCGCTTGAAGATCTTTCGCCTCGCGGTCTCGACCCGCTGCCATTGCACTCGGCTCCGGCGGGGGCGGAGGCGGCGGCGCCGCGGCCCCTTCCGCGATCGACCTCACGTTGGCGCTCCAGGGACCCGGGTCAGTCGTGACGCGGAAAACGCCAGGGCGTGGATCGATCGCGTACTTGGGCGAATAGTGCAGCGTCAGGCGTGTGCGCGCGGTCGGTAAATCGGCAGCCGGTAGCTCCACGTGCGCGTCGCCCCTGTCGCCCCAGGGCTCGCTGCGCTGGAGATACGTGAGCTCGACCACGAACGTCGGAGCTTCCTGATTGCTGCGTCCTTTCTCGAGCGGCAGCAGCAGCGCGCCGTCGGCCGACACCCCGGGACGAATCGGGCGACCCGCCAGCGCCGCGCTCCAGAGCACGGCCTTCGACGGAAGCCTGACGGCGAGAAAGCTGCGTTGGTTGTTCCGCACGGCATACCGGACGCGGACGAGCGATTTGCCGTCTTCGCCAACGAGCGCGTCGTAGCGCGCTTCCTCGACGTTTGCTACGAGCACCGCCGCGGCCGTATAACGCGACACATGCATCGTCAAGGTGCGAGGGGCATCTCCCTTGACCGGCGTGAACTGAAATGCGGCCATCGACGGCGATTCACGGCCGGCGATGATGTCACCGAGATCCGTTGGATCGGCCGGCTCGAGGCCACGCGGTTGCCGATCGCCGATCTCCCCCGCCCCGACAACGTCGACGGCGACGCCCCCGGTCTCTCGATCCGCAGAGGGAGCGCGCAGGAGCGGTACCGCGATCGATCCTTCTCGGGGCACGTGCGCCTCGCCTGTGACGACGAATGATGTATCGGTCGCAATCGGCTCCAGGAAGGTCACCGTCAGCATGCCGGTGTCTACCGTCCAATCGGAGACAGTGGCGCCCGCTACCTGATTCACGACCAGGCCGTCGGGAAGCGCGACCTGTGCCTGGCGCGCCAGTCCCTGCGTCACCTCGACGCGCACGCTCGTGGTGATCTGCGTTGATTCTTCTCCCAGCGCAACGAGCTCTGTTATGCGTGCGCGCGTCTTGAGCGGCAGCGTCGAACGGCGATCGTCGGCCTTGCGCTTCCACGAGAACGTCAGCGGCCGCCCGGGTGTGCCGTAGGCAACCCAGGTGGTCTCGCCGCCACTCTCACGCTGTTCCGCGATGAATCCGCCTGACACGCTCAGATCGACGCCGGTTCTTGGAATCGTCAGCGTCACCGCTGAGAGCGCACAACCGGGACCGGGGAGCGTCATGGATTCAGTGCCGGCCGACGACGCGAGCGGTACAACCACACCGAGATTGAGCGTCGATCGGCCGGCGCGAGCGATGAGAATGCGAGGCGGATCGCCGTCGACGATCGCCGTTGGACTCCCGTCGAGACGCGCGTCGCGGACCAGCATTCCGGTCGGGACCTGCACGCTCACCCAGCCTTGTTTCAACACGTCGATCGTGAGCCGCGCCTGCCCCGTGACGGTCTCTCCCGCGATCCGCAGGTCGTAGTCAACGCGCGACAACGCGGCATCGAGCGGTGGTGGCGCGGGATCGGGCGGCGTCGCGTTTGCGCGAGCACGCAGCGCTCGGTACTCCTCGATCGGCAGGACGACCCAGCCGTCCTGCCGCACGGCCTCCTGCGCGATGACGTTTCCAGCGGCGAGCAGGAGAGCGGTCGCTGCGACGATGATTCGACCCATGTTCCCTCCATAGTTGAACGGACACTTCGGGCTTTCTTGCATTCAGACGCCGGTGCCGCGCGTTCCGCCGGGTCGCTCGACCGATTGCAGTTTTGAAATCGTCACGGCGACCGGCGACGCGATCCTCCGCTGGCGCGACGCGCGCCGGATTGCAAGCGCATCGCCGAATGCGGCGAGCGCCCCCCGCGTAAGGCAACTGTTGGAAGAATCTGGCGTTAACCGAAGGTGGGAGGAATAGAAGTTCGCGGGTAATGCGACGCAGAAATCAATCTTCTGCGCTGGCGATCCATTGCGTTGTTCTTAGACCGAGTACGTCTCGACTGAATTCACTCTGACCGCAGAGCCTTGACCGGATCGATCCGGCTGGCGTGGCGGGCTGGGACGTACCCAGCGAGCAGGGTGACGCACCCCAGTACCGAGAGCGCGACGACGAGCGCGGCCGGGTCGCGAGGTGTCACCCCGAACAACTGTGCGGCGACAAACTGGTTGACACCAAGCGAGCCCAGGGTGCCGAGCGCCGCACCGATGATCACGAGCAGCAGGGTTTCTCGAACCATCATCCAGACGACGCTTTGCTGTCTGGCGCCGATGGCGATGCGAATGCCGATTTCGCGCGTGCGGCGGACGACACGGTAGGCCATGACGCCGTACACGCCGACGCACGCCAGCAGCAGCGCAAGGGCGGCAAAGAACGTCGCCAGCAGCGCGAGCATTCGTTCCCGCACCAGCGACATCTCCACCTGCTGTTCGATCGTCGCGATCCCGGCAACGAACCCGCCCGGGACAGTCTCGGCGACGCTGGCTCGGATCACAGCAACCAGCCGCATCACGTCTCCCGGGCCTCGCGCATAGACAACAGCGCCGGTGATCGGATCGATCGCCTGCTCCAGCGGTATGTACACCATTGGCTCGTCGGGCGTTCTCAGGTCTTGATAGTGGGCGTCCGCGACAATGCCCACGATCTCGTACGGATCCTCGACGCGCTGGCCGGGGAAATTGACTTTCCGGCCGAGCGGGCTCTCCGTGCCGAAAAAGGCCCGTGCCGCCGTCTGGTTGAGAATGGTGACGCGCAGCGAGTTCGACTGGTCGCGGGGCGTGAACGATCGGCCGGCGAGCACACGGATACCCGTCGTTTCGAAGTAACGGTCGGTGACCTGGTTGATGCGGATGCCACGCCCCTTCTCCGGACCGGGCGCGGCGCCGACGATGCCGATCTTTATTCCACGGATGCGGCCGGTCAGTGGGCTCATCCCCGCAGCGACGGCGGCGGAAGACACTCCCGGCACCTGGTAAACCCGCTCCATCAGACCGCGCCAGATCGCGCCGAGCCGGGCATGGTCGGCGCGGAATTCCTCCGGCGTGCGCGGCGTCACGGCGCGCCCCGGCACGGTTGCCTCGACCTGCATCGTGAGAATCCCGTCGCGATCGAATCCGAAGTCGACTCGGTTCAGGTTGTTGAGGGTCCGCACGAAGAGGGCCGCGCCGCAGAGCAAGAGCACCGACAGCGTCACTTGCACGACGACGAGTGCCCCACCGAGACGGTTTTGCGGAGTGGACCTGATCACACGTCCCGGCTTCGCCGCGTCGACATGCGTCGCGCGCAGGGCCGGCGCGAGGCTGAAGAGCAGCGCGGTCGCGAGCGACACGCCGGCGGTGAAAGCGAGGACGCGGAGATCGAAGTGCGGCTGCAGCATGACCTGCTGGGCGGGACCGGCCAGTACGGCAATCAGGAATGAGGCGCCCCACCACGCGAACAGCAATCCGGCCGCCGCACCCAGCGACACGAGCACGATCCCTTCGGTCAACAGTTGACGAATCAGTCTGCCGCGGCTGGCGCCGATCGCGAGCCTGACGGCGATCTCGTTCTCCCTCGCGGTCGCGCGTGCCAGCAGCAGGTTGGCAACGTTCGCACAGCCAATAAGAAGAACGACCCCCACGATCGCCATCACGATCAGCAGCGGTTCGGAATACGCGCGTCGGAGGTCGTTGGCGCCTCTCGCGGCCGGCACGAGCGCGACACCGCTGAAGTATCCGCGCCTCTCGCGAGGCATGCCCACTTCGGTCAAGTAGGCGTCCCACAGCGCTTCGAGGTCCGCGCGCGCCTGCTCGACGGTTGCACCGGGAGCCACACGGCCGATCACGCTCAGCCACCAACTCTGCTTCGACTGCAGGCCCTGTTCAACCAGCATCATGGGCACCGTGATGTCCACAGGCATCCCGACTTGAAGCCCGAAGAATCCGGGAGGGGTGACCCCAACGATCGTGACCCATTGCGTGCCGACTTGAATGTTCTTCCCGAGCACCGACGGATCTCGGGCGAACCTGCGCGTCCAAAAGGCATCGCTGATGACCGCGACCGGCCCGTCGGGCCCGCCGCGGCCCGGCTCTGCATCATCGGCGGCTTTGAGCACACGCCCGTAAATCGCGCGTACGCCCAGCAGGTCGAAGTACGAGCCGGACGCATATTGCCCGCGCACCCGTTCCGGCAGCCCGTCGATCGTCACCTTGAACTGGCGCCCGCTGAACGCGGCAATTCCGGAAAGGAACCGGTTGTGATCGCGAAGCCGCTCGAAGCAGGGATATGGAGGGCCGCTGCTGCCGCCGGATTTCCCGCCGGAGTTGTCGACGAAGAACAATTGCTCCGGGTTCTGGACCGGCAGCGTCTTCACCAGCACCGTGTCGATCAGGCTGAAGATCGCGCTATTGGCGCCAATCCCGAGTGCGAGCGACAGCAGCGCCACGATCGTGAATGCCGGCGAGCGTCGCAGGAGCCGCAGCGCATAGGCGACGTCAGCGCGCAGTTCGCCGAACAGCCGCAAGCCGACGGCTTCGCGGCATTCCTCCTTGCGCGCCTCCACGCTGCCGAACTCGGCGAGGGCACGCCGGCGAGCTTCCGCCTCGGAAAGACCGTGCCGCCGCAGATCCGCCTGATAGAGCTCCAGGTGGGTCCGCATCTCGTCCTGCATCTCGCGCTCGAAATCAGCGCGACGGCCGCTCACGCGAAGCCAGGACTTCAGGCGCGCGACGAGACTCATGACTCCGCCGGTGCCATGTCGAGACGCTCTCCTAGACATGGTAGGAGAGCATGCCGCAGTTCTCCTAGAACGTCAAGGAGAGTTCCGCGTCTGGATCTGCCGCTCGCCAGCAGACGTGCTGCAGTACTTAGCTCGTCCATAGGTATCTTCTCCAGCGATGCGAAAAAGAAGAGAATCGGCCTGGGACGTGAGTTTGACAGCTGACAGGGATGGACCAGAGCAATGAGCGAAACAAAAGAAAGAGCCGCAGTCGACCTGACCAAAGGAATCGCCGCTTCGGCATTGACCGACGGCAGCATGATTCTCGGGCGCGTCGGTGACCAGGACGTGGTGCTGGCACGCACAGGTGACGAGCTGTTCGCCATTCGCGCACAGTGTTCGCACTATCGTGGCCCGCTCGTTGACGGGATCATCGTCGGCGACACGGTGCGCTGTCCCTGGCATCACGCCTGTTTCAGCCTCCGTTCCGGCGAGGCGCTGCGCGCGCCAGCGCTCGATCCGATTCCCTGCTGGCGCGTCGACCGGGAGGGCGACCGGATATTTGTTCGTGAAAAGCTGCCCGCAGCGCGAACCGCACCCGCGTTGGCGCCGAAGGCCCAGTTGCCGTCGTCAATCATGATCGTCGGCGGAGGAGCGGCGGGCGTCGCCGCGGCCGAGATGGTGCGACGCCAGGGCTACGACGGCCCACTCACCTTGATCAGTGCCGATGCCGATCCGCCCGTCGATCGGCCAAACCTGTCGAAGGACTATCTCGCCGGTGAGGCGCAGGACGATTGGATCCCGCTCTGGGGGGATGACTTCTACAAGGAGCAACGGATCGACCTGGTGCTCAATCGCCGCGTGACGTCGATTGACACGGCGAAGCGCACCGTGCGGATCGAAGATGGATCAGAGCGGCAGTACGGTGCATTGCTTCTCGCCACCGGCGCCGAACCCGTTCGTCTGCCGATCGCGGGCGCCGAGGACGATCGGGTGCGCTATCTGCGATCCTTTGGGGACAGCCGCGCCATCGTCGAACGGGCCTCAAAGGCCAGGCACGTCGTCGTGGCCGGTGCGAGCTTCATCGGCCTGGAAGTCGCGGCGTCGCTGCGCGCACGCGGCATCGCCGTGGATGTCGTGGCGCCCGAGAGCACGCCGCTCGAACGGGTCATGGGCGTCGAGGTGGGCAAGTTCGTCCGATCGCTCCACGAGCAGCACGGAGTCACGTTCCATCTTGGTCAGACGGTGGCCCGGATCGATGGGCGCGCGGTGACGCTCAGCGGCGGCGCCGTCGTCGACGCCGACTTCGTCGTGCTGGGTGTTGGCGTCAAGCCATCAATGACGCTCGCGGAGCAGGCTGGCCTGGCGATGGACCGCGGCATTTCGGTCAACGAATATCTCGAGACGAGCGCGCCCGGCGTTTTCGCCGCCGGCGACGTCGCGCGGTGGCCCGACCCTCACACCGGCGAGCGCATTCGCGTCGAACACTGGGTCGTCGCCGAGCGCCAGGGGCAAACTGCCGCCCGCAACATGCTCGGCGCGCGTGAGCGGTTCGACGCGGTGCCGTTCTTCTGGAGCCGGCACTACGACGCCACCATCAACTACGTCGGTCACGCTGAGCGCTGGGACGAGGTGTCGATCGACGGCTCACTCGAGGGGCTCGATTGCTCGATCGAGTACCGGCGCGGCGGGAAGATCCTGGCGATCGCAACCATCGGACGGGATCGCGCGAGCCTCGAAGCCGAGGCCCGAATGGAGGCGTGATCCAAGGCGAATCTTCGGCTACTCGCCTTCCTCGCGCGGCCGCACGTAGACGTACGCGATGCGCTCCGCTACTCGCGGAACGGATCGCGCCGATAGGGCCGTTCGACGTACTCGAACCAGTCGAAATCCGCCGTGCCGAGTGCGCCGGACATGTCCTGGCAAGCCATGCCGACGAATGCGCCCGTGAAGTTCGGCAGACCGGGCGCCGTCGCCTCGTCGGAGAGGATGCTCGCGTCGAACTGTTGCGGAATCCATGTCCATTCGGCGCCGCCGACGCGATAACCGAAATGAAGCCGCTCGTAATCGACTTCGACGCGCAGCTCCACGGCAAGATTCGGCGGAATCGGGAAAGGCGGCGTGAACGCGTCGTTCTGCGGCTGATCTGGCAGCGCCGACATGACTCGCACGTGCTTCCCCGCGCTGTCGTCCGTCGAGATATAGAGGTAGTGGAACTTCGAGCTGTTGTAGTAGCAGATCAGGCCTGCGATCTGCTGGAAGTGACGTGGCGCGAATTCGACGATCGTCGATGCGCTGTAGCAGTGCGATTGCTGCCGCCGGGCGACGAGCGCCTGCTTGAAAAGGCTGCCCACGGTCTCACGTCCGTGCAGGCGCAGGAATCCCGGGCGCGCCGTCAGACTGAACAACTCATCAGGCCACGGCGATCGCAGCCACTGGAAATCAATCGGCAGCTGCGCACCGTTGAAGTTTTCGCGGGACGGCGGATTCGACACGGCCTGCGAGATGACGCCTGGCGCATCGACTTCGCTCGATGGAATGCCGTTGCCGTCGACGGTTCGGAGCCATCCATCACTGCCCCAGACCATCTTCTGAATCGCCGTCTCGCGCCCGAGCGTGCATCTTCCGCGGTTAGGTAAAGGCCGGCCGCACAGGTACACCATGTAGGTGCTGCCCTCGGGCGTTTCGACGAGATCCGCGTGTCCGGCGCGCTGCAAGGCGACGTCCGGTCGATGACGCGCACTCAGGACGTAGACATCGGGGTGCAACTCGTACGGCCCGTCGAGAGTCCTCGCGCGGCCCATGGTCACCGCATGGCCCCAGCCGGTGCCGCCCTCGGCAGTGATCAAGTGGTAATAGCCACCGTGCTTGTAGAGGTGTGGAGCTTCTGTGAGGCCAAGCGGCGTTCCCGAAAAGATGACACGGCGTTCGCCGACGAGCCGTTGCTCGGTCACCGAGAACTCCTGGACGACAATCCCCGCAAAGCGGTTCTGGCCGGAACGGTGATCCCACAGCATGTTCAGCAAGTACTTCCTGCCGTCGTCGTCGTGGAACAACGACGGGTCGAAACCGCTGCTGTTGAGATAGATCGGCTCCGACCAGTCGCCATCGATCGTGTCGCTGGTGACCACGTAATTGTGAAAGTCGCGGAGCGAAGCACCTGACGCACCAGCAGTCGTCGTGCGGCCGTATCGCTTCACGTCCGTGTAAACGAGGTAGAAGCGGCCATCGGCAAACGTCAGATCCGGAGCCCAGACACCGCACGAATCCGGATCGCCGAGCATGTTCAGTTGACTCGGCCGTCTCAGCGGGCGCGTGATCAGCTGCCAGTTCACGAGGTCGCGTGAGTGGTGGATTTGGACGCCGGGAAACCACTCGAACGTCGACGTCGCGATGTAGTAATCGTCACCGACACGAACGATCGATGGATCCGGGTTGAAGCCGCGAAGAATCGGATTCCGGATGATCGCAGGCATCGTGTTGGACGCGGCGCCGTGCATCAGGCGGCGGCGGACGCGGGCTCGAGTTCGGCTTGCGGTTCCCGAACGAACGTCCAAAGGATCAAGGCGCCGACGAGATCGAGCACGCCAAGAGCAATGAAGAAGGGCGTATATCCGATGCGGGTGACCAGCGCGCCGATGATCAACGAGAACACCAGGACCCCGGCATTGCCGCACGTCCCAGCCATTCCCGCCACCGTCGCGACCTCGTTGCGCTTGAAGAGATCGGAAGACATGGTGATCACTGTTACCGACAACGTCTGATGCGCGAAGCCGCCCAGGCACAACAGGGCGATCGCGGCGTAGGGATTGTTGACGAAGCCGACGAACGCCATTCCGGTCATGAGCACCGCGCCGACCGTGAACGCACCGCGGCGCGCGTTGATCAGGCTGAAGCCCGCGTGCGTCTGCAGCCACAGGCTCACGACGCCACCGAACATGGAGCCAAGGTCGGCCGCGAGAAACGGCATCCAGGCGAACAACGCGATCTGCTTCAGATCGAAATGGCGCACCGTGTTCAAGTAGAGCGGCAGCCAGAACGTCAGCGTGCCCCATGTCGGGTCGGCGAGAAATCGTGGCAGCGCAATGCCCCAGAAATTCCGTTGTCGCAGGATGCGTACGATCGATGGCCGGCGTCCGTCGCCCTTTAGGTGCGGCTCCTGGCCCGAGACGATGTAATCACGTTCCGCGGCGGAAAGTTTGGGATGACGATCGGGCGAGTTGTAGAACACCAGCCAGAGCGACACCCAGGCCAGCCCGAGGATGCCGGTCATGACGAATGCCGCCTGCCAGCTGTACGCGAGAATCGCCCAGACGACCAGCGGCGGCGCGAGCATCGAGCCGACCGACGCGCCGACATTGAAGAGACCGCCGGCGAGACCACGCTCTTTCGCCGGAAACCACTCCGCCGTGGCCTTCATGCCGGCCGGGTTGGCGCAACCCTCGGCGAACCCAAGCAGCCCGCGCAGCCCGGCGAACACGGGCCAGCTGTAGGCGAGGCTGTGCGCCATGCTGATGATCGACCAGGCGACGGCGAACATGGCAAAGCCTGCTTTCAGCCCGACCACGTCGAGGACGTAGCCGCAGATCGGCTGGAGCATGATTGCGCCCTGGAACGTGCCGACGATCCACGAGTACTCCTGTGCGCTGATGTGCAGGTCCCGCAGGATAGTGGGCGCAGCCACGCCGAGCGTGCTGCGCGTGAGGTAGTTGATGGTCGAACCGATCATCAACAGCGCGATCATCCACCAGCGCAGCGACTTCATGAGCGCAACCCCGCGATCATTTCGCGCGCTTCGCCGTGATGGTCTGCGCTGCCGGCGGTGCGCCGCCGCGACCCGGGAGGCCGGTCACGGTGAATGCGATCTCGTCGCCCGTGGCGTTCACCGTTCCCTTATAACTCACTTTGTACGGCTTGTCCGTACCGCGCCAGACGTAGAACGACACGGTGGCGTTCTCGACCTTGCCGTCGTACAGCTCGTTGTTGATCGGCGCCGCGCTGCCGCCACCGCCACCGCCGCCGCCTAGGAGCTCGCCGGTCACCTCGTTAGCGACCTGGTTGAGCGTGAGCGTCTGCCCACCGCCGCGCCCGCCTCCACGGCCGACGCCCTGGATAATCCACTTGCCCGAAACATTCGCGGCGGTCTGCCCGGCAAGCGCGACCGAAAGCACGAAGGCGCACATCATCAGCCGCATCACTTGCCTCCTGTCGCCTTCACCGCGCCTACTGTAATGATCACACGTGCGTAGCGTGTCAGCGGCGGCTTGCCGGCGTCGGTGACGTCCGCAATCAAGTGAAACGTGTCGGCAGGTTTGGCGTCCGAGGGAATCGCCGCCGACGCCACCGCGCGTTCCGCATCCTTGATCGCAACGCTGCCCTTGTACTTCCCGGCATCCTTGTACTGCCACCAGCGAAACGACAGCTTGTCACCGTCAGGGTCAGCCGACCCGCTGACGTCGAGCGCCACGGTCGCTCCAGGCGCCGCTTCCACGTTGGCTTGCGACGTCAGCCACACAATCGGCGGATGATTGGCATCGGCGTACGGCTTCACACACCAGTCCGCGCGCGCGGCGAAGTCGTTCTGAAATGCCTCGGCCCATCGCCAGATCGGCTTCCCCAGATTCCCATCGTCCTCGGCGTCTTTCCAGACGTTGGTCTGCCCGGGCTTTTCCTCGACGAACCGTCCGCCCCATCCTCCGTACGACGGGTGTTCTCGACTGCGCAGCCCGACCTCGATCTGATGCATGAACGATGGCGAGTCCCCTTCGGATCGGAACGCGCCGTCCTGCGACTGATATGCGCCGGCAAGGACGCCACGGGAATTCGAGATATGTCCCTCGAGCCAGGGCCGCTCGAAGAAGACGCGATAGGCGGGAGGAATCTGGTTGCGCCATCCGAAAGCGATCACCCCGAACTGCCGGAAGCTGCCGAGCACTTGCAGCTTCGGCCAATTGGGCTCGACGTATTTCCGGAAGGTGTCGTCCTGGTCGAGGATGATGTAAATGATCGCTTTCTGGCTCACCCGATCCACCTGATCGGGGTGCTGCTTCTGAATCGTCGACAACGCCTTGGCAATGGTGTTCGTGCCGCCCCACGCCTGCAGGTACACCGGTCCGGGGCGATCGTCGAGCAGGACGTTGACGATGCGGTCGGCGCCGGGCGTGTCCTGCTCCATTTCGCTGACATTGGTGATGTTGCCGACGTAGGTCCGTGAGCGCAGGAATTCGGGCGTCGGATACCCGTCAGCGTTCTGACGCAGGAACGGATACACGCGCGAGTACATGTCGATCTCGTCGCTGATCCACTCGGTACCCGCCCAGGCATTGCCGAGCCAGTGAAATCTCGACGAGTTGTAGATGAGGGCCTCGATCTCGAACTCGTTCGCGTAAAGCAGGAACCGAATCATCGAATCGCGGTCGTCGATCTCGCCATCAGTGGTCACGACTACGCGCGGACGGGCGGCCGGGGGGCCAAATGGCGGCGCGTTGGGAGCCTGCTGCGCGTGTCCGATCGGCAGGCCGACGGTGGCCAGGCCGAGCACGGCGATGGCCAGCCGGTGGCGGAGGCAGGGCCGGGTGCGTTCAGTCATTTCGGTGACTCTGCGGTTTGTTGCATGAGATGTCAATTGGGCATATTTATGCATACGCGCCGGCGACGCTCGTCGAACCCGTGGTAGACTCTGCGAGTAGTTGCATGAGATCTCAATCAAGCATATTTATGCAGGAGACGCGGGCCGGCCGATGCTGAGCGCCCGTCGCGAGCCCGATGCCGCAATCGCCGCACACGCGCGCAATATTCGCCGCGCCAGCCTGCGCATGGCGCACGCCGCCCGCCTCGGCCATCCCGGCGGCGATCTGTCCTGCGCCGATATTCTCGCCACGCTCTACTTTCACGTCTTGCAGGTCGATCCGTGCGCCCCGGCGCACCCTGACCGCGATCGATTCATCCTCAGCAAGGGGCACGCGTCGGCCGCTCTCTACGCAGCCTTGGCGGAGGCGGGATTCTTCCCCGCCACCGCGCTTGACGGCTTCATGAAACCGCTGTCGCCTCTCAACGGCCATCCCAATCGCACCAAGGTCCCCGGCGTCGAGGCCAACACCGGTCCGCTCGGCCACGGGTTGCCGATCGCCGTGGGCACCGCACTCGGCGCGCGTCTGCAGGGCGCGGCGTGGCGCACGTTCGTCCTCACCGGCGACGGCGAGCTGCAGGAAGGCAGCAACTGGGAAGCGGCGATGTCGGCGTCGCAGTTCCGGCTCGACCGCCTGACCGTCATCGTCGATCGCAACGGGCTGCAGCAGGGCGCCCGCACCGAGGAGACGGTTGCGCTGGAGCCGCTCGCCGAGCGCTGGCGGTCATTCGGCTTCGCCGTTGTCGAAGTCGACGGCCACGACGTCGGCGCCCTCATCGATGTGTTCTCCCGCCTCCCGGTCGAATCGCAGCGGCCGACCTGCGTAATCGCCCGGACAACGAAGGGACGCGGCGTCTCGTTCATCCAGGACCGCGTCGACTGGCACCACCGCATTCCGACCGCGGAGGAACTCGCCGACGCGCTTGCCGAGCTGGAGGATCGCGCATGACGACGCGGCACGATTGCCGGACCGCGTTTGCGGACACACTGGCTGCGCTGGCGTCTGAAAACATCCGCGTCGTTGCCGTCGTCAACGACTCGGTAGGTTCGTCGAACCTCAAGCAGTTCCGGGCGCAGTTCCCCGACCGGCTGATCAACGTTGGCATCGCCGAGCAGAACATGGTCGGTGTCGCCTCGGGCCTTGCCAACGCCGGTTTGCTGCCGTTCGTGTGCGGCGCGTCGTGCTTTCTCACGGGGCGAGCACTCGAACAGGTGAAAGCCGACCTCGCCTACAGCGAACGCGACGTGAAGCTGTGCGGCATGTCCAGCGGGATGGCCTACGGCGAGCTCGGTCCGACCCATCATTCGATCGAGGACGTCGCCTGGACACGCGCGATCGCGGGGATGACCGTCATCGTTCCCGCCGACCCGAAGGAAACCGCACAAGCGGTTCGACTCGCGGCGACCACGCCGGGGCCCGTCTTTATCCGCGTCAGCCGCCTGCCGGTGCCCGACGTCCACGACGACGGGTATCGCTTCGGTGTTGGCCGCGCCGTCGAGCTTCGCCCGGGAAGTGACGTGACGGTAATTGCCAACGGCGTGCTCGTACACCACGCGCTCGAAGCGGCCGACCGGCTCGGCCGTGACGGCATCAGCGCAGCCGTCGTGAACATGGCCACCGTCCGCCCGATTGATCGCGACGCAGTCGTGCGCGCGGCGGAACGCGGGCCAATCGTGACCGTCGAGGAGCACACCGTGTTCGGCGGGCTCGGCAGCGCCGTCGCCGAAGTCGTCGTCGACACACGCCCCGTACGAATGAAGATGCTGGGTGTTCCGGGCGTGTTCGCGCCGACGGGATCGGCCGAGTTCCTGCTCGAGCACTTCGGCTTGACCGCGCCAGGAATCGCCGCGGCCGTGCGGGCGCTGCTGTCGTGACTCGTCGGGATCGGCAGCGAGTGAGCGGCAGCGAGCGAGCCACCGGAGCGGAGCGAGCGGCGAAGCGGCGAGCGAGCGACGGTGTAGGGGAGTCCGAGGGGCGAAAGCCCCTCGGATCAGAATGACGTGGGTTACATCCTCGCGATCGACGAAGGCACGACGAACGCCAAGGCGCTGGCCATGACCGCCGACGGCGCGATCGTGGCGCGCGCCTCACGTCCAGTCGACGTTACGTTTCCCCGCCCCGGTTGGGTCGAGCAGAACGCAGAGCAACTCTGGCAAAGCGTCCTCGATGCTGCTCGAGAATGCATCGTCCTCGCCGGCGGACATGCGCCGGCGGCGATCGGCGTCACCAATCAGCGAGAATCGGTGCTCGTCTGGGATCGCGCGACGGGTCGGCCGCTGGGCCCGTGCATCACGTGGCAGTGCCGTCGCACCGTCGATATCTGCGACCGCCTTCGCGCCGACGGGGCCGAGCCGATCATTGTCGAGAAGACCGGCCTCACCATCGATCCGCTGTTCTCGGCGACGAAGGCACGCTGGCTGCTCGAGCAGATCCCCGAAGGAGTAGCGCGCGCAGCGAACGGCGAGCTGTGCATTGGCACGGTCGACAGCTGGGTCGTCTGGAACCTGACTGGCGGCGCCGTACACGTCTGCGATGCGACGAATGCGTCGCGCACCCAGCTCTGCGACGTCAAGGCTGGTGCTTGGGACGATCAGCTGCTCGAGGTGTTCGGCGTCCCCCTTGCCGCCCTGCCAGCCATCCGCCCGTCGTCGGACATCGCCGGCGTCACGCGCCCACATGACGGCATCGCCGGCGATATTCCGATCGCGTCGCTCATCGGCGATTCGCATGCGGCGTTGTTTGGACACGCGGCGTTCGTGCCTGGCGCAGTGAAGGCGACGTATGGGACCGGCTCGTCCTTGATGACGCCAACGTCGTCGCTCGCTCGTGCCGCCGGGTTGTCGAGCGCGATCGCCTGGGCATTTCCAGGCGCGGTGCAGTACGCACTCGAGGGCAACATCACCGATACCGGCGGCGCGGTCGACTGGGCCGGACGGCTGCTCGGGAGCGATGAACCTGACGCGCTCGTCGCGTCGCTGGCGTCGACGGTCGGCGATACCGGCGGTGTGTATCTCGTGCCGGCGTTCGCCGGTCTTGGCGCGCCTCACTGGGACGATCGGGCGAAGGGCGTGCTCTGCGGGCTCACCCGCGGGGCCGGCCGCGCCCAGATTGCACGCGCGGCGCTCGAGTCGATCGCCTATCAGGTTCGCGACGTCTTCGACGTGATGACGCGGGCGATCGCTGCCACGTCGCCGACGCTGCTCGCCGACGGCGGCGCGAGCCGTAACGATCAGCTGATGCAGTTTCAGGCCGACGTGCTCGGCTGCCCGGTTGTTCGTAATCGTTCGACGGACCTCTCGGCCGTGGGAGCGGCCTGGCTCGCCGGCCTTGCGACCGGAACGTGGAGCTCGCTCGAACAGCTCGAGCGCCTGCCTTGCGCGATCGACCGGTTCGAGCCGCGCATCGCCGCGTCCGAGCGAGCACGCCTGCTCGACGGATGGCGCGATGCCGTGGCGCGGGCACGTTCGAGGAGCGGAGCCTGATGGCGCGCATCGACGAGCTGCGGCTCATGGCCAAGGTCGCACGGCTGTATTACGTGCAGGGTCTGCGGCAGGTAGAAATCACCGATCGATTGCACATCCACCAATCCACGGTCTCGCGCCTGCTCAAACGCGCGGAGAAAGAAGGTATCGTCCGGATCTCCTTCGCCGCGCCAAAAGGGCTGCACACAGATCTCGAGGACTCGCTCCAGTCGACATTCGCGCTACGTGAGGCGATCGTCGTCGACTCAATGGACGACGAGGATCAGCTGGTCAAGGATCTCGGCGCAGCGGCGGCGTTCTACCTGGAAACCACGCTCAAGCCAGCCGACGTCGTCGGCATCTCGTCGTGGAGCGCGGCGCTGCTCGCGATGGTCGAGTCGATGCA
>Ga0070683_100000576_pt1 | contig 26164 bp, 16 predicted proteins | sample KBSC713LmetaG_FD_64662 | JGI IMG/M metagenome (GOLD analysis project Ga0070683, IMG submission 64662) | Corn rhizosphere microbial communities from Kellogg Biological Station, Michigan, USA - KBS C7.1-3L metaG | ecosystem: Host-associated > Plants > Roots > Rhizosphere ... | reverse complement strand
GTGTATCTGCTCATGATCAAGCTGGGATTGCCGACATGGGTTTTCGCAGCGGCCGTCACACTGCTCGTGATCGGCCTGCCGATCATCATCCTCACGGGCATCAAGGAGCGGGAGCGGGCGCGGGCGCACGCCACGGGCACATCGCTGTCGCCGCCACGCGGCATGGCGCGTCTCTTTACCTGGCGCCGGGCGCTCGGCGGCGGCGGCGCCGCCTTCGCCGCGCTCGCGATCGTGGCCATCGCGTACACTGCCATGCGGCTGCTCGGCATCGGCCCGGTCGGTACCCTGGTGGCGTCCGGCGTACTCAAAGAACGTCAACCGATCATTCTGGCTGACTTCGATAATCGCGCCGCGGACTCCACGCTCGGCGTGACCCTCACGGAAGCGTTCCGGGTTGACCTCTCGCAGTCGCCCACGGTTCAACTCGTGACCAGCCAGGCGATTGCGGCTGCGCTGCTGCGCATGCAGCACGCCGTACCCGCGCCACTCACGCCGGAACTGGCGCGAGAGATCGCGCAACGCGACGGCGTCAAGGCGGTCGTGGATGGCCAGATCGATCCCGTTGGGAAAAGCTACCTGCTCTCTGCCCGGGTCGTTTCCGTCGCGGACGGCGCGACGCTCGCCGCGGTCCGCGAAACCGCGGCGAACGAAGCGGAACTCATCCCGGCACTCGACCGCCTGTCGCGCGCGTTGCGCGAGCGGATCGGCGAGTCGCTCGTCACCATTCGCGCGAACGACCCGCTGGAGAAGGTCACCACCGGCTCGCTCGAAGCGCTGCGCCAGTATACGCAGGCCGTGCGCCTGGCCGATGCCGGCAGCTTCGAGGCCGCCGAGCAGTTGCTCAAGGCCGCGACCACCATCGACACGGGTTTCGCGATGGCCTGGCGCAAGCGTGCGGCCATGGAAAACAACATGGGCGCCAACACGTCTCAGATTGTCGCCTCCGCCACGCACGCCTTCGCCAATCGCAGCCGCCTCCCCGAGCTCGAGCGGGATTTGACCGAAGCGTATTACTACGTAACCGGGGATTTCGACCCGGCGCGCGCCATTGCGGCGAATCGCGCCGCGCTCGAGCTGGATCCAGGCTCTGAGATCGCGCTGAACAATCTGTCCATCATCTACCAGGGCCAGGGTCAGTACGCAGCGGCCGACAGCCTGTTGACACATGCGGTCTCGCTCGGGCAGGGCGGTACCATTTTCGTGAATCTCATCACGAATCAGATCTATCAGGGGCGCATTGCCGCGGCGGAATCCACGGTGCAGCGCTACGAGCATGCGGGCCGCGGCGACCCCGGCGCACCGTTGTTCGCGGGATACCTCAGCACCGCGCAAATGGACTACCCCGCCGCCGAGCAAAGCTGGAACTCGTTGAAGGATGTGGCGTCAACGAAGCCGGGCCTGCGCGAGCAACTGAACGGGGACCTCGCGGCACTGAGCCTCACGCAGGGCAGGCTCGCCGCGGCATCGACCTATGCGGCGGTCGCGCTCAGCGCAGCGGTGGAGCGGCAGCAGCCGGGCGACTACCTCCTCTTCTCGAGCCAACTGGCCAGAATCGATCTGCGCTATCGGAATCAACCCGCCGCCGCACTCGCACGCATCACCAGCGCGTTGAGCCGCTTCCCGCTCGCGTCGATGGATCCCCTGGACCGGCCCTATTCGCAACTGGCCATGCTGTATGCGGAAGCCGGGAAACCCGACGAAGCACGCCGCCTGCTGTCGGAAAACGACCGCGTTGTTCCCGCCGGGCGGCGGAAGGCAGATTTCGATCGCTTCGGCGCTGAAGGAGCCGTCGCGCTGGCGGAAGGGCGCACGCAGGATGCCATTGCCAGCTTCCGAAGCTGGCACGATGAGAGCGGTTGTGTGTGGTGTGGCTTCTTCGGCATGGGCCAGGCCTTCCAGAAGGCCAATCAGCCCGACTCGGCCATCGCGTACTACGAGCGGGCGGTCAACGCGAAGGCCTGGAACCGGGTCTTTGGCGATGCCTTCGATCTCGCCGCGACGTACCAGCGACTCGGCGAGCTGTACGAGGCGCGCGGCGATCGCGCGAAGGCGCTCGACTATTACGGCCGCTTCGTGGACCTCTGGAAGACCGCCGATCCCGAGCTCCAGCCCATCGTGCGCGATGTACGCGCTCGGATGGCGCGGCTCTCGGCGGAGCACTGATCCGGCGCACACAGTCGCTCGCGCAATCCAACGAAAAAATGCTGTGGGAAACTTTGTGCATTACTTTCAGCACGCCGCATAACTACCACTTCCAGCAATAGGTTACGGCGCACCTCCGAATCCACATTAACAGCATGCGCGAGCCCGTTCGGCGCGCAGAACTCGCGCGCTGTTCCGTCAGAACAGACACCCAAGTCCAAGCAAGAGGGCGCTGGAGTCGACGTGAATGTCGTTGCCATCTTCGCGGCTCCGTTCGTGCTGCGCAAAGCCAGTGAACTCGTATCCCAGCCTCACATTCCACCGCATGTGAACGCGGTAAAGCATTGCCAGCGAGGCGGCGAAATGGCTCTGCTGAAGCATCACCTCACCCCCCTCGCGTCGCAGACTGCTGATGCTGGGCAGGTAGCCACCATCAATGGCGGCGCGCAACGTGAGCGGCCCAGCCACCGGCTGTTCGAGTGACGCACCAGCTACCGGAATTGGCAGCTCCTGCGACACGAAATCCTCCTTCGTCTCGCTTCCGATGCTCGCGGCCGCGAGCGTCCCGCTCAACCTGAACTCCAGCGCCACGAACGTCAGCCCCGCGTCCCAGCGAAGCATTCCTCCATTCGCCAATGATGCGAGCCGCCGCCGCACGGTTACGGTCCCCTGCAGGAACGAGGGAAAGTCCGTCCGGGTGAGGAGCCTGCTGTTGGCAGCCAGCGTCGCGCCGTTGAAGTTCACGTCCCGGGAGAGCACGGCCCTGCCGCGCAGCGAGTAACTCTCTATCAGAATGTTCCACTCGGTGCGGCGCCCCGGGTGCAGCTCGGCGTCAAGCGCGACGGTCTGCAACGATCCCACGCCGAGATCCTGTCGGAAGTTCAGGCGAGTGCCGCGCACCTGATTCTCGCGAACCTGTATCCACCCGCCGGGCGAGCCTGTCGCGAATGTCGCTTCCACCGCCCACTGCCGCCCACTGTCCGGTGGCGGGCTCTGGCACGCTGCTGCCACGACCGGCCACGGGCACAGTACGACGACGGACACGAATACCAGTTCGCGCGACGCACTATTCGCGAGGATCGGGCACATCGGCAGCCGGCTCTGTGAGACCTGATCCCCCGGGCGCTGCGCTGCGAACGACAACCGGTATCGCGACGTCCGTGTCCAGCGCGAGCGGCACCAACCAGCGCAGATTCTCAATGACGTTGGGCGGCAGCACGCGCGCGTCGGCGAGGAACACCTCCTGATCCTCCGCGGTGTGTGCACGCCGGGCCGCATCATGAAATGCGCGGAGCGCATGCATGCGGTAGAACGGATCGTCCCAGACGAGGAACTCCTCCCATGGCGCGACGTCCACGCCGGCCTCTTCGCGAACCTCGCGCCGTGCAGCCTCCGAGGGAGCTTCGTCCGGCTGCATCTTCCCACCCAGCGCATTCGTCTTTCCCGCCTGCCATGCAGGGCGGGACTTTCGCATGAGGACTACTTGCCGCCGGTCAGGGGTGAAGAGAAGCGCGAGAACGTAGTGGAACCGTGGGGTCGGCACAGGGGCACTGTCGCGTTGAGGGGCGCTCCGGGCACGCCGGCGCTCGAGTCCCGCGCTCCGGCAAGCGAAGGAGCCGCGCTGCCGGCGCAGTCGCTCAATACTGGCCCGAGTGCCCCGCGGTCGCCAGCACCGGCGGTTGCGGTGTGCGGCACCACAATCACTCGCGCGCTCAGATGCGGGGCCGCCCGAAAGCCCACGATCATGCAGCCGGCGAACAGCGCACATGCCCCAATGCAAATGGCCAGTGAATCAAGCGGACGCATGCATCCCACCTGTGCTCGTGACAGTCTCCGCAGCGTGTCGCTTCGCGCTGAGTCGCCTCCGGAATCACCGGTGCGGCCAGGGGGCGCCGCATGTGATTGCCTGTCCGTGTAACGGCGCCATCACACGCCGATTCTCACTCGGTGAGCCCGATTGAAACCGGCGGTACCGCGCTCGCGGTTCCCGCGTAAAAATCCTTGACGAACGTAAAGAATCCTGTCGTCGCTGCGCCTCGCACGGCACCCTCACAATTCGCTCAACTGCTTGCCTTCGCGCGAGATGTGCCAGCGGCACGACGGTTGCTTTTCAGCGCGCCGCAAGCAACACCGTCCCGCACTTCCTCTGGAGAACGTCCATGCATCAGCGTGCTCTCAAACTCGCGACACTGGCGATCGGTCTGGTGGGATTCGCCACCGGTTGCGGCGACGGACCAAACCCCGTCGGTCCCGACAGTGTGGCACCGAGTCAGGTGGCAACGAGCTCCGACACAGCGGTGCAGGCATCACCGCTGCAACTCGGGCCCATCGTCATAGGCTCGCCCTCGACGACGACTGGCACACAGGTCGTCGTCCTCCAGCGCACCGTGGCACTCAGCAATGACGTCACGGCATCGCGCACCATCGGCCTGCTGGGTGGAGTCATCGCGCTCCCGTCAGCGGGACTGTCGTTCATCGTGCCACCGGGCGCCGTGCTGGGAAACACGAAGATCACCGTGACGGCACCCGCGGGCAAACTCGTGGCCTACACGTTCGCGCCACACGGACTCAAGTTCCTCGTGCCGGCGATCGCGACGGTGGACCTGCGCAACACCACCGCCTATGGCAATTCAACCCTCTTGTCGATTCTCCAGGCCGGCTACTTCACCGACGACCTGTCGGGCGCGCAGCAAACCGGCCTCGAGACCGTGCAGGATCTTCTCGCTGTACAGGTACGGCTCGGCACGACGGCGGTGTTCACGGTGCCGCACTTTTCGGGATACCTCCTCGCATCCGGGCACACCGCGCGGTAGCAGCACCGCTGGACGTTGGAAGACGGGAACACGGGACAGTCGGGGTCAGATGCCACTGGTGTCTGGCCCCGATTGTCGTGCGTCCGGGCGCCATCTGTTGCGCCCACACTCCTCTCCGCGTCCCTCTGCGTAGAGAGCTGCGCGCCAGGGGGCGAGGGCGCAGCGTGCCCGTGAGTCGCGCCCCGGGGAGATCGCCGCGTGCATCAAGCGTTCGAGACGATAATCGGCAACAGCGACGGACTGCAGGAGACCATCCGGATTGCCGCCAAGGTCGCGGCAAGCCAGGTGGCATCTGCCGTGATCATCGGTGAGACCGGCACGGGGAAGGAACTCTTTGCACGTGCCATGCACAACGCCAGCGCCATGGCGGGCGAACCCTTCGTGGCGATCAATTGTGCGGCGATTCCCGAGACGCTGCTGGAATCCGAACTGTTCGGTCACGAACGCGGCGCGTTCACCGACGCCAGAACGCAGAAGCGCGGACTCATGGAGATCGCCGGGCGCGGCACCCTCTTCCTTGACGAGCTCGGCGAGCTCCCGATCCAGCTTCAGCCCAAGCTGCTCCGCGCGCTCGAGGAGCGCTCCATCCGGCGCATCGGCGGCCTGGAGGAAATCAGAGTCCAGTGCCGCGTCATTGCCGCCACCAACCGCGATCTCGACGAGGCCATCGCGCGCAACGAGTTTCGCGCCGATCTGTACTACCGGCTCACGACGGTCCGCCTGACCATTCCTCCCCTGCGCGACCGGCTGGACGACATCATCCCGATTGCGCGGCACCTGCTGGATGCGATCGCCCGCGGGCGCGAGGACTCCGCGACATCGCTTTCCGCGGAGGCGGAAGCGGCGCTCCGGTCGCATCGCTGGCCCGGCAACGTGCGTGAGCTCAAGAACGTCATTGAACACGCAGCCATTCTGGCCGAGGGCAGCGTCATCCGGCCCGAGCACCTGTTGCTGCAGCGACGCACGCGGCTGCCGGCGTCCGGTGATGGGGTGCTCGCCAGCGCGGGCGAGATCCGCATCCCGACAATTGGTAAGCGGCTCGAGGAAATCGAGCGGGAGGCCGCTCGCCTCACGCTGCGCATCACGGGCGGCAATCGCACGGCCGCGGCCCGCATGCTCGGCATTTCCCGTCCGACACTGAACCGAATTCTCCGCGACGCGGGAATCCCTTCTCGGGTCGCATCGGACGCTGCATGACGACTGTGGCGTCTGGTGCCGTCGCCCGTGCGCAGCCACGCGGGCGCACGCGCGCGGCGCTGGTGCGCGCGGCCGAGTCGGCGGAGCGTCGTGGCGAGCTGCCCCGTGCGCGCGAGGAGTACGAGCGCGCGCTTCGCCTGCCCGATCGCGCCGGAGAGGGCGCGTCCGCCTCGTCGCTGCTGCGCTGGATCGGCCGGACGCACCTGGGCGAAGGAAATCTGGATGCCGCGCTGGACTGTCTCGTCGCCGCCCATGCCGTGGGGGACGCACACGGTGATGCCGCGGCCTGCGCGCACGCGCTCAATCTGACGGCCATCACGCGGCAGCGGCGCGGAGAGCTCGAGGAAGCCGAGTTGCTCTACGCGCGAGCACTGGCCGGCGCGCGCGCCGCTGGCGAGGGGCAGCTCGCCGCCATGATCGAGCAGAACCGCGGCACCATTGCGAACATTCGCGGCGACCTGCACGCGGCGCTGCGCCGCTATCGCGCGAGTCTCAAGCGCTATCAAGCGCTGGGACTCACCCAGTACGTCGGGCCGCTGCTCAACAATCTGGGCATGGTGTACACCGATCTGCGGCGCTGGGCGCAGGCGGAGCGCGCCTTCGTGGATGCGCTGGAGCATTGTGTCGCCAGCGATGACCGCCAGGCGCAGATCATGGTGCAGGTGAATCGCGTGGAGCTCTGGATTGCGCGACGACAGTTCGACCGTGCGCGCGTGGCGTGCGATGCGGCGCGTGCGCTCGCCGTTCGCCTGCGCGGCCATCATGCCCTCGGCGAGATCGAGAAGCATTATGGCGTGATCGCGCGGGAGACGGGCGATTTTTCGCTGGCAGAGTCGCGGCTGACGGGCGCCGCGCGTATCGCGGCCGAGCGGCAGGACCCGCTGCTCGCCGCCGAAGTGGCGCGCGAACTCGCGGACCTGTACTGGCGCCAGGAGCGGCATCGCGAGACGCTGCAGGCGTTGAACGAGGCGCACGCCATCTTCACCAGACTGCGCGCGTCACTGGAACTGGCCGACGTCGCCCGGCGCATGTCGCGCCTCGAAGACATGTTTCTCGTGATTGTGCGGCGCTGGGGCGAGTCCATCGAAACGAAGGACCTCTACACCCAGGGCCACTGCCGCCGCGTGGCGGACTACGCCTGCGCACTCGCCGCGGACGTGGGCCTCGATGAACACACGCTGTTCTGGTTCCGTATGGGTGCGCTGTTGCACGACGTCGGCAAGATCGCGGTTCCCGACGAGATCCTGAACAAACCCGGGCGGCTCACCGACGAGGAGCGCAGGATCATCGAGCGGCATCCGGCCACCGGTGAGTCCATGCTGGCCGGCATCGAATTCCCCTGGAACATTCGGCCCATGGTGCGCCATCACCACGAGCGCTTTGGTGGCGGCGGATACCCGGACGGTCTCGCCGGAGACGCGATTCCCCTGGCGGCGCGCATTCTCACGGTAGCCGATATCTACGATGCGCTCACGTCGGCCCGGAGCTATCGCAGCGCGCATCCGCACGAGCGCGCCATGCAGATTCTGCGCGAGGAAGTCGGTAACACGCTCGACCCCGAGCTCTTCGCCCGGTTCGAGCGACTGGGGATTCGCTGCGACCGGGGCGGCCCCACCTGGCCGGCTCCCGAGGCGCAGGAGCCGCGGCGCGCCGCGAGCTGACGCTACGGCCGGGCCGCGACCATCGACGGCGACGCACCGGGTCCGATCCGGTCCCGCGCAATGCGCTCGGCTCGAGGAATGTACCAGCGATCCAGATTCGCCCACCAGGCGTCGGCGCGCAGGCCAACCGGATGGATGCGGCGCTGCACTGCGGCGAAGTTCACCGGTTCGTACAGCCAGATCGCGGGCGCATCACCAATGAGCATCGTGTACGCCTCGCGGTAGAACCGGTTGGCGCTGGCCGTGTCGGTGCGCGAGGCGGCGCTGTCCAGCAGGGCGTCGAACGCCGCACTGCTGTACGAACCAAAGTTGTTGCCATCCTTCACGTGCGCCGCCGCGGAACTCCAGTTCTGGGTGATGCCACTCGGTGACGGGTCGAGCTGCATGCCGGCCATGGAGGCGTCGAAGTGGCGCGTGGTCATGCGCTGCACCCAGGTCGGGAAATCCAGCGGCTCCAGCGTCACCTCGGCCCCCGCCTCCCGCATCATGGACTGGAGCAGCACCGCCATGCGCATGCGTGGAGTGCTGGAGCTCGGCACGATGATCGTGAAGCGCAGCGGCACGCCATTCCTGCTGCGGACGGCGCCCGGACTGGCGGCGCGCCAGCCGGCGGCGTCGAGCAGCACGCGCGCACTGTCCGGGCTGAACGGCAACTGCGCCAGCGTGGAGTCCCACGTGGACATGGCGCGCGTGACCGGCCCGAGCGAGACGCTGGCCAGTGTGTCGAACACGCTCCGGACAAGCTTGCCACGGTCCACCGCCATGGCGAGCGCGCGGCGCACCGAGCGATCACTCAGGATGGGATGCTGGCGGGCGCGGTCATTCGGATCGCGCTCGTTGAAGAGCAGGAAGTAGCTCCCGAGAGACGGATAGCGCACGGCTCTGAGATCGGCATGGGCGGCGACTTGCGCGAGGTTAGGCGCGCGCAGGAATTCCACGACGTCGGCTTCTCCCACGAGCACGCGCATCACCGTGGCGTTCGGGTCCGGCGCAATGCTCCAGATGAGACGATCGAGGCTCGGCCGGCCGAGATGGTACGTCGTGTCGGCCGCGAGCTCCACGACCTGACGCGGCGTCCAGCGGACGAAGCGGAACGGGCCGCTGCCAATCGGATGCCGCGCGAAGGCGCTCGTCGCAAGATCAGCCGGCGCAACCGACGCCAGCAGATGCTCGGGCAACACGGAGAGCTGATACGCCGCGTCGTAGAATTCCTCCGGCGAGCGGTGCCGGAACCAGAAGACCGCCGTGAGGGAATCCGGCGTACTCACGGAGTCAATGAGGGCAATGAGCGGTCCGGCCGCCGATCCGGTTCGCGGATCCGCATAGAGCTGATACGTGAAGCGCACGTCACGGGCGCGCACCGGCTGGCCATCGTGCCAGTGCGCGCGCGGGTCCAGGTGAAACGCGATGGAGAGAGAATCGCGCGCCCAGCTCCAGTGCTGCGCCAGTTCACCAGTCCAGCCAGCGTCACCAATCGTGTTCAGCGCTCCATTGGGCTGGGCCAGATGTTCGAAGATCTGTCCGTCCACCTGAACGCTGGTGACGTTCACGGTGAGTGGCGGGAGGAACTCGTCGGCGTCGGCCGCGACGGAGATGACGACCGTTCCGCCCACGGCACTTCCGCGCGAGACGGCCGTGCCGCGCGGACTGCACGCAGCGAGCAGTGCGGTGAACAGAAGGGTGGCTGATCGAAGCGCGTGCCCGGTCGTCATGCAGCATCCCCGCGATTGGCGAGTTCGGCCCGAGAGACGGCGGCGAGAGTCGCCGTCGTCGTTCTGGCAACCGGCTACAGACGACTATCCGGGCATGCGCGTGACAGTAGGCGGGCAGGCCTCCACCCGCTCCGCGTGACACGGTCGGTCATTTAAACGCACCGAGAGGAATGGATGCGAGCCCATTCCCCTCGTACCGTCTGCTGAACGGCTCTCCGGTGGCCTATGGAATGTGGAAGATGTGTCTCGCCTTCGTCGCCATTGACGAGTCTGCCTTTTGCCTGGCCGCATCGGCGGCGATCTTTGCGGCATCCTGGCCCAATGTCTTGCCGGCGCCCTGAATCGCGCCATTGGACGTCGAGTTCACCGTCCCGCCGCTACCCTGATTCGGTGCCAGCATCGTGGCCATGTCCATTTTGGCATATCCGCTCGGCACCTGAAACAGGGAATCCGGCTGCGATCCTTCCGCGATGTTGCGGAATTCCATGGCGCCGCTCTCGTCCTGCGTTTTCGTGACGACACCGAGGCTCTGATCGATCCAGACGTACGTCGTCCCCGGATCACGGCTGCTGGTGACCGCCCACTTCTGTGCCGCACGACCGTTCAGTTGTTCCGCGCTGGAATTCGAGCAGGTGAGCTTTGGGGGTCCGGAGGAATCGGCCGTTGAGGAAATGGCCTGGAGCATACCGTTCCAGTAGTCGCATGTATTCCCGCTGCTCGTGGGATGGAACATCGCCTGTATCGGCGACAGCTTGTACGAACCTGTCGGGTACAGAAAGGGCATGACCATGTACTGGTGAGTCGCCCGATTGATCATCGTCAGGCTCTGCTGCTCATTATCGAGGATGGCGCTGTACGGCTGGGCTCCTCCGTTGGCCAGCTCCATGCGCAACTTGCCGCCCTTCACATAGACGCGACTCGAGTCCGGCCTGGACTGGTGGGCAGCGCGAATGATGTCGGCGGAAAACTCCTGCGCGCCGACTGATCGCGCCATCAGAGGTCCGATGGCAAGAATGGAGCAGGCCAGAACGTGCGCAGGCAGTAAACTGATAGACACGGCTTCCTCCTGTCGGAATGCCACTGGCGGGCCGACGGCGTGGAAGGCGAGGTCGGCGCGCAGCGTGAACAATTGGCGTAGAGTACGAGGCGAAGTAACCGGAGCGTCACGGCGGCCGTCACTTGCCTGGTGACGGCCGCCGTCGCATAGTTTGTCCCCACACGGGACCGGTCATGATTCGCCTCGACATGCTGGGCGCGCTCTCGCTGCGTGGCGCAGATGGACATGAGCTGCGCACGGTACTGGCGCAGCCGAAACGGCTGGCGTTGCTCGCCTACCTCGCCGTAGAGTCGGCGCGCGGTTTTCAGCGACGCGACCGGCTGTTTGCCCTCTTCTGGCCGGACCTCGATCAGTCACAGGCACGCCAGGCGCTGCGCCAGTCGCTCTACTTTCTGCGCCAGTCCCTCGGAGCGAACATTCTCGTCAACCGTGGCGCGGAAGAAATCGGGATCGCGGTCGATGCGTTCTCCTGCGACGCGCGCGCCTTCGCCGATCTGCTGCACGAGGGGCATCTCGCGGACGCGCTGGCGCTCTACCGCGGCGATCTCCTGGCTGGGGTGTACATCGCGGATGCGTCGTCTGCATTCGACGAATGGCTCGAGAGCACCCGGGGACAGATCCGGGAGCAGGCTGTCGCTGCTGCGTGGAAGCTGGCCGACGCGCACGAGCGCGAGCACCGCGTGACGGAATCGGCCCATTGGGCGCGGTTCGCCGTTCGGCTGGCGCCGGACGATGAACGGGCGCTGCGCCGGCTGCTCACGCTGCTCGATCGTACGGGGGACCGCGCCGGGGCAGCGCGCGCGTACGCCGAATTCGCCGGCCGGCTGAAGACGGAGTTCGACGTCGAACCGTCGGCGGAGACGCGGGCCATCATGCGGGGCCTGCAGCTCCGCGCCGACCAGCCGACGGAGGCGAGTCCCCCGCCTGATCCCTTCCGTTCGCCGTCCCGGTCAGTCCCTCCTCCTCCCCTTCCCCCTGTCGCTCGCGCGCCGATAAGGGCGGAGTACGCGCCGGTGAACGCGGAGCACGCTCCGGTGGATGCCGTGGCATTGCCGGATTCGCGGCCGAACCAGTCGCCGGCTGTCGGCGGAGGCGCACGCGACGTGCCCTGGCCCGTGCGTCGCATCGTGCTGGGCGTCGCGATGGTTGCGGCCACGGCCATCACTGCCGTCGCCCTCGCGGTACGACAGGGACACGCCCATCGCGTGGCGCCGACGGTGCCTGTCATCGCGGTGGGCTGGATCCAGGACCCGAGCGGAGCCGATACCGGCTCGAGTGTGCGCACGCTCGCCGAGTTGCTCGCGACGGATCTCGGGCGCATTCCCGGGCTTCGCGTCGTGAGTCACGCGCGGCTCTACGACATACTCGGCCAGCTCAATACGCATGACGCAACGCCATCCGCGATTTCCGCTGCGGCCCGGCGGGCCGGAGCCACCGAGCTGCTCGAAGCCGTGCTGTCGCACGCGCCGGACCGCGCATTGCATCTCGACCTGCGTCGCGTGGATCTCGTGACCGGCGATGTGCACGATGCGCAGTCGTTCACCGGAGCCACGGTGTTCGAGCTGGCGGATCGTGCGACTGCGCAAACGGCGACGCAGGTCGGGCTGCGCGCGCCCCTGCAGCCTCTCACCGCCGTCACCACGACATCACGCACCGCGGAGCGGTTGTACGAGGAGGGCCTGCGAACCTACTATCAAACCGACATCATCGCTGCCGTTCGGTTGTTCCACGCCGCACTGGACGAGGATCCCACCTTCGCCATGGCGGCCTACTATGCCGGACTGGGCGAGGAAGGAACGGACGGATTGGCGTCGCGGCGCGACCTTGCCCTCGCGCTGCGCCTGGCCGACCACGCATCGGATCGCGAGCGGCTGATGATTCGTGAAGCGTGGGCCGATGCGACCAACGATCCCACGGAGCTCGCCAGTGCCGAATTGCTCGCCGCACGCTACCCGGATGAACCCGGCGCCGAGCTGGCGCTCGGCAGGGCGCTCTCGTGGGACGGGCAATATCTCGCGGCGGTTCCCCACCTGAAGCGCGCCATCCACCTCGACTCCTTGAGCCTCACTGGCCGGAGCCCGCGCTGCCAGGCGTGCGACGCGTACCAGCTTCTATGGGGGACGTACGCCAGCGCGGATTCGCTGGCGGCCGCGGAGCGTATCGCGCACGAATGGACGCGGCTCCAGCCCCAGGCGTATCGTGCCTGGTGGGCGCTGGTGGAAGTATTGGACCGGGTTGGGCGCGACGACAGCGCGCTCGCCGTGCTCCAGACCGTCGAGCGGCTCGCGCCAATGGCATCCAGCGACATCGTTCCCCGCGTGCACATTGCGCTCAGGTCGGGGCGGTTCGACGTGGCGGATCACTTGCTGTCAGAAGAGGCGCGGACCGGCAATCAGGTGCGGCGCAGCGAGGCGCTCTGGTGGCTGGTGATCAGCCTGCGCAATCAGGGCCGCTTGCGCGATGCACTCGCCAACGCGCGAGAGCTGGTGCAGCTCGATGCGACCGCGCAGCCGGGCTTCACGACGCCCCGATCGCTGGATGCGGTATCGGTTGCGCAGGTCCTGTTCGAGATGGGTCGGTATCACGAGTCCGCGGCCCTGTTCGACTCGATTGGCCACTATGTGTGGCGTGACTCGCCGGACTTCCCCAGCGAGGCGCCCGGACTGGTCGCGCGCCACCGCATCTGGATGCTGACGCATGTGGCGACGGCGCTCGCGGCGGCAGGTGACACGGCGAGGCTCCCGCGTATCATCGACTCGCTCACTGCCTGGAAAGCGCGGAGCGGTTTTTCGCGAGACCACGTGCTGGATCACTACGCGCGCGGACTCCTGCTTTCCGCGCGCGGCGAGCCGGACGATGCCGCCAGCGAGTTCCGCCATGCGCTCGTTGATCCGGTGAATGGATACAGTCGCGTGAATCTGGAGCTGGCAAAAATTCTGCTCGCGCGAAACCAGGCGCGTGACGCCATCCCGCTGCTGCGCGCGCCGCTCGCCGGACCAATCGAGTCGGAATCGTATTACAGCACGCTGACCGAGCTTCACGTCCTGCTCGGCAACGCGTTCGAGCGCGCGGGAGCGGCGGACAGCGCGCTCGTGCACTACCGCTACGTACTGGCGGCGTGGCGTCATGCCGACCCGCAGTTCCGCCCACGCCTCCTCGCCATCCAGCGACGCGTGTCCGCGCTGCATGCACGCGCACCAGTCGCGACGACAGCCAACTGACGGCGGGACAGGATGGACACGATTCTCACGGTGCCGCTCCCGGGGGAGTTGCCGTCATTCAGCCGGGGGACCCCGCATCTCCCAGGTCTGCGGATCTCCGAGTCTACTTCGGCCCGGATCCGGCTTGCGCTGCGGGTGCCTGCTCGTTCGCCGTGGGGAACGCTGGGACCGGATACGCACCAATCTTGTCCGCCGTGTACGCGCTGGCCCAGAAATCCGGCGGCCCTTCGCTGTCCGGAACCTTGTTTCGCACCGGCTTGAGTGCGCGCTTGAGGTACGCCGCGATGGCCCACAGATCCTGGTCCGGCTTGTGCCGCCATGCAGGCCACGGCATGGGCGGCGCCAGGTAGTGCGGATGCGCAGGGAAGTTGCCGACACCGGGCGTGGTCGACGTGATCTCGACGTCCGGCGTGTCCTCGGGCCGCAGCCCGTAGCGAAGCGCGTTGAAAATCTGCCGCTCGCTGAATCGCCCCAGCCCCGTCAGGTTATCTGGTGTCAGATTGCGAGGCCGGGTGTGAAAGCACGGCATCGCGCCGGGCGTGATGGCGCAGGGACCAATCAGGAATTCATTCTCGCGCGTCTTCATCCCTTGCAGCCAGTCAGGTGATGCAGGGTCGGCGTTGCCACCGTGACAGTATCCGCACGCGCTCGTGATGACGATGGCCCGGCCGCGCGCCACCTGATCATCGGCTGACGATACGCGAGGCGTCGCGGCTGATGCTGCACGGGGCGCGGCCATGACACGGGGCATCACGAAGGCCACAAGGAGTACCGCCGCCATCAGGACCAGCGACCAGCGACCAGCGACTGTCTGTCTCATGATCTCCCCCGCTCAGTGGAGTTGAAGTATGCCCATCATCCCCATGTCCTCGTGATCCAGGATGTGACAGTGGTACATCCACTTGCCCGCGAAATCCTCGAAGCGCACGACGATGCGCACGGACGAATGCGGCGGCACGTTCACCGTATCCAGCCAGTAGGGGAACGGCTCGGGGACGCCATCGCGGTCGAGCACCTGAAAGCGGAAGCCGTGCAGATGGAACGGGTGATCCATGCCCACCAGATTCTCGATCTCCCAGATCTCCGTCGTGTGGAGACGGCCCGTGAAATCCACCCGCGTGAGGTCCATCATCTTCCCATTGATCATCCCCTGCGTGAGCACCAGCACGCGGTGCTCGGCCACGTGCGTCGTATCGATCGCGGGAACGGGACGCAGTGAATCGGGAACGCGCACGGAGGAATCGCGTGCGACGCCGGTGACGCGCAGCGAGAGCAGGTCGTGCGTTTGATTCCAGTCAGCCGGCCGGGTGTGCGGATCGTACCGGTCATACGGCAGCGTCTGCAGCGCCACAGCGCTGCCTGGTGCGCCCGCGCCGCGAACCAGCAGCTCCACGCGCTGCGAATTGGCCAGCAGGATGTCCTGCATGCGCAGGGGCTTCCCAAGGAGTCCGGCGCCGTGGCCCAACTCGAGCAACTGCTGCCCGGGAATGGCGAGGCGATAGATCCGGGCCGCCGAGGCGTTGATGATGCGCCAGCGTTGCATCTCCCCGGCCTGGATGTCCACGGTGGGCGCGAGTTGTCCGTTGACGAAGAGCACGTTCCCCTCGCGCCCATTCTCGGCGTCCATTTCCGCCTGTGCGGATTGCGAGTCGGGAAAGTCGATGGAGCCGTCGGCGCGAAAGCGATTGTCCGAGAGAACGAGCAACTTTTCAGGAATCGACGCCGGCAATGGATCGTCCGGCGAACGGACGACGATCGCACCGAAGAGCCCCATCGCCACCTGGTAGCCCGCGCGGCGGTCGGGGTGCGGGTGATACCAGTACGTGCCCGCCGTTCCCGGCGCGACGTCGAATACGTAGTCATGCCGTTGCCCGGGCATCACCGGATCCAGCGGACTGCCATCGGCGCCCGCGGGAATGTGCAGGCCGTGCCAGTGCACGGTGGTCGGCTCGGGGAGCGCATTGCGGAAGTGCACGATGACATGGTCGCCCTCGTGCACATCCAGCGTCGGCCCCGGCACATGACCGTTGTACGCAAACACCTCGCTCGTGGTGCCCGGAACGAGCGAGAGGCGCGCCGGCGCCGCGGTGATCGACACCTCGACGGTATGGGCCAGCCCGGACAGGTTCGCGAGCACGGGCGGCTGCGCGAGTGCGGCATGGGGACGCGCCGCACGCTCGCGTACGGGAGGTACGCGAAGGGGAACGGCGCTTGCGGAGGCCAGACAGACGACTGCGGCCAGCAGCGGCAGCACACGTCTCATGTCGCTCATCGCGCACGACCAGAGAAAAGGCAGGCCGTACAGTTGCGCCCGCTGTGTGTTTCCGCAAGAGGGCGGAGCGCGGCGATCCGCTCGCTACTGATACATGATGAACACGGGCCGTGGCGTGAGGCCCAGTACCTGCTCCGGCGTCAGGATGGGCTTGTCATTCTTGTAGAACAGCTTGAAACCGGTGAACTGCACCGCTTCGTCTTCCACATAGCGCTGGTACGAGCTCCGCTTGAGGTGCGGAGCGCCGAAGCCATCCATGTCGATCACCAGTTGCACGCGCGGATCCAGCGTGATCTGCGCGCGGTTGGTGAGCATGGGGCGCGTGAAGCGGTGCACGATGAGCATCTTCGGCGGGAGCTGATACTCGGTGACGAGCCGTGCGAGTGCGTCCACGGCCACATTCACCTGCGCCGCATCCAGTGTGCCGATCACCGTACCCGGTTTCCTGCCGTTCTTCATGGCGAACTCCGGGTCGAGCGCCAGGTGCACGTTCGGTTTCCGGAGCCACGGAATGAGCGGCTTGAGCTCGGACGTCACGTCGCTGTGCCCCACCTGGATGTCGAGAATCAGGAGATAGCCCTCGCGCTCCGCCCAGCCGGCCACCCTGGCGACGAGTTCATCGGGCATGCGCAGGCGATACTTGCCGTCGCGCCCGGGGCTTCCCTGCGCAACGGTGGCGATGAGCTCGAGCGCCGGCAGCACGTGCACGGTCGAGTCGGCGCGCTGGTAGGCCGCCGCCTGACGCTTGAGTCGCGCCAGCATGCTGTCCGGATTCACCTCGCCCAGAATGCCCATGCGCTTCGAGAGCGGGTTCCCGTAGTAGGACACCACGAGGCATCCGGGAAAGAGCGACCCGGGGAGCGGCGTCTGCGCGAGCGCCCGGCGGGCGACGATGCGGACCCAGGTGGACGTATCCGCGTGCGGCACCGGTCGGGGAGCGCTCGCGAGTTTGGCGCGCCGCGCCGCTGAGAGATGAAGCGTGGTATCGTGCTCCAGCGAATCGCGGCGCACGGAGTCGCGCACGGCGGAGTCGCGCGCGGCCACGAGCCGCGCGCTGTCCGCCACTGCAGCGGCTCGCACGACCCGCGCGAGCGCGGAGTCGGACTGGCACTCCGCCTGGAGGCGCTCCGTGGCCGCGTGGGCGGCCATGAGCGCCGAGTCCACGACGGTATCACGCGCCGCCCGGCGCGACGGAGGCGGATCACCGGCGGCACGGGACTCACCGCATGCCAGCAGGGCTGCAACCGCCAGTGCCATTGGCGCGAGCCGCGCGAGCGTGGCGCGCGCCCTGGTCGCTGTCGGCATCACGCGTCGCGCATCGCGCTGGCGTCCAGCCCCACCGAGCGGCACCACGCGGCGTAGGCAATCGGCGAGATTTCCGACGGCTTGATCTCGCTGCGGCCGCCCCAGAACACATTGGTATAGCCCACGGGAATGCCGGCCTCCTCGAGGTGGCGGTCGATCGCCGCCTTGTGGGCAAGCACGACCTGCTTGTCCGTGCCGTGCGCCACGGCCATGAGATTCACATTCGCGAATTCCGGTCCGCCCTCGCGCCAGTAGGCATGCGTGAGGATGTCGTGCCGGCCGATTTCCCTGCCGGCCTCCAGTTCGCGCCCCGGCGGCACCTGCCAGTGAAAGAGCGCATTGTACCGCGTGACGTGCGTACCGGCGGCGGAGGGCTTCACGTGTTCGAGAAACGTGGAGAAGCGGCCGATCACGCCGCGCCCCTCGAGCGAGCGCGCGGTGGAGAGAAATTCATCGTGCGACACGCCTGCTTCATCCGCGCGCGAACGCCACGGCAGCTCGCGAATCTCATCGGGCCTGAACTCGCGCTTGAGCGGTTCGAGTACGCACCATTCATCGCTCGAGAGTTCAACGATGTGTGTGTCGAGCACGCGTCCCGGAGCCTCGGCGCGACTTCCCGGCTCCATGCCGCGACGCCGCACGTGGCCAACGCCAAGCGTAAAAAGCGCATTGGCCGGCATCACGCGGAACGCCGTGGCGCCGATGCGCGCCGCGAGATATTCGCAATGGCGCTGCATGGAGAAGCCGCGTGGAACCTTGAGGGTGGTCCAGAGCTTGTAGCGCGATCCGCTGATCTCGGCGTCGGTCGAGCGGACGACCACGTGTCCGGAAAAAGGGTCATCCTTGCTCAGATAGTCGAATGCGGCGTCCAGGCGCTCCGGTGGAACGCTCCACGCGATGAGCGCGCCGGGTGCCAGGTTCGTGGCGAGCAGCGTCTGACGCACGCGCCGAATCGTGCCGGCAGCGAGCATGGCCCGAATGCGTTCGAGCACGGTGTCGAGCGGCACGCCGCTGCGCCGGGCGATCTCGGCGAACGGGTCGGCGTGAAATCCGACAATGCGGTCCTCGGAGACGGCGAGAACACGGGCGTTGACCGGATCGGTGATTTCTGTGGGAACGGCAGCGGATATCATGGGACCTGTAAAGTAACGACGACGAATCGGGAAAAGGGTCAGCCGGCGCGAGGACATGGGACTCCGTCGCGCTTCGCTGACGCATATTTAAACTTACGATATCGCGCCCCATGAACCACGCCACCCGCATCGGAGCACGCGGATGTCCGAGCGATATACCGTCACCCATCAGGGTGTGCCAGTCGGTACGGTTGATCTCGCGATCGGTAAGCACCAGGGAGTCGGCACGCTCGATACGCTACCGGGATACCAGGCGGTCGCGCCGACACTGGGCGCCGCGGCTCGACTCGGTCGTGTCGCCCGCAGTGCGTTGCTGGTGATGCCGGCGGATGGTTCCACGCCGTTTCCCGAATTAGCCGAAGTTCAGCGCGCCGCTGCGCTCACGTTCGAGCTTTGGGACGAGCGAGGCACGTACGTACCAGCTACGATGATTCGGATGGTCCGGCTGCGTACGCGGCCGGGTATTACGGTCTTCGTGGACTTTGGCGAGGCGGGCGCCGAGGTATACGCCCGCACCCCGAAACGCCCCGGCCAAGACGGTGACGAGGCGCCGGTGGCCGATCCGTGATATGTAGCGGCAATGGTGTGAGAGCAATCGAGGGCCAACCGAAGAGAGAACGGCCGCCGAAACCGTTGTACCCGCGTGCTAAAGACTGGACGGGATTTACAGGATTCACAGGATTTTCAGGGTGCCGTTCTCACAGCAGTTGCGGTGATTCAGCGAACGGATCAAAACCTGGGGATTTTGCTCCCCACAATGCTGTTCATCCTGTGAATCCCGTAAATCCTCTCTCCCACCGTACGCGAGGACAGCCGTCGCGCTGATTCCGCGAACATCCCTACAGGAACTTCGCCAGGATGTAGATCAGCAGTCCCGCCAGGCCGCCCACGAGCGTCCCGTTGATCCGAATGAACTGCAGGTCGCGCCCAACCGCCAGCTCGATGCGGCGCGAGGTGACCTCGGCGTCCCATGCACTCACCGTGTTGGCGATCAGTTCGCCCATTTCGTGCCGGTGCTGCTCGATCACCCCCGTGACGGCAGTCGTGATGAACTCGTTCACCTCGGCCATCAACGCCGGATTGCCGAGCAGCGCATCGGCAAACGACACCAGCCCGCGCTCGAGCGCGCCGGGCGCGCCGGTTTCCTCAGTGGCGGCATACTTCACCAGCCCCGTGCGGGCGCCGCGCCAGATTGACGTGGAGAGCTCTTCCATCAGCGGTGCATCGAGCAATTCGTCCTTGAGCAATTCCGCCTTGGCGATCATTTCGGGTGAGTGCTGCAGCCGGTCGATGAACCGGACGAGCGCGTCGTCGAATCTCGCTCGCAGTTGATGATGCGGATCGGCGTGCACCTCATGCAGCAGATTCTCGATCGCGGCGATGATCTTGTGGTAGATGCGATCGTCCAGAACGCCAGGCACCCACCAGGGACTCTCCTCCGACACTTTCGTACGAATGAGCTCGCGATTGTCGTCCACGGCCTGCTCGATGAGCCGCAACGCATCGTCCAGCAGATCCTGGTGACGGCTGTCCGCCGTCATCAGCGACAGCACGTTGCCAAGGATGGGCGCCACGCGCGTGGCGCGCAGCCGCGTGGTGAGACTCTCGCCGATCAGCCGCGCAGCGGCGTCATCGGGCACGGCCTCGGCCGTGCGCGCGAGGCCCGTGGCTACCTGTCGCGCGATCTTGTGCGCGTTCTCCCGGCTGGCCAGCCAGCGCGCACCGCGTTCCGCCACCCGCATGTCGGCGAGCTTGCGCGACACGACTTCGCGCGAGAGAAAATTATTCTGCACGAAGTTCCCCAGCGTGCGCCCGATCCGATCCTTGCGACTGGCGACGATGGCGGTATGCGGAATGGGCAGCCCCAGCGGATGCTTGAACAGCGCGGTGACGGCGAACCAGTCGGCCAGTCCGCCCACCATCGCCGCTTCCGCCGTCGCGCGGATGTAGGCTACCCACGGAAAGTTGTGCTCGAAGATTCGCGCAACGACAAAGACCACGGTCGCCACCACGAGCAAACCGGTGGCCCGGCGCTTCATCCGATCGAGTTTGAGCTGCCGCTCGGCGTCGTCCGGACGCGCGAGCGGCATGAGCGTGACGGTCGTGTTCATCCAGCGAACGGAGAATGAGCTGGAAGCGCAGCGTCCGGTCCCGTGTTGCCGGCCGGCACTCGCGGATGGACCGCCAGTGGCGAGATTCAGTCGCGGGACTGCCCTTCCCTGTCAGCGCAGCTTGTACCCTGCGCCAAAGCGGAAGGTAGTCACGTCGGCAGGCACCGAATAGATCTGGACGGAGAGATCCACGGCGCGCGTCACGTGCGCGGTGACGCCACCGAACGCCGCGCCGCGCGTGAGGTTCACCTCTACCTTCGTGGTATCGAGGCCGCCAAACCCGTCGGTGAAGTGCACCTGGAAGCGCGGCGTGAGCCGCGTGATGCCGCCACCGGCGTAGAACGACCAGTGCCCGCCGCGCGATGCCAGCGCCAGAGCGCCCTCGCCGCCCACCATGTACGGATGGAAGGTGTCGTTCGACGGCATCGTGCCGTAACAGGGCTGGTCCGGCTCCGTCGTCAACGATTTCGTCGGGCAGGTGATCGGACCCTTCACCCGTCCGATCGTGCCATGCACGCGCAGCATCAGGCTGAATGCGCCGAGGGACGATGCGAAGGGAAGATGCTGGACGTTGGAGACCGCGAAGCTCGCGAGATTCGGGTCCGCATCCCACACCTTGATCGGCGGCACGTAGCTGGCCTCGACGGCGAATCCCGCCGGCAGGCCCACGGTGACGCGCGGGCGAGCGAGGAGCGGCGCCAGTCTCGTGTTTTCCTGCTTGCTGAGGTAGCACAGACTGGTGTGGGAGATGTCCGCGCCAGGCTCGGGGATCGGCACGACCTCGGCATCCACGCGTACACTCCACGGTGCTACCGGCGCGGGCGCGGCAGCCGGTGAGAACGCGACAGGCGCTTCGTAGAACGCCAGCAGCCGTGCCTCGTTGCTGTCGGTTGGCGGATGGCAGACCTGCGCGATCGCGCCGGTTGCGAGCGTGAGCGAGCCGAGCAGGCCGGGCAGCAGAACGGCACACAGTCGCGCAGGCGCCATGACGTGATCCTCACATGAGAAGCGGAGAAAGGCGAGCGGGGCCAGCAGGTGCAGCCAGGCGCCGTTCCGAGGCAACCGAATCCGTTCAGGGCATGCGAAGTTCCCGTGGCGCGCCCGGTGCCGGAGCGACCGTCCGGCGCTGAATCCCGCACTGCGTGCTCGAATTGCACGCAACATGATCGAGCGTTTCTGTACGCAACGGGTCCGCTCGATCAGCCGACCTCCCTGAGCTCGATGCGCACCACGGTTCCCTCGCCGTCGGTACTCGCAATGGCCATGGCGCCGCCCCAACCATCCACGAGCTGGCGGCTGATCGCCAGGCCAAGCCCACTCCCGGACGTGCGCGTCGAAAAATGCGGCTCGAAGATGCGCGGCAGCACATCGCGCGAAATGCCGTGCCCATTGTCCGCGATCTCCACGATCACGCGCCCGTCTCCCCGCGCACAGCGCAGCTCGACACGCGTGGCCCTGGCCAGTCGCGCGTTTTCCATCACGTTCAGCAGCACTTCCCGCAATTCCTCACTACTGGCCAGAGCGTGGGCCGGCTCAGCACACTCTGTCAGAATCCACTCCACGTCGTCGCGGCCCAACCGCTCGAGCTCCATCACATCGCGGGCAATGGCCATCACATCCACCGGCTCCGCCGCCGCACGCTCCGCGGGCGCCGTACCGTAGCGACTGAAGCCCCGCGCGATCTCATCGAGACGGTCGATTTCCGCGAGGATTCGCGTCACGTTCCGATCGAGAATCAACTCGAAGTCAAGGCGTGCATCCCCATACGCACGCTTGAGATGCTGCACGCCCAGGCGAATCGGTGTGAGGGGGTTCTTGATTTCGTGCGCCACCTGCCGCGCCATCTCGCCCCATGCCAGGACGCGTTGTGCGCGCGCCAGGTCGGTGACGTCGTCCAGCGTGAGCACGACGGCCGCGCCTGACCCGCTGAGGTGCGTAAAGCGCGCCTGCACCTGGCGCTCGTTGACGGTGAGCTCGAACGCCTCATCGCTCTCGGCGCGCGCCAGAAATTCGCGCGCCCGCTGCGCAATCGCATCGCTCGCCGTCATCATGTCCGATCCCGCCGGGAGCGGGTGGCCGAGCAGCGTTTCGGCCTGCGGATTGGCGAGGACGACCCTGCCGTCGGCGGAGAGCGCCACCACGCCGCTCGCGACATTTCGCAGCACATCCGCCGTGCGGCGCTGCGCTGACTCGAGCGCCGTGCGACTCGCGCCGAGATCCGTCGCCATGCGGCGGAACGCCGAGAACACCGGCGCGAACTCAATGGGCGGACGCCCCGCGAGCGGCGGCTCACGCTCCCCGGCCGCGATCTTGAGCGCCGCGGTGCGAAGACTGGCGATCGGCTCCGCGAGGGTGCTCGAGGCCACCCGGCTCAACCAGAGGGCGCCCATGGCCCCCAGCACCGTGACGAACAGCACGAGAATGCCGAGATCGCGGCGACGCTGGTCGAGCGCGTCACCGGCGCCGTGCGCGGCGGCGGCGTACACCACCTCCTGGCCGGGCGGCGACATGGCCGCGAGATACCCGAACAACACGGACGCCCCGCCGATGTGCTGCACGCGACTGGTGGAGACCTCGCGGCCGCTCCCCAGCGTCTGGTATACGCTGGGACTCATGAACCGTCCAATGGGTGCCAGCGCCTTGAACAGCGGGTCGCTCGCCTCGCGCAGCTCGCCGCTGCGAAACACGAGCAGCGGCATTCCGATTTCGCTCGCCGCGACCGTGAGCGGCTCCAGCGTGTCGCCCGTCACGTACGATCGCAGCGCCTCGCGCACCAGCAGCGCGCGCGACTGCGCGTCCTCCGACTGGAGTCGCTGGTAGCTCCAGAGCGCGAACGCCATCGCCGGCAGCACGAAGAAGCCGAACAGCACGAGGGTGAGTCGCCCGCGGAAGCTGCGCGACCAGCGGCGCGTTCGCGTCCGCGTCCAGCGCAGGAACACACCCGCCGGGAAGGCGCTGAGCGCCCAGAGCATCGCGATCACCAGCAGGTCGAGCAGCACCACCAGCGTACCGCGCTGCACCAGCGTGGCCGGTGCGCCCAGCGTGATGTCGATGTGCACCCTCGTGGCCCCGCGTGCGGTGTGCACGAGACGGTCGCCATGCAGTTCGCCCGCGTTTCGATACCAGCGTGTCCGATCGGCGCTGATCGGTGTCGCCGGATCCACGTCCGCGAGCGACAGCAGATAGGGCGGCGGACCGCTCTCCCGTGGCTCGATGCCCAGCAGCGCGTTATACGGGTTGTCCGGAATGAGTCGGGTGCGCGGCGCCACGATGACCGTCGTCACATCGCCCTGCAGACTGGGAATCGCGAGCACGACGAACACGCCCGGTTCCCCGAGCACCGTCTGGATGACGCGGTCGCACGTACGGCGCGCCAGCGCCACGATCTGCTCCACCTGGTCGGGTGGCAGCGTGATGGGATCCAGGGCCACGCGCGCGCCGGTGGTGGAGTCGTGTGGCCAGGTGCGCAACTGAACCGGATATCCGGTGCCCACGAGATCCGACTGCATGTACAGTCGCACGAGATCCGACGTGCTCATGGGCGGATGGTCTTCGGGCACGGCATCGGCCAGCCGGTTGAGCACGGCGTTCACTTCGGGTTCCACCACGCCCAGCCCGGACACATCGCGGTTGGCGAGTGCGGCGCGCCCGCGAATGCCCGCGTTCCAGGTGAGTGTGGCGGCCCCGAGCGCGGCGATCATGGCGGCGCACAGCATGCGCCACCGATTGGGCCGCGAGAGGGCAAGCGTGCATACCGCCGCGATCCAGAGCAACGCATACCAGTGCGGCCATTCTCCGGGCGCGGTAAGCACGATGGGTCCGAGCACCGCCAGCAGTGCCGCCAGCAGCGGCGCCATCCAGGGAGGGAGCCCGCGCCCGCGTCCCGGCAGCGCGGGCCCGGCGGCCACTGCGCCAATGAGTAGCGCGGCTGCCACCAGGAAGAGTGCGAGCTCCCATGCCAACCAGAGCGGTGTGGACACGCCGCCTGGCGGAGGAGCCACACCCCGCGCGAGTTCGCGCAGCAGCAGCACGCCGCCTCCCAGGATCACCACGACGAGCAGCGGCGCCATGCGCCACGACGGAATACGCGCACGGGACCGCACCGTGAGCATGAGTCCCAGGAGCACGAGCGCCGCCGCAATGATGAGCGCCGCCGCGTTGGCCGTGAGCGGTCCGCCAATTGTGGCGTAGTACACCGTGGGATCAAAGAACGCGGAGGCGCTCGAGAAGGTCGTCAGCGGCATCAGGGCGACCGCCGCCAGCGCGACGCCGAGCGGCGCGAGGCGCCACACCAGCGTCTCCTCCTGCCGCCAGGCGGCAATGAGAAAGAGCAGCAGGGTAACGCCGAGAATCACCGCGCCATCGTTGCGGATGTCCTCGAGCACGAGCAGCCGCGCCTCGTCCTGTCCCGGTGCGACGGCGCGCGCCAGCAGGACGGTGTCCGTGCCGGGCGCGTAGGCGAAGACCGCGGCGTCGCGCGGTGCGGCACCGGGCGGGTACAGCTCGAAACTATCCAGCCCGACGTGCGTGGCGATGCGCGTACCAATGGACGAGGTGAGGCCGTCACCCGGCGGCAGCGCGTTCAGCACCGCCGTCGCGACGGCCCGGCTCTCGCCACGCACCGCCGCCGCGTACAGTGTGACGTAGAACGGACCGAAATGAGCGCCGATCGGCGCCACGAAGGTGTCCGGCATCGTCACGATGCGACCGCTCCAGATCGCCGGCTGTCCGCGCTGGAAGAGAACGAGCCCGCGCTCGGGGTGCTCTCCCCTGATTCGCGCAAGTGCGCGAAAGCCCGGCGTTCCGCCGGTGGGGACGTCGAGCGCCGCCGTGGCCGCGCTGCGCAGGGCAATGGTGGTCGCAGCCAGTTCGGTCTGGAATTGCGTCGCACCCCGCGTCATCAGCGCGGCGCGATAGGCGGGCCAGTGCAGATCAATGCGATCGAGCCGCCCGCGTGCCATGAAGCCCACCATGCAGAAGAGCAGCAGACCCGCGACGGCGGCGAGCGCCCAGCGGCGCGCGCGCACGGACCCCTGCACCGCCACAATCGCGGCGAGCGCGGTGGCGGCCAGCGCGACGACGAGGTAGCGTACGCTCGGCGTCCGGAGCCAGCCGGAGCCCGCGATCAGCGCGACAGCCGCCGTCAGCGTCCAGAGGTGACTCCGCGTCAGGAGCGCGCTCACCGTCGGCGCGGCCGGCGCCTTTTCATCGTAATGCGAAATGACCTTTCCTCCCCGTCCCGATGATGCGGCGCCGCGGTGCCTCAAGGAGATGAATCCGGCCCAGGTGGCCACCGTCATTGCCGCCGACCCCCGACTGATCATCCCCGTGGGCACCTGCGAACAACACGGGCCGCACCTGCCCATGGGCTGCGCCACGATCATCGCGGAACGGCTGGCCTACGACCTCTCGGCGACCACCGGCGTGATCTGCGCGCCGAGCGTCGAATACGGTGTGAACTTCGCCGCCGAACGCGACTTCGCCGGCAACGCGTCCATGCGCAAGAAGACGCTGCACCGGATGCTCAACGACCTCCTCGC
>Ga0070683_100000574_pt1 | contig 26208 bp, 18 predicted proteins | sample KBSC713LmetaG_FD_64662 | JGI IMG/M metagenome (GOLD analysis project Ga0070683, IMG submission 64662) | Corn rhizosphere microbial communities from Kellogg Biological Station, Michigan, USA - KBS C7.1-3L metaG | ecosystem: Host-associated > Plants > Roots > Rhizosphere ... | reverse complement strand
TTTTAAAATACAAGCTGATGAAATATAATAATTTTCATCTCCTACGTCTTTCATTTTAAACTCATTCCTATCTAAGAATTTTGTTTTAATTTTTGTTTTAATTTCGCTATTAATAAAATACGATTCTTTAATTTCTCTTGCAGGATACATTTTAGGAACATATGTGTCAAAACCAAAACTTCCGTCATACTGCTCATCATACTTTATTTTTTTATTTTCTATTTTAGGAAGATCACCAGTTGACTGGTTTCTAGATCTAAAAAACAAAACAAATATATTTGGATATGTATTTACTGTTTTCCTTGTCCCATACACATCAATATCCGAAACTCCAATATCTGCAAGATTTCTTATTCCTATATTTCCTGTTTTCATATTTGTAAATTGTAATTAATGATTAAAAAGAAAGTGGTAGCTAAGCCACCACTTTCGAAAACCTACATATTAAATAGGTTTTATAATGGTGCTTGGTAATGTCGTAGCGGCAGTACTATGCGACAACTGCGCACTCTTATCCAAAGTGAAACTTGTTTCGAATTCCAGTTCTTTTGGATTCTCACAGTTCTTCGGATCGTCTTCAGGGAAGATCGGAAGCGGTTGCTTCACCGGTAATCCTGTAGAAGATTCCTGAAGGATGGTCAATGTAGTCGGCATTCTGGTGATCCAGTATTTACCCTGAGGTTCTCCGGTAGGTTTTCTCATCTCGTCCACGATACTCATGTACATCGGGTCTCCGATCACCGGAACCTCTCCTCCGTTCCAGATCAGTCCGGTTTCCATGAACAGCTGTACAGCAGCTTCAAAACCTGGCTTCACAGTTACAATAATCCTGGCCATTCCTGCCTGCAAGAAACTTCTGAACAATGGGTCCATACTTTCCGTCAGGTAGAATTCCTGCCAGCTCTTACGGTTGGCCCAGTAGTAAGGATAGAACGTATAGTCCATGATCTCCCATTCAAAAGCCTGTTCCATGAATTTTGCCAGCGCAGTATATTTATCCAGTTCTTCACCCAGGTACACCTGAAAATTATCCATTCTGGTCGTATCGGCTGTTGCATTGGTGGTTTCCCTGCCTAATGTGTTTGAATCCAGGTAGTTTTGCAACAGGTACGCAATACAGTTATGCTTCAGCGTATCATGTTCCATGTAGCGGTAGAAATTCCCCTGTCTTTCTTTTGCTGCTTCTTCTTTTTCTTTTTGTTCAGCATCCAGCTTTGCCTGTTCTTCCTGGAATTTAGCATAAGCGTCTTCGTACGCTTTGATAATGGCATTGAAGCTCTCTGTCTTCCATTTATTGATGTAGTCTTCACTCAGCTCACAGTTAACCGTTGCTTTTACATTATAATGCCTTACGTTGTGCCCTTTAACCTGGAAAGAAACTGTTCCTGTAATATTCAGTCCGGATGAATACCTATCAAAAATAACATCTCCACGGGTATTATCCCCAACAAAACCTCCTTTCAGATCAGAACAGGTTACTTCGGAATACCGTGATCCTGATAATCCTCCACCTCTGTTTCGGCTTGAATCGCAACGGAAACTTGCATTTTTTGCGGCATAATTATCCGGGATCATAAAACTTGTATAATCTACTCCGAAATCATCATTGGTTTGAGGAACGCTCGCCGCATTATGGATAATTTGTTTAGTAGCCGGCAGGACTGCTTCCAGTTGCACTCCATAGATGCCTGCCCAATGCTGGATTTGTGTTACTGTAGCAGACTTTGGATCAGCCATTGTCCACGGTTCCGGTGCTCTCCGCGGATCTACCGGTGCCGTAAGCACCTGGGCTTTCGCAACCGTAAGTGCCAGACGGTGTAACCTGGAAGGTTCAGGAACCATAAATTCAAACATGGTTCGCATACCATAGTTATAAATTTGGTTTTTATACTTGATGTCGATCCATCGGTACACCCCGGTAATGTGTTTTGGGGCTGCATTTAAAGAATCCGTAGTAGCAGTTATCTTCCCTCTGTTATCATATTCATGTACATTGGTCTCGGTGTATTCTTTGATGATTTTCTGCACTCTTTCCTCTGAAATTTTAGTCAGGACCCTTTCCATAGCCCTTTCCGTAATTTCCTGAGATTTCATCATCGCCTGTCTGGTACTGTCATGCTGTGCGGTATTATTGGCATAATCAGCTCCGATCTCAAATTTCATGGCATTATCATTACCATAGCTGAATCTCGTATATGCTGTAATACTTTGCTGTTTATCAATTTCTTTGGCAACTTCCGTCTGCATGTCTGTTCTGGAAGTCTTGGTAGTATCGGAAATTTTCTCGGTTTCCTGAGATTTGGATGTCGTATCTGTAATTTCGGAGTACTCTCTTGATACGGAAGATTTATGCCTCAGCTCGCTGGCCATAACGTTTTCCACATTGGAAACTTCCCCGGGAACATACGCATGGACACTCTGCACCACTTTGAGGTAATCTGCCACTCCAAGTCTCTTGATCCCGAAGTTTTTACGCTTTTGAATGGTAACCGGTTCAGCATTCGCCGCAGGTTTTAATGTCAGCATTCCGGTACGCAGGATATCTTCTTTAGGATACATCTGGCCAAGATCTGCATACGCTTCTCTTCCGTTTTCAAAGATAATTTCTATCCTGAAAGCCAGGCTGCTCCTGAATTTGTTGATTACGCTTGCGGGTATGGTAATCTTGTTATCAACGACCGGGATATCATTATAATATTCGACAAATGATCCCGCCGTATCCGTCGTAGCGATAATTTTAACGCTGGTCACATTCCATGAAACATCTTCCACTTCAAAAGAGAAATCTACAAATCCTCTGCTTCCGAAAAGACTGGCATTGTTATGTGCCCAAAAACTGTAGGCCATCGGTGTTCTTGCTCTTGCATTATTGACAGGGACAGAAGCGCCACCTACGTTGACATACTGCTGCTCCGGTAAGACAGAGTTATCCAGTGCTGTTTGTATTGAATTGGAAATATGTGTATTCACCGCATTCATGGCGTCTGCGTAGGTCGCTACATCACTATCGAGGACCAGGCTTTGGGCAGCGATTCTCATTGTATCGTCAGAAACGATCTGGGCTTTTGATATTTCTGCCGATTCAAAAACCAATTCCCCGTCAGATTCGGCGAAAAGTTCCAGGAAAAGGTCATATGATTCCGGTGTAAGCTGCCTTTGTAAATCCGACAGATTAATTTCTTTCTTATCAGTAAATTGAAACGGCTCTACGACATACCTTAAAAGGCCTTCATACAACTTATCTTTTTCTTCTTCAGTCATTTCAGGCCTGATCTGATCTTCTACTTCCTGCAGCCTCCTTTTGTATTCTTCCAAACGGCCTCCGTTTTCTGCCATATAAGCGGCATATGCCTCCTGATAAGCCTGATGGCTGGATTTATAATATTTCTTCTGAGCTTTTCCGAGTTCTGAATTCAGTTTTTCCAAGGCAGCTTTTCTCTGAACAGCCTTGCTAACCACTCCGTTGGCTCTGGCTTCCGATTCAAGTCTCTGAACTGTTCTGGCGGATAAGCCCGATAATAATTCCGGAACCAGGATTTCAGTGCCTACTGAGCCTCTGGAGGCAACACTGGTAGCTGCTACTCCATCTTCTTCTACAAAAAGCGATTGAGGAAGGACAATCTTAGCTTCTTTCGCTTTTTCCATTGGCTTTTCACCATTGATTTTAATCATTTCATCAGAAGAAATATCAAGAGTATTGGCAAAGGCAAGATGAAGCGCCATTAAAATATGACTGATGGCTTCTTTTACATAGAAATCACGCTGGGTAACAATCTGGAAAATATAATTGTCCCAAAGTGTTTTGAAAATTTTAATTCCGTCAGCAGTGAGCTCCTTATTGGAATCGATGAGATTTGCGTAATAATTCTTGATATACATCCAATCATTGTCGCTCAAAGCTTCCTGTTTCGATATTTTGCGTCCCGCAATGAGAAGCTGCCCGAAAACCCCTTCTTCAATCGCTTTTTCCGTTTCGAATCCAGCTGTGCTGAAGCTGGCGGCAGTCCGCTGCATGGCACTTAGTTTTAAGGTCCTGGCACCTCTGGCACTTACAGCCGTATCGAAATCACCTGTTGCTCCCTTGGGCCTGTGAATAAATCCAAGGTTTCTTTTTTTTGTCTCGGTCAGCTGTGGATTTCTTAAACTGACAAATCTGAAAAGCGTCTGCGACGCGTTGTTTACTGGTTCCATACTATTGTTTGATGTGTTGATAATGCCTTTCCCAATAACAGACTCCCCTACAGTAAATGCTGTATATGTTGTATTATTTGCTGACATTGTGTAAATTTGTTTTGATAATTTTGAGGTTAAGATTTGAAAGGCTTTTTCAGCAAGCCCATTCAGGTTTTAGCCTTATTTTTTTAGGTGGTTTCCGGCGAAGATATCCACCTTATATTTTGATGTCGAGCTTCATTGTCTGTATTTTTCTGAAGCAAATATCAGGGCGCACAACGACAAAACTTGACGTATAAAAATAAATCTTAAAAAAATTCACCCTCTTTAGAATTCCGGGGTTTTTAATGCTGTCATCAGCCTGTTTCTGCTATGATTGATGAGAGCTATCCCATACTTGGTAAAACATAATACTATCTTTTGCATTGGTATTATTTTTTGTATTACCTTTGCTGTAAATTTCAGTTATGAAAAACAGCCAACAAACTATAAATCAACCCAGTCATTCTATTAACTGGTTTCAGAAGTTCCTGATGATCTGCTCAGGAGGAAACATCCATATCCTGCGGAAAACCCCCAGTGAATGGAATAAATTTGCCGGTATCGGCGGCATTGTCCTGTTTACCGCAGTATTCGCAACCCTCTCTGCAGGCTATGCCATGTATACTGTCTTCGACCATATCTGGGCGGCTATTGGGTTCGGTATCTTATGGGGACTGATGATCTTTAACCTGGACCGCTATATCGTTTCTTCCATCAAAAAAACAGGAACCTGGTGGAACCAGATCCTCATGGCTATACCGAGGTTAATACTGGCTACTTTTTTAGGAATTATCATTTCCAAACCTTTGGAGCTTAAAATTTTTGAAAAAGAGGTTAATAAACAATTAAATACCATTATTCAGAGAAACAAGAAACAGCTTCAGGGAGAAATGAACGGAAGGATCCTTCAGCAGAGCGGACCTTTCGAGACCGAGAAAAAGCAGATTTCGGATAAGATTGCCCAATACCAGAAATCATACGATTCTGCTTCTGTGGAACTTGAAAAGGAAATTTTAGGAAAGCAGTCCGGATTGACCAGCGGTAAAGAAGGTTTCGGACCCAATGCCAAAAGGAAACAGGAGCTGAAAGAACAGCGACGTCAGGACCTTGAAAATTACCAGAAACAGGCAGCCCCCCGAATGGCCTACCTGGATAAGGAAATCTCAAAAGTGTATACTAACCTGGAAACAGAAAGAAAATCTACAGAAACTTTTGAAGATAAGTTCAACGGATTTGCCGCAAGGCTGCAGGCTTTGGATGAACTGGGAAAGAACTCTGCCATCATAGGACTCGCCGCCACTTTTATTATGGGGCTTTTCATCTGCCTGGAAATATCTCCCGTTCTGGTTAAGCTGATTTCCCATATAGGACCCTATGATTACCTGCTGGAAAAAACCGAGAACGATTTCCGCCTCTACGCTAAGGAGAAAATTGAAAAAGGCAATGCGCTTACGGATTACCGGATTGATGATTTTAAGGATCAACTGAGTAAATGATCTTTCTTTAACCGGAAGATCAATTTAAAAAAGTTTACAAACAGCAAAAGCCTCCCTTTCAGGAGGCCTTTGTTATATAATTAAGCGTGCTTAATTTATTTAATGATCAGTTTGGAACTCTTGCTTTCTTTGCCGTCTGAAATCTGAAGCATATATACTCCTTTTTCAAGATGGTGGTTAATTCTCAGCGTTCCGGTTCCTTCTTTAGACAAAGATGGTTTTTCAATTAACCTTCCTGACATATCAGATACGGTAACCATAAGATTTTTAGCATTTTTAGTCTTAATGTACAGTTTCTCTCCGGCTGTGCTTGGATTAGGATAGATCACCCAATTGTCTGTATCTGCTTTCACATCGTTAGTTGCAAGGTTAGAGACTAAGGTTACTGAATAATCTTCTATTTGTCCGGATCCCAGTTGCCCACAAGGAGAATAGGAATTTGGGTTATTCATATCAGCCAAAACCCTCATACGGAGAGGAGTATTCATTACAGCCGTTGAGGGGGGAGTAAAGTTCGCAGTGAAGGTTCCAAAACCTCCTGCGCCTGCTGCCACATTATTTCCAGATGCAACTAATTCTGAAGTTTCAAATGTTCCATTGTTATTGTAGTCGATCCATACTCTGATAGACTGATTTGCAGAGGTTACCTTTAAAAACTCCACAGTAATGGTCTGTTGTTGATTTACCGTTAAAGAAGTATGCGCATTAGCTAAGCATCCATTTAAAGTATAATCCACATAATACTTTGGATGAATCTGCGAATATCCCTGTGATTCATTATTGATCTGTCCTAACTTAACCAAAGTGGGGCCAGCAAGGAAATTTCCAGCCGCAGACATTCCTGTAGGATTACAGGTTGATGCAACAGGCAGAATTGAAGGGGCTGCTGTACTTGGTAAAGCAGTTGCTCCCTTTGAAGTTGTTAAGCTTCCTCTGAAGATCATAAAATAGTTATCTATACTTTCTCCTTGTCCTGCTGTAAATTTTTGTGCAACAGAATTAGAATAATTCATCATATTGTACTGTACTCCTTGATAATTAAGCCCACTACAAGGATTAATTTCAGAATTTGTAGGTACCGGCCAAAGCGTATACCCACTGCCCGAGTATTCTGTGTCGCAGATACCATCATCATCATCCTCACAAACTCCGGTCGTTGGCGGACAATAATCCAAATCACCAGGAACGGCCGCATAATTACCTCCATCAAAAGTATGGTATAATCCCATCGCATGACCGAATTCATGGGCAAAAGTGGTATCATGAGCATTAGTTACTACCCCGGATTTCATAAATGACTCATAATTTGCATCTAAATTATTGGGGAAAGCAGCAAATCCCATCAGTCCAGAGTTTGGAGAAGGACTTCCATCAAAAGTACTAATTACATATATATTGAAATATGATGCTTCGGGCCAGTGTGGAGCCAATCCTTTAATAGCAGTCCTACTTGCCCCGTTGTTTGTCTGGTATGCCATTCCATAAGTATTATAACCACTTAATGAATTACCATTATATCTTATAATTCCTGTTGTAGCATTACAATTTGGATCCCTTTTAGCAAGGACAAGTTTTATAGGGAAGACTGCAGAAGTTCCAAAATCTGCTGGTACACCGTTAGCTGGCCATGCATAAGTTCCAGCATACATTTGATTAGCACGGTCAAGCCAGGCTTGAATCTGGGCATCAGACTTATTATATGTACTTCCAATAGCAGCACCATTTGGATAGACTACGTGAACAACAACAGGAATTTCATATACTCCATTAACGAGTTTGGCAGAAGCTGCAGAAGGATTGCTGGCCTTTTCTGCTTTAATATTTTTAACAATTTTCTCAAATGCTTCTCTCATTCCAGGATTTTGCCTGTCCTGTTCCTCAATAGTCTGGTCAAAACCACATATCTTATGCTGCTGAGCCGTTAATGACAGAGAGAATAAAAGTGCTCCATAAATAATTGTTCTTTTCATTAATCAAAATTTTAAAGTTCCCAAATTTACATATTTATTATAAAAAACAGTAATTTTTATGTTTTTATTATATTATAGCAATAATGCACTCTATTTTAATAGCTATTATCAACAAGATCTTTCATTTAAAATGAATAAAAACACTTCAACATATAATTTAAAGCGGAGATGCATAAACTGTTTCAAGATACATAATTACTTAACGATAAACCGCCTCTTGGAATGAGGCGGTTTTAAATAAATATCAAATTTTATTTAATAATCAATCTGGAACTCTTGCTTTCTTTACCGTCTGAAACCTGAAGCATATATACTCCTTTCTCAAGATGGTGGTTAATTCTCAGTGTTCCGGTTCCTTCTTCAGACAACGATGGCTTTTCGATCAACCTTCCTGACATATCTGATACGGTAACCATAAGATTTTTAGCATTTTTGGTCTTAAGGTACAGTTTCTCACCGGCTGTGCTTGGATTAGGATAGACCACCCAATTGTCTGTATCTGCTTTTACTTTGTTAGTTGCAAGATTAGAAACTAAGGTTACCGAATAATCTTCTATCTGACCATACCCCAACTGCCCGCATGCAGCAAAAGAACTCGGGCTCAGAATATCAGATAACACACGCATTCTAAGCGGGGTATTCATAACTGCAGTGGCAGGCGGGGTAAATGTAGCTGTAAAATTACCGTAACCACTGGCTGATGCAGCTACATCAGTACCGGATGCTACCAGTTCAGATGATTCAAAACTGCCATTATTGTTATAATCAATCCAGACTCTAATGGAGGGATCTACATCTATTGCATTGATAAATCCTACTTCAACTGTTTGTGGCTGGTTTACAGTTAATGTAGTATGGGAGTTTGTAAGACAAGCTTTTGTGGTATAATCTATATAATACTCAGGTGCACCGGCCCATGAGGCGGCTGATTCATTATTGATCTGGCCCAATTTTACAGAAGTGGGACCTACCAGGAAGGCTCCGGCAGCACTTGAATTGGCAATACCTGTAGGAATACATGCAGCAACAGGTAATGTATTAATTGACGTTGCAGGAAGAGCCGTAGCTCCTTTAGATGTCGTAAGGCTGCTTCTGATCAGCATGAAAAAATCTTTAATCCTTTGTCCCTGCCCTTGTGTAAATTTCTGAGCAACAGAATTAGTATAGTTCATCGTATTGTATTGTACTCCCTGATAGTTTGTACCGGTACAAGTATTAATCTGGGAGTTGGTAGGAACCGGCCAAAGCGTATAGCCGCTTCCCGCTCTTTCCGTATCGCATATCCCGTCATCATCGTCTTCACATGTTCCGGTAGTTGGCGGGCAATAATCAGGATCTCCGGGCTGTGCCTCATAATTCCCTCCCTGAAAAGTATGGTACAACCCCATTGCATGTCCGAATTCGTGTGCAAAAGTAGTATCATGGTCGTTGGTAACAACGCCTGATTTCATAAATGATTCATAATAAGGATCTGCAGTATTCGGAAATGCCGCAAAACCCATCAAACCTGAGTTTGGGCTTGCAAACCCATCAAACATACTGATGACATAAATATTGAAGTAAGATGTTTCAGGCCAGTGAGGAGCAAGACTTTTGATCGCATTCATAGAAGCCCCATTAGCCGTCTGGTAAGCCATTCCGGAACCATCATATCCTGTTAGAGAACCTCCGTTATACCTTACAATACCTGTAGTCGCATTACAGTTCGGATCTCTCTTGGCCAACACCAGCTTCACAGGAAGAACCGCGGAGGTCCCAAAATCTGCCGGCACAGCATTAGCAGGCCATGCATAAGTTCCGGCATACATCTGATTGGTACGATCAAGCCATGCCTGGATCTGCGCATCTGACTTGTTATATGTACTCCCAATTGCTGCTCCGTTAGGATGAATTACATGGACAACCACAGGAATTTCATATACGCCATTGACTGATTTGCCGAAAGCCGGAGCAGTACCTGTCTTCTGATGACTCTGAATATTCCGGATAATCTTATCAAAGGCTTGTCTTAATCCTGGATTATTCCTGTCCTGTTCTTTAATCGTCTGATCGAAACCACACAGTCTTTGCTGCTGCTGAGCCGTTAATGTCAAGGAGAATAAAAATGCTCCATAAATAATTGTTCTTTTCATTATTAGATATTATTATAAAATTGATGTATTCAGCTTATCATTCTTGAAATACTGATTAGGTCTGCATTTTTAACCGGCAGATCTTAAAAAATAATTCAGATGTTAAAACTTTATATCTATTTCTATAACTAAAGACAGCAAAAGTTCAATAATGGTTACAAAAAAATATTTTTTTTGAAAAACAATACAAATATTGACCGTGATAAAATCAATTGAAAAAACAACTTAATATGTATAACTTCTTAAATCCAGAAGTGAAAAATTTAAAGCATCAAATATTTTGGCAATAGTCAGAAAGTAAAAAAGCTGTATGGTTGTACCATACAGCTTGATATATTATTTGCTTTACATATTACAAGGAATAATTCGGGGCTTCCTGAGTAATGATTACATCATGCGGATGCGACTCTTTCAGTCCGCTTCCTGTAATCATCACCATTTTGGTATCTTTCTGCAATGCTTCAACATCTTTGGCTCCGCAATACCCCATTCCGGCTCTGAGTCCGCCTGTCAGCTGGAAAATAACGTCTTCCAGTTTTCCTTTGCTCGGTACACGACCTTCAATGCCTTCCGGAACGAATTTCTTGGCTTCACTCTGGAAATACCTTTCTTTTCCGCCTCTTTTCATGGCTGAAAGGCTTCCCATACCCTGGTAGGTTTTGAATTTCCTGCCCTGGAAAATGATTTCTTCACCCGGTGCTTCATCTGTACCGGCTAAAAGAGAGCCCAGCATTACTGCTCCTGCACCGCTTGCAATTGCTTTTACGATATCTCCTGAAAGTTTGATTCCACCATCGGCAATTACCGTTACATTTTTAGACCGTGCGTATTCGTATACATTATAAATGGCAGACAGCTGAGGCACACCAACTCCGGCGACCACCCTTGTCGTACAGATAGATCCAGGTCCAACCCCTACTTTAAGGACATTGGCTCCGGCCTTAATCAGGTCTTCAGCAGCTTCAGCCGTCACAATATTTCCTCCTACGATATCCAGGTCAGGATATGCTTTCCTGATTTCAGAAATTTTATCCAGTACACCTTTTGAATGCCCGTGTGCAGAATCAATCCCGATGATGTCCACTCCGGCTTTCACCAAAGCTTCGATTCTTTCAAGGGTATCTTCACCTACTCCAACACCGGCTCCTACAATAAGGCGTCCGTTCTGGTCTTTATTGGCATTCGGGTATTCAAGCTGATTGTCGATATCTTTAATGGTAATCAATCCCACTAATTTATTGGAAGCATCCACAATCGGAAGTTTTTCCACTCTGTTCTTAAGAAGGATTTCCTTTGCTTTCTCCAGGTTGGTATTTTTATCGGAAGTGATCAGGTTATCCTTAGTCATGATGTCTTCTACCTTCATGTCAAGGTTTTCCTGGTATTTTACATCCCTGTTGGTAATAATACCGATCAGGATATTGTCTGGATCCACTACCGGTAATCCGGAAATTTTATATTTTGCCATCAGTTCTCTGGCTTCTCCCAGAGTATGATCTTTGGAAAGCGTAACAGGATCTGAGATCATTCCGTTTTCGGAACGCTTTACCCGGTTTACCTGTGCTGCCTGTTCAGCGATGGTCATATTTTTATGGATGAAACCCAATCCTCCCACTCTTGCCAGAGCAATGGCCAGCTCAGCTTCCGTTACGGTGTCCATGGCAGCGGAAACAATCGGAACATTGAGGGTGATTTTGTCGGTAAGTCTTGATTTTAATGAAACCTGATTAGGTAAAACTTCTGAATAAGCAGGGACTAGAAGAACGTCATCGAAAGTGATGGCTGTCTCTACAATTTTGTTATGAATAGACATCTTTACTTTCTTGCAAAATTAAGGTATTTTGCCGACATACGAAAATGCAATTTGATAGTTTAAATAAAACTTAATAATCAATCATTTAAATCAAAAAACCATCCGTAAAGAATGGTTTCAACAAAATAATTATATGCTTAAAATAGGGCTTACGAGTTACAAATCGCTTTTTACAATGTTTCCTTTCGCGTCCAGTGACTCTATATGGGTAGCATTATTTTTATCAACATAAATCCTGAGACGTACTTTTCCATTACTGTCCCGGAGAAAAAGTCCCACTTCCCCATCAGAGGTTTTACCGGCAAAAAAACGCTCACGCCCCAATTTTCCGTCTTCATTCAATTGAGCAAACGCCTTTTTATACAGTACCGGATCATTAAGCTTCTTTAATGAGTCATCAACTTTTATAAGCCTTTCCAAAGTGAAATCATCCGGCCGGTCCCAGAGTTTCAGTCCGTAAACCCTTCCCTTTTCCTTCCCTGCCGCTTCGGAATACTGCAGTTGCATGATCTGATCCGTATTCCTCTGGTCTACAGAATACACCATTCCGGATCCTTTTGCATCACCATCATACACCAGTCCGCCGCATTCGTCCCCTTTGGAATTGAAGAAAATCATTCCTGCTTCTCTTTCCCTCGGCTTCATCATCTTATGGTTAACCATTCCGGGATGCTGTCTTTCCTTATTGCTGATGACCATTTTCAGCGTTCCGTCCTTTTCCACAATATTGATTCTTTCAACATTAATTTCTTTAAAATGCTGTCCGGATTTATCCCTGAAAGCCAGAAAAATGAATATGGTGCACAATATCGTAAGTACCGCAGAGTATATTTTCAGCATGCGTACTTCTGTAAGTAATCTTTCCATAACCCATGTAATTTTGGTTAAATGTAAGATTATTTGTCAGAAGCCGAATTGATCATTCTTGAAATATCATTGGCTGTAAAATTCCCTCTAACATCAACAAATACAAGATCTTTATCTGAATTGACGGTAATCAGCATATTCTTTATAGCATCGCCTTTCTGCTTTACCCTGATGTTGACATTATCGCCGTCATGTTTGATCGTTGCCCAATCTTCATAATGATTGTTGTTCAGGTAACCTGCGAAATCCTTCAGCATTCTCCGGTCTCCGTTTTCCACAGTCATTACTCTTATTTTTGATATTTTCTTCACCATCCGCCACAGCTCTTCGTCATCACCGTCTTCCTTCAATGCTTTTTTAATGTAGGGCTTGGCCAGGAACATCGGAACATTGATGCTAACAAACTTAGCTTCTTTGAAATCGTAACCGGAATCATTAAAGAATGCCATATTGGGTTTTTCCGAAATCATGCAGGACTGGAGCATCCAGAGAGCAAGTATGGCAAGAACTGTATTTTTAAAAATATTCATAAGCTGGGTATTAGTCGATTGATTTTAAACTTCCGCCGGACATTTTGCTGATATCAGACCTGATCTCAGGATTTCCTTTATATCGTATTGACCCTCCCGAAGATGCTTTTACCTTAAGGCTACGGGTGGCAAAGACACCGAGGCTGGCTCCCGAGGTAGATTCCGCTTCCACATCTTCTATTCTGAGCCCTTCAGCTTTACATACTGCACCGCTGCTGATATCAAGGCTTCCTGAACGCGCCTCTCCACTTAAAGAAGTACTGGAGCCACTGGAACCTTTTACCGTGATGGTTCCTGCTTTAATGTCAGCCTTTATATCTGAACCGGAAGACGTTTCCACCCGGGCTGTACCTGAAATATTGAAGTTTCCTTTGATCAGAGATCCTGAAGAGCTGTCAAGAGAAAGAGTATTTTCTTCAATCGTATTCAGAGTGGCAAAGCTGGCTCCTGAGGAGGCTTTAATGTCATTCAGCCTTGGAGAGGATACATTAACGCTGATATTCTTAAACTTCAGGTTCTTCACGCCTTTATTATCGATATAAACTTTAAGGATACTGCCCTCAACCTTCGTAATGATATACTGAAGCTTATCTGCATCTGCGATTACCTTTACGCTGGTCTGTTCGTCCTGCTTAAACACTACATTCACTCCCGTGCTCACCTGAATCCCGCTGAACTGCTGTACATTCCTGACCTCACCATTAAGGTAAGAAGTTGTATCACCGGAAGAAGAGCTGGTTTTTGTACTGGTTTTCGTACCGGTATTGGTTTCACTGGAATTGATGATCTTATTGATATCATCCATAGATAGTTTTCCATCCAGCTTGATCAGGATGTTTTCTCCTCCTCCGCTGTCAATGCTTAAAAGAAGATCATCCATAATACCATTTTTAGCTTCTGAAGAAAGGAATTTAATTTTGCTTCCGGAACTTTTCACCGCCATGATTTCATCATACTTCAGGTTAGTCAGGTATGAAGCTATATCCTTGTTCAGTTGAGATAAATTTGCCAGGTTATTTTTCCCTTTTCCGTCTCCGGCACCTTCCGTGATCAGGATTTTCAGTCCGTTGATTTTGGAGAGCAGCGGTTTAATCTGGTCCAGCTGTGAATCATCAATATTGAGGCTGCTCAGCATGCCAAACATAGGTTTCGCGATTTTAATCGTGGTTACCCCTTCCACTTCCTGATATTTATCAAAAAGTTTGTCAAATTTATCTTCCTGCCCATACACGTTGAAAAAGTGTGAAAAGGCTAATGCGAATATTATCAGTAATTTTTTCATGAGTCAATTTTATTTATGAGTAAGTATGCCCTGATCAGGTTGCATCATCTTAATTTATTTAAGTTTAGTAATTATCATCCACGACCTTCGGCTGCACCAGTTTTTCACTGACGTGGTTAGCAAATACCTGGAATGAATATTTGGTTACGTTAATGGCTTCTTCCACATTTTCAATGCGCTTGCCGTTAACAATGACGTAATTGTCTTTATAGCCTGTAGAATCTTTTGCCGGAGTATAAGTGGCATTATGTACAAATTTCGGCTTCTTTTCTTTTTTAAGCCTGCCCCTTTTGGAAAGGATCTCATCCATTACATCATTCTCCGCAATAGTGTTTTCCTGAAATACAGAATCTTTTTTAGATCCTGAAACGGAATCGCTGACAGCATTTACCGCTACCTGTTCCTGATGTTCATTGTTTTCTTCGATGAATGCATTTTTCTGCTGTCTGATCTGGTGTTCCACCAGTTTTGCCCGGTCCTCAATATCCGCCTGCTGAAGATAGTTAATCACAAACCCGGTTCCCGCCAGCAAAACTACTGCCGCTGCCATCCAGAACCATTTCGGAAACGAAGGTTTCATTTTGGTCCCGATTGGAATTATCGGAGTAGCTTTCTTGTCATCCTTAGGCATTCCTTCCGCTTTTTCCAGGAAATCATTGAAATCCCAGTCCATTTTTTCTTCCCTGATACTTTGGAAGATTTCATTGTATTTATCTTGAAATTGGTCTTTGCTCATAGCTCATCAGTTGTGAGATTTGTTCTTTTACTTTTTGTCTTGCCCGCATGAGATTTACTCTTACGGCATTTTCTTCCATATCGAGGATTTCAGAAATCTCAGAAACCTCGTATTCCTCTACATCCTTCAGGTGGATCACCATTTTCTGCTTTTCCGGAAGCTGGTTGATATACCCTATGATCTGTTCCTTCAGGTTATTCACATCCATACTGTACAGTTCTGACCGGTGCAGTTGGAGGTCTGCAAAGCCCTGCCTTACTTCATGGTGTTTCAGCCGGTTCAGGCATTCGTTGCGGACAGCTTTAAGAGCGTAGGATTTCAGGTTCCCGAACTGTCCCAGCTCATCCTTTTTCTGCCAGAATTTAATCATGAGGTCCTGTACCACATCTTCTGCCTCATCGCTGCTCATGACGAATCTTTTCGCAAAACGATACATGTCGTTTTTGAGAATAAATACCGTAGTCTTGAAAATTTCCTGGGTCATGAGTTTTGCTTCTATAGGTAAGACAATTGGAATCCGTTATATATTACACCGAATGATCACTTTTTTTTAAAATCTCTCTCCGGCTCTGTGATGCCTTTGTTTTATGAGGATCATAGTCGTACTTCTACTACAATTTTTAAAATTCCGGGACAATTTTTATTGCATCTCATTGAATTGAATTATTTTTAATTTCATATTTTTTCTGAACTGCAGATCAGGATGAAGAGAGAGATCGTCAAAATTAAATAAAATGTTTAATCCGGCTTATGAACAGTTTTGTTTCTGCAGAAAATTTTCTGGGCTATGGTTGATCAAGCATAAACCGGAAACTGAATTCAGGGACGAAACAATATTCAGATTTAAAAATATCAAAAGTGTGGTTCTTTTTAGCTCCGTGCTTAAAGAAAGTTAAAATAAAACCAGAAACCAATGAAAAAAAGCAAAACCAATGCAGACAGGATCGCAGAAAACCACTTTGCAGGCATTCAGCGCATTGTTAATCTTGAGATCATCATTGAGGGGAAAGTTATCAGAAACTTCAGGCATTTCCGGCTGCAGCAAAGCATCAGAAGGCATCACCATTTCGAACTGACCTTAGATCACGATACCCTGGGCAGCGGCCAGGACCATAATCTTGAAAATGCACAGCAGTTCTTAGGGAAGCGTTTAACCGTAGTTTTTAAATATAAGGACGTTGAACGTGACGGCCCGGAAAGAACTTTTGTCGGCTGTATCACCCAGGTTGCCTTCAGCCAGGAAAAAGCAAGCCTGGGAAGCATTATCCTGAAGGGGAACAGTCCAACTATACTTATGGATGCAGCCCGCCATACCCAGAGTTTCGGTGGTAAACAGCCCGTTAATACATCTACTATTGCCGACCATATTATAAAGGAAACTCTCGGATCCGGCAAATACGATTATAAAATCGATACAAAGAATAAAAGCTACATCAATTACAGTGCGCAATATAAGGAAACACACTATAACTATCTTGCTAGGCTGGCTGAAACCTACGGAGAACAGTTTTACTATGATGGCGAGATCCTTCACTTCGGGCAGCTGCCTCCGGGCGAGCAGCCTATAAAGCTTATTTACGGCAGCAATGTGAGCGATATTTCCGTAGAGCTGAATGCTGTGCATACCAAACCGGAATTTTTCGGGTACAACAGCAGTAAGCATGAAAAATCAGTGAGTACCACAGCCAGCATCAAGCATCTGGGGCAACTGGCTGCTAAAGCATACGACCTGAACGACAATATTTATACCGCCAGATCCCTGACGCCATCGCCTGTCAATGCAAATATGTCTTTAAATATTGACGATGCACAGAAAAGTGCCGCAGGAAGCGCGGCAGTAGAGGTGTTTACGGTTTCGGCAAATACAACAGTACCTTTCCTTTACCCCGGCTGTATTGCAGATATTGCGATGAGGAAACCGAACACCAATCAGACCTCTTATTTTACCAAGGTGATGATCACGGAAGTGGAGCATGAAGTCAATACCCGGGGATATTACACCGGATCATTTAAGGCAATTGCAGAAGGCACCGGATATATCCCGGCGCCTGAGTTTGAATATCCCAGTGCAGAGCCTCAGATTGCGACGGTAATATCCAATACAGACCCTCTTAACCAGGGAAGAATTCAGGTGCAGTTTGACTGGCAGCTGAATGATACCACCCATTTTATACGGATGATGAGCCCTGATGCCGGCGGAACCGATGCGGTTACCCAGAACAGGGGTTTTGTGGCCGTTCCTGAAGTGGGCGATCAGGTCATGGTAGGTTTTGAATATCACCATCCGGATTTCCCTTTTGCTATGGGAGGAATGTTCCATGGGCAGGTAGCGCTGGGCGGAGGAGTCAATAACCATATCAAATCTATCCAGACCCGCAGCGGGAATAAAATTATTTTTAATGACGAGCAAGGCAGCATCTATATTGAGGATCCCAGTGGCAACACCTATTTTATGGACGGCAAAGGAAATATTTCCGTCAATGCCCCTAACAACATGACTTTTACCGCAGGAAACAACATCATGATGACAGCCGGGAAAGACATCACATCTATTGCAGGAAACAGCATGTTTGCCACTGCCAACGTCAATATCGTATCGAATGCGGGCGTGAATATGATCGATACAGCAGGAAGAGACCTTATGCAGACTGCGACAGGAAATATCCACGAATCCTCCGACATGAGAAGCGAAATTTCAGAAAACGAGCGGAACATCCAGGCTAAGAAGAGTGATTCCTACGCTGAAAAAGTAACGGTGGTAAGCACAAAAGAGAATATGATCCTGCAAAGTGAAAAAACTGTAAAATCCCAAAGCGGGGAACAGGGAAATTCTCATTAACAGGATGAACATTATAAAAAGGTTAAGCAGTAGTCATTAAAAATCACCCATATGGCCATTCTGAAAAAAGCAAGTAATATCAATATACAGGTTGCCAATAATTACACTTCTTTGAGCAAAGTCTCCCATGAAGAATCGGGATCGGTAATTATTGAAGCCACAAAACAGAACCTGGAGCTTTCCAGCCAGAAAAGGGCGATACTGCAGGGATTCGGAAAAGACGGAAAGGGAGAGGAAGGCTGTAGTGAAGGCGTAGTTAAAGTAAGCAAGAAGCTGATTGGCAAGGCCAAAAGGGATCCAGGATTCAATTTTGACGGGACAAAAGCAGAGGATATGTACTTTGCAGACAGCCCGGCCTCATCCGCATCCATTAAAAATGACCCCGTTTTTAAGAAGAATGATGCCACATTAGAAGCCTATCTGGACCAGCTGATGAGATCATTATCTATCGGAAGCATGGAAACCGTTGCACTGGAAATGACTGACCGCTTTAAGAAGGGTACCGGAGGGACTTATAAAAGTGAAGTCCTTAATAAAGAAATAGCTAATAACGCTGCATTTGTTACCTACCATAATAAATTTCTGGCGGAATTGAAGAAAGAGCTGAAGAAAAATAATTACGACCCGGCTAAAATGAGTATGATTTCGATGAGCCTGTTGAATTTTTCTTCTTTCTGGGATAAGGTTTCAGGACTTGGGATTACCGTACACCAGGTATGGAGCGCCAAAGCAGAAATCATTGATTATTCCTATAACAGATGCACTAAGGTCTGGAACGGAAAGCTAAAATATACCTTTTATGACCATTTCGGTCTGGACTGGGATGATATCGTAAAACACGGAGAAGACAGGATTCCTCAATACCATACCGGGGATTTCTTTAAAGCGTGGTATATTTTGCAGCATTACAGATCAGCAAAACCATTTATCACCGAAATGGAAAGAAACGTCGTTATTGGCGGTAATTCTGACAACGACTAACTTATGAAAAATCTAATCATTTTATTTACATTATTCGTGGCATGTATTCAGAACAAGTCGGAAGACTTCAGGTTAGCAGCTTTAAATCCCGTCACATACGAGTTTAAAGCCGGAGAGCATAAAAACAGGATTGACTATTTTTATGCAGAAGGTCATTTTTCATATACCCCATCGGATTATGAAAAGCTCAAACAGAAAATCAATGAAAAAACAGCGTCTGTAGATCTGAAAAGCTATCAGCTGTATTCCGTTTATATTTACAAAGAAACGGATGTGATCAACCGGAAGTATACAGGCGGGAAAACAGGACTGGACGGCCACAATAATGACCTTATCGCTTATATCAGATATAACCAGGGTACAATGGATATTTTTTACATTACCGAAAAAGGAAATGTTATTTATGACATGCTTTCCGGTAAGGAAGAGCGGTTTGAATTCGATCAGTAAAAATAAAGAACAATGGGAGGACCGGGCGTTATATTCGACAGGAAAACACCTATTCAGAGAAACGGAATAGAGCCTACGCAGGTGAAAAGCATCAAGCTTATCTCTGATCTGGATGACGGAGCAGCCAATGATGGAAAAAGGACCATAAAGGAAAAAAGCGGGCTTGTTTTCGGGAAGACCTATACTTTCAAGGTAGAATCTTATACCAACGAAGAGCCCAAGGATGTAAACCTGATCAAATGGGCAGTAAGCTATACGGATAAAGAAACAGGGGTATTTTATAAGAATGTGCTGAAAGATGAGTTTACAGGAGATGAAATCAGCATTACATTTAACGATCACAATGGCTGCGGTAATGATTTAAATATCATCGCCTATATCAATGATGCCGAACATGAAGGAAAACTGACTCTTTTCAAGCATTACAGGTTCAGGTATTTTGACCGTGTTGTTTTATTGGATGAATTAAATAAAAGGAAAACAGAACCCTGGCTTATCAATCAGGACAGTACGAATACCTGTGGTCCCAGCGCCATCATGTACTCCTTTGCTAAAAAAGACAGTGAAAATTATGCTAAATTCATATCGGATCTTCATGGAAAAGGTTATGCCCAATTTAATGACTATAAAATTGACATCAGTAGTGATGGAGATTTAAAAGACATTGCAGATACCAATCCAAAAACAAAGACCAATTTCCCTGTTAATATGGCGTATTGTGACTGGATTCCAAACATATGCATTACAGATCAGGAAAACACCGTTTTTGATTATGAAGGAGATACCAAAGAGGATTTTTCCGCTATTACCCTTCCGTCCCGTCTGGAAAAGTTGGCCAAATCCCTGCTGGGCTACACCGATATTGTTAACAACACCAATCTTTATTTTAATAAAACAGGATGGATGTGGGGAGCCACACTGGAAGATGTGGCAGAGCTCATAACAGCAAAAAATGAAGGTTATGAAGTATTTCTGCTGGTCAGCATCAATTTACTTTACAGTAAAGCTTCTGACTCTATGTTTTCAACTGCTGAGCATTGGATTGTGCTGGAATCGATACAGCATGGGGAAGCAGGCTTTGTAAAATTTAATGTGTATACCTGGGGAAGAAATCCGGCCCTTAAAACATATAACGTCAGTTATGATGTGTTCAGAACCAATTACTACGGATTTGTAAAAGCTAAATAATATGAAAATAAACTTAATATCATTATTGATAAGCATTATTGCAATGGTATTGCTGGCTGTTTTAATCTACCAGATTGTCAGTTATGTTTCACCCCCGGTAACTGTTGACGGGCATCGGTACATGCCGACAAGCAATATATTAAAATCTGTATTTTTCAGTTTTTTGTTTTCTGTTGTCATTTTTTTTATCTCAAGAAAAATTTTAAAAAAGAACACCTGATCACTTTCAATAATATATAAGCTAAAACAGATATGGCCTCATCAGCTTCTGACATATTCCCTACGTCTACTTACCTGGTTAAGGATCAGTGCACGGTAAAAATCGGCGCAGAGCAGCATGATGGAAATATCTCATACACCCTTTATGTAAAGCAGGGAGAGAAAAATCCTGAGGAAATCGTTATCGACAGGACCAATATAAAGGTCAATAATCAGGACATAGACACCAAATTCCTCAGCGTAGCCAACCAATATATGGAAGCCCTGTTCCCGTTGGTCTGTATCATAGAAAAATACAGGTTAGTCATTCAGAATACGGATGAAATCAGAAAACGGATCCGGAAGGCAGATATGGATATTCACGACCTGTACAGCGGGGAAGGGATAGACCACATCCAGACCCAGTTTTTTGCGGCCATTCAGACAGATGAAAAGCTGATTCAGTTCATCAGTCAGCTTCATTGTATGAGGATGCTGGAATACAGCCTGCAGAAATTTAACCCTGAAACCACCTATGGAACTTTATGGAAAGTCATCCCTGTAGGAACCACTGAATGGAAAGGCGAGATCAGATACAGAAAAGACCATAATATATTGTCTTTTGAACCGAAAATCAACAATGCCCAGGACATGATGGATGATATCATCCGATATATCCACAGACATGAGTATAACGTCAGCTTTGACGAAGAAACACTCCCGCTGTATGCAGATTTCCAGAACAATATCCAGTACACCGGGGAAACAGGCAGGATCAGAAAAGCAGAAAACAGGGTCTGTATAGAAGCCGGGGAAAAATTTTATTATCAACACACCATCATCATCGAAACAAAATAAGAATATGTCAGCACCAATCCCATATACTGTCCAGAGCGGAGAGACGCTGCAGGACATTGCCAAGAAGCTGGGTATCAAAGACTGGACAAAGCTTAAGAATTATCATAATGCCCATTCCGGAACTAAGGTGGGCAACACTCCGTATACAGGGTTTTCTTTAATGACCCCCGCTCCTGATGAAGTGTACCAGCTCAACGGTGAAACACCTCCTCCGGATCCGGCACAGGAACAAAAATCAGCGGAGCAGAAACAGGAAGAGGAAAAGAAAAAAGAGGAGGAAAAAAAGAAGAACGAACAGGCTGCCAAAAGTGAACATGACGGAAAATATTTTGTTGTGCACAATGCAAAATGTGTCTGTGATAAAGCTGAAAACCCTAAACAGACCGCCAACCTCCAGGTAACGACCCATTCGATCATTGTGCTTAATGATGAACAAGGGAAACTGGCCGCCACCGATGAGGATAAAACATTTATCCCTGCCGCTGCCACTTTTGGAAAATGCACCCTGAAACCTTCAGCCGGCGGATACCTTCCCTGTACTGTAGCTCCTGCCCCAAAATGGAATAAAACCTATGAAAGCACGCAGGTAATGGGAAAGAATACGCTGACCGAGATATCTGAATTACCGTGTATGACGGGAGGTAAAATCACCATTTTCCACCACGGCCAGACCGATTCGGTAAGCAATGCCCATGCAGACAATACCAATCCGGCAGAACTTGCCATGGTGAACCCTGCTGTAGACCAGCCGAAGAGAAAAGAAGACTACCCTTCCGTAACATCCATCACGTTAACCGCTATAGAAAACAGGACCGATTTCAAGCCAATAGATTCAAAAAGCAAATCCGGCGCGATATACCTCCGCAAAGATGAAGAAGCCTCCTTTAAAGCCAACCTGAAAAGCGGCAACCGGCAATTCACTTCATGGATGGTATACAGCGACCATCAGGGTAAAAAGGAAAACAGGATACTGCTTAAAGAACATATCGGCACTGAATTTTCGCAAAGCTTTGAAGGGCTGGGGAAATTCAGGATTGAAGGATATGGAAAACCCAAAACTCCGGAATTTGAACAGGGAAAATATGACAAATGTGATCCGACATGTTCCATCGACGTTGAGGTTGTTGAGAACACCCTTCTTGAACTGGAATGTACCTCCGCAGATTTCACGACACGTATCGACGCTTCTAAAAACAGGAAGTTCAGGAAAGGCGTCCCATCGGTTTTCAAAGCCAAGTTCTTCATCCCGGATCTTACGGAAGAAGAGAAATCCAGGCTCAGTTTATCCGTACTGGACGCAACAGAAAATACAATTACAGAAGGAGTGCAAACCAACGGGGAAAGCTTGACCTTTACGCCTCAGAACAGCAAAGCAAAATATACCGTCCTCGCAAGGTACACCAATGAACAGGGTGAAGTCATCGAGAAAAAGATATCCGGAGAGACAGAAAGCAATGCCGTACTGGGAATCAGCCACGGCGCCGAGATCGTCAGGCCGGGAACAGATATGTCTTTCAGTGTTTCAAAAATGAAATATAAATTCGGGGAAGACCATTCCCCTTATGGACTTACCGCTGATGAATCTGCTGAAGTTAAATGGAACCTGAACGGCGTACTCTTGGGAACCGGGAAAAATATAACAATACCAGGATCCAGACTGATGGCTCCGGGAAAATATGTTGTGGAAGCCTACAGCATTACAGCCAATGCAGGGAGCAAAAAAGAAGATGATGACTGGCGTTTTGAAGTGAAACAGAATGTGGTCACCGAAATCAAAGCAGGCAAAAAAGCAAGGACCGGATCGGAAATCCCTTTTGAGATCGGTAAAACGCTGCTTAATGGTTACGATCCCGCCAAAGACGGACCTATCGTATGGAAAATTACAGGTCCGGCTTCCGGAACGGGAAGCGGGCAAAAATTCAATTATACCTTTAGGCTGCCTGGTGAATACACCATTGATTGCCTGATGGGCGGACGGGCTTCTGCCGCACCGCTGAAACTTAAAGTAACCCAACCGAAGATTTTAGTGGAAACCTCCAAATGGATTGATAATGACGGAAGCAGCGGGAACATGATCAAAGAAGCGGGGTACGGGCAGGAAATCAGTGCTTTCGTAAAATTCGAGGGGCTGCAGGGTGAAGATATGACCCTGCAGATTTATGATAATGACAGCAACGGGGTCAACCTGGTACATTCTGCCGATGGAAAGCTGCCGGAAGGCAGCAACGGTACGTTCTGGCCTTTAACGCTGGATAACAGTATCAGGCTTAAGATTGAAGCCAAAGGAATTACAAAAGACGGCAAACTGCATTTCATGCTGGTTCCGAAAGATCCGGGCCTGCAAATCCTCAATGGAGATAAGCCTTTAGGGGAATATTTAAATGTTTCCAGTATTCCAAAGATTGTTGACGGCTATTTCTGTGATGCAGGAGACACGGAAAAACTATACAACTCCCCTATTGACAAGCCTTTATACTTTAAAGTCTATGCCATTAATATGGTGGATAAAAAGGTGGAAGTCCATTTTATGACACAGTCTGATCCGTATTTCGGATTTGCATGGAGTGCCAAAACGTGGAAAGACTGGAAGGATGTGAAGGAAAAGTTTTCAAAGGAAAATTTCTTCCATAAAGCGGAAGGTACCATCAATAAGAAAGGAGAACTGATTGTAAAGGTAGACCCGTCGAAACTCGGGAAGCCTAAAAACTATTTTAAGATCGCTGCCGTTGTCAAAACGACAGAGGGCGAAGGAAAAGAAGCTAAGGAAATAGCCGCTTATATGGAGAAAACGGACCTTGCGATCCTTTATGCTACCGCCAAGCTTCCTGATATGGTGGAGAACAAAGGAGCGGTGAAAGTAGGCAGGGAACGGCTGAGCAACATTTTAAACTGCGAAGGGAAGTTCTGTATTAAAAAAGGAAGTCCTAAAAGTGAGCTGATCCGGGAAATCAATATTCGCCTGGCCGGATTCGGCGGTAATGTGCCAACGGATAAATTTACGGACCGGACGGAGAAAATTGTCAAGCAGTTCCAGCGGGACTATATGAAAGTGCCGGAAACCGGAAAAGTCTGCGGTAATGTTTTAAAAGCCATTGATGAATTCCAGCAGAAATACCCGATAAATTTTGAGGAGATCAAATGCAAATGCGGTTCCTGCTCAGGATTCGGAAAAGAAAGAAGCAGTGATGAGTACCAGAAAACAACCATCCAGGAAAAACACAGGAAATATGAATACCCGGGAATCCACAGAAGTTTGATCTGCGCATACAGGGCCTCCCTGTTCTATGTAGAAAAAGATAAAGGTCTGGGATTCAAAACAAAATGGATCGAATCCGGTTACCGCTGCCACGACCACCCGATCTACATCAGGGACAGGACGACCAATCACTGCGGAAAAGCGATAGACATTCATTACAACCTGCTGAGCTCGGGAGAGAGAACCAGGAGCAATGCGGATATGAATAAAATACGGAAAGAGATCTTTATGAAATATACCGGGGCCAAGCAGGACTGGAATGCTGGCAAAGATATTTTTTACCTGGAATCTTTTGCCACCACATGGGTACATTTTGATGTCAGGGAGTTTTCCCAAACCTACCTGACTAAAAATTATTTCGTAAAAAGCAATGAGGAGCTTAACGGCAAAAGTATCGTACAGCTTGCAGATGAACTGGGCTTTAAAGATACCTGCAGCTGCAGCGGCCAGTTTGCCACCCCTGCTCCGAATAAGAATTCTGAAGGGAATACGGAACGTGTGGATCCTAAAACGCTTAAAGCCAGTGACCAGCTGGTTGCCTTTATCAAAGACTGGGAAAAGCTGATGAAAGACCCTTATAATGACAAGCACGGTTATTGCACGATCGGGTATGGCCACCTGATCAAAAAGAAGAGGTGTGAAGACATTACCATCCCTGCCGAGTTTAAAAACGGGATCACAGAGGAGGAAGCTACCCAATTATTCAAAGAGGACCTGGTGGAATTTGAAAAGGCTGTTCAGAGAGACGTGACGGTTAAACTATATCAGCGGGAATTTGATGCACTGGTTGACCTGTTATTCAATTGCGGCGCTTATTTCCTAAGTGCTAATAAAGCGCCTAAGCTGTATAAAAACCTGCTGGATGAAAAATACGAAGAGGCGGCCAAAGAGTTCCTGGATATAGAAAATGAAACCAGGAGAAAACAGAACTATGAAATGTTTATCAACGGAAATTATGATTCGACACATTAAGTTATTTTTAATTGTTACAGCGGTTTCATTCGCGGGCCTGAACTGCAGGAAAAAAGAACAGGAAGCAGTTAACAGGATTTCCGGAACTGAAAAAAGCGACAGTGCCCGGAAGGATAATAACCTTGAGCATTATGCAAGATGGAAATATGCACCGAATAATAAAAGCCGGGATTATCAGGAATACACGTTGTATATAAGCGAGGATTCCATTAAGGTTTTTAATGGTGATACCGAAGTCTGTTCCGGAGAAATTGTACAGGAAAAAAACACCTATGCCGGGTATTTTAAAAGTGCGGCAACAGGTAAACAGATCAGAGCGCAGCTGAAAAAAGACTTTTCCATTGCAGGAACGGACAACCTTCTGGTCATCATGAATGCGGACGGGGATATTGCAAAAAAGGGCTGTCAGTTTCCGTTCAATGATG